>Ga0315280_10012859_pt1 | contig 10031 bp, 11 predicted proteins | sample YL17G06_40_MG_FD_203697 | JGI IMG/M metagenome (GOLD analysis project Ga0315280, IMG submission 203697) | Sediment microbial communities from Yellowstone Lake, YNP, Wyoming, USA - YL17G06_40 | ecosystem: Environmental > Aquatic > Freshwater > Lake > Sediment | place: USA: Wyoming | collected...
CGGATGTTGGCGGGAAGAGACGGACAAAAATTTCCGGATTTAAAAAGAAGAGGTTGGATTCTTTCACGGTTAAAATATTTTCTCCAAATTTAAGTCTTAAAGGAAAAACAATAGCCGTGATTGACGACATGATAAAAACTGGCGGAACTCTTTTAAAATTTGCTGAAATTGCTAAAAAATCTGGAGCAAAAAAAATAATTGCTTTAGTAACCCACGGGGTAATACCTGCTGGTATTTTAAAAATTAAGAAAAAATATTCCAAACTTTACTTAACCAATACTATTAATCAAAAAGAAGCAAATATTGATATCACAAATTTAATTTTAAAGGCGATATCAAAACCATGATTGACATCGACGGATCATTTGGCTCCGGAGGTGGGCAAATACTGAGGACTGCTTGTGCTTTAGCAGTAGTGACTAAAAGGCCTTGTCATATTTGGAATATAAGAAAAGGTAGGCCTAACCCTGGACTTGCTACTCAACATCTTTTGGGCCTTCGGAGCTTAGCAGAAATTTGTGATGGTCGCTTAGAAGGAGATTACTTAGGTTCAAAAGAAATAAAATTTTTCCCCAGCGAAATAACAAAAGAAAAAATTTCTCTTTCGATAGGTACCGCTGCCTCAGTTACACTAATTTTGCAATCCTTAATTCTTCCCTCTTTGTTTGCTCCTAAACCAATAAGAATATCTTTTAATGGCGGAGCGACTGATACTTTTTTCTCTCCAACAATTGATTATTTTCGATTTGTCTTTTTAAAAATTTTAGAAAAGATGGGAGTAAAGGCGGAAATTAATATTTTAAAAAGAGGTTATTATCCGGAAGGGGGAGCAAAAGTTATCGCCTTAATTCAGCCATGGCAAATTGATGCGACACAATCGAAACCTCTCAATTTGACTGAAAGAGGAAAACTTAAAAAAATAATAGCAATTTCTGGAGCCTCAAATGTTTTAAAAGATAAAAAAGTAGCCGAACGCCAAATTGCCGGCATTAGAGAGGTTTTGGGAAAGTTAAAGTTACAAATTGAAGAAAAAATTGAATATTATGATACCCGTTGTCCGGGAAGCCAGATATGTTTGGTTGCCGAGTTTGAAAATACAATAATCGGAACCGATAATTTGGGGAAATTAGGAAAAAAAGCCGAGGATGTCGGCAAAGAAGCGGCTCTTGAATTATTAAAAGAACAGAAATCCGAAGCCTGTTTAGATAAACATTTAGCTGACCAGATTATTCCCTATATGGCTTTAGCCGAAGGAAAATCACAAGTCACGGTTTCAGAAATCACCAATCATTGTAAAACTAATATCTGGGCGATTGAAAAATTTATTGATGGAAAATTTGAAATAAAAGGAAATTTAATTATTTGGAAGCCAAAAGTTTAATTATTTCTCTTTTAATTTTATCGCAAAAAACCATTTTTAAATTTGATTAGCTTTTAAAAAGGTTCCGTCGACGCAACTTCGGTATCCTTTTGAAGTGGCACAAGAACCACATAAACCAATTCCGCATCTGGTTAAAAATTCTATTGAGGAGTAAATTTTCTCTGGAGAAACAAAATTTTTCTCTATGGCAATAGCTTTTCTTACCATCGGCTCTGGGCCGCAATTTAGACAATATTCAGGTTTTGTTTTTTCGACAATTTCTGGAAGAATATCCGTTACTAATCCCTTGTGCCCCATCTCGCCATTTTCTGTACTTAAATAAGTTTCCTTAGATAATTTTTTAAATTCTTCCAAATAGGCTAAGTGATTTTTATCTTTTGCTCCTAATAAAGAAATTGTGTTTTGATATTTTTTGGCAAAAAGATAAAGGCCGGCAATTCCAGTTCCGCCGGCAACTAATAAAGTTTTACCTTCTAATTTCAGAGGGTTGCCATGGGGTCCACGAATGTAAAGAACATCGCCTTTTTTTAATTTGGATAATTCTTCGGTAAGGCAACCTCTTTTTCGAATTAGTAAAGTGAGGGGTGCATCATCCAATACCGAAAAGGGTTTTTCTCCTTTTTTCGGTAACCAGGCGAAAATAAATTGCCCTGGCTCTACTTCTATCTCCTTGTCTAATTTTAGAAGAAATAAATCTTCGGCCAAAAATCTATTTTCTCTTACTGTATATTTTTGATATTCCATATTCAGTTTCTCTTTTAAAAAACTGGCGGCTATTTCTGTTCCTTTTTCATAATCAATTAATAACTGATGAAAATATTTTTTTATTTCGTCTATATTCATTCCAGCTAAGGCTGAGCCAATTCCAAAAAAATTGGCTCCAGCTAATTTATATCTTCTTAAATCTCCGGTAGTAGAAATGCCACCCGAAGCAATAATCGGTAAATTGGTGAGATTCCTTATTTCTTTTACGCATTTCAATCCCAATTCCAGAATTGCCCTTCCGGATATCCCGCCGACTTTATTTGAAAGAACAGGGCAACCGTTGTATAAATACAATTCCGGACCTCTGGTATTTATAGCAGTTATACCTGCGGCTCCTCCTTTCAGCACTGCTTTTACTGTTTCTTTTACATTTAAATTGGGGGAAATTTTAACAAATACTGGCTTCCCAAGAGAGCTGATACTTTTTACTATTTTCTCCAAAATCGCTGTGTCCTTGCCAATTGCTTGGCCATATTTTTCAGAATGGGGACAGGAGATATTTAATTCAAAACCATCGGCAAAATCAAATAGGGTTTCAGCTACCCCTCTGAACTCTTTTTCATTGCCCCCAAAGATTGAAATAAGTAAAAATTTATCTTTAGGTATTTTTATTTTCGAAATTCTTTTTCTAAATTCCTCTGCACCGGGATTTGTTAGGCCAACAGCATTAATAAAAGAAAGGGGGGCAATCTGAGCAATAATCGGCTCCCTGCACCCTACTCTGAGTTCCGGTCCAATACTTTTTGTTGTTAAAATTCCTATTTCCGGAATTTCATTGGCAATTTTTTCAATAGTTGATACCTCGGTAGTTACTATCCCTGAAGGAATAGTAAACGGGCCACTAATTTCTTTATCAAAAATTTTGTACTTCATTTTATTAATGAAGATAAAGCCTTCTAAGACCGGTCTTTTTAGCAAGTTCAATTGCCTCTCTTTATTCTTTCTTCTAAATCTTTTTTTTGATAAATTTAAATAGCTGGGATACATTTTCTCAAATTTATTATATACCAAAAAGCCGCCTTTTTGGCGGCTTCTGGCTTAGGGAGTCTAGCGTCGGAATCTTTCGGCTCTCTTTTTTGCCCAACATTCTTTACAAAAAATTGGTCTGTCGGGCGAAGGCTCAAAAGGAAGTTCGGTTATTTCTTTTCCACATTCAGAACATTTCCAATTGCCCTGATACATCCGACGTTGAAAAGAGGGACTTTTTTCGAATTTTTGCGGAGTCATAAATACAATTTTAGAACTTAAAAAGCGACCTTTCACCCTTCGACACGGCTCAGGGTATCCTGAGTTTATCGAAGGATAACCTTTTAGTCGCTATTAATTTTGCCCCCTTTAATTACGAAGAATTATGAAGACTACTTTAAAATAGGCAACGTCGAGGTCAAAAAAATTATATCATATCAAATTAACAGGTCAAGTGAAAAAATCCTATTACCTTTTTCTGTTTTCCCTCTTCTTCTTTCGATTCTTCTTTAATAATATTAAAAGTCTTAGCCGCCTCTTCGGTCAAATCAATAATTACCTCAATTCCCCTTGATTTTATCTCTCTTTTGGCCTCCTCGGTAACTTGGGCCAATCCCGATTCACCAGTCCCTATTACTATCACTTCTGGATTTTGGTCTAGTGCTTTTCTTAAATCTTCAACATCAATAATATGACTTTCTTTTCTCCACCATTTCAAAACTTCACCATCCCAACGGACCTCAACATCGTGATTGTAGGTTTTGCCATCAATTGTAATTGATCCAAAATGATATTCTTCAATCATTTTATAAATTTTATGGCTTTTTCTTTCGGAACTCTTGGTGGAGCTTCTGGTTTTTCAGCTGGATAACCAACTGGCAAAATTACAATTGGCCTCAAATTTTTTGGCAAATTTAAAATTCGTAAAACTATTTTTTCATCAAATCTACCAATCCAAACGCTTCCCAATCCCTGTTCATAAACAAGTAGCATTAAATTTTGAATACTAACTGCTACATCACAAATTGAGTAGAGATTTTTTCCTCTTTCTCCGTAGCGCTTAGCAATCTCTTCGTCTTGACAGCCTATTACAACTAAAGGGGCCTCGATAATAAAACTTTGGACAAAAGCTTCCTCAACTAATCTTTCCTTTATTTTTTGATTAAAAATAAAATAGAATTTTCTCGATTGTAAGTTCCCAGCCGAAGGAGCCCAAATCAAGGCTTCAATTAATTTATCAATTACTTCTTCGGGAATTTCTTTTTTCTGAAACTCTCTAATGCTTCTTCTTTTTTTAATTATTTCTAAAACGCTTTTCATAATTGTAAATTAGAAACTCAAAAAAGAGTGCCCTGATGAGATAGAGTTTTTTGCTCTCCTCTTGAGAAAATCCTGATTTTTCCATAAACTCCGTCATAGCCAGGTGTAATAAAAACCTTTCCTTCTCTAACCCGAATTATTCCTTCGGCAATTTCTGGCAAAGTTACTATTTCCAATTCTTGACGAGGAGCATCAATTAAAACATTAAATTCGTTGCCGAATTTTTCAATTAAATTTTTGTATTCTTTTTCAACTTCGATTGTTCCAATACCTTGCCCTAGAGCATCGGCAATGATTTCTTCCAAAGGAATTAAACTTTTAAAAGGAATGGCATTTTCCGGTTTAAAGCCTTCTGGTCTGTCGGCCAATTGCTCAACCCTGTTTAAAACTCCAATAGTTAAAGGCCTCCCACAATTTGGACAAATATTATTATATTTTTTTGATTCTGCCGGCGATAAAGAAATTCCGCAAAGGCGATGGCCATCATAATGATATTTTCCTTCTTCGGGAAAAAATTCAATCGTATATAAAAATTTTTGAGGATTTTTTGTTTTTATAGCTTCGATAATTGCCGGGTAACTAATTTCGGTATCAAAAACGTTTGCCTCTCGACCAATGTGAGCTGGGCTATGGGCATCAGAATTACTTATTAAAGTAATCCTGCAACCATCTGGCATTCGCCAAAGCATTAAAGGATTGGCACTCAATCCTGTTTCACCGGCATAAATATATCTTGAATATTTTTCAAAGCACTCTTCTAAAGAATCAAATCCAGACTTTGAACCAAAGAGACTGAACCAAGGGGTCATTAAATGTGCCGGAACAACCAAACAATTTTCAGAAATATTTAAAACAATTTTGACTAATTCTTTTGCATCCAGTCCTAAAATTGGTCTTCCGTCAGCTGATAAATTTCCAATCCAACCCAAATGAGCATTAATTTTTTCAACTGTTTCGAAAGAAGGAGCAAAAATGACTATATGAATTTTTCTAACTCTATTTTTTTTGGAATAAATGCAACTAATCTCGGAAGTTAAAATAAAACGAGTTTCACTTTCGGGGTTTTTCAGTTTTAAAAGACCGGGTTCAGCCGGTTCTAATTTTTCTTTTAACTCTTTTAGCCAAATATCGTGGGTGAAATCGCCACTTCCTAAAACTTTAATTCCCTTAATCTTCGCCCATTTATCAAGATTTTCCAAATCCATATCCCGACTGGTGGCTCGGGAGTATTTTGAATGTAAATGAAAATCAGCTACGAATTTCATGACCCAAAAAATTTTTTCTCTAAAAGACCGAGACCGGATAAGATCAGAAGAATTAAAAAGGTGGAAAAGATGGCCAAAAAATAAAGCTTAGCACCAATGGCAATACCCACTGCCGCCGCGGCTAAAAGACTGGCAGCGGTAGTTAAACCAACAGTCCCTCCTGGTTGGCGAAAGATTATTCCTGCCCCGATAAAGCCAATGCCAATGGCGATTGCCTGAATAATTCGAGTAGGATCAAAGGCCTCGGCTTTCCCAAGGAAAAGATTTATCAATTCAAATGAAATGATAGTAAAAAGACAGGTAGCCAAGGTAACTAGGCCAAAGGTTTGAAGCCCGGCTTCTTTTCTCTTTATTTCCCTTTCCAACCCAATCAAGGCACCCAAAAGGGTAGCCAAAAGTAGCTGGCCGATAATCTCAATTTCCATGGTAAAGTTTATATTTTATATACTTTGTAGCCTTCCCTTACTTTTTGACTAACTTTTAAACCTACTGAATCTCCGGGTTTACCAACTTCTACTTTTTCGTGTTCAACTTCCATTGAGTCAACCTGCTGTGAAAAATCGGTTGCTCCCCCAACTATTCTGATAGTATCTCCCACCTTCAGGGTGTCGGAAAGCTCAATAACAGCCACCCCAATTTTTCCGAAATAATGGGTGACTTTACCTATTAATGTTCCTTCTTGGGGAAGAGGGGTTTCTTCCATATTTTAAAATTTAAATTTATTTATTTATGCTCGACCTTTGATATTTACTGTTTATTTTTTTCTCTTTTTTAATTAATTCGATTAATTTCTCAACCAATTTTTTAGGATTTTTTTCGTAAATAACCTTTTTTATTCCCCGATAGGGGCCGGTAGCAATTTGTCTTATTTTATCGGCTGTTCCGCCCGTACCTTCCAAAACAGCAATTGGCTTTTGGATTTCAAAAGCAGTGACAAATTCATGTAAAGTTCCCATTCTGCCGCAAATAATAATTACTCCATCTACCGACTTGGTCATAATCACATTACGACCCACGTAATCAGCGCCCGTGTAAACCATTACATTAAAAGGATCAAGTGGTAATTTATAAGTTTTCAAATGAGCAGCTTCAGAGGTGGCCGGAGAGAAACCAATATTAAAACCACCTGCTTCTTTACAGCCCTGAGCAGCAAAATAAGGTACGCCGGTGGTTGCTCCGGTAATTAAGATACATTTTTGACGAGCAATTTCCCTGCCAACCTCTTTTGAGATCCCTTCAATTTCTTTACAGCAGTGGCTGACTCGAGCTGCTCCGGAAACGGCAATTTTGTATTGCATATATTTAATTATACTATAACTTTTAAGAAACTAAAACCCGTTAGATTTCTCTAGCGGGGGTTAGTGAGGGGGAACAATCCTTTCTGAAATCGGTCTAAGTTTAAACCCTAGATGGACATTTTACTAGCGAGCTCAATTAGTTCCTCCTTCGTTAAGAATTGTTTGTCCTTCGAGAAATATCTCGCACCCCCTCAATTTAATATTAATTTTCCAAAAACGTTTGTCAAGTGTCCCTACTCCGAGTCGAACGGAGATTCCAACCTCCGGAGGGTTGTGCTTTATCCATTAAGCTATAGGGACAGAAAGATGGGGGCAAATTAAACTACGAGGGTGAAAGTAACTATAGATATTTCTTTAACCAATTAACAGTAAGCGTAATAAGGTCCTGCTGAGAGTTAAAATCATCGAATTTATGATTTGCTTTAGGTAAAACTTTTAGAGTGATATTTTTATGTTGTTTTGCTAACTTCCGGGAAAACTTCAGGGGCACATCTTTATCTCTTTTTCCATGGACTATTAAAATCGGAATTTCAATCTTTGAAAGAATATCTGAATAATCTTTATCTTTGTTTTCAAGATAATAATCTTTACCAATTTCCTTTTCTCCTTTTATTAAAAATCCTTTCTTTTTAATTTCTTTTATGTCTGTTTTTGAATAAAAAACCTTGAATAATGCTTTTTGGTTAAACGCCTGGCTCCAAAAAATTAATGTTTTGGTTGGGATTTTAAATTTTTGAATAAATAAACTTATTACTACACTTGCCAGGCTTCCTCCAACAAAAGCTATTCTTTTTGAATCTATGTTGTATTTTCTTAAAATAATTTTCAATGCTGAATTCAAATCGAAAATTTCTCTTTCTATTGTTAATTTCTTTAGGTCACCCTCTGAATCTCCACAACCTTCGAAATCAAATCTAAAAGCTAAAACCCCTTCCTCTCTCAATGTTCTGGCTAATTTTATATATTTTCTATCGGTCTTTGTATTTTGAAACCCATGACAAATTATCACTAAAGGTGGTTTTTCTTTTTCTGGCAAGTGCAAAATTCCAACCAAATTTTTTTCTCTCTCGTTTTGAAAAGTAATTGGAATTTCTTTCATAATTTATTTTTCGGCTATTAGATAGATGTTTTGGCGATTGCCTTTTTCATTTTTTACTATTCCAATTTCAAGAATTTTAAATTCAACTTCTTTTGTTAACTTTTCCAATTCTCTTTGAGAAAAACAATGATAATATCTTTTTACCTTTTTACCCCACGGCTCAAAGATATCTCTGAAATCTAATTTTGATTTTCCAATTAGTTTTAAAATTGTATACTTAAAGAGTAGATATCTTTCTTTTATCTGATGGAGTTTCCAGGCAGTTAAAATTAGCGTTCCTCCTGGTTTTAAAACTCTTTTTACCTCTTTCAAAGATTGAATTCTGAGCTCATTGGAAGGAATGTGGTGCAAAAAGGCAATACTATAAACCTTATCAAAAAAATTGTTAGGGAAGGGTAAATTCAAGGCATTGGCCACTTGAAATCTGGCCTGAGGATAAAAACTTTTTGCTATCTCAATCAGTTTCTCTGAATTATCTACGCCAAAATAATCAACCTTTTTTTCTTCAAAATAAGAAAAATATCTTCCGTTGCCACTTCCTAAATCTAAAACTTTTTCTCCTCCAGTTAAATAGTTATCGAATAGAAATCTAATTTCTTCCCACGGTTTTCCTCTAGTTCTTGAAAATTCGTCGGCAATTAAGTTATAATCTTGACGCGTCTTTTCTAATAAATAATCGGCATATTTTCTCTCCATGTTTGAAAAAATTATCAAAGACTTATTAAAAAGCCAAGTGAAAACTCAGGCTAATTTGGCATCTTTCAAAAGAAAAATAGCAAAAAAATATCAAATTCCTTGTCCAAGCAACATTCAACTATTAAAAGCCTATCACGAATTGGTGAAAAATAAAAGAATAAAAAAAAGTGATAAAATTGAAATTTTATTGAGAACTCGGCCAATTCGTTCTCTTTCGGGTATGGTTAATATTTCTGTTTTAACTAGACCTTATCCTTGCCCGGGAAAATGTCTTTATTGCCCTTTGGAAAAGGGAATGCCAAAGAGTTATTTATCTGGCGAGCCGGCGGCTGAAAGAGCTAAAAGATTAAAGTTCAATCCTTATTTACAAGTCAAAAAGAGAATTGAAATGTTAGAAAATGAAGGGCATACCACAGATAAAATTGATTTAAGGATAATTGGAGGGACATGGAGTTTTTATCCAAAAAATTATCGAAATTGGTTTATAAAAGAGTGTTTCCGTGCCTCCAACGATAAAACCTACCACGCAATTTCGCGATCGCTAAATTATGTGTCACAATTAAATAGAGAATTAATAAAAGAACAGAGAGAAAATGAAAAAGCAAAACATAGAATTATTGGAATATCAATTGAAACGAGACCGGATTTTATTAATGAAGAGGAAATAAAAAGATTGAGAGAATTGGGGGTAACGAGGGTGGAATTGGGAGTTCAAAGTATTTATGACGATGTTTTGGAACTGAATTTAAGGGGACATGGAGTGAAAGAAACCATTTTAGCAACAAAACTTTTGAAAGATGCTGGTTTAAAGGTTTGTTATCAGATGATGCCGAATTTGCCGGGTTCTAATTTCAAAAAAGATGAAAAAATGTTTGAGGAGTTATTTAATAATCCTGATTTTCAACCGGATTATCTGAAAATTTATCCCTGTGCTTTAGTAAAAGAAGCTCCGCTTTATAGGTGGTGGAGAATTGGAAAATATAAACCTTACACGAAAGAAAAATTAATCCAATTAGTTAAAAAAATAAAATTGAAAATTCCCTATTATGTCAGAATCCAAAGAATAACCAGGGATATTCCCTTAAAATACATTGTTGAAGGCGGGGCCCGAATTTCAAATTTGAGACAAATAGTTCAAGAGGAAATGAAAAAGGAGGATTTAAAATGTAAGTGTATTAGGTGTAGAGAGGTTAGAGAAAAATATGAGCCAAAAGAAAAAATTTATCTTTTTAGAGAAGATT
>Ga0315280_10012860_pt1 | contig 10030 bp, 8 predicted proteins | sample YL17G06_40_MG_FD_203697 | JGI IMG/M metagenome (GOLD analysis project Ga0315280, IMG submission 203697) | Sediment microbial communities from Yellowstone Lake, YNP, Wyoming, USA - YL17G06_40 | ecosystem: Environmental > Aquatic > Freshwater > Lake > Sediment | place: USA: Wyoming | collected...
TAAACGAAATTGAAAAACAAACAGAAATTTCAGTTGTGTTAATTGGCACAGGACCAGAAGCCCTAGACATAATTGACAGAAGAAAATAATCCTGATATATTAACAAATTCAGCAATTTTAAAACTATTAGGCTGTTCGAAGATTAAAAACTTTTATATATGGTTTTCATACAGTTGTTATTTGGAAATCTGTTGGTGATTGTCGCATGGTTTTGGAAACTGAAGTCAACATTGTGCAGAGTAAAAATGCACATACGCAGTATCTGGTTATTCCATCAGCCATGGTTCAAGATTCTCACTATCCATTCAAGGGAGGAGAAAAAGTTAAAATCACGATTGACCCGTATCGCAAGTTGATGATAATAATGTCCGTAGAAGAACCACAAATAAAAGTGTCGCCTGAAGGCATTCACCTAAAGGGAAAGAAAATAACAGTTGAAAAGTGATTCAGTGTTCATCGGTATTTCGAGGCTAGAAATGTCATGTCTTGATAACGTTGAAGGGGGTTCTCTATGACGGTTTCTCTAATCAGTTCCAAAGTCAAAAGGGCTGGGGACATCCTTCGCAAAGGGGCCTCAGACCAGATCGCAGATTACACGAGAAGGTTTGACTCGATCAAAGGCATCTATGACGGCTTTCTTGAGAACATGATGAAAAAGGATTTTTGTGCCGCGGATGCTGCTGCAACTGCAAAGGCTTTTTTCGGGTCCGATAAAGTAAAGTTCGCTGCTGTCGATGGTACCGAATACACCCGTCCAATGTTTGACTTGGTCATCTTCTTTGGCGGGTCCTATGCGGCAAAGGGCTCTATTCAGTTTGAAGATAACGGGCCTAAGATTGAGTATTCGACCAAGTTTTCTGAGGAGGGCGTAGGCATTTCGAGTTGCGTTCCCATATACATAAACGAGATTGTGGAGGTGGAGCAGACCTACATGCAACTGGGCCAGGATGGGAACGTGACGGTGAACATGCCCCTCACCGATGAGGCGGTGATAAACAACTCCACTATTGCTAACTGGATCATGACCTTCAGCGAGTTCTATCTGGCTTACAAGTTGGCAAAGCAGGGAGAAGTGAAGATTCTTCTCTTGGACAGGAGCCTGTCCAACATGCACAGCAGTCTCGTCTACGACACGCGACAAAGAAGGATATGGAATACCTGCGCCATTCTCGGCTGTGATGCTGGAGGAATGAAGGTTGATGCGAACGACTTGACATACAACAGGCATCGCATGGTCAACTCTGATTTACATCTGCCTCCAGCTCGGGGCGATTATCTACGATACTCAGCAGCGTATCTTCTGGAAAATAGAGGGCCCTTAAGCATTGATGCGCTATGCCAAGAACTGGGGTTGGACTCGGAGGATAGGCGTGATCGTTTAAAACGTTTTCTCACGCGGTCGGTGAAGGAAGGTTACCTTCAAGAGAGTAGGGGAGTCTACAAGGTCGCTCCCGAATACAGGGATTCTTGGGCTAGGGTGAAAAGGCTCGTTGAGGCGGTTGGTCAACGGCTTTTTGAAGATGCTTCCTCGGACAATCCGTTGCAGGTGGAGAAGGAAGGGCGGAAGTGTTGGTTGACAACTCTCGACATGGCCTTCCTTTCCCTCTTCAGCCTCTATATGCTGGTTGAGGAGTGCTGGAAAAGCAACATCCTTCTTTTGGGAATCACGAAAGACACAACTGCAAGAGATTTCAAGACCCATCTGATACCCGTCTGCCTCAACGAAAGAATATGGAACTATCCCTTGTCTCAGGAGGAATTGGAGAAGGCCCCAAACACGGATCGAATGCTACTTCAATATGTGAGCATCTACAACTACGAAAAGCTGCCCACGCCCTGGAGCCTAATCGAATATGACTCAGCCTTTCGCATGATCATCCCCGAACTCGAAAAGAGAAGGCCTGGATACGTGAGCGGAGCCATCAAGAACAGGATAACGCCTGAAAGGTCATTCCTGAAAACGTACATCCAGCTTTCCGAGGCGAAAACTGATTCCCGACTGAGGAGCAACGTGCTCTTCGCTGACCGTCTGGTCTATCCTGAGTATGATTTGAGAGAGGACACTCTTGTCAGATTTAAGCAGAAATACGGTGGGGCCGAGGAGCCTATTGAGGCCATAATCTTTAAGGATTGTAGCATAGAGAATAGGTTGCAGAACCTTGTTATGGTGGTGTTGAAAGCGATGGCTAATTCCAGTATCCCGGAGGTTTTCGGCCATAACATGCCCTTGTTCATCGCGGACAGCGTGGCAAAATGGCACTATAGCGAGATGAGAAGGATTATCGACTCCACAGGGGTCTGGATTGCCAACAACCGTGACTTAAGGAAGTTTGTGTTCTATATGAGTACCTTCCGCGAAAGGAGAGAGGAGCTTGAGTCAGGTAGAAGAGAAGCTTAAAAAATACTTCACAAACTTCGACGGAAAGTTTGATGCTCAACTAGGCAACGTCTTCCTGAGCCAGACCACCGTCGACGAGAAATTCGGAACCTCGTCCCCATACCTCTGCCAGATTAAGGCCCAATACAACAGAGACCTTCTTCGCCTTCTCGACGACGGGATGCTTTTAGCCGTCAAGAACTTCAAAACAAATCCGACGCAGAAGAGGTATACTCTTCTCGAGGTTGTCCGGTTCTGGCCTGAACACTTCGGCCTCAAAGGTGTCAGGGACAACCAGTATTTCCCAATGCAGTTTGAGGTAATTCAGCAGAGCGTCAACGACTGGGAGACAGACGACAAGGCAACGATGATGATTCAGTTGGCCACCATTCCCATAAACTATGACTTCATCTTAGAAAATGATGGAAAATCAACGTTTAAAAGAGGTTTCTCCTACCCCACTCTCGGCAGCCAAGTCTACATCCTGAACGCAGAAATGATACGAGAGATGTACAATCGAGACATCCCAAAGAAGCTTGGATGCGTTGGAGTAGAGACATGCGCCGACGCGAGGAAGGATCCTAGGCTCGGCACAATCAAGATGTTCGAAGCAATGGGAGAAACTATTCCAATCTACGTGGACTTCGACGCCCTTGTCCGGTTCCACTTCGGCATCTTCGCCTTCACGGGCGGCGGCAAGAGCAACATGCTCTCGAACATGCTTAGACGAATCCTAATCCACCAAAAGGATGTTAAAGTCGTCATCTTCGACATTTCATGCGAGTATCCATTTCTTCTCATGGACGTCCTAGCCGACCCTACAATACCGTCCAAAGTCATATTGGAAAACGAAGTCAAAAATGTCAAGGAGTTCTATGATTCAGTGGTAAAGCCGAAGAAGTATGAGGCTGATGAAAGGGTCCTAACTGGTATGGGAAAGATTTTCTCTCTTGACCGGGTCACACACTTGAAGAGGGCCCGACTCGAGGTCCCCAAGTTCGCCAACTTCTTGTCTGATGTGACAAAGTTGAAGGAGGCCAACGAAGGTAACCCTAACTACGTTGAAGCTCTAGTTACCATGGAAAGCCTAGCCTTGGGCTATATGGAAGAGAACGGGCTACGAGAAGATGATGAGCTGACCGAGGAGTTTGTGGACGAGCTGATAGAGACTGCAAAGGAAGTTGCCGAGAATTACAGGGTGCATGAGAAGAGTGCTCTCTATGGTTGGTTCCAGTCTAGGGAGATGATGCGAAAACACTTCGAGAAGAAGCCTGAAGGCAGAGCTGAGGGTTGCTCTACTGAGGATATTGAGAAGTTGCTTGAAGAAGAAACCCAGCTGGTTTGCCTCTCAATTAGCGAGCCTGACACTATCAAACGCCTCTTAGTCGATTTGGCTCGTGACCTGCTACAGGAGAGGAAGAGAGAGTTTAAAGTGAAGCCTTACGTACTCTTCGTCTGTGATGAGGCCCAAGAGTTCGTAGCCAACCCCTCCAACGTCTCGGGAATCGATAAGACCTGTAGTTTTGAATTTGAGCGGCTACTGAGGCAGGGGAGGAAATATGGGCTTGGAGGCTGCATTGCCACTCAAAGGATTGCATATCTGAACACGAATGCACTGCAGCAGCTTCACACATACTTCGTGAGCACGCTCCCACGTCCTTATGACAGAGGTCTCATCAGCAACACCTTCATGATTGACAAGACAATTCTCGAGAAAACCTTGGAGTTTGTGCCTGGAGAATGGCTACTCTCAAGCTATCTGGCGACAGGTATGGCGAATGTACCCATATTCATAAAGGCAGACAACGCGGAAGATGAAGTTGAAAAATATCTGTCAATGAGGTGCACGCGCTAACAGCCATGCGAGGTCTTGAACAAATATTGATGCCAGAATCCATGAATACAAAAGACAGATTAACCGAAACATTAATAAAGATAGTAAGTGACGCCAGCGAACCGCTAGAAACAAAGGAGATAGAGAAAAAGGTGCCAGCGGAAACAAGGCAAAAAATCTTCAATCGATTGAAAAACCTCAGGGGCGAGGGCACTATTAAAGGAAAGATGGTTGGTGCTGGAAAGGGTACATGGATTTGGTGGAAGAAAGATGCCTTCGCATAGGGGAGACAGAAGCAGATGAGCGAAGAGCTTATCCAGAAAGGGCTAACAGAACATGGTTTGAAAATTGGAAACTATGAATTTTATAACATAGGTAGCACGACACTTAACCAACTCAAAAAATGCGGAGCCGTTCCAGATAAAGACTATAAGGAATACGGTATAAGAAAGCCTGATGCCCTTCTAGTTGATCGACGTAATAGAAAACAAGTCAAAGTCATATGCGTCACAGAGGGCAAGCCTACAGAGAAGTTTGATTCCGACGAAAAGAAAACTGACTCAGTGCAACAATGTAATGATTTAAGCCAAGTCTTAGATGCAGAAATTGGTATTGCAACGGACTATTCTTCCTTCATTTGGTTCAACCCACGTCAAGCAAATCCTAACACAGAATATGTGGACAGAACAACAGGCATTAGGAGAAGCTACACCATAATAGAAGACGGAAACGGGAATGACTTCATCAAAGAATTTTTGATAGATCAGAAGCAAGATGAACAAGACATTACAAAACTGAGCGTAAAAACGAGAAAAAGCATACAAACTCTAGAGGCAATAAGAAAGGGCATATCCCACATTAACTCTAGGCTCATCAAAGAAACCGTCAGAGACCCCACAAATTTGGCTAAACAAATCTGGCAAGATGTGTGGTTGGCTAGCGGAGCAACTCCTGAGAAATGTCTCTACACGTTCTTGGAATTGTTTGTCTTCAAATACCTAAGCGATCTGAACATTCTAACTGAAGATGGTGTTGGCACTAAGATAAGTTTCAAAGATATATACGCACTTGGACCAAAAAATGCTTTCAAGTATTATGCTCGAAACGCTAGACCGTTCCTTAAAGTTATGTTTCCCGAAAGTCCAGAAGACCTTACTACAATAATAAATGGAACTGTTTTAAATCCTAGGGTTGAGCAACATAGTACCGTTTTTTATAAAATCCTGAAAAGATTCGCAGATTTCGGGGAAATGAAAAACATAGACCCGAGATTTAAGTCGAAAGTTTTCGAGGAGTTCATGAAGGAAACCATTAGTCGGAAAAACTGGGGACAGTTTTTCACGCCAAGAAATATTATAGATGCAATGGTAGAGATGTCTGACATTGATAAACTAGCAGAAGGATCATTGGTGTGCGACCCTGCCTGTGGTGTGGGTGGGTTCATTTTAGAGCCAATGAAAGTGAAAGATAATGGTGTAGATTTCTATTACCAAGTAGAAGGAAATGAGATAAAGTCAAGATTGAATTTCATCGGTTTCGATAAGGGCTTTGAAAAAGAAGAACAGCTCGTAACAATTCTGGCAAAAGCAAATATGCTGATCTTTTTATCGGAACTACTGAAGAAAAATCCCACCCTTGCGGAAAAATTCTCAAACTTGTTCAACTCTACCTTTAAGTTGCTCAGTAGCACAATCTTAGGAACACTCTCTATAATAGAACGTGACAAATATGATTTGATACTTACAAACCCACCTTATGTCACTAGCGGGAGTAGCAATTACAAAGAAGCGATCAACAATGACAGTCGTCTAAGAGAGTTCTACAAAATTCAAAGCATTGGAGTAGAAAGTTTATTCTTAGAGTGGATCATTAACAGCTTGAAACCATCCAGAAGTGCGTTCATCATAATTCCTGATGGAATATTAAACAGGCTCAACGACAGAAAATTGAGAGCATTCATAAAAGAGGAATGCATAGTCGATGGAATTATCTCTCTGCCAATAAACGCTTTTTACAGAAACGCAAAGAAAACCTATATTCTAGCAATAACCAAAAAGCCTGAAAAAACTGAGGAAAAAAGAAAAGAATACAAACAAACAGAACCAGTTTTCACATACCTAGTGAGCAATGTTGGGGAAACATTGGATGTTAAACGATTTCCCATAGAAGAGAACGATTTGAATGAGATGGTCTCCTTATTCAACCAATTCAAAGGAGCAAAATTCACTTTTCACACGGAAAGCAAAAGATGCAAGATTCAGCCAATAGATAAGTTGGACACGACCAATCCAACAAGCCATTGGTCTGTAGATAGATGGTGGTCGAAAGAAGAAAAGATCGAATTAGGCATTGAAGAACAAGATACGGTATTATCTCTGGATGAGTTCAAAGAGAAAGCAGAAGATATAGAAAATAAGATTCACGAACTAAACAAACAACTGAAGGAGTTCCAATGAAGAAAGAGGTCTCTTTGAACGATAGAAAATGCTTCGAGATTTCGATAGGACAGAGAATCTTAAAGAAACAGGTATTTTATTCTAAGGGTAAAGTGCCACTGTATAGTGCCAATGTTTTTAAACCGTTCGGATTCATCGAGGAACCAAATGACAGCGTCAAGGATTTTGAACATGACTATGTATTGTGGGGAATAGATGGCAATTTTGAGTTTAACGTAAAATATGCAGGAGAGAAATTTGCCATAACCGATCACTGCGGAGCGATAAAAATACTTGACTCCCAAATAGTGCCAGAGTACTTAGTCTATCAACTTGAAATTAAAAAGTATGAGATGGGTTTTGATAGAACATTAAGAGCATCATTGGCAAACATGAAAACTGTGACTATAAATGTGCCGATCAAACCCGATGGCAGTTTTGATGAAGATGCACAGCTAGAACTGGTGAAAAAATACTCTTTTATGAGGGAAATGCGACAGGATATTCAGTCACAAATTGAGGAACTTTCTGAAACTCTGATAGAATTGAATGACAAATCTCTGACCAAGATAGTGAAAGCTTCTCAAATTTTCAATTTTCCAAAGACTAATTCAAGTATGACAAAGCAATTATGCCAAGAAAACACTGGCAACATACCTGTATACGGTTGTTCACAGTCAGAAGAAGCAGTACTAGGTTGGATCAAAGAGAACGTAAAAGGTGTGAAATATTATCGAGACTCTCTCACATGGAATCGTAACGGTTCTGTTGGGCGATTTTTTTACAGGAAAGGTATCTTCACAACAAACGAAGACCAGAGAGTTATGGAGATAAAACCAGAGTTCAAGCACCAGCTAGACCCTATCTACCTAAAATACATCTTGGAAAATGAGGTTAGGAAGCTGGGCTATGGATGGACTAACAAACTAGGCAAAGCGAAAATGGTGGACGTTAAAATAGAAATACCTGTGAATAATCAAGGAGAATCTGACATAGTTAAACAAAGAGAAATTGCTCAAGAATATGAAAAAGTCCATCAAACAAGAGATACTCTCGTACAGCACCTACAGGGTTTGGCAGAAGTCATTGTTAGCATGTGATTGGAAAGCAAAATGCTGAGTTTTTTGAAGTCTTCAGTTGAATATACAAAAGCCTTATCTACATTTAAACTCCAATTTGCCAAACCAGTGAGCTGATATGACTAGGTGCCCAAGGTGTAATGGAACAGCAAAACCAACAGGCAAAGAATGGAATTACTCCGCTTTTCATGTTAAGCAATATCAATGCGTAAAATGCGGTAAAATGTCCATGGAATATTATAGAGGAAGAACAATCAGCCATACGATTCCAAAAGCGAAAAAATGTCCATAACCTTTTCATTTCGTGTCCATCAACCGAAAGGTAACAGCCTAACGGAAAAGGCTAATCAACCGAAGAGGTAACAGAACCTGAAAAACGGTTCTGTAAACTTATCGGTTGGCTCAGAAATATTGACACACTATGAGAAGTTCAGTTTGCTATTTTTTAACCTCCAACCCGAACCCTTCCCAAAATAGTCTTTGAAACCCTTTCGGAGGTCTTATTCTCAAAATCTGGTTACCAATTTGAAACTGTTTCCTATGAATGACTGCTTCGCTTTCCCCATCCCTCAAACCCATTAAGCAAACAAACATTCGCACACGAATGCTTGCAGATGCCTCTTCAAGCTTGTGAAGAAAGCCCATTACTTCCTCAAGTGTTTGAAACTCCTCTTCCTTTCCAATGATTTCACGATTTTTTGGATCGAGCATTGCCACATGATAACTCTCATCTAGTTCGTTACCCAATTTTTTCGCCGTTAGTATATGCAAGCAGATGTGCAAAATGAAGCTTTCCGTTGTAAAGTCTTAGGTTGATGACTCTCCCTGTAAAAAATCGGTTGATGAAGCAAACCATATGTGATTCAGAACCAACTAAGCTAAACTATTTATCATCAGACAAGTAATCTTAATTTTGATGACCCCCACATGTACCTTATGTTTGCAAATATAGAAGACTTCTTTTATGCGATTGTGTTAGGAGTTGTTGTGACGGTTGTGGTAGCCATCTTAGCGTTCCTCTGGAAAAGAGCGAAAAAATTCGTGGCCGAACCTGTTGAGAAGATCTTAAAGAAAACCTGCGAGCAATGCAATGGGTCACGCCTTGTAACCTGTCCCAGCTGCAAGGGAGTTGGCAAGTCGATTAAGAAGATTAAAGAGGTTGGTCCTTGCAAGCATTGCGGCGGTACAGGTCAGATTAAGGATATATGTTCAGAATGCATGGGTACAGGTGAAAAGAAAAAAACTTTAAAGTACCTTGTGGAAGAGCGTAAAACATGGGTTGATGGTTTTCTTTGGCATACACAAAGAATTGCTCTCACAATTAGAAACCTGGATGATAAAGCAGGCTACTTCGTAGCGACAGGTACTATTGTTAAGGACAATCAACCTGTTACCTCAGAAGAGAAAAGAATCTTCGTAAAAGCCGGAGACAAAGAGACAATAAATATAGATTTTCCTCTTGGCTGGTACCTTTTCTCTCCTGCGCCCTTCAATTCGTCCTATGATATTAGACCAGAAGTAGTGTCATTTAGATGTGGAAGCTGTCAAGGTGATAAATATCTTCTAAAAATATGCCCTATATGTCAAGGTCTCAAAACTCTAACTGAAACGAAAGAAATAACTGAAATTTGTTCCACATGTGAAGGAAAGAAACAAATCACATGCCAAACATGCAATGGTACCGGAAAAGTGCGGCGATTTCCTTGAGTTCACCATTACCTAAGGATTTCCTTTTTTGTTTTTCCCGAAATTACTTAACTACTTTTTTGATTCTCTTTCTTTGAAATGCTGAAAGAGGGGATATTGCAGTATCTTTCATATACGATTATTCACACTTCAAAAGGTATAAAGATGCGCTATGTGCAGCTGTTTGAAACATACAATCTGCTTCTTAACTTCGTCCCAGCATTCCTTTTTCTAAGGCATTCAATACTTCGCCTGGGAAGCTTTTGATTTCTTTGTATCGATTTTGTCTGTACTTGAAGTCTTGCTCATCTCTTTGTTCCAGTTTTTGTGCAATGGCTAGAAATTCATCGAAGATTGGCTCTAAGACTTGCAGGAAATTGTGCCCTTTTTCTATCAGTATCCCAGTGTCCACCATTCCTGTAGAGGCGATGTCGTACCAGACTTGTAGACTCACAGCAAATTCTGTTAACCTGACTACATACAGACCGTGCCTTGGCACCGTGCGTTTTATTTCACGAAGAGCATCTGGGTCTATGCCTGCATTTGGAATAACCACATAGCCCACGTTTGCATTCAGACCCGTCATATAGTCCGCAACTTGTTTCACTTTTTCTCTGAC
>Ga0315280_10012862_pt1 | contig 10029 bp, 12 predicted proteins | sample YL17G06_40_MG_FD_203697 | JGI IMG/M metagenome (GOLD analysis project Ga0315280, IMG submission 203697) | Sediment microbial communities from Yellowstone Lake, YNP, Wyoming, USA - YL17G06_40 | ecosystem: Environmental > Aquatic > Freshwater > Lake > Sediment | place: USA: Wyoming | collected...
TGTCTAAACCATAAAGTATGTGCGTACATGGTTTCTCTCTTCGAACTTTTGAACCGTCTTCAATGTCATCGATTATCAGAGTCCCATTGTGGATAAGTTCGGGGATTATGACAAAGTCTAAAAATTCTCTCGAATTTTTGCCTAAAGCCTCAATGACTAGCAAGAATAATGATGGGCGCCACCTTTTGCCGCCTCTGTCTAAGAACTCCCAGATAGGCTCCGCTATCGCCTTATTCAATGCCTCCAAGTTATATCCATATTCTGGCTGACTTAAAGCGAAGACAACAGCATTTTTATTAAACTCTCTTGGAACATACTTTTCAATCGCTTCGTTTATGGCTGAAGCCTTTTCTTCTAAAAATCTTTCAATGCTCATTCTACATTTTTCTCCTTGCATACTCTTCCGGATGAAAACCTCGCATGGTTAACCATTCTGCAGTTTTACCCATCAAAACGGCTGGAATATTTTTTAGTTCGTTTATGGATTTTGCTCCTGCTAGGAACATTGTGTTTCTTAACTCCTCAATCATGTAAGTGAGTGCCTTCTTAACTTCTTTAGACCCATTTATTGCAGCTTGTAGAATTGGCGAAGCTGTTCCTGCTAAGTCAGCGCCTAATACGATTGCCTTTGCTACGTTTTCTCCGTTGCGCACTCCGCCTGAAGCTATGATTGGCAGCTGAGTTGACTGCGCTACCTCGACAAGGCTTACTGCAGTTGGGGTGCCCCAGTCCCAAAAAGTTTCGCCTAATCTCTGATGAAACTCATCCCCTAGTTCTTTTGCTCGATAATATTCCACTGCAGCCCAGCTTGTTCCGCCTACGCCAGCTACATCAATGCCACTTATGCCAGCGGTTTCAAGCATTTTGGCATCTTCGGCAGATATGCCCGCTCCAGTTTCTTTAACGATAATAGGAACATTGAGAGCCTGAGCGATTTCGCGTACTTTCTTTAGAACGCCTTTGAAATTTGTTTCTCCTTCTGGCTGAACAGCCTCTTGCAGTGGATTTAAGTGAATTGCCAGTGCGTCAGCATTTATCATTTCAACTGCTCTTTTTGCCTCTTTTACACCGTATCCTCTGGCAAGTTGTGGACCGCCAATATTGCCAATAATAAAAGAGTTAGGCGCCCTTTTCCTGGCAATGGCAAAAGTTTTTTCTAGTTTTGGGTTTTCAATTGCTGCTCGTTGGCTTCCGACACCCATGCCTAAGCCTAATTCTTCAACTGCTTCAGCGATGGATGCATTGATTTTTAAACTCTTTTCGACGCCGCCAGTTATGGCTTCGACAATGATAGGTGCAGAAAATTTGTGGTTAAAGACAGTGGATGAAAGATTGATGTCGTCCCTGTTGATTTCAGGTAAAGCCTTGTGCACTAGGAAGATGTCTTCGAATCCGCTTGTTGTCTTTCTTGTCTGAACATTCTCTTTTAGGCAGATTTGGATGTGGTCGGCTTTTCTTCCTTCGGTTTGACTTGGCATTTCTTCACCATTTTATCGCTATTGCGTTATGATGACATTGTCAAAGTAAAGAAGTATCTTATGCCTTTAAATCTTAAGATTCAAAACTAGACGAGATGATTGGGTGCAAGTTTTTTTGTGAGGGGGCATTTAAAATCAGACTTAAGCTAAGCATGCTAAATCTTGCTTGCACCCATTTCAATAGATTGAAATAATGCTTCTAAAGCCTTGTGAATGATATTTCTAGACAAAACCTATAGAAGTTTTATTCGATTAACGTTCCGACAACCTCTTGTCCTTTTAAGGTTTTGTAAACATTATCTGGCTTTAAGGCATTCACAATTAAAACGCTGATTCCTGCTTCAACTGCGGGTATTAGTTCACTTATTTTTCCAAGCATGCCTCCAGTTACGTCTGTTACTGTTGCTGTTGCTTCTTTGACTTCGTGTTGTATTTTCTTCAATTCTTGCAGAGTAATATGCTGAATAAGTTTGGCGGTCTTGTCTTTTTTTGGGTCAGATGTGTATAAGCCGTCAACATCTACGCCAACTATAATGCATTCCGCTGCAAGTTGAGTTGCAAGTGAAGAGACTAGTTGATCGCCAGACAATATGGCAAAACCCTTATCCGAATCAAGAACAGCATCGCCGTATAGAACTGGCACAAAACCTGTCTCAATCAATTTCTTTACTACTTTGTTGTCTATTGTTTTGATTCGATCAGACTTCGTGATTATGAAAGAAGATGGCTGCACTGCTACGGCGGGGATATTATGACTTATTAGAGCATCTAAAACCATCGCATTCAGTTTTGTCATTGCTTGATGAGTTTTAGAAAACCCCATCATCTGAGACGAATCCTTGAAACCCTCATTAATTCTATATGCTTTAGCGATTGGATGACCAAAAGAGCCGCCGCCATGAACAATTACTAAAGGCGAAACGTTTGCCTGCGAAATCTCGTACGCTAAGCGCCTTATAGCCCCATTATTTATAGTTAGAGGCTTTTCTTTATGAGTAATCACTGAACCGCCAAGCTTCAAAATAATTGGCTTAGTTTTCAATTTTTACACCTTCTTCACTTTTTTTTACTGCAAAAGCTTTTCCACCAGCTTTCTCAATGGCTTCGGCAATCTGCTTAGTCCTTTCAGGCGGGGATAAGGCAATCATGCAGCCGCCTCCTCCAGCGCCAGTTAGTTTTGCTCCATAGGCGCCAGCTTTTCTTGCTACATAAACAAGCTTCTCCAATTGAGGGTTAGAGACGCCTAAGGCATAAAGCAACGCATGATTAATATTCATTAATTCGCCCAATACATTGAAATCATGGTTTTCTAAGGCGTTAACAGCTTTGAGGGCAATTTTTCCACCAGCCTTTATTAAGGGGTTAATGATTGACGGATATTTTTCCCGCCTTTGCCTTACTATGGATACAAGTTCGCCAGTTGAACGTTCAATCTCGGTGTTGCCAATTATAAGCGGCATGTCTTCCTTCACATCTATCTGCATGAAGCCCTTTCCTTTTCGAAATAACAAGACTCCGCCGTAAGTAGTAATAGTTGGGTCTATGCCTGAAGGAGTGCCATGCACTAAACGTTCAGATTCAAGAGTGATGCTAGCGATTTCTTCTTTGGACAATCCAATGTCTAGAAGATGACTTGTCGCTTTTGTCACTGCTGTAACAACAGCTGCTGAGGAACCCAGCCCAGCAGCAACTGGAATATGAGAGTGAATTTCCACGTTTACGCCAACACTTTTTCTAACTCTCTCTAAGACTTTTTGAATCGCAGTCTTGATGGGTTTAAGCTTTAACTCGGCGTTTTGACCGCCATGCTCCGAAATGAATCTGTTTTTTTCAAAGTAACCTGCAATTCCTAAATCTGTAGAATTTATGTAAATCTTACTGTCATTTCTCATTTTAACTGAAGCATAAGCACGTTTATCAATTGCTAACACTACTGCTGACTCGCCATAGACAACGAAGTGCTCTCCAAAAAGTATGACCTTTGCTGGTGCTGAGGCTGTAACCTCATCCAATGAATACACCACAATTATTTGCTAAAGGCTAATGAAGCATAGCCTACTACAGCAGAATAGTCGCCAGTTATGTCACCGCTGGTTTTGTAACACAACAGCCTAGCATTTTTGGCGCCTAACATTTTTGCAGCAGTGATTAAAGCAACTGTTGGACCATAGCCACATGTAGAAATATTGTAAGACTCCACTGTGGAATAATACTGAACTTCATCCATCTTTAAAGCAGAGTCAATAGCCATCTTGTCATTTCGTTCAGCCATCTTCTGCGGCTCATAGTGAGTCATATCAGTTGAGGCGATGACTAGAGCATTCTTGTTAGATAGAGCTTCGCCGACAGCGCGCCCAACTTCACGGCTTGACTCTAAATCCTGCATTAGGAAGCAAATGGGCACAAACTTAAAGTCTGAACCATACAGAAATTGAAGAAACGGAAGCTGTACCTCAATAGAATGCTCATACAAATGCGCTGAATCGTCCACATCAATAATATGGGACTTGCGCAAAATCTGCTTAGCCACTTCAACATCGATTTCAACATCGCCTAAAGGTGTCTGCCAAATTCCCTCATCCATCATCGCCAAACCACTTCCCCGCCCAGTGTGATTTGGCCCAAAAATTACTAAAACGTCAGGTTTTCCATCTGCGGCTAGATTGTAGTATGCGTGAGAGGCTACTGGCCCAGAATACATGTATCCTGCATGAGGAGAGACTAGCCCAATCAAGCGTCGAGGTCCTTTTTTGGCTACAGTGGGAAGTTTGCCTGGTCCAAGACTATGAGTGAAGCATTTCTCTATCTGTGTCCTTAGTGACTGAGGAGAGCCAGCGTAAAACATTCCCGCTTGGCAAGGCTGTCTAACCTTCGTTTTCGCTCCTCCTTCGGCTACTCTTCTTTCGCTAGTTTCACTTCAAAATCATCTATTGCTAGGCTTGGATTCCCGTCTGGCGGTATTTCCCCTCTTTCACGCAATATTTGTCTGGCGAGAAGCCAATAGATTACTGCCAATGCTCTTCTACCTTTATTGTTAGTTGGGATAACAAAGTCTACGTCAGCGAAATCGTTGTCAGTGCTGCAAAGCGCGATGACTGGAATGCCTATTCTAGCAGCTTCAACCACTGCTTGCACATCAGCTTTAGGGTCGGAAACAATTACTACACTTGGCTCAATACGATTCTTAGAAAGTGGATTTGAAAGTATTCCAGGAATAAAACGACCAACAACAGGAGTCACTCCAGTAACTTCACAGAATTTCGTCACAGGATCACGACCATACAACCTTGCCGCCACTGCAGCAATTTTTGCAGGCTCTAGTCTAGCAAGGTATTTTGCTGCGATTCGAATTCGTTCATCAGTTTTCTTAATGTCTAAGACAAATAAGCCGTCTGGTCTTGTGCGGTATATGAATTTGTCCATGTCTTTCGTTTTCATTCTTGTTCCTATATGAATTCCTGCAGATAATATAGTGTCTTGGGGAAGTAAAAGTTCTACGCCAGCTACAACTGCTTCTTCCTTTTTCTCGTCTTCTACTTTTTCGCCTTCTGCTTTTTTTGTGTTCTCTTCCGCTGTGTTCTCTTCAGTCATATTTCTTTTCTCCTAAACATAAACTGTAGACATTTTTGCTTTCTTTCCTAAAATCTCTTCTATTCGGATAAGTTCATTAATCTTCGCCACACGTTCTCCTCCAACTATGCCAGTCTTAATGATAGGACAATTAAAAGCTACTGCTAAATGAGCTATCTTCGTATCTACTGTTTCGCCAGACCTATGCGACATAATTGGCGTATACTTTGCTTTTTTAGCCACCTTTGTTGTCTCCCAAGCATCAGTGAGAGTGCCCACCTGATTCACTTTTACAATAATCGCGTTCGCAGCTCCCAAACTCAACCCTCGAATCAATCTTTCCTTACTAGTCACAAACAAGTCGTCGCCGCAAATTAAACATTCTTTAGCCTTCCTTGCAAGTTCTGCGAAGTTTTCAAAATCTTCTTCGTGGAAGGGGTCTTCAACATAAAATAGACGGTATTTCTCTATGAGTGATAAAACATAATCTAATTGTTTCCCAGAATCTCTCCTAACTTTGTCCTGAACGTATACGTAGCAATTTTCTTTAGGATTCCACAAAGTTGATGCTGCAAAATCTAAGCCAATCTTACATTCGACTCCAAATTCTTCAGAGACCTCTTCGCAGGCTTTAGCTACAATTTCCAACGCTTCTTCATTCTTCATGTTGGGCGCCCAAGCACCTTCGTCGCCTTTTCCACCAACCATAGTAGCATCAGCCTTCTTTAGAAGAGAGCCAACCTTTTGATGAACCAAAGTGTCAATTCTTGCCGCATCTAAGAAAGTGGAGGCTTTCATAGGTAGAACTAGAAACTCCTGTATGTCTGGTGCCTTGCCACCAACATGTTTCCCCCCGCCTAAGACATTTCCAAGCGGGTATGGGAGTTCATTTGCAGAATGCCCCGCAAGATGCTGAAACAGTGGCATGCCATATGAATTTGCGGCAGCTTCAGCTGTAGCCAAGGATACAGCGTATGCAGTGTTTCCGCCTACATTGCTAAAGTCTGTTGTTGCGTCAATTTCGTGTAAAAGTGAATCGATTTCTTCCTGTTGGTCAGCTTCCATGCCTAATAGTTCTGGGGTGATAGTTTCCCTGACTTTTTTTATCGCTTGATCTACTCCTCCTTTAGGGTATGGAACTGCTTCAGCCTTACCTCTGCTCGCGCCTGCAGGAGCCGAAGATCTGCCAAATCCAGAGACCGTTATGACATCAACTTCTATAGTTTCTTCTCCTCGAGAATCAAAGATTTTTCTTGCAAGAATGTCTTCGATGACCGTTGACACGTTTTACATGCCTTCTCTTTTATGATGGCCTAGCCAGTTTTCTTTTTTCAGCCTCTTCGTAAAATTTGAGAATTTCATCGATAATTTCCACATGTGACAGTAGCATGCGGCGGCAACAATATCTGGTTAAACCTAAACTATCTAAGACTTTTCCAGCGTCTTCGCCAGCCTTAACTCTCGTTGCAAAATCTTCCCATTTGTCGCCTACAAGTTTGCCGCATGTGAAACATCGTACAGGTATGATTATTTCCCTCTGCCTCCCTTAAACTTGTTATCTATAGCTTTTCTGATCCTTAGCTCTAGCGCCTGGACCACCAGACTTCTTCGGCTCCTTTCGCCTAGCATCCCCAGCAAGCATTGTTCGGTCATATTTGCTAAAAGTTGTTTGGAGGCGGGCGCTTTTTGTCCATTTTAATAAAGCCCTTGCAACTGCCATTCTTGAAGCTTCGGCCTGTCCCATGAAGCCTCCACCAGAAGCTTTGACGTTTATGTCAATGTCTTTCAATGTTTCTTCGCCAGCATAGAGGAGAGGTTCCATAATTTTGTCGCGGGCAACTTTTGGTTCAAAAACTTCAACAGGGACATTATTTATACGAACTCTTCCTTTCCCAAGTGTAACTACTGCTCGGGCAAGGGCAGTTTTTCGTTTTCCGCTAGTTAATACAGTTCTTTTTGACTTTGACATTTTATTATTCGCCTACCAACGGGGTCCATCCAATTTCTTTAGCTAATTCTCCAACAGTGGTATAGGGACATTTTAAATTATCCGCGCTAACTTCTGGTATCGTTTGCATCCCTTTTCCTTTGAGTTCTTCAGGGACTTCGATGAAAACCCTAAGTCTTTTGTAAGCCTGTTTTCCTTTAGGTTTTCTCCATGGAAGCATGCCGCGGATAGTTCGTCTAACGATTCGGTCTGGTCTTCTTGGATGAAATGGCCCTTTCTTTGGGTGGCCAACTTCAAGAAAGATTTTAGCTGCTTTCACCCTGCTTTGCTTTTTTCCAGATATTACTGCTTTTTCAGCGTTCACAACCATTATCGTTTCTCCTTGGAGAAGGCGTTTAGCAATTATGCTTGCCATTCTTCCAAGCACTAGTCCTTTTGCGTCAATTATTATCATTGTCTGTTCTGTTGTTGCCATTTTTTCACCCAATGATTTTCACTTGACTACCTTTCGGGTTTTTTTCTATTAATTCTGGAATTGACATGCATTTTCCTCTTGCGTCTAGAATTTTTCTTTGGGCTTGCTCAGAGAATGTGAAGGCTGCTATATTTATTGGGTGATCGATTTTTCCTGCGCCTAAAACTTTTCCCGGAACCACCACGTTTTCATCTTTTTGTGTATGTCTGTTAAGCTTGCTTATGTTGACTGTTATGTGTTTTTTTCTTGAGCGCGACAAATCCTCTGCAATGTCACGCCATATTTTGGCTTCATTTTCTTTTGCCTTCTTTCTTAGCGAGCGAATAAGCCCTATCATCTCTGGGTTTGTTGCTTTGAGTTGTCTCATTGCTCTTTCACCGTTATTTGGTTGTGGAATTCTTCGGATTTTTTGTCAAATATTTTGAGTGCTTCTAATAGTATTTGTTCTGGGGTGAGGGCGCCTGTGGATTCAATGTTGAAAATGAAAGCGGTTTTGTCCCATGTGACTTCTATGGCTTTTGGGTTTTGTGGGCAAACGTCCATGCAGTCTTGACATAGTGTGCATTCGTAAATGTTTCTGGTCTCAATTCTTTTATCAATTTTTACAAGAATCTTTTTTGGGCATGTTTCTATGCATTTGCCGCATGCGTCGCAGCGTCTTGTGTGGATTTTTATTTGTGGCATGAATTTGTAGGCGCACATTGAGACTGGTTGCCATTTTGCGTGCTTCTTTCCTTTTCCTAGGCGGGCGTAGGCTTCTAGTCTTATTTTTTGTTCTGGTGCAAGTTTTACTAGGACTATTTTGTCGCTTACGGGTTTGATGTCTGGGTTTTCAGAGTGTAAGTCGCCTGAGTAAATGGTTTTAGTGTTTGCGTCTGCTTCTGCTTCTAATGTCAATGTAACTCTGCAGAGGTTGCAGCCGAACTCGCTTTTGCATGGGCATACTTCTGGAAGATTGTATGAGGTTAGATCAGTTTTGAGTGGGATTAAGCCTATTCTGTGGGCTAAAATTTCGTCATAAAGCACGGAAGAATTTTCGAGTATGACTATGTCGTCTACTGCCATGGAAGGAACTTCGGAAAGCATGATTCTTCTTAATGCGTTTGCGAAGGGCACATCTACGCCTTGAATAAGCAGTCGCATAGATGTGTCGTTTTTTTCGAGGATTTGAATTTCCATGATAATTTATCCTGTAAGGATTTGTATGCCTTTCATAAGGAAAGGGAAGCATTATTTCAATATTTCTGTTTTAAGGCAGAAAAATATAATTGATAAGAGTTTATACTCTTCTTCCTCTTCTTCCGCCTTTCCTTCTAGTCCCATCATGAGGAATAGGCGTCACTTCTTCTATACGACCAATCTTGAGTCCAGAACGGGCTAAAGCCCTAATAGCAGCTTGCGCTCCTGGACCAGGCGTCCTAGCATCTGAGCCGCCGGGCGCTCTTACTTTAATATGAATAGCCGTTATTCCCTTATCCCTAGCAATTGTGGCAACATATCCTGCAGCCCGCATAGCAGCATAAGGCCCTCCTTCCAGTCTATCCGCCTTAACAAACATTCCACCAGTACCTCTAGCAATAGTCTCTGCACCAGAAATGTCGGTCACATGAATAATCGTGTTATTATATGAACTGAAAACGTGAACAACACCCCACCTATCCGCCTTCTTACTCAACCTTTCTTCCTCCACTGCTTTGCGCCTCCCGAAACCCTAGACGGCTTCGCCTCAGCCACAACAGCAATCGACTGCTTCAAAGGATGATCAGGCGCAGACAACGGGCTAGTAGGCGAATACGCCATCTTAGGCTCCTCATCTCTCAAGACCAGATAGTTTGGCGTCGAAACTCGTTTTCCATCAATCGCTATATGCCTATGGGTAATCAGTTGACGAGCCTGAGAAACAGACTTGGCCAAGCCTTTTCTGAAAACAAGTGTTTGAAGTCTACGCTCAAGCAAGTCTTCCAAAGCCAAGTCTAAGACTTCATCTAAAGCCGCGGTTTTTGGCAAGATGCCTAAACGATCCATTTTGTCAAGAAGCTGCTTCTCCAATATTTTACGTTGTTCAGCTGACATGCCCAAAAGCGATCTGGCAATGCCTCGAAACTTGGAAAGCATAGTTTTGTGATGCCATAGTTCCCGCTTGTTTCTTAATCCATATTGACCAAGAAGATTCAGTTCCATCTGTAAGGTGTCAGTTCGCCAAGGAAATCGTGGCGTCTCAAATTTCTTTCTTTGCTTCTTTGGGTCACCCATTAAGCAGCCGCCGCCTTTTCTTTTGCCCTCTCAAGTAAGGCTTTCTTCTTTACGCCTACGGCTTTTCCAGTTCTGCCGGTTACTTTTGTTCGTTGTCCTCGCACTTTTAATCCGTATGCGTGGCGATAACCTCTCCAAGACCTTATCTTTTTCATTTCTTCAATGTCATTTTTAATTTGAAGAGTCAAATCAGAACCGACAAGATGTAAATCCTTTCCAGTTGCTGCATCCTTTGGGCGATTTAGAATCCAACCTGGCAACCCATATTTGCTAGGTTTCCTTATTACGTCTTCAAGTTTTTCAAC
>Ga0315280_10012863_pt1 | contig 10028 bp, 6 predicted proteins | sample YL17G06_40_MG_FD_203697 | JGI IMG/M metagenome (GOLD analysis project Ga0315280, IMG submission 203697) | Sediment microbial communities from Yellowstone Lake, YNP, Wyoming, USA - YL17G06_40 | ecosystem: Environmental > Aquatic > Freshwater > Lake > Sediment | place: USA: Wyoming | collected...
GCGGTAAGGATGCTACACTATCGGAATTTTCCGTTTTTCGGCCGTTTTTTTGTGTTGCACCCGCCGCCAAAAGGTGTCTATTCTAAAGGCCTGTGAGAGGTAGCGGGGGCCATGTCCCCGGGAGGTCGTCAACTCGGCGCTCAGAACGGTCGCAGTCCACGCAGGCGGACTGTGTGGGAATTCGACTCAGGTAAACCTCAAGGAAGGAGCGGCGTGCAATGGCAAAGGCAATGACGAAGTCGGCGATCCTGAAGACATTGGCGGAGAAGACCTGTCTGAAGAAGAAAGAAGTCGCCGCGGTGATCGAGGGCCTGGTGGCCCTGGCTTACAGGGAGGCCAGGAACACCTTCGTGGTGCCCGGCCTGGGCAAACTGGTTCTGGTGCAGCGTCCGGCCCGTACCATGATCATGCGGTTCGGCCCGAAGGCCGGCCAGACCGTGCCGGTCCCGGCGAAGAAGGTCGTGAAGTTCCGCGTGGCCAAGGCCGCCAAGGAAGCCATCCTGAAATAAGGCGGTCTGTGCCGCGCGAGTGCGGGTTGTCGCAGGACTCCAAGGGCCGACCCGGCCATCGTGGGTTGGCCCTCTGTCTTTGCACGGCAGCGCTCGGAGCAAAGCCGGTTCCATGATATCCTCAGCACCGATGCGAGCGTTGATCGGGCCGGCGACCGCGGTCCTGTGGACGATCGCGAGCGCAGCGCATGCCTACATCGACGTCACGCCGTCGCTCGGGCGGCTGATCAAGGAGTCCGACCGGATCGTGGCCTTGCGGGTCGAGAAGGTGATCCGCGAGAAGCAGGCGGTTGTCTACAAGCGGGTGTCGGACCTCAAGGGCAAGCCGGCGGCCGACACGCTGAAGCACCTGCTGACCGACGGTCGTCTCCTGGACTGGGCCGAAGAGGGGAAGACGGCCGTCGCCTTCATTGCGCCCGGCGGCCCGTGCCTGGTGTGCACGGGGTACGGTTGGTACGAGTGCCATCCGCAGCAGGACTCGTGGTGGCGGATGTCGCTGGCCCGGCCCGAACTCGCGCTCGCCTACGCCGGGCCGGCCACGAAACTGCGCGGGGCCGTCGAGACGATGCTGGCCGGCAAAGAGGCCGTCATCACCACGGCCGTGCACGGGGCCGCCAACCAGGCCATGACGTTCGAGATCGCTTTCAACCAGACCAGGGGCGACGCCTCTTGTCCGCTCCAGCGCATCCGGGCCAGCCTTCGCATGCCGGACCAGGTCTACCTCATCGGCACGGCGCCGCCGTTCTTCGTGGGCCTGGGCGCCGCGGGAGCGGAAGACGTGCCGCGGATCGTGGAATCCCTCCGGAGCCCCGACCGGTTTGTGCGGATCGAGGCCGCCGACGAGTTGCTGTCGCTTGCCGGCGCGCCGGCCCGCGGCGAGGCCGCCGGGGCCGTCGCCAGGCCGGCGGTCCCCGCGCTGGATGCCGCGCTCGGCGACGCCGACGCCGCGGTGCGCCTGCACGCCGCCGCGGCACTCGTCAGGATCGAGGCCGGACACCCCAAGGCCCTCGCGGCAATGCTCAAGGGCCTCCGCGACAAAGACGCGGCGGTGCGGAAGACGGCCGCCCAGTGCCTGGGTCGAGCGGGCGGCGCCGCGAAGACCGCCGTGCCCGCACTGATCGAGGCCATGCAGGACACGGATGTCGAGGTGCGCCGGGCGGCCATCGAGTCGCTGGGCGACATCGGGCCCGACGCCGGCGCCGCCGTCGCGCCGCTGGTGAAGGCCATGAAGGATCCCCAGACGCGGTGCGCGGCCGCCGAGGCACTCGGGCCGCTGGGCGCTAAGGCACGCCCGGCCGCAGCGGCCCTTGCCGAGGCGCTGAAAGACCCCGACGAGCGTTTCCGCTGGGCGGCCGCGCAGTCCATGGTCCAGATCGGCGGACCGGAGGTGAAGGCGGTCGTCCCGTTCCTCGTGCAGGCGCTTGAGAAAGCCGGCGGCCGCGACTTCTACGACCTCACGCTGTACCTGGGCATCCTGGGGCCGGAGGCCAGGGAGGCGCTGCCGGCCCTGGAACGCCTTCGCGCGCGGGACCGCGAACTCACGGCGATGGCCATCTGGGGCATCCAGCCGCAGGACAAGTTCCCCTGGGACCTGGGGTACACGAACGACCGCCCCTGCGACCTGTGGCTGTTCCTGGCGTACGTCCGCCACATGGGCGACCGCGCCAAGGCCGCGGCCGCCACGCTGGCCGCCAGGCTCGCAGGCAGCACGGCCGGGCCGATGCCGTCGTGGGGGTACCACCTGCTGATCGAAGAGCCCGATGCCGCCGTGCCGGTGCTCGTGAAGGCGCTGCGCGACGGCAACTCAAAGACTCGCGCTTGCGCCGCGGCGGCCTTGGGCAAAATGGGCCCCGCCGCACAACCCGCAGCCGAAGCGCTTGAAGCGGCGGCGAATGACCCGGAGCCGGCCGTCCGCAATGCCGCAGCCCGAAGCCTCAAGCAGGTCCGGCGGTAGAGACCCCCCGCCTACTCGCTCGTCGGCCGCACGCTTCGCAGCGGATTGGCCCGGCTGAACGGGACCGGGCTGGCGTTCTTCACTTTCAACCACGAAACGTACTCCGCGCCGTCTTCGCCTGCGGTCGTCCGCCCCGGCGGATCCTCGACCTCCGGCTGCCCGCTGAACCTTCAAAACGGTATCGAGTCGACGCCCTCGGACTTCACGTCAACGATCCGCTGGCCGTCGATGATCACCTGGTACGCCGCGCCCTTTGCGGCGCGGATGACCGCCTTGCCGCCCTCGATGGTCACGGGGTAGGGGGCCGCGATGCGGTGGCCGCCGGCGGCGCCGACCGCCAGGCTGTCCAACTCGCCCCCGAGCGCCAGGCGCAGGCTCATCAGGCCGCACGGGTTGATGAACGGCCCTTGGCGGCGCTGGGCGGCCAGGTTGAACGAGTCGGGCAGGCATCCGATGAACTGGCCGCCGGGCGCCTCCTGCTGCTCGCCGGAGATCAGGATGCCGCGCGCCAGGTGGTTCCAGTCGAGCGTCTTGTCGAGCGGCGCGAGCATCGTCAGGGCGTACGCGTACACGCCGCCGCACCACTGGACGGGCAGGCCCATCCAGTTGGGGGCACGCCAGTTCGTCGCCCCGTACACGGGCACGGTGGCGTAGGCCATGACGGGGTGGCGGCTCCAGAGGTAGACGAACGGCACGCCGCTGAGGGCCCACCGCCGCGCCTCGGCCAGGTACTCCTTGTTGCCCGTAAGTTGATAGCCGCGCACATATGCCCACACGAGGTACGCCGAGGCGAGGACGTCGGGCGTGTGGAGCGAAAGTTCCCAGACCTGCGCCCCCCGGGGCACCTGGAACCGCTTCATGTAGTCGAGTGTCTTGAGGCCGGCGTCGCGCGAGGCGGCATCGCCCGTCAGCCACGCGTATTCCAGAAGGTTCATCGCGCTGTGGGCGCAGTGGCCGCTGGCGGTGTCTTCGTAGTGGCCCCGCCGGTACTTGCCGTCGTAGCGGAACGAGCCGTCGGGCTTCATGGCGGCCAGGGCGCCCTTGGCCTGTCCGGACCGCATGCGGAGCCATTCGGCCGCGCGGCCGGTGACGAAATAGATGGAATCGTTGCGGACGTGTGCGCCGCCCGGGACGAGTCTTTCGAGTTTCGGCGCTTCGCCGGTGATGCGCCAGATCATCGAGGCGATGTCGGCAAAGGGCTGGCGCTTCCAGGATGCCTCGGCGCAGTGGCCCCACCCGCCCTCGCCCTTGATGGGGCCGTTGAGCGCGGCCAGGGCGAGTTTCGCCTGGGCCGCACGGTCGCGCGGTTCCTGGGGCAGCGGCGGGAGGCCGCTGGCCTGGACCGCCGCAAGAATCATGTCCTCTATCGTGCCCGAGCGGCGGACGGTGATCGTCGCCTCGATCCTCCTGCCGCGCAGGGCCATCCGCTGGTCGGCCGCCCCGTCAAAGAAATTCGGGGCGGCGAAGACAGGCTGGAGCGACATATCTTTCCACGTCACGGCCACCGCCCCGCGGTCGGTCACGCACGCCATCAGCGGCATCGTGACCTTCAGCGGGTCCGGCGCGTAGCGGATGTGCTCGTCGGTCTCGATGTCGTTGGCCGACGACGACTGCTCGCCGCGGCCCAGGTACTCCAGGCCCGCGAAGAGGCCCGCCTCGAGCGGCCCGAGCGCCCGGACAATTGGGCCGTCGACCGGCCTTTCGCTCTCGACCGAGACCGCGACGGCGTCGCCCGAGACGGCGAAAGTCGCGGTTACCCCTTGCCCGCGGCCCAGCACAACGTTGCCATCCTTGGCGCACGCCAGGGCAAGCGGCTGGCCGTCGCGGCCGGCGAGAGGCGCGATGGCCGCCACCACCTTGTCGCCCAGGCCGATGAATGCGCCCGACCCGTCGCGTGCCACCCTAAGCCGCAGGGCATCCGAGGTCACCGCGACCCAGTCGCCGTCAGCGCCGGGGCGGCACACGCAGGCGGTCCGGCGGACCGGCGGCAGGCCCTTCGCCTCGACCTCGAGCGTCACGGCCTCGAACGGCTTGGCCGCCCTCGCGGGCACGGGCACGGTGACAGTCTTGCCGCCGTCGACGGCGAATGTCCGGCCGGCGGCGGTGAACTCCACCTGCTGCGGGTCGTGGTTGAGCACGTCGAAGCGGACCTCGCCGGCGGCCTGCTCGACCTTGACGATCTCCAGCGGATGCCAGCGCAAGCGCGTCAGGGTCATGCGCGCGACGTCGGTGCGGCCGGGCGCGCCGCCGGGGTCGAGGCGAAGGCGCGTGAGCGTCCCGCGCACGTCGAGTGGCGCCGCGTAATCGTGCCACTGGCCGTCGTGCAGGAGGCCGAAGTGGGCGCTGCGGTTTTCGGCGAAGTTCGGCGAGTCGCTCGTGGCCCAGAAGATCTGGCCGTCGCCGGCGGCCCTGCACTTCATGCGCAGTTGCACCACGACCGCTCCCTCGACGCGGATGGGCGGCCCGAAGAGGTACGGATCGTCGCCGGAACTGGTGATGACGAGGCTCCCGCCCTCGGCCGCCGCGGTGCAGTCGTGGGCGGCGGTCCAGCCGGCCGCGCCGTCGGCGAACGTCCACTCCATGAGTCTGTCGGTCGCAAGGACCTGGCGCGGATACGGGTTGACGGTTTGGGCCCAGGCGCCCGCGCCCAGGAAGACGCACAGGCAGGCGGCAAGAATCGCGCGCTGCGGCATGCGGGATGCTCCTGAATGGCTACTTCGGCCCGACGCAGAACAGGAACCTGATGCCTCGAAGGTATATCCGTCCGTCCGACACCGCCGGCGATGAGAAGTGCTGGTCGCCCAGGTCGTTCCTGGCGAGGATTTCGAGTTTCGGCCCGGCCTTGAGGACGTAACTGCGGCCCGCGGTGGCGTAGTAGATGTTTCCTTCGGGCGTGGCGACGGGCGAGACCCACGTGTGCAGGCCCTCGAGGGGCTCGTTGAAAACGATGTCGCCGGTGGCCAACTTGACGCACTGGAGGTTCTTCGGCCCGAGGCGGTACAGGTACTCGCCGACGATGATGGGGCTGCCGAGGTCGTTCTTGATGGCGTCGGATTCCCACTTCAGGTGCGTCGCGGTGACGTCGCCGGAGCCGGTGGGGTCGACGGCCGCGCCGGCATTTCCGCTGCCGCGGCCGCTGTCGTTGTACACGAGGCCGCCGCCGAACGCCGGCGACGAGGTGTCGCCCGAGTTCTTGCACCACCAGAGGACCTTGCCGCTCGCCGGGTCCACGCCCTGGATGGCGGCCGAGGCGCCGATGACGAACTGCGGCACGCCCTTGACGGTGATGAGGACGGGCGTCGTGTGGGCAAAGCCCGCGTCCGGCCGCAGGGCCTCCCACTTCACCTCGCCGGTCTTCTTGTCGAAGGCAATGAGGCTCGATGTCTTCATATTCTGGTCGGCCAGGTACACGACGGTGTCGCCGAAGAGGACGGGGCTGGAGCCCATGGCGACGTCGAAGTTGATCTTCTTGAGTTCATGGCGCCACAGGATTTTGCCGCTGAAGTCCAGGCCCGCGACCACCGCCGAGCCGAAGACCACGTACACGCGCTCGCCGTCGGCGCAGGGCGTCGGGGCGCCGTAGCCGCCGCGAAGGTCCGTGAGGATGAACTTGCCCGGCGGCACGACGGCGTCCCAGAGTTTCCTGCCGTCGGACTTGTCGTAGCACGTCAGGTGGTGCTCCGGCGCCTGGGCGAGCGACCACATGACAAAGACGCGGCCGCCGGAGACGATCGGCGACGAGTACGGATTGTGGCACTTCGGCATCTCGACCTTCCAGAGGACGTTTTCGCCGGTCTTGCCGTCCCACTTGGTGACGAGGCCCTTCTCGTCGGTGTAGCCAAGGGAATTGGGCCCGCGCCACTGGGGCCAGTCGCCGGCGAGGGCGGCCACATGAGGGCCAAGAAGCCACACGGCCAACAATGCGAGGCCCATGACGACGTTTGCTGAAGATGCGAAAGCACGGCGCATGCGTCGCCCTTTGCGCCAGGTGGCTGATTGCCGCGGATTCCCGTAAGGTCGAGGGTATGATGCAGGGGGGCGGAAGAAAAAGCAAGCCCCGGACCAAACAGGCCGGGGCCACTCGGCGCCGCAATGCGCCGAGCCAATGAGGGCGAGCGGAGCGCAAGACACGCCCGCCGCCCGTGAATGAGCATCGGGTGGGAGAGGGCCACCCTCCGCCTCCGGCGGACCCGACAACCCTCTCACCCGCACAACCGCACACCAGACCTAAGAGTATGCACAAAGCCCTTCCTGTCAAATCGCGGGGGGGTTTCTGCGGCACGTCGGGCGGGGATGCGCGCAAAGCCCGTCCTCACAGAGGTTTACGTGCGGGCCCCAGACCGTCGGCGCGGCCGCAGACGCCGACCCCGTGCGCGACGCGCCCGGAATCTGCCGGAAAAAACTTGTCCGCCGACCGATTTTCTGCGAAATCGGGAACTGGCGCCGGTTGGGCGTCGTCCAAGTCACAGAGGATTTCCACGATGGCTAGGGACCTGGTAAGGAGAAGGTCGATGTCGAAGACACGGTGGTTACTGATCGCGGTGGGCATGGCGGTGGCGCTGGCGGCGGTAGCGCCGCCCGTCCAGGCGCGGATCAAACTGGCGACCCTGCCCGTCAGGGAACGCGTCGAGATCCAACTGGAAAACGAGAACGCCACGCTCGTGGAAGAGGAGCGGGTGGTCACGCTCCTGAAAGGGACCAACCACATCGACTTCTCGTGGACCAACACGCAGATCGACAAGTGGACGATCCTGTTCCGCCCGCTGGCGGTCGCCGACACGGTCCGGGTGATCAACCAGTCGTACCCGCCCAACGAGAACGCCCTGGTGTGGGAGGTCTTTGCCGAGAAGGCCGGCCCCGTGCGGGTGCGGATCTCGTACATCCTCGGGAACCTGCGGCGCACGTTCAGTTACCGCGCGACCGCCGAGAACGACGAGAAGAGCCTCACGCTTCGCAACTACATGCGCGTGTGGAACTTCTCGGGGGAGGAGTTCGGCCTCTCGACCGTCTGGGCCGGCTTCGGCGACATCTTCCAGAAGGAGATGGGACTCCAGGAATCCAAGGAGGTCCTGATCGCCAAGTTCGACCAGGTGCCGATTACCAAGAAGTTCGTCTTCAACTGGCGCAGCGGCCAGCGCGTCCCCGACGAGCCGAACCAGCGCTACGTCACCATGCACTACGTGCTGAAGAACGACGACGCGCATAAACTCGGCAAGTTCCCGCTGCCGTTCGGCAAGGTCCGCATCTTCCTCAAGGACGGCAAGGCGCCGCCCAGCGAGGCGTTCACCGGCGAGGACTGGGGCCAGTTCACCCCCATCGACGACGAGATGAAACTGTACCTGGGCCTCGCGCGCGACATCAAGGTCGAACGGACCGTCAAGTCGGACGAGCGCCACCCGGTCCACGGCAACCTGTTCCACCAGGAGACCGTCGTCCAGTACAAGATGCAGAACTTCAAGAAGGACGCCTGCGTGCTGGACATCGAAGAAGATATGAACGAACTCCGCAACGAGTTCTGCGGCGGCAAGGACCACGAGGCCCAGTGGGAACTGGGCGACCAGACCACCGACAAGGGCAAGGTCGAACGCAAGAGCGCCCAGAAGGTTGAAATCCACATCCCGCTGGCGGCCGGCCCGAAGGAGGCCGACAAGAAGCCCGACGAGGTGATCTTCCTCCTGCACCTGTTCTTCCGGAACGAGTGGTGAGCGCCGGGGCCTGTCGTTGGTTCGAGCCCGCCGCGGGAGCGGCGGGAGATTCCGGAGAGTCAACCCATGAAATACACGCTGAGTTGGGCGCTGGTGGTGGCCCTGGCTGCGGCGGCAGCCGCCGCCCCCGCGCCGGCCCCGCCGCCTGCCGCTTCCGGCGCGGCGCCGCGGTCGCGCAACGTCGACCTGGTGACCCTGCCGCCGCGGGACGCCGTCCAGTTGACCATCTACAACTCCGAGGACCTGACGCTGGTGAAGGAGAGGCGGGCCATCACGTTTAAGAAGGGCGTGAACCGGCTCCAGTTCTCGTGGGCTGGTACGCTGATCGACCCGACGAGCGTGTACTTCCGGCCGCTGGAGCACGAGGGGGAGATCGAGGTGTCCGACACGACGTTTCCGGCGGACCGGCCGCAGGTGCTGATCTGGAACGTCGAGTCGAAGTTCGAGGGGCAGGTGGCGGTGGAGGTTTCGTATTTCACCTCGGGCATTTCGTGGAGCGCGGATTACGTGATGGTCACCGACGCGGCGGAGGCGAGGGCGGCGCTGGACGGCTACGTGACGGTGGCGAACAACTCGGGCGAGGACTACGAGGGGGCGCAGGTGCGCCTTGTGGTGGGGGTCATCAACCTCGTTGAGAAGATCGCGCAACTGGCCCAGGCCGGGCCGGTGTCGGAGAACCGCCTCAAGGACATGCGGGAGCGCGAAGTCCTCCGTGCAGTAGACAAGGCCGAGAAGGCGGCCGCGATGCCGGCAGAGGCCCCTGCGGCGCCGCCTGCGAGGGAGGCCGCGCCGAAGATCGTCAAGGAGGGACTCTCGGAGTATTTCATCTTCACGGTCGAGGGCGAGCAGACGGTCAAGAACGGCTGGTCGCAGCGGATGGTCTCGTTCCGGGCTAAGGACGTGCCGTTTGAGGTCATTTACCGGTATCGCCCGCACCAGTACGGCCCGCGGCCGGTCCGGTTCTTCATCCTCGCCAACGACGCCGACCACAAGATGGGCGAGTCGCCGCTGCCGGACGGCATCATCCGTGTCTTCCGGGAGAACGGCCGGGACGGCCTGAACTTCTACGTGGCGCAGCAGGTGAAGTACATCCCTATCAAGGAGAAGGTGGAACTGAACGTGGGCAAGGACGACCAGATCGTGTACGAGCGGGTGGTGCTGGACCTGGCGCGCCAGAACTTTCTTTATGACGAGACTCCGCCCCCGCCGGCGCGAGTGGTCGGTTGGGAAGAGACGCGGAAGTGGCAGGAAGAGGTCCGCAATTACCGCGACAAGGCTATCAAGATGGAGATTCGGCACGTGCTGGCGGGCGACGTGGACTTCAAGGCGGAGGCCGGCCAGGTGCAGGGCCTGAAACTGTACGATTTCCAGACGCCGGAGTACGTGATGGACGTGCCGGCCCGCAAGAAGTCGAAGTGGGCGACGGAGGGGACGTTCCACCTGGGCACTGCCCAGAAGCAGAATCGCGTGCAGTTGAAGTAAGTGCAGGCCGGGGCGAAGCCCCGGCGGCCTCGCGGGTGGTGGATGAAGCCGGGGCGTTGCCCCGGCCTACGCCGCAGGTAGTCCCATCCCGCCGCGGGAGCGGCGGGAGACGTAAGGAGCCCGAAATGCGATACATGCTCGTCTCGATCCTGGTGCTGGTCATGGGGGCCATGGCCGCCGGCGCGGAGCCGGCCGCTGCCGTCGCGCCAGGCGTGCCCGGCGCGGGGCCGCGGTCGCGGAACGTCGACCTCGTGACCCTGCCGCCGCGGGACGCCGTCCAGTTGACCATCTACAACTCCGAGGACCTGACGCTGGTGAAGGAGAGGCGGGCCATCACGTTTAAGAAGGGCGTGAACCGGCTCCAGTTCTCGTGGGCTG
>Ga0315280_10012864_pt1 | contig 10027 bp, 8 predicted proteins | sample YL17G06_40_MG_FD_203697 | JGI IMG/M metagenome (GOLD analysis project Ga0315280, IMG submission 203697) | Sediment microbial communities from Yellowstone Lake, YNP, Wyoming, USA - YL17G06_40 | ecosystem: Environmental > Aquatic > Freshwater > Lake > Sediment | place: USA: Wyoming | collected...
TGAAAGACATCTGCTACGTTCAGCAACTTCCTGGACACAAAGACATCAGAAACATGATGGCTTACATAAACATCGAGCGCACAATTTTCAGGGCAGGAGCCGACCACGAATTCACCGTGCGCGCGCGCAGGTGAGGAAACGAGGCAAGGTGTCATAAACGCTCACAACGCTGGGGTGATTTTACGAGTGTTTTCTGTGAAGATGAAGGTAAACGTGTTACTATCGTCATTCCCAATAAGGTTGCTGTAGGCTGCATCGTCAAGGTTGTTAAGTGCCGAAAAGTAATAAGGAACTCTGACTGCAATTGGTGTCAGGCAAAATACTCTTGTTCCAAGTTTCTAGGTGAACCAAAGTTTTCTCTTCGGACAACATTAAAGGCTCGAAAAAGACGATAGTACCCGTTTCTTTGTTTTGGGGTGCATGTGGTGAAGATAAAATCGAAGTACGTCGACGCCAGCGGAGTCAACGAGACTGAGCAGGTGCTTCCTCCCAACTCGCGCGCGCTGGGTTCACTATCACTGGAACGATCCAATATGGGCTCACGCGGCAGCTAGGTTCAAGTTCACCAAGTTATTACAGAAGCAGACTCACTGTTTTGATAGGGCACATTTCACCGTTTCAGTTGACCCTATGCGTGTTGTCACCGTTCCAAACACCATTAACGGCAAGACTGGCTTAGTCTGCAGGTTCATTGGAACACCGAAAGACTTGGAGCTTCTCACCATCTCGGAATTATTGGAGAGGTCGAAAACGTTTCCAGTTCACAGTTACCCTGAGGCTCTGGAGAACTCTCCTTCAAAAGAGAGTGGTAATGGGCCGATGAAATCATGCGCTAAGAACCAAGTGGAGGCAACATAGCAAGGGTAACTGCGATGACGCTTCCGCTTCAAACTAAAAGGTGAACAATATGGAAAGAGAAACAAAACTTCAATACTATTTCGAAGAAAACTTGGAAAACCCATTCAAAGAGGACATAATGGTCAACGTGACTATTCGCGATGTTCCGTCCAAGTTGCTGAAAGAGTTCATGGAGAAAGTCGTTAATGCTCGTTATCCAAGTGGACTGAGTACGGCAATCAAAGACATGATGTGGATAGCAGTGCAGAAAAGCAAAGGAAAGCAAGTACCTCTTCAAACATAAATAAATCTCCGTCTACGTTATGTGTGCCTTAATAGAAATGCCAATGCGTGGTTCTTGTTGACTTTGAGGCTGAAGCTCTTGAGAGCCTTCTTTTGATCTTCAGATTCCTCCGAGTTTTCTCAATTTATTGATAATGCGTTCGACTTATGAAGATTGGCACTGTTCAGTGGGTATGTTATGGGTCTATTAAAGAACCATTAGTCAATGTTGAATTGTTCAGTCAACTCTTATTCTTCTTAGGTGGGTGTTTGCACGGAGTCGGCAACTGAATAAATGAATGACCTGGTCTGGAGAGAGTGATTAGGCTGTTTTTCCGTAGTTATTTGCCAGCAATATGGCGTCGTAGATGTCCACGACGTTGTCACTGTTGATGTCTGCATTGAGATTCCAGTTTGGACTGTTCGGCTTCGAGTTGTAGGCCCCAGCCAGCGTTAGGGCGTCATAGATGTCGACAGTGAAGTCGCCATTTATGTCCCCTGGACTAGTAACTGTGACCACGCCGCCTGTGGAGTTGTTGTCCGCCGCGTCTGTCTCGCCCGGAACGGTCTCTGCGTAGGCCCTTATGGTGTAGTTGCCGTAAGCAAGGCCCGTGGTGTTCAATATGAACGTGAGAGCGACTTGGCTCGTCATGTTTAGGTTGCTGACGTGTTGAGTGCCTATCACCGTGGTGTTTGCATACACGGTGACGTTGAACGTTTCAGCGCAATCGCCTTTGTCAGCAACTAGAACGGTCACGTTGCCACTGAACCCCAATCCAACAACAGTCTTAGCCGCCACAACAATAATGACCGCAACATTATGCCGTACAGTCCAAGGCTGCATGAGTGGATAACGATCCGTGTTGTTGTTTTCAATGGTGTAGCCTGTATCTCCTATGCCGTCGCTTCCAAGCTGGTCCTGGTTTGGACCGCTCTTCTTGTCTACGCCAGCATAGTCGCTCCAATAGTTTCCACCAAACGGATAACCAGCATCCCAAACATTTCCCCAGTCACTATACACTTTCTGGTTGTTACCCATGAAGTTGTTGTGGTATATTGTGTTACCTGAACCGGAAAAGAGTCCAATGCCACACCCATTGTTTGCTGTTACTCTGTTTCCGATAATGCTGTTACAGTTTGAAGACGAATTGAGCAAGATACCAAAATAGTCTGCTACTACACTGTTTTCGTAAATGCTGTTGTATGAAGAGGACTGGAGAACGAATCCGGCACCGTAGCTTGTTACATTGTTTCCGATAATGTTGTTGCCTGAAGAGCCACCGAGATAAAAGCCATTCCAATAGTTGTCACCTGTCATGGCGTTTCCGATAATGTTGTTGCCTGAAGAACCACCGAGGAAGATAGAGCTGTTTGTTAGGCTGTTTCCGGAAATGGTGTTGCTTGACGAGCCAAGAAGTTCGATTCCGTCATAGTTGTTTGCCACGTCGTTCTTGGTTATTGTGGAGTTTGTTGTGTATGCGAGGAGTATGTCTTGCCCGTTGCTTGTGAGGTTTAGGTTCTGGACTGTTATGCTTGTGCAGTTTATGAGGGCCACATATCCAGCGTCTAACGGAACAGTCGCGTCCAGCCTATCAATCCAGTAACAGACTGGCTTACCGTTAACTGTGTTGTTCATATCCACGTCGTTCACAAAATCTGAAAGGTACGACCCTGAAACCCCGAAGTTATATCCGTTGCCAACCATGATGTTATCCGCAAGCGTGTTGTTTGAAGACTCAGAGAGTTGGATGCCACAACCGTTGTTTGTTATATTGTTGTCAGAAATGCCATTGTCAAAAGAGGAATAGAGCCGGATACCGTCACCGTTGTTAGTCACAATGTTCCCTGCAAGCCTGTTGTCCGAAGAACGCCAGATTAGGATGCCATAGCCGTCGTTTGCTGTTATGTTGTTTCCAATTATGCTATTGTTGTCTGAAGAAGAATCGAGGTAAATGCCATTATAATTGTTTATTATGTTGTTTTCAGAAATGGTGTTGTTTGACGAGACAATCAGAATACCATGTGCGCCATCTACTATCGTGAGGTCTGTAATGTGTACGTTGTTTGCGAGTACATCGAACACGGGGGTGAAGTAACTGCCATTAATGATTGTGGTTTCGGGGCTTTCTCCCACCATAGAAACAGTCTTGTTTACCAGTACGTTCTCGTTGTAGGTTCCAGGTGGGACATTAATGATAACTCCAGGGTCTTCACTGGTACCCAAGACAACTGAGTTCACAGCCTCCTGTATCGTCGAGTAATCTGAGCGAACGTTGATAGTATGAGGCAAGAACACGTCTGCAAACACGGTGCCATTATTCACAATAGTAAGTGGTGGGTCTCCAGAAACAACATTGTGAACTGAGAAAGCAGTCAATGTTCCTGTAACGTTGCTGCCACCGCTTACGCTAATGAAGAAGGATTTGTCGTAGACTGTCGGTAAAACGTCAGTAAAGTCTGTAATATCAAATACTATGCTGTTGAGGCAGAACGGTTGATCTCCGCCATATACGTATTCAGTGAAGCATTTTGACACATCTGGCGCGTCATGGTTTCCAACGCCAACTGATACGCTACACTCTCCTCTAAGACGGTGGTCTATTCGAAAAGTGCAAGTCAAAACCGGGACATATCCCACTCTGTCACGATAAAACATGACGTACCCTATCTTTTGACTCATTGCTTTGTAAGATATCCAATAAAAGCCATCAGAAACTTGCTCCCACCCACCAACCCCCCAAGAATTCGCAATTTTGAAGGCACCTCTGCTCAACTGTCCACCTTCCATATATGTAATGGCGTCGTCGTACCCTACAATCGTGTTCGCGTGGCCTGCCCCCCCGTTATAATTGTCTATAGTCCATAAATCGTCACCTGTCAGCGACGGATACTGATAAGCGTCGACAGCGATCACGGCAAGGTTTTCAGAAGCTAACCAGTTTTTGAGACTCAATATGCCCTCGTCTGTTCCAACAGACATTGTTTCATATCCAGTCGACGCACCCCGATAGTAAGCTGCCTCTCGCCAAGCGTCTTCAGATGGCCAAGTGGATTGATCAGAAGAGTTCCAAGGCATTCTAGCCCAAGAGCAGGCACCTATTGAACAAACTAAATTGATTGCCGCGCCATAAACTGTCCCGGTGTTGAGACCCGAATTGGTCAAATGGTAAACAAAGGCAGGACTAATTATCTTGTCTTGAAATTCAGCTGTCGGACAGGATCCAACCCAATGCGCATCGGTAAGGTTCCATCCATGCTCTTTAGCCTCTTGAAACGTTTTTGTGTAGTATCCGATCGCCCAAGCCACACACGATCCCTCTCCGTCTTGATTTCCTATAGGAGGAAACCATGGACTTTCAGACCAGTCCACTCTGCTTAGCAATTGCCCAGCCGATCTGATAGAGACAGAATCCACGATGTTCCCGTGAGCAGCAATCTGTGTCCATTCGCTTTCTGTAGGTGGACGCAAACCTGTTCCATGTCCGTTTAATATCTGATTTGATTTCTCCCCTTCTTTCCAGACTCCGATTTCGCGCTTCAATTTTTCGAGTTCGGAAGCTGTGACTTTATGTTCCGTGATCCCGGCTTGTTCAACGTTGGCTTCCTCAAGACTTCCATTTGCTTTGGACGAGTCTTGTGTCGCATAAGTGGTCCGCGCTGTGGAAAGTCGAACGATAGGCGCTAATGTGAACGCGACAAATATTACCAGCGAAAACACAACAGTAGAAATCACACGCCCTTCTCCTTTCATTGACAATCCTCTCTCTTAATACTAGAAAATAGCGCGCGCGCTAATCGAATAAAACAAGGGGAAGTAAGCGGCAGTTCGCCAGCTCTTAGAATAACATTGTCGAATACGGTTGCCGAATGGTCTCTAAAGTCAAAATCAAATACATAATTTGCCTTAAGGATCACACTTTTCAATTCTAGAGTAGCATAACTTTCGAATACTAGTTCATACTGCCAAGGATAGGTCTGATTTATTATTAGGCCTGCATTTCTGACTGCTAACGTTGCCGAGTCTAAAACGCAGATTTTTCCTGTTTGTATGTATGTGCAGTTTTCTATCGTGAGAGTCTCTGTTCCACTAACAATGAGGTCTTCGTTGTGGGTTATTTCTATCCAGTACCATGCGTTTTTCCAAGCCGTTATTCCTCCAAGCATGTTATACACTTTTGAAAAGCCATTTTCGACCAGTGTCTGACTTGCTGTGGCGCTTCTTCCACCAGACGCACAGTAAACGAGAATTTCCCTGTTCTTGTCTAGTTCGCCTAGCCTGCCACCCAGTTCTGAGACTGGGATCAGAGTGGCGTTTTGTATGTGACCAGCGTCATATTCTGACTGAGTTCTAACGTCTAAGATGACAAGGTCAGGGTTAGAGTCTATCATCTGTTTGGCTTGTGAGACGTCTACGTCAACGTAGGCGTTTACGGCGGACGAAGATGAGGTCAACATGCCAACTAGCAGCAATGTAAGCATTATTCCAGAAACGGTTCTTCTGAACAAGTCTTCCCCCTTCGACTAATTGGTTGCACCTTCGAGATAATATTTATGGAGACATCTTCTATGCCATTTGAGTCATTGCACGGAGTCGGCAACTGAATAAATGAACGCAACAAGTTGAGTAGAGATCAGGCGCGGCGACTGCCACGACTCGCGGTTTTTCAATCAGCTTTCTAGAAAAAAGAGTGAGATTTAGTTTTGTTGATTCTTTTTGTGCTTGGCATAGACAAATGATACTGAAACTGCTACGATCAGAGAAGCCATAGTTATCCAAGGAGCCAACAATTGAAGCTTATCTACAGGAAGCCTTTCTCCACCTACTGGTGAAGTTGGTGCTACCTTGGTCAGTATAGCCGCTCCATTTGGCGATACAGAGAGGGAGTACTTGTCTGATTTGCCAACTTGCGTTGTCCCATTTATCCACTTGTCGAAAACAATCGTTTCTTCATAAAATGTCTGAACATGCAGCTGGAAATCATTCGTAGAAATCATTTTCTGAAAAGTTGCATCTGCTGGCATAGCATAAAGTAGAGATCGGTTGACTTATAAGTTGCTCGTCACGTAGAAACTGTAGATCGCCCTGTCTTCTTCCCGTAACTCTCTCAAAAGCTCAAGTAGCTTTTCAATCTCCTCTATGTCTTCCTTATGCCTGTCTCGTATCTCTTTAACATAATCTTCCGCAGACATAGAAATCCATAAGAAGAGTACTCGAATCACTCAGATATCTTTTTTGCATCCGGGATCAATTCGGAAGGTCAACATCGTCCTAGTCTCTTCTGGCAGATGCAGCTTTCATCTTATGTCTCTACCCTGAAAGCGATATGGTTGTCCATAGCGCGCTAGCGTGTTCCTAAATTGGTTGAAAATGGTTTTTGTTCGCCTTTCATAAGTCGAGGGCAGTTTTGGGCTTCATATCTGTCCTTGATTTCTTTAAGTACCTGTCTATCTTGAACACAGCAGAAGCATGCAAAACGAAATTAAAACTGTTTTTGACCATTTTAGGAACAGGCATGCGCGCTAAGAAGAAGAAAAAAGGGGGAAGCTTAGTTTTGTCGTTTCTTTCTGCGTTTGACTAGGACAAACGAAGCCGCGATTGCCAGAGTTAGCGAAACAGAGCCTACCCAAGGAATCAAGAGTTGAACCCTGCCTATAGGAACCCATTCTCCTCCAACTGGCTGCGCGCGCGGGATTACAGAGAAGCCTGCGCCGACGATGTGGCTGTTGTCTAATGGTTCGTTCGCGTCGTATTTTCCGTTGCCGTTTATGTCAACTACGATGTCGTATGATCCGGCGCTTAGGGGTGGGCTCCAGATTATTGTTGGGTCGATTTTTCCTGAAGCGTCAGAGGTGATTGCTTGCAGTGTTCCTGCGATTCTTGGAGGTATAGCGTCGCCTGGATTCCATGTTGCTTTGTGGCTGACGACGTAGATGTCGTACGTTGTTGATGGGGCGTAGTCGCTTCCTTCCGCGTAGACGTTTTCGACTGGGTTAAAGGTGTTCTTTTCGATTCCGGCTGCGTCACAGCTCTGTATGGCTGCAAAGATTACGGGAGCTGCTTTCTCCAGAACGAGCAAAGCCCATGTTGAAGCCATTGGGTTTCCGTACCATTGGTCGTCTGGCCAAGATCCGTCTGGATTCTGTTGTCCTATCAACTGCGTGGCCATTTCGTCAAACCAGTCTACGGTGGTGGGGACTCCTCTGTTGACTGTTATGAATTTTATGTCGAAGGCTGTGAATCCTTTCATCATTGTGAACATGGCTTGTTTGTGGCTTGGTCGCCATCCTGGATCCTGGTTCGGGTCGTCCCAGTGATTCTCAATGTAGCTTATCGCTGCTTGCACTCTTGGTGTGGTGGGTGTGTCGCCGACGAATGCCATCTCTTGTAGCAGGTTGCCAGTTTTGAGTACGTTGATCCATGACCAATAGTCAGCGTAGCCTGATCCGCCGCTGGTTGGGTCTTGGATGCTGTTTATCCAGTAGTTGAGTTCGGTTTTGACGAAGGCGGGGATTGTGAGGCCGAATCCGGTTGGGGGTGGGCTTTCAGCGTATACTAGGCCGAGTACTGCATATCCGGATATGGAGTTGTCAGCTGAGCCGTAGTTGTCATAGTATCGCCAGCCGCCTCTGTACGATCCCGTTGATTGGTCTTCTTGGCCGAATGCGATGTAGTCGACTACGTCGATCAGGACGTCTCTGAGTGTTCGGCCGTTTGCGTCTCCGGAAGCGGTGACGACTGTGTTGGGGTGTTGGCTGTGAGCAATGGCCATTGCGCATATTCCGGTTTCATACATGCAGTAGTAGCTGTCCGATGGGGTGTAGAATGTGATTCCTATTCCGTTGCCGTTTGTGTCTGGGTCGCCTGCTTGCTGTGGGAAGATGTTCCAGTTGTGTGCGTTCGCCAGAATGTAGTTTAGACCGTTGATTACTTCCTCATGGTAGATGAAGTCCGAGTCAAATGGGTCTTGCTTACGTTCTGATGCATAAGTTTCGAATTTGAGTACTGCTAGACCGGTATCGCCCACTGGGCGCCAATTGCTTCCGAATGATCCGTCGAGGTTTTGTTGGCTTGCCAGCCATGGCAGGCCTTTGTCGATTGCGTCCTGGATCTCGGCTGGAGTGGCTGCCTTCGCCTTTGGGGCAATCATGGACAAAATTAGTACAACGAATGCTAGAGCAATGATGTAAACTGTTTTTTGTTTCATTTTTTCCTTTCTCCTTTTTCGGTTTTTAATACGGGATTGAGCTTGCCATTAGCAGCTCTATACCCGCTCAGCCCAGCCGTGTTTAACGTGCCCCTGGGCAAAGCACGAGCCGGAGCATGCTCTCGACAACGCAAGCTTGCCTTTTCCGACTGGACTCATAGTTGCACGTACGACATTTAAGACTTCTGGAACGCTGTTCTATATGATTCACACACATACCTCTCAACATGCGAAAATAACTTTCTTGCGTTCAGATGTATCGAATGAAACATGGCGGCACGATCTGCTTCACTGTTTGTGTTCGCTCTTCTAGTAACCCTCATGGAGAACTCTGCGGTTTCCCTCACCATATAAGTCAATTTCAACAGGGGATCAAGAGCCATTTATAGAAAGCTGCTATAGAAGCTTCTTCTACATAACAAAAAACCACAACCACAAGAATGCACAGTAAAGGACGCCTCAAACGGCGCATACAATATGGCGACCTAAGAAAGAACGCCTCTACGAAGCCCTTCAAACCTTAGGCTACCATCGAATAAAAATAAGGGGAGAACAAGCATGCGCCGACGAAAAATGGGGGTTGTGCGGGAGACGTCGCCAGCTTAAGCTATATTACGATTTATGACTTATTATAAGATATTATACCTCAATTCTCCCATCGTCATCTCCCCTTCGGTGCAAGTGCACTCCATCTAAAGCGTCAAAAGCTCGAAGCCAACCTCGTCAAGCCTTGATATTTCGTCGACGGTTTCGCTTTTTCAACATGGAACTGGTCGCGCGCTAGGATGCATATTTGGATCCAAATATTCATGATACATACAAACCTAGGAGGGGATAGTAAACACCGGCCCTCGCCAAGCTTTCTATCATTCAGACACTGGAAAGCTACGAAGAAATACCACAAAGGATTTGACACATGTTCATCAAGTACTGCGGCACGCTGACATCAAATCCACCATGTTATGCATCAAGCTCGAAAAGGCTCTGTTCAACGCGCAGCTCGCGCGCGCTAGACATAGGCAAGTTCGCACGCAAGCTTGAGGCTTGTCATTGAGTAATGCAGGATTGTAGCTTACTTCTGAGTTGTTCTTGAGTAAATTCTCCTTGAACTCTAGAATTGCCGACTATTATCGTCGGTGAGGTATTCACACCCTTCATCCAAGCCTTGATCCTACCACCAAACGTATTGATGTCGCAGACTTCCACGGGTATGCCCTTGCTGTCTGCAAATTCTCGTGCACACTTCAAGGCCAGTTCATCACTTTGTGGCATGACTCTCTCGATTTTTGAGACTTGCCTGTCAAGGCACGGGTGATCAACTACTGACCGAACGAACTCTTGAGGGACAGGAACCTTGTCATTTCTAATGTAAACCTCTATCTTATGAGCCACGATAATCTCCAGTTAGAATAGAAAGGGACACCAACCCAAAAGCCTGTCGGCATCTAGCGCTCTTTTGTGAATTACTCCATACCCGGCAACTCGAACTGGAACTCCAACGCAGACGTCAACAGCGATAATGTAGCGGACATTTATGATGCTATTCTGATTTCAAACAACTTTGGAAAAACGAGTCCCTGACCGGTCAACGCGGATACGTAAACGGGAAAACTGCAATCTTTGTTTAGAAACCGATATTCTTATATAAATTACGGTTTATTTCGTAGTTAGCTTCAGCCTATAATGGATGGCAATCAATGTCA
>Ga0315280_10012865_pt1 | contig 10027 bp, 12 predicted proteins | sample YL17G06_40_MG_FD_203697 | JGI IMG/M metagenome (GOLD analysis project Ga0315280, IMG submission 203697) | Sediment microbial communities from Yellowstone Lake, YNP, Wyoming, USA - YL17G06_40 | ecosystem: Environmental > Aquatic > Freshwater > Lake > Sediment | place: USA: Wyoming | collected...
AATGATTCGGAAGAATCGGCGCCCAGGCCTGCACTACGGCTGCGCGCCGTGCAGCCGGGGTGAGAGACGGGTTGGCATGCTTCGGTGGATTCGGGAATCACGAGCGGCAGCAACGGAACGAAACCGGCGTTTCAGCATCCTCCTTAGCAGAGCCTTTGCAGCGTCAGTGTGCAATCCCCTTTATTGGCTCAGTGGACATGCCAGGCTACTGACGTTTTCCTGATTTTTCCTGAATGATTCTTCAGAATGAAGCCGCGTCAACAATGCGAGAGCCTTTCCGGCCGGCGTCGATTTCCCAGGCGAGATCGGATTATGCCGCTTTGGCCAGGGTGGAGCTGAGCAAGCCGACCAGCGCCCCGCCCAGTACGAGCCATGCTGAGTTGAGGCGAAAACGAAGGAGCAGAATCAGGCTTGCAGCCAGCAGCGCGTAGCCGCTGCCGAAAAGCACTGAGCCGACTTTGAGAAAGAAGAGAAACGGCGGCCGTAACCCAAACGATGCTGATGCCGCCGCCCCCGCGCCAAAGAGAATGACCAGTTCATTGACTCCGAGAAAGCTGAGGACTATGCCCGCCGCACCGGCAAGCGCCAGCGGCAATCCGGCGATCAGGCCAAAGACGAACTGCCAGAAGCCTTGCCACAAGACCTCCTCACTGAACCCGACGCCGCGAACCGTATGCACGGTGCTTGGGCGAAAATCCCTCATCGATCTTGCGGCGCAGCCGGACCATGTGTACATCAATGACATTATCCTGAGTTCTTCCTGAACGGTTTCTCAGAAAAGCCTGCCCGTTAGTCACGGCATGGAATTTGCGACATAATGCCGATCTCGACCGCAACTTGCCATCATGGGCAGCCTCGGCATGAATTCCACAAGTTTTCCGCACCGACCTATGCTATCTTGCCTCCCGGCGATGAAGAGCAGACAACTGTTTTGCTTTAGCTGCGTCGATCTGAGCGGCGACAGTATCGGTGCAAAGAACGTCATGCCAGCCCCAGAAGCTAATTCCTATTCGTTGCAAGAGGGGATAACAGCCCCATGATGAGTTCCAAATGTCCGGACGTGAAGGCGGCCTGGCGGCGTGGGCTTTTGCCGCCGGCGTTGGCTGTGGCCCTGACCTTAGGCGGATCTGCCTGCCTACGGAGAGAGACCTCCGCGACCACCGATCATTCGGCGGAGACAATCAAGGTGACGCTCCGGCAGTTCTCAGCGAGCGTAACTGCCATTGGCGCGGTGAAGCCGCAGGTCGGGGCGGAAGTCAAGGTGGGGTCGCGCATCTCGGGCCGGGTCAAGCGCCTGCACGCCAACATCAAGGATCAGGTTCGCAAGGGGCAGGTGATCGCGGAGCTGGAGAAGGCTGATCTAGAGGCCATCGTGGCGCAAAGCCAGGCCGAAGCGCGGTTTGCCGAAGCGAAGCTGGCGGCTCTGGATGAGCTTTTTCCCAGGGAAGTGGCTCGGGCTGAAACCGACGTGGCCCGGTGGGACGCCACGGTGATCCTGGCGCGCAAGGACCTCGGGCGGCAGCAGGACCTGTTGAAGAAGAAGCTCGCGACGCAGGTAGATGTCGAGCAGGCGCAGGAGCGGCTGGCGGTATCGGAGGCCCAGCTGGCAGCGGCGCGCAGGACTCTGGATCTGGTGCGCACCCAGCACACAGAAAATCTCAAACAGGCCCAGGCGGAACGGGACCGCGACCGGGCCGCGCTGAACAACGCGCAAGTCCAGCTCTCGTACGCCGTGATCACAGCGCCCATTTCCGGCGTCATCGGCTCGGTCGCCACTCAGGAAGGCGAGACGGTCGCGGCCGGCTTGAACGCACCCACTTTTGTCACCATTATCGACCTGGCGCGGCTTCAGGTCGAAGCCTATGTGGATGAGGTGGACATTGGGAAGGTCAAAATAGGCCAGCGGGCGGTGTTTACCGTGGATGCATTTCCCGCCGACGACTTCTCGGGCAAGGTGGTGGCGATTTATCCCAAAGCCACCATCCAGGACAACGTGGTGAAATATGTGGTCGCCGTCGAAATCGTTACACCCTACGAAGGCCGCCTGCGGCCCGAGATGACCGCGAGTGTCAGCATCCAACTCGAATCCCGCCAGGTTCTGGCCATCTCCTCCAGCGCCGTCCGGCGCGAGGGGGGCAAGCACTTCGTTCTTTTGTCCGTAAATGGCCGTCCGGAGCTGCGCGAGGTCAGGCTCGGCTGGAAAGACGGTCCTTGGACGGAGGTGGCTGGCGGCCTCATCGCAGGGCAGGAGATCTTCCTCGATCTGCCCGAGACGGAGAAAGGGAAAAAATGAATCGAACCCTGCGATTGCTGCGGCAGGCCGGTGATTCCCTGCTGTCAAACCGGCTGCGCTCGTTTCTCATGATGCTCGGCCTCATCATCGGCATCGCATCACTCACGGCGGTCATTTGCATCGGCCAGGGGACACGCGCTCAAGTCATGGACATGGTCGCCAAGCAGGGATGGGACCTGATCATGATCCGCGCCGGCTCCGCCAAGCAGGTCTTCGCCCCCACCACCGACCGCACGGTTGCTTCGTTAATGGAGGCGGACGCCCAGGCCATCGAAGCCGGCCTCGACAATATCCGCTATATCTCTGCGGTGCAAAACCAGCGCGGCTGGGAGGTCATCTACGGCGGCCAGTCGGTCAAAACCCGCATCTTTGGCGTCGGTCCCACCTGGCATTACATCCGCCGCCGCCCGGTGGAACGGGGCGAATTTCTCACCCAGGCCGACTTGGTGAACATGAGCCGGGTAGCCATCCTCGGTTTCCGCACGGCCAAGATGCTGTTCGGCGCTGCCGACCCGGTCGGTCAGACCATCCGCATCGGCAACGAGGCCTTCCAGGTAAAGGGCGTCTTCGTCGAGGCGGGCATCACGCCCGGCGGAGACGACTGGGATGACCGGATCGTCATCCCGTTCACAACCTCCTCCAAACGGCTCTTCGGCCGCCTGTACCTGGAACAGATCGTCGTCCAGGTCCGTGATGCCCGCAAGCTGCCCCAAACCGCCGAGCAGATCCACAAACTCCTGCGCGAACGCCACCAGATCCGCGCGGGAGCGGAGGACGACTTTTTTGTCCGCGAGCCCGTGGATGTCAAAGAGGCCGCGCTCGCCACATCCTCCACGCTCACTACGCTGCTGATTGTGATTTCATGCATCTCCATGCTCGTGGGCGGCGTGGTGATCATGAACCTCATGCTCATCTCCGTCTCCCAGCGTGTCCACGAGATTGGACTGCGCCTGACCGTCGGCGCGCGCCCGCGGGACATCCTTGGCCAATTCCTCCTCGAATCGCTCTGCATTGCCCTCGCCGGCGGGCTGCTCGGCGCGGCCGGCGGCGCCGGCATCGCCACGCTCCTGGCTTGGACCGGTGTGGCCGTCAGCAAAATCACCTGGATCCCGTTTGCGGTTTCGATCCTGTCCTGCAGCCTGGTGGCGGTCGTTTTCGGCCTCTATCCGGCGCACAAGGCATCGCGTCTGGATCCGGTAGCGGCACTCCGGGAAAAACGAATGTAGGGGGCTTCCATGATTGAACTTGAAAATCTGAGCAAGCATTACACCAAGGGTACGGCCGTCACCGAGGTGCTCAAGGGCATTTCCTTCCGCGTGGAGAAGGGTGAGTTCGTCGCCATCATGGGCTCCTCCGGCGCCGGCAAGACCACCCTCATGAACATCCTGGGCGGTCTCGACAAACCCACGGGCGGCAGATACCGGCTGGATGGTGTGGACATGGCCCGAGCCGGCGAGGATGAGCTGTCCCGCATCCGCAACCGCAAGATCGGTTTTGTCTTTCAGCAGTTCTATCTGCTCGATCGCGCCGACGCCATGAAGAACGTGATGCTTCCGCTTATCTATGCCGACGATGATGTGGGCGGCGCCGCCCGCGCCGAGATGACCCTCGCCGCCGTGGGTCTGGCCGCGCGCAAGCATCATCTTCCGGCGGAGCTGTCGGGCGGAGAACAGCAGCGCGTGGCCATCGCCCGCGCGCTCGTCACCGACCCTCTGATCCTCCTGGCTGACGAGCCGACGGGCAACCTCGACACCCGCAACGGCTTGGAAGTGCTCGCCATCTTCCAGCGTCTGCACCGCGAGGGCCGCACCCTCGTCATGATCACCCATGACCGCGCCGTGGCCGAACACGCCCGCCGCCTCATCGTGCTGAAAGACGGCCGCATCGCCGAGGACCAGCCTGTCCTCCAGCCGCACGATGCGGAAGCGGAACTGCGCCTGATGGCGCAGGACGCCCCCGGCGCCGGTGAGCCTGGATAGATACCCCGGGATCGCTCGATGGGTCGGCTGCTCGCAGCGATGAGGAGGCTCGAAGATGCAGTGCCGTTTTTCGCCCCTGCTGACAACCTCACCAGGGCCGGTGTTCCGCTTGACGTAATGCATAATCTACGGTATGTTTAGCAATGATCGTCAGCTACCCGGACAAGCCGATCAGAGATTTCGCAGGCGGGAAACGGGTCAGGATTTTCTCTGGAATCGAACGCTCCGCGCGCATGAAGCTTGACCGTCTGGAAGCCGCCTTGTCGCTTACAGATCTCGCTGGATTGCCCGGCAATCGTTTTGAAGCTCTGCGTGGGGACCGCATGGGCCAATACAGCACCCGCATCAACGACCAGTGGCGGATTTGCTTTGAGTGGCCCAAAGGATCTCCGGGGCCCCTGAACGTCGAGATAGTTGCCTATCACTAGGAGAATCGTCATGGCACTGCCCGCTATCCACCCAGGGGAACACCTGGCCGAAGAACTCAAAGCCCTCGATATGAGCGCCGCTGCGCTCGCGCGGCAGCTTAAGGTGCCCACCAACCGCATCACGGGAATCCTCAATGGGCAGCGTGCCATCACGGGTGATACGGCCTTACGCCTCGGCCATTTCTTTGGCACCAGCGCGGAGTTTTGGCTGAATCTGCAGAGCCTTTACGAGCTGCGCCTGGCTGAGCGAAAAGCGGGGAAATCTATCAGAGCTCTCCGCACCATCAAGCAGCTCGAACACGCCCGCGTGTGATTGGCGCACTTTGTTTGCTGCTGTGACGCCGGACCCGGGCAGGTGGAACCGCGCCATGCATTTCTCCCGCAACGCCGTGCTCTCGTGCCAGATCCTGGCGGCGCACAAGCTGCGGACACTCCTCAGCATGACCGGCATCATCGTGGGCGTCGGCGCGGTCATCCTGATGGTTTCCGCCGGACGCGGCGCCGAGACGCGCATCCTGGATCGCATCGGCAAGCTGGGAACGGATCTGGTCATCGTCAACGCCGCGCCCGCCCGCCTCATGATCGGACGGCAGCGTACGGTTGCCACCGTCACAACTTTGACTGCCGCGGACGGCCGTGCCATCGCCGAGGAATGCCCGCACGTCATCGCCGCGGCGCCGGCTGTCAGCAAGTCGCTCGTTGTCCGCTGGGAGAGCAACAATACCACTACCGCAGTGACCGGGATGGCTGCCGACGGCTTTCGCATCCGCAATATCCCGCTCGCAAGCGGGCGCCCGTTCGATGCTGAGGAAGACCGCACGTGCCGCCGTGTGGCGGTGATCGGCCCGACGGTCGTGAAGAACATCTTCGGCGCTTCCGACCCGTGTGGGCAGCAGATCCGCATCGGGCGCGCGCCGTTTGAGGTCATCGGCGTAACCCGGGCCCGCGGCCTTGACCCCAACGGCATGGACCAGGATGACATCGTTCTTGTGCCCCTGGAGACCGCCATGCGCCGCCTGTTAAACGTTCCCTATATCCATACCATTTACATCCAGGCGCGCGGCAGCCAGTGGATGGACGAGGTCGAGCGAGAAGTGCGCGCGCTCTTGCGCGAGCGCCTGCGTTTGACCGAGGGGCGCCAGGACACCTTCACCATCCAGAACCAGACGACGCTGCTGAAGACCGAGCGGGGTACTGCGCGCGCGATGACTCTGCTCATCGGCAGCGTGGCGGGCATTGCGTTGCTGGTGGGCGGGGTGGGCATTCTGGCGGTCATGCTGATTTCCGTCCGGGAACGCACGCGCGAGATCGGGTTGCGCCGCGCCCTGGGCGCGAGGCCGCGGGATATCAGGATTCAATTTGTCGTCGAAGCCGTGCTGCTGGCCGGGGCCGGGGGTATCCTCGGCGTCATGGCCGGCATCGCCGCCACGCGTGCCGCGGCGGTTATTGGATTCCCGGAGACGGTGATCTCCTGGCCGGCGGCAGCTGTCGCCTTCGCTTTCTCGCTCACGGTAGGCGTCATCTTCGGCATCTACCCCGCCCTGCGCGCCTCCCGCCTCGAACCGATCCAGGCGTTGAAATCCGAATAAGCCCGTACCCGTGTCATAAGGGTTGCCCGTGCACACCCCCGGCGCATGAAAATCGGGATCAAGCAGGTGCCCCTAATACAGTGGCCGTGCGAGCGGAAATTGTTAATGAGAGTGACTCGCACTTTTAGTCACACCCCAGCCCGCGTGGTCCGCTACCGCATCATGTGATGTTCTTAACGCATTCTTTACAACCATTTTGCGGCACGTTCGGCTTGGGCACGCGTACTGTGAGGATAGGGCACAGATGCTGCCGGACGACTGACCTATCGAGACTCATGCGTGTAAAGGAGAGGAGGCATACTCAGATGAGACGAATCGTGATTGCCACCGGCCTCGTGCTGGCGATGGCCTTCATGGCTTTCAGCCAGCGAGGCCCGAGGGGCGGCTTCCGAGGCGGATACTCGACGGATAGCTTGCCTCAGGCCAACTCAGAGCCTGAGAAGAAAGTGCTGGCCGTATTGGAAGAAGCGCAAAAGACCGGGGCAATGTATCAGAACGTTCCGGTCACCGACGGTAGAATGCTGCGATTGCTCACGGAGGCGGCGGGCGCAAAGAACGTGGTCGAACTCGGCACATCCACGGGACTCTCCGGACTCTGGCTATGCCTCGCCCTTCAGAAGACGGGCGGCAGGCTAACCACGTTCGAGTATGATGCTGGCCGGGCAGCCACGGCGCGCCGGCACTTCAAGGAAGCCGGCGTTGACCAAATCGTGACCATTGTCGAGGGCGATGCACACCAGACGATCGCGCGCCTCAAAGAACCGATTGACGTTCTGTTCATTGATGCCGACAAGGAGGGCTACGTCGACTACTTGAACAAGCTGCTCCCCCTTCTGCGGCCCGGCGGCTTGATTCTGGCTCATAATGTTGGTATGGCTAACGACTACGACAAGCTGGTTGCGGCCAACCGGGCGCTGGAAACACTGTACTACATGCAAGGCGAGGGGCTGGGCATCACCCTGAAAAAGCGCTAGCCCCGTCCCGCGGAGAGCACATCGATCCCGCTCTAGAGGGGGACAGTCACCACAATTCTCAAATTCACAGCCTTTGTATCCGAGCAACGCCGGGCGAATTTGGGAATTGTGGTGACTGTCCCCCTTACCCGAGATGGCCTCTCCAACGTTGCCAGGAGTCGCCAAGGGATGATCGCCGAACTGTCAGTTCTGCCAGGTAGCCACAGCATTAAAGAGCGTTTGCCAAGGCGCCGAGAATCAGGAGGTACCAAAGTGATTGGAGAGTCAAAGCGGGCCTGAAGTGGGGCCAAGTGAACACGACCCACCCTAGGAATATGGAGGCAAGAACAATATTGAACGGGACTCGGCGGGGCTCCCGATACCGCAGAGCATTACGCAATATGTCCCTGGCTGTCGAGGTTGATTGATTGAACTGCGCGGTGTTCATGAGAGTTTCCTATGGCGCGCGTGACGCCCAACGCCTGCGCTCAGCAGCGGGCGGAATCAGCATCCGCGCACCACTTGCCTAGGACTACCGTACGCAGACTGGCGGCTGGAACGCAATGTTAGCCTGTTCTCCTCGCTCTCTTTGGGTTGTTCCCACCCCGAATCTTGGTTAACTGAATAACCAGACGCAGAGTTTCGTTCACTGCGTGCTCATCAGAAAAGGCTCGTGCGACGTCCGGTTCCAACAACACCAGATTGGTACCTGCACGATAATGTTTTAGGTACTTGCCGCGCACACCGCGCTTGAGCAATTCTCGGAGGTCATACTCCGGTCGGAGGTCGTCCTCCATCTCAGTCCTGACTTTCCTCTTCATAGGCTTGTCTCTCAGACCGCGTCAGCTGACGCGCACTAATGATCCGAACGCGGCCGCCGCGATCGATGTGGCTTACGATGAGAAGCCGAAGTCGATTCGACGTGCCGATAGTAATGTGTCTGTGCTCTTCATCGATGTCAAACACCACGGCTGTGCCCACAGCAGCGGGCACGTCCTTGTACGCACGGCGGAACGCTCGGACCGAGAGATCCAACACGGGGCGGAACCAGTGGCGCTGTAGCAATCCGGGAGCCCCCACGGCGTCGCGAATTTGCATCTGATGATGCCAACGCTCTGTGTACTCGCGGCCCGTATCCATCCAGTTCTCAGATCGCTCTTCGCCGGCCCATGCCACTGCGACGCGCGACTCTGCATGCGGGGGCAACTCCGCAACGTACGCCGACACCCAACCGCCTGTGACTTCGAGCAGATCCGACATCAGTCGCGGGCTCAGTCGTTCTGAGTAGCTCACGCCACCTGCATTCAGCTCGTTGATCAGGTCAACAATGTCAGCGAAGGAGAACGCCGAGCGCGCCGTTAGTCGGTGCCTGTCACGTCCACCGGCGAGCTTGCGCAAATCGACGTCGAGCAGATGCGCCACCACGTCACGAACCCGCCACGACTCCGCCACCGTCGGCCGCAGCCAGTCGTCGACATCGAGTCCGCGCAGCAGGGCAGCGAGTTCTGCATAGATGCCCGGAAAAAGGGCAGCAGTATACACGGGCGATAACGGTTCGATGTCCTTCATCCGACTCCCTTTGCGTGTCATTGGTCCAACGTTGCGGTTCAGCGGCTTCCCACGCGAAGCGGAGCAAGTCGCCTGCAATCGCGTGTTAGGCGCGCTGACACTACCGAGCCAGAGCTCCTGACCCTGTAACAGCTGCCTCCACTAAACAGGCTCGCAATCACTCACTCTGCCCTCAATCGGTTATCGGCTTCCCTTGACTCGTGCCACCGATCACTAAGCGGCTAGCTCTTTCTAGAGGTGCTTCGTCTCAGCCCTCAATGCCAACAATAGTCGAATATCCCGAAAGTCCTTCTCTGACTCAACGGGGATGAACAACCACGTTGCACTCGTAAGGACCGAAATTGCCTCCCTGGCGTTGCCTACCTTGAGAAGCAGCTTGGCGAGCCTCTTCCATGCCCGGGCATCTCCCGGCTGTGTCTCCGTCAGCTGCCGAAAGGCATTGATCGCCTCGCCCGCATCTCTGTGCTCAGCAAGCGCGGCCCCAAGCCCTCCCCAGAGCTGGACCCAGCTTGGTGCCAGCTCTAGAGCCTTCCGGTAGGCAGCGATCCCGTCATCGAGCTTCCCCAATTTCGAAAGGAGCGCAGCCAGGGCTGCCCAGGATGCGGCATTTTTTGGATCGCATGCTGTAGCGCTGCGGAACGCCGTGATCGCGTCTTCGATCCTACCCTGGTTCACCAAGGCGTGCCCGCGCGACACCCACTCGTTGGCATCCAACGAATCGGCCTCCCGGGAATTTGCTTGCGACGACGCACCTGGGACAGCCAAGGGCGTATCTGGCGTCTTTCCTCTCTTCGCGAATAGGCTGTCCAGCAGTCCCATGTTGTCCTCCTTCTGATGGTCTGTATGCGGGCTAACGTGCAGCATAACCCGCGGCCGGCGCAAAGCTCGCGATGCCTGCCTGAGAATCCGGCGTGCCGGCCGACGGGTTTGTGCTGAAGTTAGGCTGCCCCTCACCGAGCCGCGTGCTTGCGTATATGGACCATGTAGCTTCGCAAGACAGCGTTCATCCGTGATTGGTAGCGTGATCCGGAAGCCTTGAACCAAGCAAGAACATCCTCGTCTACTCGGAGAGAGATCGCCCGCTTAGCGATTGGGAGGACGCGCGACGGCTCGTTCCAGAAGTCATCGGGAAGATCAGTGAGCTCCGGCGGTGCCGTGTGATCGATCTCTGCGTCGGTGAGGCGTCGGAGACGCGCGAGGTTCGCCCGGCCCTGGC
>Ga0315280_10012867_pt1 | contig 10026 bp, 5 predicted proteins | sample YL17G06_40_MG_FD_203697 | JGI IMG/M metagenome (GOLD analysis project Ga0315280, IMG submission 203697) | Sediment microbial communities from Yellowstone Lake, YNP, Wyoming, USA - YL17G06_40 | ecosystem: Environmental > Aquatic > Freshwater > Lake > Sediment | place: USA: Wyoming | collected...
CGAAGGTTACCTGCGTCTCGACCCTCATTCGTTGCGGCATGCGACCGGCCGTTGCCCAGGTGAACTCCGCGGGAGACGCGATGCTCACGTTTCGACCTTCCACACGGCTCGCGCCCAGGGCCGAAGCAAAGCGGAAATCGAATTCCCGCGCGAGCGAGCGGTCAACCGATTCGGGCACCTTGACCGTTAGCGTCCCATCGGTCTGCTGAACGACCTCGTGGACCACCAGATTGCCCGCCCATTGGATGCGTCCGGTGTCTTTGTTCCCGTCCAGCGTCGGCATCCAGCCCAACAGAAAGCGTTTTGAGCCGTCGGACGCCGTTTTGGCCGCATAAAACATGCGATCGTCAAACAGGTCGTCTTCGGGCGTGAGCCAGGGCCCGGCCAGCGAGCGGGCCATGCGATATCGGGTGTGCCAGTGAGGGGCGAATTCGGAGAAGACCAGGTACCACCATTTGCCGATGCGGAAAATATCGGGGCATTCGTTCACCGGGTAGAGGCCGGGCGCGTAGAGGTCGCGCTGGTAGGTCCAGTTGCGCAAGTCCCTGGACACGCAAATGGCGTTAGCTCCGCCGTCCAACCGATTCGGATCCGGCGGCTTCCGGGTGGCCACGATCATCCAGTACTGCTTTTCCTCCTCGTTCCAGAAGACAAACGGGTCGCGCCAATCGTCTGGTTCGAAGCCGGCGGGCGCGAAGAACAACTCGCCCGGCACCTTGGTCCAGCGCAGCAGGTCGGGGCTTGTCGCGTGCATGATCGCCTGCCGGCGCTCACCCTGCGCCTTGAAAGTGCGGTTATTGCCGGTGTAGAAAATATGGAAGCTGCCGTTCGCTTCCATGACGCAGCCGGTGTAAACAAAATGATCCTGCTCGTCGGGGCGGCCTCTCGATAGCACCTCGCCATACTCTGTGAAGTGGACGAAATCGGAGGTCGTGATCAAGTACCAGGGCACGCCAGTGCCGTACTTTTCGGAATCGCGGTAGTCGTGCAGGTAGAAGAGATAGTACTTGCCCTTCCAGTAGAAAGGGACGAAGTCGGCCGCGACGCCGTTGGCCGGCGCATAGAAGAGATGGCGCGATGTGGGGGGAGCCGGGGATTGCGCGGCTAGTGACGAAGCGCACGAAGCGGCCAGGAACTGCTGCAAAAGCTGTCTGCGTGTCATTGTTGCTCTCCAACCGCCGTTGGCGGTGTTTGCCTTGCTGACGCTCAAACCGAGGGCGGCCAAACTATGAGTCAGAAGCTGAACTTCAAAGCCGCCTGGAACAGGCGCGGGCCGCCGGAACCGGTTCCCGCGACGCTGGTGATGAATCCGCCAGGAAGCGTGTCGAAATTCTTGTTCGGCAGCCGGAAGTTGGCGTGGTTCATGATGTTAAATGCTTCCAGGCGAAGCTGAAAATACCTTCCCTCGCGCATGCTGAAGTTTTTCAACATCGCTGTGTTGATGTAGAACAAGCCGGGACCGTCGAGGATATTGCGCCCGGAATTGCCCTTGGCGAACGGCAGGAAGCCGTATTTATCGGCGGGGCAGCCGGCTGTAACCGAGACACAGTGCGGCACGGATACAAAGGCGCTCTTGTCGAACCACGCGTAATCCACGCCCCGCTTCCCAGCCGGCTCAGTGGCCCAAATGCCGCTGCCGATGCGATTCGGCCGCACCGATTCGCCGAGGTTTTCATCCACGGTGGCCGTGCTGGGCGTGATCGGAGCGCCGGACGATGCCATGGCGGTGCCGGAAAGCTGCCAGCCACCCAGGAAAGCCTGGGGCACGCCCTTGCTGGTCGGCAGAAAACGCCGGCCCCGGCCGAAGGGCAGTTGCCACGAAAATGCGGCCGTCACCGTATGCCTGCGATCATAATCGGCCCGGCCGCGCTCCAGTCGCAGGTTGTCCGGGTCCAGGGCGGTCGAGTTGCCCGTGTAGCTGAAGCCGCCGCTGCCCGCGCCGCTGGGCTGGGAAGCTTCGTCGATGGCTTTCGCGTAGCTGTAGCTGATACGGTAGAAGGTGCCGCCCCCCCCGCGCTTGCGGAGTTGGATCTGTCCCGCGTTGTAGATCGAGTTGGAGTTGGAGGCATAGTACCTGAAGACCCCCAACAGGGGTTCGGGCCGCGTGTTATTCACCGAAACATTATTCAGGTAGCTCTGGATCGTGCGTCGAGGCTGATTCCAGTCGAACGTACGCGGCAGCGATGTTCCCTTGGATCCCACGTAGCCCACCTCGAGCACCGCGCCGCGTCCGAGGTCGCGTTCGACCGTGAGGTTGTAGCTCTGCAAGTACCCGGTCGGGGCATGAATGTCCATCCCGCCGCCCGTAAAGCCGCTCAGTGATTCCTGGGCGCTTGGGAAAGGATTATCCCAGGTCATCAGGTCCGGGCGAGAGGCCAGGCGCGAGTACCCGCCGGCTTCCGTGACCGGGAATTGGGTCATCAGGGCGTTCTGAACGCGGTCCAGAGCAGTGCCTGTATAGAAAACACCATAGCCGCCGCGGATCACGCTCTTGTTGTCGGCCAAGGGACGCCAGGCGAATCCGAAGCGGGGCGCGAAATTCGTGTAGTCCGTATACACCAGCGACGAAGGCAGCCCCACGTCGGAAGCCGGCGCCAGCTTGCTCTGCAAGCCGCGTGCCGCGACCATCTTGTCATAGCCGGCTATATTGCCGGGATTCGCCACTATGATCTTCCCGAATTCCGGCACATAGTTGTACATCCGGCCATAGCGTTCGTTGATCGGCGGAGCTAATTCATACCGCAACCCGAGGTTGAGTGTCAGCCGGGGCGTCACCTTCCAGGTGTCGTCCAAAAAACCGCTTAAGGCGAACCTTCGCGTGTAGGTGCGAGCCACGGCCAGCCGTCGCGACGTGCTCTGCAGCATACCGAGCAGGAAGTCGCCCATTGCCTGTCCCGTCCAATTCTGCTGGATGTTGTAGGTGCCCCGGACGTTGTTCGCGAAAGGCTGGTTGTACCGGTCGCGCAGGACGTCGACACCCCACTTGCAGAGGTGCGTGCCTCGCGACAGCGTAAACGTGACCCCGCCTCGATGCCGGTGGGCGTGAAAATGGTAGGAACGCCCTGGAAGTTACCGAGGGTTGAATACCCGAGCAGCGTGATCACGGGCATGCCCAGCATCGCGGGCTCCGTATTCCAAACAGGAAGCCCCAGTTCGGCGGCTAAATTGCTCTCCCGTGTCGGGGTGAAGTTTTCGTAGTTTGTGCGGCTGACTCCGCCGCGCGCTTGCACCAGGAACGTTGGGCTGAACAGGTGCATGTAGTTCAAACCCGCCAGCGACGCCATGTTGCTCGTAAGCACGGGAAATCCACCGACAGGGCTGCCCGTAAAAGGAGCGTCCGCGCGGCGCCATGAGGTCGAATGGCGGAAGCTGAACTGGTTCTTTTCGTCGAATCGGTGGTCAATTTTCCAAAGGATCTGGTCGTTGTTGGTTTCGTTATTGTCTGAGGTGATGTAGTTGTTGTTCGCGCTTGCCCGGTTCGGCAGCGGGTAGAATGCGAGTATCTTTTTGGAAACCGGATGGATGCGGGCGTCGGGTATCCGGTTGTTCGGGAACGCGGCGTTGTTCGCCAGCGGATCGCGCACTGTCACCAAACTGCCGGACGAGTTCTTCGATTGCGAAAAATCGCCCTGCCGTTCCAGAGCCGTGGGTGCCTGCCCGATGCTGGTCACCCCAACGATCTCGCGGAAGCTCTCCCAGTTCAAGAGGAAGAACGTCCGGTCGTGTCCATCGTAGATTTTCGGCACGACCACCGGACCATGAAGTGTGCCGCCGAACTGGTGGCGATTCAGCTTTTTCTTGCCTTGATCAAAAAAAGCCCGCGAGTCGATTACATTATTTCTTGCGAATTCGAACAGACTGCCGTGAAATTTGTTGGTTCCGGAGAGCAGCACAACAGCCATGTTGCCACCGGCCATGCGGCCCGATTCGGCCGAATAGCCCGAAACCTCCATCTTGAACTCCTGCACGGCGTCTGCGCTTGGGCTTGCCACCATCGTGCTGCTGCGGGCGTCGCGGTTGCTAAAGCCATCGATGTAGAAATTATTCGTCTCAGAGCGTGCCCCGCCGGTGTTGATTCCCGAGCCTATGCCGCCCTCGGCCTGGGGAATGACGCCAGGCACGAGCAGCGCCAGGTCCATGATGGAGCGTGTATCGAGCGGCAAGTCGCGGATTTCCTGCTGCTCGATTACCGAGCCGACGACCGCGCCAGCCTCGGTGTTGAGGGCCGCTACCTCGGCGGTGACGTCCACCGACTGGGTGACCTCACCGACCTGGAGCTGAAAGTCGATGCGCCGCGTCTGTCCCGTCTCGAGCACGATGCCGCCAAGCTTGTACGTTCGGAAACCGCTCAACTGTCCGGTTAGCTCGTACGGACCGGGCACCAGGTTGGTAATGTTGAAGCTCCCTGTTTCGTTGCTCTGCGTGCTCTGCGCGATGTTGGTTCCCGTGTGACGGATTGTCACCTGCACGCCGGGCACCACCCCTCCGCCGGAATCCTTGACCACGCCGGTGATCGCGGCATAGTTGGTTTGAGCCGGCCCGGAAGTGCAGGCAAGCAGCATAACAAGGAGCAATGGCAGGACCGCGACTTTGGACATGACTACCTCCTCTTTTTTTTCGTCCACAAGACTTCGGCCTCACCGCGCCAGCGTACGCGGCGGCACGCCGAAAAGCAAGGAACACACAGTTGTTTACCGTGAAAAGGGAAAAGGATGCGGCCTGGCGGCCGACCAGTCCGATGGCCGAGTCGCTCATTGCCTGGCGTTCTTCAGGTGAGTCTGGAGGTCAGGGAACAGCAGTTGACGAACCTCGACGGAGTCCAGGTCGTCGGCGGCGACCAGCCGGACACCGGAATCGACGAACAGAGGCGGGTGTTTGCCCGCAAGCTTTGCCGCCAGCCCGCGGACCGTCTCATAGCCCATCCTGAAGGGATTTTGCACAACCAGGGAGTCGATCTCGCCGGCCTTCAAGCCGCTGACAAGCTCGGTAGTCGAATCGAATGCGATCAACCTCACATTGCGCGCTCCATGTTTGCGCAATGCGCCGAGGGCGCCCAGGGAACTCGACTCGTTGTCCGCGAAAACGCCGGCGAGCGCGGGGTGCGCCGCAAGAATCATCTCGGTGACCGCCTCCGCGCGCGAGTGATCGGCCATGCCGTACTGCAGCGCCACCACCCGAATCTTCGGAAACAAAAGGCGAAGCTCGTCCTGAAACGCCTGCTCACGTTCGATGGTTGCGGCGCTGCCCGGCATGGAGCTGATAATGGCGACGTCGCCCTCGCCCCTCAGGATTTTCCCCATCCGCCGGGCGGCCAAGCGTCCGGCGCCCGCATTGTCGGTCGCAACATACGAGATATATTCGTCGCTCTCGATACCGGAATCGAAAATCGCTATGGGGATGCGGTTCTCCGTTGCGGCGTGGACGGGAGCGACCAGGGACTTTTTGTCCATTGGGGCAAGAGCGATGCCGCTCACGCGTCGTCCGATCAGGGAATTAACAATCTGAATCTGCCGCTGCACATCCGCTTCGCTGGAGGGTACAATCCACTCGACGTTGATGCCGAATTCCTGCCCGGCCTTCGCCGCCCCCGCCCGGACCGTTTCCCAAAAAATATGGTGCGAGCCTTTGGGAACCATGCCGACCGTCGGGCGGGAACCGCTGGCGCATCCCGCCAACAAGCCTAGCAGAAGCACCAGCAAGCACCTGGTAGCGCACCACCAGGCCCCTTTAACAAACCCGTTTGCTGACCAAGCGGACTGTTGCGACGTCGAATCCATGGCCGAATGGTACACTGCATCGACTCATCATGTTCGAAGTTTACCGTAGCAGATGCGCCTGGTGCCTTATTATCATTAGCTTGCGGGCGGCTCGCCACACGGTTTAACACTGTGTCAAACGGCGTTTCCGCCCCCAACTTATCTTGAGATCCCCCCGTCCGCTGGACTAGAATAAAGGCGCCCCAATGGCGAGAAGCGAAAACCACGGCTCCCTGAACAAGCATCCGCACGAGGACCCGCGCATCTCCCTGGCTTACCGAGTCGCGGCCAGCGAAAGCTTTCGCCGGTCAACGCGGTTGAAGACTTTGCTACTGCACCTCTGTGACCGCGCCTTCCACGGACACCCGGAGGATCTGACCGAACAGCAAGTCGGCATGGTGGTTTTCGGTAAGCCAGCCGACTACGATTCGGCGAACGAGAACGTAGTTCGTGTAACAGCGCGGCAGCTCCGATTAAAGCTCCAGGAGTTCTTTGATGCGGAGGGCCGCGGCGAACCGAACGTAATCATCATCCCCAAGGGGTCCTATATCCCGGAGATACGGCCGCGAATCCAAACAGCCGCGCCGCACTCGGCTGCTCCCCACTCGCTTGACATACGGCCGCCGGCGCCACGAAACATATGGATGTGGATTGCGCTAGCCACCGGCCTGCTTTCGCTTGTTGCCGGCTGGATAGCATATTCGAAATGGCAGGAAGCAAAGGACCTGAAACTTGTACAACAGCCGATCGAACCCGGCTACAACCTGCTGAAATCGACGGTTCTCATCCCAGGCCAGCGCACGCTATTCGTAGTCGGGGATCCCAATCTTGGCCGGTTCGCCGAGCGGACGGGCAGCTCCATCGGGTTGGATGACTACCTCAACCACAACATCGCCGCGTTTCTTGCCTGGGCGCCGCTTTCCCGCGATGAGAAGATGTGGTGGGAGAACCTTCTGTCGAGGCCGCAAACGGATGCAGCCAGTCTCGCTGTCGCAAGTCGAGCGCTGCAGGCAAACCCCGATAGCGTGCAGTTGATCACCGTACAGCACGCAGCCGAAGTCCGCGCACCCGAGTTCCGTGCGAGTAACGTTCTATTGATCGGTACTCCGCTGTCCAACCCGTGGATCGAGCTGGTCACCGCGCCTTTTAACTTCCAGATCTTTTACGACAGCGTTAAAAAAGTAACGGCGATCCGCAATCGTGAGCCGAAAGCCGGCGAGCAGGCACAGTACAGCGCCACGGTCGCGTCGAAGCGCGCGGTGCGATTCGCGCATATTGCCATGCGGCCGAATCTGAATCGCAGTGGTTCTATGCTTCTGTTGTCCGGCACCGACAGCGAAGCAGTGAACAGCGCGGCGGAATTCGCCTGCGCCCGCGAATCGGTCGCGCGGCTGTGCTCGATAGCGGGAATCGATGACCTGCAGTAGGCATCGTCGTTCGAGCTGGTCCTGCGAATCGATTCGGCCGAGGGCATCTCACACGATACGCAGGTGATCGCCACCCGAACAACGCTTCGCTCGCGAATGTAAGCATTTAATGATTTCTGCATAAATAACGTACAAACCCGGAGGCTTTGTAAAAGGAATGGACCAACCCTGGACGACGGCGAATTCGGCGTACGGCCTTGCGAATCTCGTGCTTGAGCTGCTCGACATCCCATGGGCCGAGGTTCGCGAGCTGGCGGCACTTCAGATGGGACCAGAACCACTCGTCGGGGTTCAGCTCCGGGCAGTAGGCCGGCAAGGGGAAAACAGGCAGTCGTGGGTGGGTGGCGATAATTCGTTGCACCGAGGCTGCCCGGTGAGGCCCGACCGAGTCCCAGAGAATAAACAGCGGACGGCGCGTGTGGCGGAGCAACTGTGGCAGGAAGCTGATTACCTGCTGGTACCGTACCGACCCGCAATGAAGCCGAAAGTAGCATTGACCGCGTAGCCCGACGGCAGACAGCGCGGACAGCTTGGGCCAGTTGAAACAGTGCCGGACGACAGGGGTATGGGCACGCGGAGCCCAGGTCTTGGCCACATACGGGGTCAGGGAGAAATCGGATTCGTCGAGGAAAAGGAGCGTTCCACGGACCTGCTGGCACTTTTTTTTATTGCCGGCCAAACGGTTCGCAGCCACTGGCGCACTTTCCGCTCGTCTCGCTCGCGTGCTCGGCGCTCGGGCCGTTGCCAGGAAAAGCCCAGGCGGTGCAGCAACCGGCAAACGTGATCCGGATGGTAGCGAACGCCGGTCAAACGCTGGACCACCTCGGCCACCCGCCGGATGGTCCATAAGTCGGACAGGTAACCGAAATGAGCGGCGCCTTTCAGCAAGATGGCGGGAAGTTTGCTCAGCCAACCGGCGGGCAGCTTGGGAGGACGCCCCGTCGGACGCCGGGACGACAGGCCCCGAGAGCCCTCCCGTTTGTAACGCTCGATCCAGCGGAGCACGCGGTCAGTTCGCCGTTCGCTACTCGGATGACAAGGTCTATCTCGCCCGACCAGACGCAGCCCCCGCTTTCGCTTCAGGGGCGAGGAGGACTGGGATGAGCCGCTACGTCGGCCGCTGGGAGCCCTCGATCTCAAGCGGACTGGCCTCCTCGACTCTGGTTCTGGCGTGGATCGTGAACGGGACGTTGTCGTGCACGCGCGCCAGCTTCTCGATGGTCGTATGGGCGTATTTGGCGATTAGCCTCGGTTGGTGCGCGGCCCTGTGGTTCTCCTGCCCGCTGCCGTCCCACTTGAGATACAGGTGCGGCGCCAGTTTCTCTTCCGCTAGGCCTGCAAAACGAAGCGCCGGATACTTGAACTGGGGACCGTGAACCCAGCGGCCCCGGCCGTAATAAAAGCAATACATGCCGAGTTTCCAGGCCAGGTTCGAGCGCTTCCGCACAACCGCGAAATCCAGACTCTGCCGCCAGGCGGTCAGGATGAATTCCCATTGCAGCTTTGTCAGTTCGCGGGCTTTCAGTGCGTGCCCGCCCGCCATGCGCGTCTCCTCCAGCGGCGTGAAGATGGAGGGGACGTAAAGCACTTTGTTCTTGCGAAGCCGGCCCAACAGATCAAGGGACTGCTTCATATCGTCGTCGGTCTCACCCGGAAGGCCGACGATGAACGTGCAGACCGGGAACCAGTTATTGCGATTGAGGATCTGAATCCCCTCGACCGCGATCTCCTGCCAGTCCCTCACATCGAAGGGCAACGCCTTGCCCGGCATGGTCAGCGCCGCCAGGCGCGGCGAGCCTGTCTCGATGCCGATCAGCGGAGAGAGGAACGTCTTGTCCGGGTGAGTAGAGGCAGGGTTGCGCAGAATGCTCTTGCCCAGAAGAATCCTGGACAGTTCCTGGATCAGGTGCGGATTGACAAGTGCGGGCGTCAGAGTGGCATGAGAAAGCGGCACGTAGTCCACGCCCTTGAGGCCGGCAACCGATTCGTAGAGGCTCACCAGAGCATCCGCGTTCGGCACATAGAAGGGAGATCCGGCGCCGTAGACAAAAATGTCCTCCGAGACGGGGAAGATGCCCCGGCCGCCTTCCCGGATGTTCGCCTTGGCCACTTCCAGCAACTCTTCCGCGGGAAGTGAGATCCGGGTCTCCAACGTTGGCGTGCAAAAGGCGCATTGCCGCCCGCATCCCCGGGTCATCTCCAGAATTCCGAAGGTCGAGCGCTTATGCGGAAGCACCATTTGCTGGAGGGCCGGTTCGGGCGCCCGCACCAAGCGGGGAAGGCTCTGGCCCTCGTCGGCCATTCGGAACAGATCCGCAATTACGGACTCGCCGCGGCCGATCACCAGGCAGTCCACGCCGAGCCGGTCAAGGGCGTCCACTTTTTCGATTTGCCAGGCGCCCGCGCCGCCAACGATCACCTTGGGCCGGTGCTTTCTCACAGCGGGATGGAAGAAGATGCGCTCCGTTTCGTACGCGTTGATGGGCCGCGCCGTGCTTCCGAATATATTGCTGTAGACGCCCGTGGAGAAGGCCGCGCCGATCGGGTTGTGGGCGCTCACGCCGACCGCGCGCGTGCCAGGTCCGACGAAGAGGTGCAGATTGCCAGGGTGGCAGACGGCCACGTCCTCAGGCGGGTAGTGGCGAAGCAGGATAGCCTCTGCCACCCGGACACCGTACGGGATCACGACCGCCGTCCCGTCCGGATAGGCCGCGTCCTCGAGGTTCTTTCTGTAGGCGAACCTGGGCGCGAACTGTGCGGGCACGGAGGCATAAACCATCTGCTTCCAGGGACTGAATTGCTGCTCGGTGCTTTCTGTAGCAGGCGCCGTCAGAACGAACCGG
>Ga0315280_10012868_pt1 | contig 10026 bp, 7 predicted proteins | sample YL17G06_40_MG_FD_203697 | JGI IMG/M metagenome (GOLD analysis project Ga0315280, IMG submission 203697) | Sediment microbial communities from Yellowstone Lake, YNP, Wyoming, USA - YL17G06_40 | ecosystem: Environmental > Aquatic > Freshwater > Lake > Sediment | place: USA: Wyoming | collected...
CCCACCAATTATTTCCGCCGATAGCTATCCCTACAAGAGTTGCAACGAGTGAACCGATGAACCCCCAGAGTGCCAAGCGCCTTGAGTAGATTGCTAGACCTACGAGGAAGAGAACACCCGTGATGGCGCTGTCATGGAACTGCACTTGTCCTATTCCTTTGAATATGGAGTCTATAAATTCAATGAAGTTTATAGTTATCATTGCCCACCATCACCTCTTTCGCCATTTTATTTAAAATAAAAAAAGTAAGGTTGTTAGTCGCCTGGTGGTTTCGTTGTAGACCTTGTTGCGGCTTCGGACATCTTTCTTGCGCCGTCAACGTCTGTAATCCACTTCTTGTAGAAGTCGAATGGGCACTCGCTAACGTAGCCTGGGCTTACTTCTGCCGATTCTAATGCTGTGTAACCTCTGTGGAGTAATTTGAACAGCGTGTTACTAGCTGTCCAGTTTCTCCTCGCATCCCTTATCGTATGAAGTGAGAGTTGGGCGTATCCAACTTCGTCTGCACCTGCCTCAAGCTCTGTTAAGACGTGGCCATCGAAGTCAACGATGTTTGAGTGTCCGAAGTAGTAGTAAGTTCCGTCCCACCCAGCCATGTTGGCAACAGCTACGTAGGCAGTGTTCATCCAAGCCATTACTGGTGGGATCCGCGCCTGTTGATCCTTCGGCGGATACATGTAACCCTGGCATCTAACGATGAGCTCTGCTCCTTTCATTGCGCAGTCTCGCCAGATTTCAGGGTAGTCTCCGTCGTTGCATATTATAAGGCTGACCTTCAGTCCTTTCGGACCGTCAGATACGAATGTTCGGTCCCCTGGCCACCAAGGCTCTATTGGAACCCAAGGTATTATTTTATGGTATTTCTGAATGATCTTTCCTTGGTCATTCATTAGAATCAATGTGTTGTATGGGTTCTTCCTCGGGTGGTCCTCGTGGAGTTCGCCAGTTAGCGAGAAAACACCCCAGACTTTATTGTCTTTGCAGCCCTCTGCAAAGATGTCAGTTTCCTCGCCGGGGCAAGTTGTGGATAGCTCCTTCCACTTTTTAGGGTTGAACCCTTGGGTGCTGTATTCTGGGAAGATCATTAGATCCAAGCCAGGTATTCCAGCCTTAGTCCCTGAAATAAAGCTGTTTATGCGTCGGCAGTTGTCTAGCACTTCCTGCTTAGAATCTACTACTGGCACTCTGTAGTTGCAGACTGCTGTACCTACAGTTGTTTTCGATGACGAAATATCTCCTTGCACCATTTTTATTTCCTCCTTTTATTTTGGTTGTGTTGAGTCATATCGGTTGGCTATTGATAGTTATAAGCATTTTTAATAATTATAATTATTTATAATTACAAATCTATCCATTGAGCGGTGCTCTGAAAATGGGGAATAACCATGTAGCGAAGATCTTTATCATCTCCGTTCACTACCATGAGAAAGCACCTATATAGACTGTGATTGTAAGGGATATCTGTAGGCGTCACGTATGGTGTGCGCCGACGGTAAAAGTCCTCCAAGGCTCGGTCGTGGAACGCACCTTGCTTATATTGCGCCCTTGTTCCTTCTCTTCATAATCTCATCCACTGTTCTATCCACGAATCAAGCACTAGTTAGCTGCAATCCGGATGCATCCTCCTCAGAATCAGTTATTGCAAGATACACTATTGAGATAACCCCTGCCGGGGCGGCCAAGCACGAGGTAAGCGTAAAGGCGGTGATCTCTCTCGGCGTAGCGACCGACCTTACGGTCACCTCACCAGATCAGGGGTTCAAGGCAAGGTGGATCACCATAGAAAAGTGCTACGACAGCACCAACAGGACAGTCCTGATCGAGCAGGTTGACAACAGGACATGGAGGGTGTCTCCCCCCTCCCCCGGCGAAGTCACAATCGAGTACACTGCGCGCGCCGACATACCCAGCTCCATGGCAGTGGGATATTACCTGACGTACCTCTCGGAGAGCTGTGGGCTGCTGTACGCCAGCGCGATAATCCTCCGCCCGCCCACACAGGGCGAGGTCGAGGTCAACTTCATCATGCCGTCAGGCTGGTCGGTAATAGCTGACGAGACATGGTCTCCTGTCAACTCCACCGCCTTCACCGTTGGGACTGGCGACTTGGAGCTATTCGCCCCCGGCAACTGGTCCGTCTACAACGGTACCTTCGGCGACGGGCAGAGGCTAAGGGTCGCGATCTGCGGGACGACAAAGTACGACAAGAGCCTTTACATTAACAGCATCAAGACCTGCCTCGACTACTTCCACCAGCACATCGGGAAACTCCCCCAGGAGGAGCTCAACGTGGTGCTGGCAGACCTCCCCCTGCCCATGGACTACATGAGCGGAACGCCGAGGCTGGCCGTGAACCGCGCCGGCAGTGACTGGGGGATGTTCGAGGGGATGCTCTGGCACTACTGGTTCTTGAGATCAGTGGGCTACGACAGCCAGCTCGACCAGGACAGGGCGTGGTGGTTCGGCGAGGCGGCGAGCCCCTTCCTGCTCTATCCAGTCTATGAGGCGATAGGGGGGGCTTCGGAGGTCGCGACTGCTTGGGGCTTCAAGTACAATAACCTCACTTGGAAGAACTGGTACGTGGTGTATGAACAGTACGTAGGGACCAACTACAACATACCGTTGGTGGACTACCCGGCGAAGAACAGGGAGACCGGCGATGTGCAGTACTACTTCCCACTGCCCTACATGAAGGGGTTCCTAGTGCTGCAGATGCTGAACCTGTCCATGGTCGAGGTGACGCATGGTGCCAAGGATGTAAGGGATCTCGTGAAATACGTCTATGAGAACTATGCGGTGAAGGGCATAGGCTACAGGATCGAGGACGTCCTCAATGCAGTAAATACCGTGTCTGGTAATGACTACACGGCGTTCTTCGAGGCCTATATATACGGGAACGAGACGCTGCCCATTCTGGAGAAGGGCGGCGACTACCTCTTTGACTGGTCAACATTGGGTGATAAGACGTATAGAAGCCTCGCAAACACAGAGAAGGTACGGCCTACGCCCCAATATTGGCACGGTCAAGCCCCAGAGGGGGAGACGGCTACACTCTTGGAGATTAAGAAGGAGAGCCAGCACTTCACAGTCTACTTCCACCAGCAGGACGCCAAGATGGCTACCCTCCTACTGCTAGACAGCGAGCGGGCCTACGACTACGTCAAGGCCATCTACGGGTGGGACGCCAAGCTCAAGATCAGGCTGTTCATGACCTACAACAGCACCGAGTACGCCATACTCGGAGGCAACCCGACCATGGTCTACGGCGAGGATGCCAGCGCGGGCGGCGTCGCCGTCGAGGCTGGCGACGAGATAAACTGGCTCAGGCCCATCCGAGACAGAACGCAGACCCAGATGTACGACGTGGCGGCTCCCATTCACGAGCTGGGCCACGCCATGATGCGGCAGATATACCCCAACGTCTATGACAACTGGGAGCAGTGGTTCAATGAGGGAATGCCCCTCTCCGAGATGGCATGGCTTGACAGTAGGTGGGCCCCAAGCGATGACTATTCGCCGTTCATGGATCACGAGCCATTAAAGCGGCTCCAGAGCTCACTGATGGGTGGTTCGCCCTCCGTCATACCGTTAACCCAGTTGGCGAAGATGGACTACGGCTCACTCAACTCCTCCGAGCAGCTGCTGTTTCAGGGGGAGGGCATAACCTTCCACTTCTACACAGTATCAAGGTACGATAACGGGCTCCAAAGGTTGCTCACCGAGTACAACAGGAGCGTGCCCCTCGTGACCGCTGTGGAGAGGGCCTTCGGAATAACCTACACAGACCTCGAGAAAGAGCTGTGGGCTACGGCCGAGAAGGCGGCTCTTCACGTAAACGCCACCGAAGCCGTCATCTCAAGGATAAATGGCGAGGGCGTTGATACCTCGCTCGCCGAGAAGTTGAAGCCAGAGGAACCCTTCTTAGCACTGCTGGCAGCTTACGCCTCGGAGGCGAGAGCTGGCGTCGGTCCGGAGAAGGTATCGTTGGGAACCGTGGTTTCCGGAGGCTGGGTAATAGTGGATCTGCAAAGGACCGCAATAACGTCGCTAAATGTGAGCTCAACACAAACGGTCGCAAACGTAACCATCTCCGTCCAAGAGGTTGGGTCTGGTGAGGTAGAGGCTACTGCGACCGGCGAGGTTTACCGGTACATCGAGATGACGGTGAGCGAGGGGGTCGGCCCCGCCACGATAACGTTCAAGGTTGCTAGGGCATGGGTAAACGAACACAGCGCGAACAACGCATCCATCACCTTAGAGAGGTACGTCTCAAATGATTGGGCCTTACTTCCCACCATGAAAATCAGTGAAGACAGCGCGTACGCCTACTTCTCCGCCGAATCTCCGGGGCTGTCAACGTTCTCCATAGCCTCTGTTTCGCCTGCTGATCTGATATTACCAAACAAAAAGGAGACGGCGCATTTCGTCTTTTATTTCAATACAACATCTCAAGACTTCGTTGATCAATACAGCAACATCGCAGAAGGCGGCTTCTCCGGATTAGAGGTGATATTTGGCAACCTCTCAGAAAAAATAAAGGTTTACCTTTGCGAAACTGTTGAGGAGTTCCGAGCCACTTCGTTTGGCTTGACACGGTCGAATTTTGATGGTACTGCCGCGGCGGGACAGGTTATCAATGGAAGGGTTCAGATATACAAGCCCGCCCAGTTCTGCCCGCAGGATTATGCTCGTGGAATACTTCATGAGGTAGGGCACGCGGCCTACAATCAACTCTATCCGACTGCTCTCCGTAAGAATAACTGGCTTAATGAGGGTTTGGCCGACAAGTCCATCACCGGCACAACCATCAGCTACACCTGCAATTATGATGTGAAAGCCGCTTTGGAGAATGGCACCTTCATACCACTTGCGGCTCTAGAGAGTAATGGGGAACGGAATGCAACGACGGAACACGGAATTAATTTTGCAGAATACAGTTCGCTAGTCAACTTCATAGCTGGGGAGTTTGGCTTTGATAAACTTCAATCAGTGTTGACCTACTACAACGGGAGCGATAACCTAGTTTCCTCCATAGAGAAGGGCACGGGCGTTAGCGCCGCAACCTTTGAGCAACGGTGGATGGCGAAGATAAGGTCTTACACCGCAGGAAACGTGACCGTGCCCACGTTTATAGAGGGTTGGGTCTCGAAGGAGCAGTTTGGTCAGCCGGCGACCACATTCCTCCCCTCAGACGGGATATACGTCATGGTACGGAATAACGCTGAGACTGATGATCAGCCCCTCATAACCGTCAGCTTGGTAGACTCCTACGGGAATAGGTTGATGGAGAGGTCGTACAACGTACCTGGGCGGCACGGCACAACCGGGTTTGGTGACTATAACCCCGGACGGTCCATGACGCCTGGCATTTACCTGGTGGAGTTCTGGAGCTCGAACGCCCTGCTGAATACCCTCGCCATAAACGTCTCCCCAGCCACTCCTCCTGCAAACCAGACCGTGCCCACGAACCAGACCGGCTCCCGCTGCTTGATTGCGACCGCCACCTACGGCTCTGAACTGGCCCCTCAAGTCCAGTTCCTCAGGGGATTCCGGGACGGCATGGTGATGAAGACGCTTGCCGGCAGCAGCTTCATGATTATCTTCAATGCGTGGTACTACTCTTGGAGCCCTCCGGTTGCTGCTTCCATCTCACCGAATGACTACATGAAGGCGGCAATGCGGATCGTCCTACAGCCGCTCCTCAATATACTCGAGCTGGCGGCGGCTACATTCTCCCTCTTTCCGTCCAACGCGGAGCTGGGCATAGTGGCGGCTGGCGTAGTAGCATCTGTGCTCATAGGTCTCGTTTACTTCATGCCCCCAACCCTCCTAGTTCTTGCGATGCTTTGCAGGCTACGAGTTTCCGTTCCCAGATTAGGCAAGATCAGGCTCCTCGCGATACCGTGGGCTTTGAGCTTCGCCCTCACCGCCATAGGAGAGATCATCGCTTTGCAGGCACTGATGATGGTCGCCACGGGAGCCCTTGTATTAACCACGATCGCCATCGTCGCCGCCGGAGTTTCAATCGTTATAGTACAACGTTTCCACAAAGCCCGCTCATTTGTCCCTCGCCCTCAGTAGCAGCCACTGGTTCTTCCCCGCCTTCTTGAAACGCGTGAGGACGTACCTCCCCCTTATTCTCTCACCCGCGATCACTAGCTCGATCATCTCGTCGCTCCAAACTATGGTGTCGTAGGTTCCCCTGTCCCAGATCCTAACGTTGCCCGCGCCGTACTCCCCCTCTGGTATTGTCCCCTCGAAGTTCCCGTACTCAAGCGGGTGGTCCTCGACCTGGATAGCGAGCCTCTTCTCACCCACTTCCTCGGGGATCCCCTTCGGGACCGCCCAGCTCTTCAGCACCCCCCCTCTCTCGAGACGCAGGTCGTAGTGGAGCCTCTTGGCATGGTGCTCTTGTACGACGTAGATTTTCCCCTTGCCCTCCCCCTCATTTTTATCTCCTTCAGATTCTGATTCTGGCTCGGGCTCCGGCGTCTTGCTAAAGTCTCTCCTAGAGAGATATGCCCGCAGTTTTTTAGGTCTTATCTGGTCCACGGTGCACTCCACCGGAGCCTTGTCAATCCTTAGCCCACGGAACCTAAGCATGCGCAGCTTTATGTCTTTCGTGACCGCCTGATACATCACCTCGCAGACAAGCTCGGGCCTTAGCTAGGTAATTTCCTCGGGGATGTTGCCCCCTTGCAACGTTTTCTCCTTCGTCTCAAGCCCCTTGAATGCCTTCATTAATGAATCAATATCAGTCTGCGAGAAACCAGTACCCACCTTGCCAACATAGACCGGCTTGCCCTTGTCATAAAGACCCAATATAAGCGCACCGAACGTTTCGCCCTTGCTGCCCCCTCCTTTAGTGTATCCAAAGATGACGCAGTCGCAGGACATGAGCTTCTTTATCTTTAGCCAATTGCCGCTCCTCCGTCCGGGTTCGTAGGGGCTATCCCTCTTCTTCGCCATTATCCCCTCCATACCTTTTTTTGACGGCGGCCTCGTAGTAGGCCTCTCCCTCTCCCTCCACGTATACCGAAAGTACGACGCTCTTGCCCCCTCTTACATATTCCTTCAGCAACCTCTTTCTCTCAATTAAGGGGAGATCTAACAGACTTGTACCATCCCTCTGGAGAATATCGAAGACCACGTATGTGGCTGGAAATTTTCGAGACATGTACACGATCTCCTGGAGCGAGGTCACCTTTGCCCTCTCTATGAGGGTTTGGAAATCTGCCTTTCCATCCATCACCATGACTATCTCGCCGTCGAGTACGGCATTGCATTGATAACATGTATGTATGTCCTGAACAAGAACACAAGAAACGGCGTCATTTGTCTGGTACTACTCAACGCCATTTTCTTGCTACTATCCGATATCCAAGTGTTCTCTTTACTGGCTTTACCTATTATACTTCTTTACAATATGGTTCTTTAGAATCAAGAAATTGCGCACCAAGGAACACACACTTTCTGTTCTTTCCTTCTTTTTCCTCCTTTTCCCTCCCTCTTATGTTGCCTCACAATGTTTTTACTAAAATCACATTCTCTAATTATAATTTGATGGACAAAAAGGCTGTAACATAACAGACATAGGACTTGATCAAGTCGAAAAATCGAGAAGGTCACGAAACTAGTAGCCCTTAAATCTGAGGGTTAATAATGGATTATGCGTAAGATTAGAGTGAATCTAAAAAGAGAATAATAAGAGTTTAGCCATTTTTTGCGCCAAGAGATAATTTCTTGAAGACAGATACTGTAGTTGTTAGTTCATCTCGTTTGTTTTCCATATGAGAATTCGGTGTTGCCTCTTCTTCTTGTTGCTGTTCATGATAAACAGGTTCATCATGCATAACTTTTCGAGAATCGATCTCGGATGGACTTTTGATCTTCGATTCAGATTCAACTTTCTTTTTTTCTATTTGTGATTTTTCGCCAATTATTCCTGAAAAAACTCTATTAAAATTAGTGCTGGGGTCATAGCTCTCTTCAGACCTTCGCTCAACTTTTGAAATACTCGATTCTTCTCTAGTGGCATCCAACTGTTTTTGTTTTTTAAAGTGACTAAGAGTCTGATCCACGATTTCTTTTGCTATGGTCCTACGAAGTTTGCCTTCCATAAATAATACACCTTCATTACCTTTTTGCTGTTAAGAATTAAATCTTATGAATTCAAAAGCTGGATTTTGAACATAAGTTTTAACAATTATATTAGTCATTCATAACTATTTTAAAACACATCATATCCTAGATGTTCTAGTGAACCAAAAATGGTTGCAATAGAACAAAAATATAGTGCAATAGAACAAAAATATAGTATTGACCAGGAAAGAATCGAGGAAGTCGCTAGGCTGTCTAGACCTCAAATCTCAGTTATAGGACTCGGCGGGGCTGGATGCAACATTGTGTCTTGGGTAAAGCAAAGAGGGATGGTTGGTGGCAGGCTCCTCGCCTTGAACACTGATGCAAACCATTTATCCATATGCAAAGCCGATAGACGGATCTTGATAGGTGAGAAAACCACACGTGGGCTAGGGTGCGGTGGATATCCTGACAAAGGAGAAGCGGCACTTAAGGAAAACCTTGAAGAAGTCACAAAGGAGATTTCAGGATCAAGTGTAGTCTTCGTAGTGGCTGGTCTCGGAGGAGGCACTGGAACAGGAGCTGCATGCGCCTTAACCGAAGAGTTAAAGGGTAAAGGGCCTTTAGTCGTAGGAGTTGTCACAGTACCATTCGCTATCGAGAGAGTCAGGATGGAGACTGCTAAAAAGGGTATCGAACGTCTTAAGAAAGCTTGCGACACTGTTGTCACGATTGATAACAACAAACTAGTCAGAATTGCGGGTAACCTACCTTTCAAAGAGGCACTTGGTGTAGCCAACGAACTCGTAGGAGTTTTTGTCAAGGACATTACGGAGACAATAACGACTGCTAGCTTAATCAACTTGGACTACATGGATTTAAGAGCTATCATGGAGAAACGAGGTATAGCTGCTATAGGAGCTGGCTGGGGCCAAGGAGAGGACAGGGTAGAAAAAGCTGTCAAGGTCGCTCTGGAAGGACAACTGCTGGACATAAACGATGTTACCAAGGCTTATGGAGTATTGATCCATGTTTCAGGTGGTGAAGATTTAACCCTCGAAGAGGTCTATCGATCAGGAGAGCTTGTGACGAGAGCTGTTTCACCAAAGTCAAAGATTGTTTGGGGAGCCAGAGTTAACCCAGAAATGAAGGGAGATGCACACGTATTCGTTTGCTTAACCGGTGTCGATAGCGCATTCCTAGGTCAACAAGAACAGACGCGTCGCTTCAAACTCTTTTAACCTTTTTATTTTCCCCCCTTTTTTTTACATCGTAACTAATAGAGAATGTTTAGTGTACTGACTAGTTAAGCCTGTAACTAGATCTTAAGATACCTATTCTTCTCCCACTCGGTCACCTGTAGGCGGTAACTATCCCATTCCTGCTTCTTTCCTTCAATATACTTCTCAAAAAAACCCTCTTTGTCTACACCGTCTGGAAATCTTTTGAGAGATATTGCCCTTTTGGATAATATGCCCAGCATCTTGGGCGCCATTTTAATGTAGTATTCGATCACTTGTGCCTTTGTAATCCTAAGCTCAGGATAAAGTACTTTGTCGAGGTTGGTGAACTTTACTTTTGTGAGCCTTTCCGACATGTTGTTGACCCGTTATGATCCCAATATCAAACTTAATATAAATTGAATGGGCCCGGAGGGATTCGAACCCTCGACCACTCGATTATCAGTCGAGTGCTCATACCAAGCTGAGCTACGAGCCCTCATCTTCAAGAAATCCTCTTTCGGATTTATTCTTTTTGCTCTAAAGAAAGTTTAAATTACTGGTCAGACCCCTTCCATATGATGAGGGCCGGTAGATCAGTCGCAGATCGCCCGCCTCGCACGCGGGAGGCCGCGGGTTCAAGTCCCGCCCGGTCCACCAGAACCTTTTCTTACCAAGAAAAGTTTCATCAAAAGAAGCTGTTTTACCATTAGTCTTCGGCGG
>Ga0315280_10012869_pt1 | contig 10025 bp, 8 predicted proteins | sample YL17G06_40_MG_FD_203697 | JGI IMG/M metagenome (GOLD analysis project Ga0315280, IMG submission 203697) | Sediment microbial communities from Yellowstone Lake, YNP, Wyoming, USA - YL17G06_40 | ecosystem: Environmental > Aquatic > Freshwater > Lake > Sediment | place: USA: Wyoming | collected...
TACGCCGTGCGAATCTCGAAGACCTTCGCCCAACTGGTGAAGGAGGAGGAGAAGCGCCACTGGTTCAAGCTGATCCCGGGCCTCTTCTCCTGGGCGAACACCATCCCGCTGGGCAAGCTGGTCGGGGCGACGCCGAACGGTCGGCACGCGCACGCGCCGATCGCGCACGGGGCGAACCCGGACCCGGGGTTCACGAGCAACGGCGCGCCGACGGCGATGGCGGTGGCGATTGCGGCGGTCCAGCCCGGCTACGGCAACACGGCGCCCCTGCAACTGGAGCTCGACCCGGGCCTGGCTCGCGACGAGGACGGGCAAGCGGCGGTCGAGGCGCTGATCCGGGGGCACTTCGCTTTGGGAGGCACGCTCATCAACCTGAACGTGCTGAATCGGGAGCGGATCCTGGAGGCGCACGAGGACCCCTCGAAGTACCCAGACCTCATCGTCCGGGTGACAGGCTTCAGCGCCTACTTCGCGCTGCTCTCGAAGGAGTTCCGGCAGCTCGTCGTCGACCGCATCGTGGCCGGGACCTGAAGCACGCGGCGATCCGGGCGCGGCGGCCCGACTCGCCCCAGGAGGATTGAGATGACCACAGCAACACCGGTCGGGCCGACCTACCAGGAGCGCATCGACGCGCTCCGGCAGACCAAGATGGCCCACACCGAGGCCAAGCTCAAGACGGGCGGCTACCGGGACATCGACGACCACGGCTACATCCCGTGGGACGAGCCAATCCCGTTCGAGCGCAAGTCCAACCACCCCGACGGCGGCAGCTACGGAGCGAAGTGCGTCGGCGAGAACTGGCGTGCCTGGCTCGAAGTCCACCCCGTCTACATCCACCCGCTGAGCGCGCTGGCCGGCGGCTGGGTCGGCGTGATCCCCGGCGTGCGCGGCTGGCGGCCGGAAAACCGCCCCGAGCACCTGATGCCCATCTTCGAGAAGTACAACATCCGGCCCGGCATCGGCGGCATGAACCACCTCGGGCCGGACATGACCATCAGCCTCAAGCTCGGCTGGGGCGGCCTCCTCGAGAAGATCCGCTACTACCGGGCGCTGAACAATCCCCCAGACACCTCCTTCTACGACATGGAGGAGAGCTTCGTCCTTGGCGTGCAGAGCTGGATTCGCCGCCACGTAATAAAGGCCCGGGAGATGGCCGCGGCGGAAGCCAACCCGGCCGTCCGAGAGAACCTCCTCCAGATCGCCGAGATGAACGAGTGGCTGGTGGACAATCCGCCGCGGACGCTCCGCGAGGCCTGCCAATTCCTCGCCTGGTTCCAGTCGGTCGACCGGATGTGGTTTCTCGGCGGGGCGCTCGGGCAGCTCGACGAGCTGCTGCGGCCCTACTACGAGGCCGACACGGCCGCTGGACGCATCACGGACGAGGAAGTCGTCTGGTGCGTCGCCAGCCTGTTCTTCAACGACACCCACTACTCCCAGATCGGCGGGCAGGCCCCCGACGGCCACGACCTGACCAGCAAGATGTCCTTCCTGATTCTCGAAGCCGCGCACCGTCTGAAGATCCCCTCGAACCTCGCCGTCAGGGTCCACGAGGGGATGGACCCGCGGCTGCTTCGGAAGTCAGTCGAGTACCTGCTCGAAGACGGGACCGGGCCATCCTACGCTTGCTCGAAGGGGCTCGACGAAGGCTTCGCCCGGAACGGCTTCCCGATCGGCCTGGCCCGGATGCGGGCAAAGGTCGGCTGCAACTGGACGGCGCTGCCCGGCATCGAGTACCCATCGCAGGACGTCCGCCGCTTCTCCCTGGTCTCGCCCTTCCTCCACGCCTTCGACGAGCTGGTGGACGACCCCACTGCCGAGAGGACGATGGAAGCCCTCTGGGACCGCTACGTTCGGCACCTGAGCTACGCCGTCGAGACGATGAAGCTCGGGCTCGACTGGCACATGGATCACCAGGCCGCGAACATGCCGGAGATTGTCCTCAACCTGTTCTGCCACGGGCCGATCGAGCGAGGCCTGGACGCCTCGGCCGGCGGCGTCGACATCTACGATCTGATGTTCGACGGCGTGGGCCTGGCGACGGTCGCCGACTCGTTCGCGGCGGTCGAGCAGCGAGTCGTCAAGGAGCGGCGCCTCACCTGGGAGAAGCTGGCCGACGTCCTGAGAAGCGACTACGAGGGAGCCGAGGATGTCCGGCTGATGCTCAAGAGCGTCCCGCACTTCGGCGCGGGCAACTCGGCAGCCGACGGCTGGGCGCTGAGGATCGCCCGGACCTTCACCCATCTGGTGAAGGACACGCCGACGCCCCACGGCTACAGCGTCATCCCCGGCCTCTTCTCGCACGGCGACATCGTCTCGCTCGGCAAGGCGCTGGGCGCGACGCCCAACGGCAGGCATGCGGGCGCGCCGATCTCCCACAGCTCCAACCCCGACCCCGGCTTCGGCCCGACGGAAAAGGCCAACGCCGTCGCGGCGGTCCAGCCCGGCTACGGCAACTCCGCCCCGCTTCAGCTCGACATCGACCGGACGCTGGCGAGATCGCTGGGTGGGGTCGAGGTGGTCGAGGGCCTGATCCGGGCCCACAACAACCAGGGCGGGACGCTGGTGAACATCAACGTCGTCTCGAAGGAGCAGATTCTCGAGGCGCACAAGGACCCCGAGAAGTTCCCCGACCTCGTGGTCCGAGTCACCGGCTACAGCGCCTACTTCCGGATGCTGTCGCCCGAGTACAGGCAGCAGGTGGTCGACCGGATACTGGCGGAGACGTAGGCCACCCACGCAAGCTACAGCCAGAGCGCGATGCAAGCTCCAGCATCTCGTGGGTAAGGTCCAGGTCGGCCGGACGTGCCAGACGCGGTCAAGCGGTTGGCAAGGGCCGGGGTGCGCACGGTGATGGTCACCGGCGAGAGCGCCACGACGGCCGCCTTCGCGGCTCGGCAGGTTGGCCTCGACGGCGCGAAGACCCTCACTACCGGCCCTGATCTGGTCGGCGCGACGCCGAAGGCCATCGCCGCCGGCCCGCTCCCGAGGTTGTCGAGATCGTGGCGGCTGCTCAGGTAAGCGCCGAGGTACGAGAAGCTGCCCACGACGAAGGCGCCCTCGAAGAGGACGACCAGCTAGGCGCGCAGGCTCTGCTGCACCTTCGTGCTTCCTACCCCTTGCTTGGCGGAGAGAGCCGTCGTCACCCAGGACGTCACCTCGGCCTTCGAGGGGATCCGGCCGGCGGACTTGACGACCTCGTCGACGACGAGGCCCGGGGTCGCCATCACGCCGTAGGCGGCGATCTGCTTGAGGTCGTGGACGTGCTCGACGGTGGCGTCTGCGCCTAACTCGCCGACGACCTCCTTCGCGAGAGCCTCCAGCTTCCGGCAGTTGGGGCAGCCCGACCCGAGGATCTTGATGGAGACCGTGTCTGTCATGCTCTTCTCTCCTGTCGCGCCTTGCGCGCTGTTCTGTCTCTGCGGAGTGACGTCACCGCCTCTCCGTCGTCTGCCCTTTCAGATGACCGCGTTGAAGAGGTAGCCGACGAGGACGATGCCGACGCCGACCACTCCGATGAAGGCGCCGATGAGCTGCCACTTGAGGACCCGCTTCAGGATGATGATCTCGGGGAGCGAGAGCGCGATGACACTCATCATGAAGGCGAGCACGGTGCCGAGAGCCGCGCCCTTCCCATCAGGGCCTGGACGACGGGGATGATCCCGGCGGCATTCGAGTACATCGGGATGCCGACGAGCACCGCTGATGACATATCTCTGAGGCAAGAGAGAGGTCAGCCGCACCGCGGGCACGGGCAGCCAGGCAGGTTGCGCCGACCGGTTACCGCTCGTCGCCCGGTGAGCACCCGCGCGTCCTCGAGCAGCGACGCTACTCGAGGGTCAGCCAGGCGGTAGAAGATGCGCATGCCGTCGCGGCGATTCAGGACCAGCCCAGCCTCACGCAGCTCCGCGAGCTGCTTCGAGATGTACGGCTGGGGCTTGTTCAGGAGGTACGAGAGGTGGCAGACGCACTCCTCGTCCTCGCTCAGCGTCTCCAGGAGCGCGAGCCGCGTCGAATGAGCGATAGCCTTGAGTAGCTCGGCCTCTCGCTCCAGCGGCTCGACTGTCTTGTCCACCCCTGCCTCCACCGGCGAGATATATCCCAGTAACGGTATATACCATACTCGGCATAGGGTCTCGTGTCAACCCACCTGGCCCGGGAGATTCCGACCGGGCGCATCCCCTGACAGACGAGCGAGCCGGGGCACTTCGAGGTGGACCTGGTGCATCACTGCGGGCCGACGACCAGCGGCGAGTACGTCCACACCTTGCAGATGGTCGACGTGGCGCTGGGGTGGAGCGAGCGAGTCGCCGTGTTGGGTCGGGGTCGGCAGGCGATGGAAGGAGGCTTTCGGCGCATTCTGGAGCGGGTGCCGTTTCAGATTCACCAGCTCCATCCGGATAACGGGCCCGAGTTCCTCAACGATCATCTGATCCGCTTCTGGGGGGAGCAGATCATCGGCTTGAGGCTGAGTCGGAGTCGGGTCAGCTACAAGAACGACAATCGGATCGTCGAGCGGAAGGACGACATGTTGGTGCGGGCCTACTTCGGCAACGAGCGGCTGGACACGGCAGAGCAGTGTGAGCGGCTCAACGCGATCTACGACCAGATGTGGGTGTACTACAACCCGTTTCAGCCGGTGCTGCACCTGATTGACAAGCGGGTGGTGGAGGGGAAGGTCAAGCGCAAGTGGGACGAGGCGCGAACCCCGTACCAACGGTTGTTGGAGAGCCAGGTGTTGACCGAGGAGCATGCGAGCAGGCTTGCCGGCGTGTATCTGGCGGCTAACCCTCGGCAGTTGAAGCGAGAGATCGAGCAGTTGAGAGATCACCTGTGGGACGAACCGAAGCCGAAGGAGGCATTGCCACGATCGCAACACAGCGCCCTGACCGGGAGTCGAGTCTGAGTCGGCGAAGACTGAGCCTAACGATCGGCAGTTCATACGTTAGCTTCGTCGGCGGGAGGGAAGCCCAAGGAAGAAGGCGACAAAGCCTGTGGATAAGTGGACGGGTCCGCAGAGCCGTCCACTTATCCACAGGCTCCACTACGGGCGCGTGCACGCTCGATTGTACCTGACCCACAGCCACGCTACGCCGATGGCACGAAGCAGCCAAGGAGGGATGGGCTTGACCTCGGTAACATTTGAGTTGACACGTACCCCTGGACACGGCCCGCGAAAGCCGCTATCATCAGACGCAGACTACCCGCGGGGCGAGGTGCTGGAGGATGCCGGACGTGTTCCAACTGGAGGTTCCCGACCGCGAGAGAGTGCCCACGCTGGACCGGCTGGCCGGGGAGGACGTCCTGGGACAGCTTCTGCGGCGCGAGGGCCGGATGCGCGAGCTGGCCACCGAGGGCGACGACGTCAAGCTCGACTGGGTGGACGGCGTCGAGAAGGCGCTCGCCCACCCCGAGTGGCTCGCCGCCGTCGAGGGCGAGGCGGCCGACCTTCTCCGGGCCGGCGTCCGCCACGTCATCTGGGCCGGCATGGGCGGCTCCGTCCAGACCGTCTACGCGCTCCGGCGCCTGGGCTACCTCTCCGGCGGACTGGCGAGCGTCCACCCCCTGGACAGCACCGACCCGGCCGCGCTCAACGGGCTGCTGAACGAGCTAGCTACCCTCGACCAGGTTGCGACCGGGCCGCTGAACGGCGGCGAGTCGCTGAGGAGTGTCCTCGAACGGACTGCGATGATCGGCGTCAGCATGGGCATGACCTCGGAGGAGCCCATCACCCACCTGGAGTGGTTCGACGCGCTGCTGACCGACCTGGGCATCGCCAACCCCGGCGCCCACATCCAGGTGATGACGCTGCCGGGCTCGTACCTCGACCGCTTCGCCCGAGCCCACGGCTCCCGAATGGTCCCGATCCAGCTCGACGGCCAGAACCACACGCCGGGCCGGATGAGCGCGCCGGCGACCCGCGTCTTCCTCCGACCCGTCGCGCTCCGACTGGTGGGCGACCGCCTGCGCGAGAGCCCCGACGCCGCCTTCGACGGCAGCCTGCTCGCGGCCGTCCTCCGGCGCTGCCAGGAGCTGTCCGGCCTGTCCCACGCGATGTCGGCGAGCGAGCGAGCCACCTTCACCCGGCAGGACCCGTTCGTCCGGCTCGCCGCCTACGCCGCCGAGGCGGCCGCACAGGGGTGCAACAAGCTCCTCGTCCTCCTGCCGGAAGGCTGGGAGGGCTTCGCGCCCTGGCTGGAGCAGCTCGTCGAGGAGAGCCTCGGCAAGGCCGGCAAGGGGCTGCTCGTCTTCTACGGGCAGGACCCCGAGGGCCTCGCCGGCTTCGGCGAGGACGTGCTGCCGCTCTCGATCCGGGTCGGCGGCGCCGAGGCACCGTCCGCTGCCGTACTGCGCGAGGGCGGACGCAAGGCGCTGACGCTCGACGTGCCGCTGGTCGATCTGCCCGGCGTGCCCAGGGGCCTGGCCGAGCTCGCCGCGCTCTGCCTGGGGTTCGAGCGGATGGTCGCGGTCTTCGGCTCCGAGCAGACCATCGTCTTCGCCGGCCAGCCGGCCGTCGAGGCGTACAAGCGCCACGCCCGAAGGCTGCGCGAGGCGTCCGGCCCCGTGGCCTTCCCGACCGAATCGCCTCACCAGGCCAGGCTCGGCTGCCTGACCCTTTACTACCAGTCGCCGATCGCCGCCGGCGCCGTCGCGCCTCGGGACGTCGCCGCCGAGGTCCGACGCCTCGGCGCGGACCCGGCCGACGTCGCGGGCGTGCTCGCCGGACTGATCTCGCTGGGCCGGCGGGCGGGCTGGCTGCGCTACCTCGACTTCACCTTCAATGGGGAGCTGACCCCGGACGCCCGAGCCGTCTTCGAGGCCGGCCGGCGGAGCCTCGCCAACCGCTGCCTCCGCCTCCCCGCCAAGCTGCGGACCGGCCCCAGCGACTATCACTCCACCGAGCAGAGCGAGACCGACGGGCCGAAGGAGCTGATCAGCGTTCGGTTCGTCGCGCTGGAGCACGAGCCGGTGCTGGCCGGCCGCTACTCGGACAGGTTCCTGCTCGCCCAGGCTCGGGGCACCTGGCAGGCGATGGAGGACGCCCGCCGCTGGGCGCTGATGGTGACTCTGCCGAAGCTGGACGCCGCGACGCTTGCGGACCTTGGCAGGCTCTTTGCGGAGACAGAGCGGCTAATCAGGCTAGCTATCGACTGACCACGAGGCGAGGTCCAGACGAGTCTTGACCCCGGGACGCTACAGTGCTAGTATGAGGGTATGAAACGCACCACAGTGGTCCTGCCGGACGACCTGGCCAACCTGCTGGAGCTCGAGCGTCGCCGACGGAACCTGTCGACAGCTGAGGTCATCCGCGAGGCCCTGGCGAGCTACCTGAGAGGAGGACGAGGCGAGAGAAGGAAGCTCGCCATCGCCTCTCTTGGCCGGAGCGGCCGGCGCGACACGGCACAACTGGCTGAGGAGATACTGGCTCGGGAGTGGGGCGGTGCTGATGGTCGTTGACACCGGGCCACTCTACGCAGCGGCCGATGCAGACGATCAGGACCACGAGCGCTGCCTGGCGGTGCTGGAAGCCCCAGGAGTACGCCTCTTCGTGCCCGCGTTGGTCGTCGCCGAGGCAACCTACCTGATCGGGACGAGGCTTGGTCCCCGAGCCGAGGCGGCGTTCCTGGCGGGGCTTGCCGAGCTGGACGTCGAGGCCCCTGCCGTGGACGACTGGCCGAGGATCGCTTCGCTCGTCGAGCGCTACGCCGACTTCCCGCTCGGCGGCACGGACGCGTCCGTGGTCGTGCTGGCCGAGCGGCTGGGCACGAACACCATAGTCACGCTGGACCGGCGCCACTTCGGCGCTGTTCGGCCCGCACACCAGCAGTCGTGGCGCCTTCTGCCCGAGTAGAGCCAGAGGGGCACAGACGATGAGCGAATCGCGGGAGGGCGGCCGCCGGCTCGGGGGCTACAACCCCGCCGAGATCGAGCCCAGGTGGCAGGCTCGCTGGACGCAGACGCGCATCTACGAGGTCGACCTGGCCGCCGCGCCCCGGCCCTACTACAACCTGATGATGTTCCCCTACCCCTCGGCCGAGGGGCTGCACGTCGGCAACGTCTACGCCTTCACCGGCTCGGACATCCACGGCCGCTTCATGGCCATGCGCGGCAGCGACGTCTTCGAGCCGATGGGGTTCGACGCGTTCGGCATCCACAGCGAAAACTTCGCCATCAAGCTGGGTGTCCACCCGAGAATACTCACGGCCCGAAACGTCGAGCGGTTTCGAGAGACCCAGCTCAAGCGCATCGGCGCCAGATTCGACTGGTCCCACCAGGTCGAGACCACCGACCCGCACTACTACAAGTGGACCCAGTGGATCTTCGTCCAGCTTTACAAAGGAGGGCTGGCCGTCCGCAAGAAGGCCCCGGTCGACTGGTGCCCGAGCTGCAAGACGGTCCTCGCCGACGAGCAGGTCATCGCCGGCCAGTGCGAGCGCTGCGGTACGCCCGTCGTCCAGCGCGACCTCGAGCAGTGGTTCCTGAGAATCACGAAGTACGCCCCGAAGCTCCTGGCGGACCTCGATTGGATCGACTGGTCCGAGGTCGTCAAGACCGCCCAGCGTAACTGGATCGGCCGCTCGGAGGGGCTCGAGTTCCGGATTCCGGTCGACGGCTTCCCCGGCGTCGAGATCCCAGCGTACACGACCCGACCGGACACCGTCTTCGGGATGACCTACGTCGTGCTGGCGCCGGAGCACCCTCTAGTGGAGAAGGTTACCACCTACGAGGAGAAAGCGGCCGTCGACCGGTACCGCGAGCAGGCCCGGAGCCTGTCCGAGCTCGAGCGGCTGGCCGGCGAGCGGGAGAAGACCGGCGCCTTCACCGGCTGCTTCGCCGTCAACCCGGCCAACGGCGAGCGCGTGCCCATCTGGATCGCCGACTACGTCCTGATGACCTACGGAACCGGCGCCATCATGGCCGTCCCCGCCCACGACCAGCGCGACTTCGAGTTCGCCCGGAAGTTCGGGCTGGAGATCCGGGAAGTCATCATCCCGACGTCCCAAGCCGGCGAGTGGACCCAGGGCGACGTCGATCGGGTGCCGGGGCGGCCCGCGCTCACCGAGGCGTACACCGGTCCCGGCATCATGGTCAACTCGGGCCAGTTCACCGGCCTGTCCTCGGAGGAGGGCGGCCAGCGCATCTCCGACTGGTTCGAGGAGCGCGGCATCGGCAAACGCGCCGTGCACTACCGAATCCGCGACTGGCTCATCTCCCGCCAGCGCTACTGGGGCCCGCCCATTCCCATAGTCTACTGCGCCCGCTGCGGGATCGTCCCGGTCCCCGAGGACCAGTTGCCCGTCTTGCTGCCAGACGTCGAGGACTTCATGCCGACGGGCACCGGCTCCTCGCCCCTCGCCCGCGTGCCGTCGTTCGTCGAGGCCACCTGCCCGACCTGCGGCGGCCCGGCCCGGCGGGAGACCGACGTCTCCGACAACTTCCTCGACTCGGCCTGGTACTTCGTGCGCTACCCGTCGGCCCACCGGTCGGACGTCGCCTTGGACCCGGAGTTGACCCAGAAGTGGCTGCCGGTCGACATGTACATCGGCGGGGCCGAGCACAGCGTGCTCCACCTGCTCTACAGCCGCTTCATCGCCATGGCCCTGCGCGACCTGGGGTACCTGGACTTCGACGAGCCGTTCGAGAAGTTCCGCGCCCACGGGCTCATCACCAAAGACGGCGCCAAGATGAGCAAGTCCAGGGGCAACGTCGTCAACCCCGACGAGTACATCGACCGCTACGGCGCCGACACGCTCCGGATGTACCTGATGTTCCTCGGCCCCTACGACCAGGGCGGCGACTTCTCCGATCAGGGCATCGGCGGGGTGTCGCGCTTCCTCCACCGGCTCTGGGGCCTGATCGCCGGTGGCGAGCTGGCCACCAGGGAGGCGCCGCTCGAGGCCAGGCGCGTCCTCCACCGGACCATCAAGCGGGTGACCGAGGACCTCGAGAGCCTGAAGTACAACACCGCCATCGCCGCGCTGATGGAGTACCAGAACTTCCTGCAGCGCCAACCGGCCGTCCACCGG
>Ga0315280_10012870_pt1 | contig 10024 bp, 16 predicted proteins | sample YL17G06_40_MG_FD_203697 | JGI IMG/M metagenome (GOLD analysis project Ga0315280, IMG submission 203697) | Sediment microbial communities from Yellowstone Lake, YNP, Wyoming, USA - YL17G06_40 | ecosystem: Environmental > Aquatic > Freshwater > Lake > Sediment | place: USA: Wyoming | collected...
TTCATCGGCTTGTTTCAGGGCTGCAAAGAAGGCTTCCTTGTCTCGTTTCACGGCTGCAAAGTAGGCTTCATCGGCTTGTTTCTTGGCTGCAGCGTAGGCTTCCTTGTCTTGTTTCACGGCTGCATAGTAGGCTTCCTTGTCTTGTTTCACGGCTGCATCGTAAGCTTCATCGGCTTGTTTCTTGGCTGCAAAGAAGGCTTCATCGGCTTGTTTCACGACTGCATCGTAAGCTTCATCGGCTTGTTTCTCGGCTGCAGCGTAGGCTTCCCAGGCTTGTTTCATGGCTGCATCGTAGGCTTCATCGGCTTGTTTCACGTTCATTGTCTATCTCCTTTCCTTTTGTTTCTTGGCTGCAGCGTAGGCTTCCCAGGCTTGTTTCTCGGCTGCAAAGTAGGCTTCCTTGTCTCGTTTCACGGCTGCAAAGTAGGCTTCATCGGCTTGTTTCTTGGCTGCAGCGTAGGCTTCCTTGTCTTGTTTCACGACTGCATAGTAGGCTTCCTTGTCTTGTTTCTTGGCTGCAAAGTAGGCTTCCCAGGCTTGTTTCGTGGCTGCAGCGTAGGCTTCCTTGGCTTGTTTCTCGTTCATTGTCTACCTCCTTTCCTTATTAGTATACACCTCTGGTTACATTGTGTCAATAGTCTACAGGGTGAACACAGTAAAACAGACATAGTACTTTAGTATGGGGTTCGCACAATAGGAGTTATGGTAAAGCAAAAGCCCGGGGAAGGAGATAGGACCCCGGGCTTATAGCGAAAACTCATTTGCCCTTACCGGGCTTTGAATTCCAGAGATAGCTTCAGTATAGCAGGTCATCTACTACTTGTCAAGAGTTTTAGGGGCCTAGAAATCGACTACAGCGCGCCGTCACGTCTCGGACCCCGTTTCCTTCCTTAGCCTGATCTCGTCATTATCGACAATCGCTTTGGCCAGGGGAGCCGGCATTTCCAGGGCGACCAGGGCCTGCTGCTCTTCCTCCGGAGTGATCTGCCGCTGCCGGCGTAGCCGGCGGATAGTATCGACCCGGATCTTGCCCTCTTCGGTCTCATAGAGCGGTACCGGTTTAGGGATTACTTCTACCGCCTTCTCAGCTACCTTGACATCATCGTTGTCAGCGATCGCAATGGCATACGGCAGCTCCTTACCCAGGGCAATGAGGGCCTCTATTTCCTGGTCCCGGGTGATCAGCAGCTTGCTGCGCCGGTCCCGGATAGTGTCGAACTGTATCGATATCTCCTCGGGTACCGCGGCTTTAGGCGCCGCCAGGCGCTTGATCCGTTCCCGGTCGATGGCGAGATCGATACGCTCCGGTAACAACCCGGAGCGTATCAGGTTCGACCTGAACTCGGGCTCCTCGATGTCACGCCGGTGATAGGCATCCTTATAGTAGGCGATCAGGTCGTTTTGATAGTCGGTAAGGTAGCTAAGCTGCGCGGCAAACAGGTATTTCGGCATGAGGGCCTTCTCGACTCCCAGAGCCATCAGGTTATTCTCGAGAGTACTGTCATTATCCAGCCCCTCTTTATACCGCGTCATGGCCACCCCGACCATCAGGGTCCGCAGCTCCCCGGTAGAGACTCTCTGTAACCAGGTCTTGAGGTAGGGGATCGTGAGCTCGTTATAGCGGGCGTTCCTTAGCTCCCGGTCGATCAACTTGTCATCCAGTATACCCACCGAGGCGATCTGAGTAAATAGTCGTGGTGTCAGCGGCCGATCGGCCAGTTCGAAGAGCTTGGGGATCCACTCATCGTCATAGCCCTGGTAAGCCATGCCCTCGTTAAACTCCTCTCGGGTAATGGCATACTCGCCGGCTAATTGGAGTAGTGTACGCTCATCCGGTATATTGGGACGAGCGATTTTATTATAGTAGTAGGTGAGCGGTGTCTTGATATAGATACCGGCCAGAACGCCGACGAAGGCAGCCGTCAGCACCTTGTAGTTGGTGAGATCGTAGATCATGGCCGACAGGTGGCCCATGCCGATATGCTTCCAGGTCCCCAATGTCTCGCCGGCCAGGGTCATGGTGGCCAGGCCCCCGATGGTGATCTCGATCATACCGGTGAGTGGCTCGATAACACTCTTACCCGATGTCGGGGATACCGGGCCCAGCTGCTCGGCCCAGTCGAACATCTTGACAAAGAGCGGCGTAACGAACTTGCGCACCAGGTCATCCATCAACCCGGCGGCCTCTAGCCCGATAACCGCCAGAGGCGTAGCCAGGCCGGTCCAGTTCGTCGCCAGCCACTTTAAGAATGTAGGTCCGATTGCTTTAGCGAAGGCACCAATAGCGGGTAGGGCTGCCAGGATCCACCCGCTTATGCGGGAGAACAGGGCGGTAAAGAAGGCACCGAAGGCCCTCGAGGCACTGAGGATCACCCGGCCTATCCAGGCGGTAGCGCCAGTTATAGCGGCCGGCGCTAGAGCGGCTAAAGCTCCGAGCATGGCCGCCAGGGCGCCTTCCGCGATATACCAGGCTATCTTATTCTCCGGAGTACCCCGGGTAAAGGCATGGACGATCCGGTTCCAGATATCCGCCAGCTCCCGGAGTAGTTCCTTCCACAGATTAGCCGGGAGCTTTACCAGCCAGTCGATAAAGGGATCGATAAACTCATCGCTGAACCACTTGTTGATCTCAGAGATCTTACTGGCGATGCCGGGAACAATATCATCAACCTTGCCTTTCAGCTCATCTAGCCCGGGTCTTATCTTGTCCCACACCCACACCGCCTTTTCCGTTATCTTGCCCCAGATGTCCTGTAACCAGGGTTCGAGAAGACCCCACAGCTTCCCAACCTCTTTCCCAATCCAGTCCCATACGTTACCGACCTCTTCCTTGATCCAGACCCATATCTTGGCTCCCTCGGCCTTGAGCCAGCCCCATACCTCACTGACTATTGGGGTAACCTTCTCTTTTATCCAGTCCTTGATAACCAGGAACCAGCCGACGATGGTATCCTTCATCTTGACCAGCTTATCCCAGATCTTCCCCACCACATCGAAAAAAGCTGTCTCGATGCTATGCCACAGGTCCTCGAGGAACACCTGGACCGGCTCTAGCAGCGCAATCCAGTCATGATCAACCAGCTTGAGTATCTCCGCGTCGGTGAGCCCTACCAGGTCCTCGGGATTGATAACCAGATCTTCACCCATAGTTAGATCTTCCTTGGCGGTATCACCTGTTTCAACTTGGCGATATCGGCCTCGATAGCTACCCTTCGCACCGCATCGCCCTTTGCCTGGATATCGGCCGGCACCGGCTTAGCGGGGTACCTTATCTGATAGGCAGCATCAGGTAGCTTTTCCGAGTCGATCCACAGCGTCTTTGGAGCAAAGCCCTCTACCTGGTAGGTGATCACCCTCTGCTTTATCTTGAGCTCGGGGCTGACATAGATCTCGATCTCATGCTCCGACAGTATGTTAATCTCCACCGACTTCACTCTCCTTTAACATCGCCTCGGATAGCGCACCCCCGAACCGCTTGAGCAGTCGGCATGAGTCGCAGCCGCAGCCGTTTTTACCGGCGGCCAGGACCGCCGCTATCAGCAGCCTGGAGCTTGAGTCCGCCCCCTGCGGTAAAGGAATATTGGGGATCACCATCGAGGGTTCCCTCTGTACTCGTTTCTGTGTTGCCATTAAGATGTGCCTCCCTTCTTTTTAATGAATTGCGAGCCGAAAGCCCAGCCGGCGGCCATAGTGAGAATGCTCTTTACCTCGCCATCTACCCCGAGAAAAATTAGCAGCAGGCAGCCGACTATCAACACCAGGGATATGAGTAGATCAGGTGTCCATTTCAATTTTTACCTCCTTACCAGAACAGGTGTCCTAATAGGATACCGAGGGCTCCAAAACCCAGGAGCCACCAGAGAATATACTCGTGGGCATTGTCCCTGATTATGAAAGTCCAGGGTCTACCTCCGATATGTGTCCAGAGCCACTTGTAGCAGCTACTCATTCTAAGGATATACCCCCTTTAGAAACTCTCCTCTGTCGGCTAGATTGTCGTAATGCTGTTTTATTTCCATATTTTAGCCTATCTTATGAGCAATAAGAAAAGAATTAGCCAAAACCTTGGTATCTTCCGCCGTAGCTGTAATTTGTGCCCATTGGAGTTGAACATTTCCAGCATTTGCTCCACCTACATAAAGCCCCCATACCAAAGCTATGCGCTCTGAATTGGCGGGCAAGGCAAACGTGAAATTTGTGCCCGCTCCTATTGGAGCTATAGGTGTATTAGCAGCTAAAACGGCTATATCATCATGGGGTAATGACTGAATAACTCCTCCAGTGGGAAGCGACCAATCAAACTTTATATCTGGCGTACCAGTTTGACTAATCACCTTGAGATAAGCAAAGAAACTCCAAACCTCATTCGCTCCTACAGCAAGTAGAAGGTGGTCATCATTTTGTAAAGTAGTGGAGTTATTGACTATCTCATCGGCAGTCTTGCGGACTATAGTAGCACCGCCACCAGCAGGAGTATCCCAAGAGGGATTAGCCCCGTCTCCACCAGATTTTAGATATTGGGTGGAAGTTCCGTGAGGTAAAACAGCCGGAGTCGAGGCAGCAGAGGCATAGATAATATCGCCTTGCTCAGTAAGAAGGGATTTCAGGATAGCATCATCCTCATAGACTAGCTTCTTCCACGTCGCCAATGCTTTACCCTCCCAGGTGTTGTTTTCTGAGTTGCTCGACTACCTCATCCAGTAGTATCTCCAGTACGAGGAGCACCTGGATCAATGGTATCTTACTCTCACTGACAAAGGCTACGAGCTTGTTGTGGAGAGCTCCTGCCTGGTCAGTGATATACTGCTGGTATTGCTTTTCCAACTCTGCTTTTTGGGAAGCGCTTAGTTTAGCCATTACCTACCTCCGTTAGACAGCGGTACAGATGTAGAATGCCAGGGTATCAACCTGAAAGCATAGCTTACCCACTACCGCAGTCAGGGCACCCTTAGCAGCAGCATCGGCTACTTCATGCACTACTAGGTTGGTTGCCTGGTACCCGCCGAAGGGCACGACGTCCACAGCCACGGTATGAGCACTGAGGGCGTGAGAGGGAACGGTAAAGGCAATCCACTTTAACCCGGTAGCCTCAGAGGCTAGAGCCGATAATATCTGACCGTCAGTCCCTACGGCTAACGCCGCCGGGGTGTTAGCGTTGCTGGCACCGACCAGCGTCCCTTTAGCCGCCCATAGCGTCTTTAGTGTTACATCGTCCTCGTAGGCTAATTTCTTCCATGTCGCCATAGTATTTAACCTCCTATGCTACTCCGCCATAAAAAGAGTCGTTAGTGTCCAGGTAATATATCCCTCCCTCGACAGCGGTTGGGGGTGAGGGCTGAGGCTTTAACTTAAGCACGTCGAAGGTAAGTGCTGAGGTATCCACTAGAATGTTACCGTTCGAGTCGCACTTTACCTTGACCCACTCAGTAGCGTTCCAACCGTATAGTAAGCCTTCAGGCATAGTCTATCAGGCTCCCTTTATCTTTAGCTTTCCGTCACTGGTTACCGCTACCTTAACCCACTCCCCATTGGTAGCATCCCAGGCATATAGCAATACCGTAGCCATTATAGTACCTCCTCTACGAGACGTTTTTAGCTAATAGTACATCATCGATATAGCAAGTCCATGCATTGGCAGCCTCATTAAAGGCCATGGGGTTAACCTCTATACAGGGTTTGGCGGTCGTGCCCGAGTGAGCTATCTCGACTCCGGACACATCGTACTCCACGTCGGCAAAGTAGATCTTATCGTAGCACTTAGTGGCCATGTCGAAGGTAACTAACATCGGTATCCACTTGAAGCCGGAAAAGCTCACCCATAGGTCAGAGGCCACGGTATGAGTACCACCACCATGCGGATAAACAACGAGTGTCCCAGCCAGGGCATCATAATCTACATCGACCGTATATCGCGTCGTCCCGGTCATGTAGTTCAGGTAGAGACTGATCAGTCCATAGTTATACTCCCAACCAAACCGGGCAAATAGACCATACCTTAGTAACCCGGGAGGAAGTAGCCTGCGTATAATACTGGCATAGCCATTCACGAGAGCCGCAATCGAGAGCTTAACCGACCAATCCCCGGAATACTTATGCGTCGATGACCGGGCAACCGATGAGCCTCCCGCTTCGGTGTCCGTGGCCCACTCCGTAAGCTCGCTCTCGAAGTCATCCATAAGGATAACATTACCGCGGAGGTCCCAGGGTCCGATAAACCCCAGCCGGATCGCCAGCTCTTCCAGCCCAACGAAGCCACCTTCGTATTTAATAACCATCTGGCGAGTGTAGTCGGGCAGATCTTTAACCGTCATTTTACTCCCGTACCATACTTATATTAAGGGTATTCGAACCCTCTCTAATCGGAATCTTTTCGTTAGTGTAGGTGAGGTAGCCCTCGGCGTAGATCACCATTTGGGTAACATCGTATGTCTTCTGCATGTCCGTAATCTCGTAGCGTCCCTGGGAGTCAGTGGTAAAATGAAAGTCCCAGGTCTTAGTTCTATAGTCCTGATAGACGATCCCTTCTACCCCTGCAATCGGCTTCCCCGTTGAGGATGCCGTTACATAACCGCTGAGACTGGTTGTAGGCGTCGGCGTCGGCGCCGGGGGCGCTGGGGGAGTCGGTGGCGTCGGCTCAGGCGGTGGCGTCGGCTCAGGCGGAGCCGGTGGCGTCGGCTCAGGCGGAGTCGGCGCTGGGGGCGTCGGCTCTACTACCTCAGAGGGTACCGTTGGCGCTCCAGTAAGGAAGGTGATAACCGCCTCTAACGATGCCGGGAGCTTGGCTTCGGGGTAGAGCTCGTCAGGCTTCCGTACCTCGACTCTAACCGTAACGATGTGGTCGTAGGTAGTCTGTGGTGCCCAGACCTTAGCGTAGAGCTGGTAGGGTTGCACCACTAAAGGAAACATGTCCTCGATAGGGATAGTCTCATCCTCGGCATTAAAGGCTCCGTCGGGATTAGTGGGATAGAGCTGGTGACCCTCCCAGTCGAGGGTACAGTAGACATAACCCCGACAGCCGGCAGGGAACTCGACGTAGACATGAGTTATGATACCGTAAGTCAGTTTTAGGGTGTACTTAACTAAGTCACTCTCAGCTGTCGCTGCCGGCACCAGAAGAGCGAAGTCGTAGAACATAAGATAAAGGGGGAGCTATTGCTAACCCCCCCTTACCCTCCTATAGGTTGCGCCACTGGACAAAGACACCGGTAACATTGGTGCCAACGTCCACGTATAGCCCCTTCCGGCAGTAAACTGGCTCTTTGGGGCTAAACTTATGCCCGGTTACCGCTGCCGACTCGAGGGTCACGATTGGGTCACCGGTGGTGTTGACACCATCGTATAGAACGGTGTCTGTGGTTGCAGCGCTCGGCACCAGGTAAGCCCACACCAGTTCACACTCCAGGTTAGTGAGTAACCTATCAGCAGTTACCCAGGCCCAGGAGTACTCTTTACTCTCCATGAATCCTCCTAGTATTTGCGTAACTGCTGCAAAACTACCCCAGTAGAAGTAGCGCCACCTGTGCCAGCCCCTAGTCTTAGCCTCACGCTACCTATCTTTGTTACATCATACCAATCGGAGGGGTCATCCTGTAAACCGAAGGGGAACTCAAAGCAGTGGTTGGGTAGGAACCCCCTTACTATAGCATGGATTTGGCGATTGGTTGCAGAACTAAGGGTTAGTTTACCCCCCTTCATGGAGGTATCATTGAGGTAAATTCCTGGGGCACCTCCGGCTTCTATGCCAGCCATAGCAAAGAAGTAGTCGGTAGGAGTAACATACCAGCTTGCGGAAGCAGCCTGCACCTGAGTAGCGAATAGCTCTTCGACTGGAGTCCAGACAGACCTCATTACCCTGGTGTAATCTTCCATATCAGACCAGTCAAGGGGTATCCGTTTCTCGTTATCCTCGTCTATCCTCACTGACCCGATGTTATACCAGGGCTCGGTAGTCTTTACGTAAGCTCTAATGAGCATCTTACGAATAGGATAGTCAGTTGGCAGGTCGACATACTCGTAGCCAGAGGTAGGTTTAGCTCCACTCCAATGCTCCTTGCTCATTAAGAAGCCCATAGGTGAGACTACCTTCTCATCAAACAGCTCTCCCCAAACCTCAAGGTAGCCAGTAGTAACCCCAGTATCAGATACGTCCACATCATAGGTAACCTTCAACTGAGGATTTGAGAACTTCTTAGGGTCGAAGGCAAGCAGGGGATCGTAGAGAAAACGACCAAAATCAATGCCAAAGAGGTCATACTCATCTACCGTTGTCATGTGCTCTCCGTTGTTCATGGAGCCACAGTGGCGGTCATAGATGCATAGCGCCTGATTTTCACCACCGCTCAAGCTGTGCAGGACATCGGAGCCATCCACTAGCTCAATCTTGGTGATGTCAGCGTAGCCGTGGTCTGCCATGTACTGGTAAGACTTTACCCTCCTAAAAGCAAGGGTAATACGGCTGACGATGTCTTTTACATTGAGGTCAATGGTCTCAGTGCCGGTGCCAGTCAAAGACTTTTCAGCTAGAATCGCAGCATGTCTGTAATTCATCTCTCATCCCTCCCTACGCACCAGCAGCACGTAGTGCCAGTCTCTTCTTGTTAAGGGCCGTGCCTACCGCTACGGATCGCTGGAAGTTAGCGGCGCTGCCCCTGGGTTGACGAGCTGGCAGATCGACCTTGGCGATCTCTTCTAACATCGGCCCAACACCCTTCTCGTAGTCGCCCCTGGCCGCCGACACGCCAGGACCGAACCGGCTGACACCGACATCTTTAACCTTGCGGTTATACTTCTCAGCGCCAGCTTTCTTGATACCACCGGAGAACATCCGGTCAATGTTACCCGCTGACACAGCCGCCTTGAAGGCAGCACTAGCCGCAGCCGCTTTGGCTTCCCATTCACCACCAGCCACCGAGGCTTCCTTCTCGTAATAGGCACTTCTACCGGGGGTAACATCAGCCCACTTCTGGGCGACATCGGAAATCGACTTTACTTTGATAACCATATTTTGACTCCTTACTTTAATTTACCGGGCGGATGTTTTCCTCTGTGAACCCTCGCCTATTGACAGTAATAGCATATTTGTGCTACTTTGTCAATAACTCCTTGTAAGGAGGGAAGTCATATGGCCCGTAAGACGCAGCAAGTCGAAGTTCGCATGATCTCGGAGTATCTCCTCTCAGCCTATGCCGAGTTTCCTACCATCAAAGCCGTCCCCCTGGGTAAAGTAGACGAGTCTCTCATGGCGACACAAGGTTACCAGCGTGCCATCGGCATAATGAGACCCTACCGTCCCGAAGTAGACGCCATCGTGATCCTGCCCCGATATCTTATCCTGATCGAAGCTAAGGTGTGGAATGTAGTCAACGGCTTGGCCAAGCTGCCACTGTATAAATCCCTACTCCACTTTACCCCGGAGCTAGAGAAGTATCGAGGAAGAGAAATACTTATGGAGCTGGTGGTCGGCTGGACTAACGATAACCTGGAGATCATGGCCCGGGACCTGGGCGTCAAGGTGGTCGTCTACAGCCCGGCATGGTTAGAGGACATCGTAGCTAAACAACATAACTACTGGACCGCAGAGTATCAGCGAGAGCGTCAGCGCAAATTACAGATGCGTGAGCTGCTCGGATTGGAGTAGAAAATGGTACTACAGAACTATGTCATCCTGGATACCGGAATACCCGCCCGGGTACACTTTACCGACCACGTGATCGAGAAGCGGACTGTCACCGATCCCCGCCTGGGTACTCCGACAACCCGTAACGTCCTGGTGTTCGACGTCGATCGCCTGAACGGAAAAGAGGTAACCGCTAAATACTCGATCATGGCGGAAAAACACGCCGGCCAGTTCGAAGCCTACCTCTCAGGGCAACTGTATCGGGGCTACGACTTCATTATCACAAAACGTGGTGAGGGCTTCAGAACTAACTGGACGGTGGAAGCAATTCCAATAAAGTAGCCGGTAAATTCTTGATGACTCACAATGTAAATCCCTGGTAGGATAGCCTGCCACAGCTATGAGTCT
>Ga0315280_10012871_pt1 | contig 10022 bp, 7 predicted proteins | sample YL17G06_40_MG_FD_203697 | JGI IMG/M metagenome (GOLD analysis project Ga0315280, IMG submission 203697) | Sediment microbial communities from Yellowstone Lake, YNP, Wyoming, USA - YL17G06_40 | ecosystem: Environmental > Aquatic > Freshwater > Lake > Sediment | place: USA: Wyoming | collected...
GAAACTCCCCCGCCAGCAGGTGGCCAGACGGATCGCCGTTGTCCCCCAGGAGATGGAGGTTCCTTTTTCCTTCACCGCAGGGGAGATCGTCCTCATGGGAAGAGCGCCTTATCTGGGGCGTTTCGCCTGGGAGAAACGAAAAGACCTGGAAATTGCCCGCCAGGGAATGGCCCTCACTGACATTGCCGAATTAGAAAACAGGCCGTTCTCTGAGTTGAGTCAGGGGGAAAAACAACGGGTGTTGATGGCCCGGGCTTTGGCCCAAGAACCGAAGGTCATTCTCCTCGATGAACCCACATCCCACCTGGACATCAACCACCAGGTGGAGCTTCATGACCTGATCAGACGATTGAATATAGAGAAGAAGCTCACCGTTCTGAACATCTCCCATGACTTGAACCTGGCTGCGGAGTATTGCCATCGAATTGTAATGCTTCACAGGGGCTCGATCCATTGCCTGGGGACGCCCTCAGAGGTGATCACCGAAGAGAACATCCGCCGGGTCTATGAAACGACAGTGATGGTGGAGAAGAACCCCATATCCGGCGCTCCCCGGGTCACGCCTATCGGAAGAGGGAAGATGGAAAAAACTGGGCAGCAAAAAACCATCCATCTCATCTGTGGAGAAGGAAGCGGCGTGGACTCAGCCCGGCGCTTGCACTTGAGAGGATACCGCCTATCTTTGGGAGTGCTCAATATTGGCGATACGGACCAGAAGATTGGAAAGACGCTTGGATTGCCCATGGCCCTGGAGAAGCCTTTTTCTTCTATCTCCGACCTGGCTTTAAAGGAAAACAAGACTTTGATTGAGAAGGCTGATCTCGTGGTCGTGGAGCGATTCCACATCGGCAAGGGAAATCTGGCCAATCTCCAGGTAGCCATTGATGCCCTGGGGAAAGGGAAGAGAGTAATCGTTCTGGAGAACGGCTTAGAATACGATTTTACCGGGGGAGAGGCAAAAGGGTATTACCAGCGCCTGAAAGAGGGAGGGGCTGTGTTCATCCCGGATCACTCCCGATTATTAGAGGAGGTGGAGAAAGCAGTAGAGGCAGGGTAACCCTGCCTCTACATCTGAAGGGTTTAGTGGAAGGTGGTGTGAATCCACCGCTGCCCCGCAACTGTGATGGGAACGAAGCCCACATGAAAGAACAGGTGAAAGGTAAAAGGTTAGAGGTAATAGGTGAAAAGACCTTTACTCTATGCAACCTATGACCCATTACCTATAACCTATTACCTGTTTTTTCAGCCACTGGACCTGGCGCTGACCAATCCGGGAAGGCGTGGGGATTAGGAGGCCCTGAGCCAGTAGACCTGACCTTTTCAGAGAGCTTTCCGACCTTTCGCGGGAAAGGAGGAAACAAAGAATGAAGAAGGTTTTGTGGTTGTGTTTTTTTCTTTTTTGCCCGGTAGGGGTTCTTTTCTTGAACCATACCGCCATGGGGGCGGAGGTGGAATTAGGACAAATCGTAGTCACGGCAACCAAAACGGAGATGGAAATCAGCGAAGTTCCCCAATCCGTGAGTGTCATCACCAAAGAGGAGATCCAGAGATCGCCCGACCGGACCATTCCTGAGATAATCCAGAGGTCGGCCGGAGTGTTGATAACCAACTATGGACCCATTGGTTCGCTTACCACTGCCAATATTCGTGGTTCGGAAGCGGGGCAGGCGTTGATCATGATTGACGGTCGCCGGATCAACGATTACCAAAACGGCCAGTTTGACCTCAGCAACCTGCCCTTGTCCAAGGACGAAATCGAGCGCATCGAAGTGCTCCGGGGGGGCGCTTCCGCCCTTTATGGGGCCGATGCCATGGGCGGGGTAATCAATATCATTACTAAGTCCCCAGCCAAGGAGCCCGACACGAGGGTTGCCGCGTCCTTCGGCCGGTTCGCCACGCAGGAGCACTCCCTGAGCCACCGCTGGAAGCCAGGTTCCCTTGGTTACGGCCTGTTTGCTTCCAAGGGAAGATCCGCTGGGTTCCGCCCGAACAGCGATTATGATGCCTGGACTCTCGGGGGAAACCTGTACTACGATCTTCCCTGGAAAGCGGAACTCAAGGTTTCTGCCCGGAACATTCAGAAGGAGATCGGCGTTCCCGGTTCCATCACCATGCCTGATCCGGATGATCGGCAGAAGGATAATCTGACCCAGCTCGATCTGAATTACCGGGACAAGATTGGTTCAGCCGTGACCCTGAATTTCAAGGGGTTTCAGAATATATACCGCCAAATATTCGATGTGGGGAGCAAGGGACCCGATGTGGGCCCGCCTCTCCTGGATAAAAGTTATGCGACGGGCGGGGACTTCCAGGCGACGGCAGCGATCGGCAGCGCCAACCTTGTTACCGGCGGTGTGGAGGCGATCCAGGACCGTGTGGACAGCAGCTCCCTCGGTGTTCACCGAGCCACCCGGAGCGCCGTCTACTTCCAGGACGAAATCGAAGTTGTCAAGGCCGTTACCGCCACCCTCGGCCTGCGCTACGACACCCACTCTTTTTATCAGAACCAGTGGGATCCAAGGGCCGCCCTGCTTTTCCGCTTGCCGTGGGATACCCGGATCCGGGCCTCGGTTGCACGGTCTTACCGGGCGCCTACTTTCAATGACCTCTATTGGCCGGCCACCGCGTATGTAGCGGGAAACCCGAACCTCCAGCCCGAGAAGGCTTGGTCGCACGAACTGGGGGGGGAGAAGAAATTCGGAGAGCTGGCGATCTTCAAAGTCGCTGGCTTTTACCGGGATGTAAAGGATCTTATCCGATGGGCGCCGGGGACCGACTTCGTATGGCGCCCCACCAATGTCCAGACGGCGCATATCTGGGGCGGGGAAACAGAGCTGGTCTTCTACCCCTGGAAGGGCCTGGCGATTCCGCTGAACTATTCCTATCTTTATCCCCGGGATGAGTCGACCGGGGAACCGATTACGAATAAACCGAGGCACATCGTCAAAGCCGGGGTGGAATACGTAACCCCCTTCGGCCTCAAATCCAGCCTGAAGGGGCGGTATGTGCAGTACTATGTAAATAACACTTCCACCCTGAACCGGGAGTACTTTGTTGTCGATGCCAGGGTGGCTTATGAATTTAGAGTCTATCAAAAACTCGGAGGTGAGGCTTTTGTGAGCATGACCAATGCCCTGAATCGAGATTACCAGATTAATGAAGGTTACCCCATGGCCCCCCGGTCAGTGAATGGAGGAGTATCCTTTGCTTTTTAATGAATCCGTTTCACCGCAGAGAGCGCTGAGAAAAGCTTTTGGACAGAGAAAAAACATCTCAGGCAATCCGGAAAAAGGGTTGCCGGGCATTTACTATGGAATGGAATTAGATTTTGCTGCCTAAAAATCAAGCTCAATCTTTCTCTGCGTTCTCCGCGCGCCCTGCGGTGAGATTTTTAAAATAGCTATGAGGCGCTTCTTTTTCTTATCGGTCTTCTTCCATGGAGCCCTGCTCCTTCTGCTGTTCTCCTGGGAAATTCCCCTGGCCGATAAGCTCTCGCCTAAGCGGATCATTGAGGTATCTCTGATCGAGAAGATAGAAGAGAAGAAATCTAAAAGTGTCCGGGCTTCAGCTCTCGAGCAGCGAAAAGAAGTGAGCCCCCTGGAGAAAAAAGAAGCCCTTCCGCCCCCGGAGAAAAAGGAAGAGAAGAAAGAGGAAAAGAAAGAGCCGCCCCCGGCTGCCTTAAACGAAGAAAAGCCAGAGGAGGAAAAAAGTTCTTCGGAGAATAAGCCATTGATGGCCAGGCTGGAACAGCCCGGGGAGGCTGAGGGAAAATTTATGCCGCAGGCCGGGGAAGGGGGAAGCTTTGGAGCCTTACAGCCAGGGGAAAATTTAGGGAAAGATTCCAGGGGAAAGGGCGGCGGCGGAAAAGGGCAACAGGCCCGCTTGGGAGCTGGGAGCAACAATCCGGGTCCGGCAAAGGGAGGGGGACCGCCCGCGCAAATGGGGAAAATTCCAGCTTCCCTTCAGGAAGTTGATCAGACCCTTCTCTTGATCATCCGCAGGATCGAGGCGGTCAAGCGTTACCCCAAGATGGCCCGGAAGATGGGAATCGAGGGCACGGCCGTCGTGCGCTTTAAGCTCAAGCCCGGTGGCCAGGTCGAGGCCGTGGAAGTCATAAAATCCTCAGGCTATGAAATTTTAGATAAGGCTTCGCTGGAAACAGTCCGCGACGCCTCCCCGTTCCCCTACAAAGAAGGCTGGCTAAAGGTGGGAATTGTTTTTAAAATTCTTTGATGGTTAAGGTAATTCTTCACCGCAGAGCACGCTGAGAACGCAGAGGAAAATTAATCTTGAATTTTATGTCCGAAAATCTAATTGCCTTCCATGGCAAGTCCCGGGCAAACACTTTTTTCGGCTCGACTGAGCTGTTATTTTGTTTATATCTTATCTCCTCTCGGCGCTCTCTGCGCTCTCCGCGGTGAATGGATATGAAAAAAGAGTGGGTCTTCGAGGAAATTGAGGTAGAGTGCTACGCCGGTTACAAAGGGCAGGAGACCCCCCGGGCCTTCGCTCATCAGGGAAAGCGCTATGAGATCTCTGAGGTCTTGGACCGCTGGTATGAAGGCGGCCCGGACCCCAGAGATCTGCGGCATGATTATTTTAAAGTGAAAACGTTGGCTGGAGAGATTTTCTTAATTCGTTACACTCCTCGTTTCCAGGCCTGGACCCTCTGCCGGCAGGTTCCAGCACCCAGATTTTCGAATAACTGAAAAGCAATATCGAAATTCGTGCTTCGGATTTTGCATTTTTAATTATGTCCGCCAAACCTTTGATGATTCAGGGAACCGGCTCTTTCGTGGGCAAAAGCCTTATCGTCGCTGGCCTGTGCCGTTTGCTCAGGCAGGATGGCTTCAAAGTAGCCCCCTTCAAAGCCCAGAACATGGCCCTTAACTCCTTTGTTACCCCGGAGGGAGGAGAGATGGGCCGGGCCCAGGTGGTGCAGGCTGAGGCTGCCGGACTTGAGCCCCATGTGGATATGAATCCCATTCTTCTCAAACCCCACACGGATGTCGGAGCCCAGGTCATCCTCCAGGGGAGAGTCTTCGGCAACATGAATGCCGACGAGTATCATCGCTTCAAGAAAGAAGCGCTTCGAACCGTAATGGAGAGTTACGGGCGATTGGTCCAGAAGTATCAGGTGATTGTCATCGAAGGAGCGGGGAGCCCGGCAGAGATCAACCTGCGTGAGGGAGACATCGCCAACATGGGAATGGCGGAGGCGGCCGACGCTCCGGTGCTCTTGGTGGGAGACATCGACAAAGGGGGAGTCTTTGCCTCCCTGGTCGGAACGCTGGAGCTTTTGAGTATGGAGGAGCGGGGACGAATCCAGGGTTTCATTATCAACAAATTCCGCGGAGACCCGAGTCTGCTGACCCCCGGCCTGGAGTTTTTGGAAAAAAAGACCGGCATTCCTGTTTTGGGTGTTGTCCCTTACCTGAAGGACCTCTATCTCCCCGAGGAAGATGGAGTGGTCCTGGAAAATTTCTCAGAAAAAGAGGAAAGGCAAGTGAACATCGCCGTCCTCTACCTTCCCCATATCTCCAACTTTACGGACTTTGATCCCCTGGAACATGAGCCGGGAGTCTACCTGCGGTACGTGCAACCCGGGCAGAAGATCGGGGATGCAGATGCTGTCATTCTACCCGGTTCGAAAAATACCATTGAAGACCTTCTTTTTCTGAAAAAAGAGGGTTATGCCGATGAGATCCTAAAATTGCTGCGGTCTGGGAAGATGGTCATCGGAATTTGTGGCGGGTTTCAGATGCTCGGAAAGACCATCCGAGATCCCTTTGGGGTTGAGACTTCCTTAGGAGAAGTTGAGGGCCTGGGCCTTCTCAACGTGGTAACGATCCTAAAAAAAGAGAAGACGACTTTCCAGGTAAAAGCCATCCCCTTGAGCGGTGAGAAGGAAACCCTTAAGGGGTATGAAATCCACATGGGCGACACCGAGAGAGGGACTTCCAGCCAGCCGGTCTTCAAAATCATCGAAAGGCTCAAGCAAAAAGTTGAGGTAGAAGACGGGGCCATCTCCGCCGATGGCCAGGTTTGGGGAACTTACCTCCATGGCCTTTTCGAAAACGATGGATTTCGCCAGCGCTTCATCGAATCCTTACGGAAGAATAAAGGCCTGTCATCCAGCACGAGGATTGAAGACCTTGATTACAAGGCTTTCAAGGAGAGGGCGTACGAAAGGCTGGCCGCTGCCCTGCGGAAGGATCTGGACATAAAGCGGGTTTACAGGATCATCGGGGTAAATTAATTGCGGATTGGGGAGTGCGGAATGCGGAATAAAAAATCTGAAATCCGAAATTGATATGAGGGAACATTTTGCCGCCCATCGCACTCATCTCGGCCTACGTCGTCGACCTCATCCTGGGGGATCCTCAATGGTTTCCCCATCCCGTCCGCCTGATTGGCAGGCTCATCAGTCTCTTGGAAAATCTCTTTCGACGCTGGGGACCATCTCCCCTGAGGCTAAAGGTCTCTGGAATCCTTCTCGCCCTCATTGTATGTGCCAGCACCTTCGCGGCAACTTACTCTCTGATCTATTGGGCGGGACATTTTTTCTGGGCCGCGGGTTTCGCCTGCTCAATTTTTTTTGCCTATACCACCTTGGCTACGAGGGATTTGCATGTAGAGACGCGAAAAGTTCTCCAGGCTCTGGAGACAGGGGACCTTCCCCGCGCCCGCAAGGACCTCTCCTTTTTGGTGGGAAGGGATACGGCTCATCTGGATGAGCCCGGAATTCTCCGGGCTCTGCTGGAGACCATCGCCGAGAACATATCTGACGGCGTCATCGCTCCTCTCTTCTACCTCAGCCTGGGCGGTCCTCCCTGGGCCATGACCTACAAAGCTCTGAACACGCTGGATTCCATGGTCGGGTATAAGAATGGACGCTATCGGCATGTCGGCTGGGCTTCGGCTAAGCTGGATGATGTGGCCAATTTTCTTCCCGCCCGACTTTCCGGCCTTATGATCGTCTTCTCTACCTTTCTTCTTGGTAAACCCTGGAAAAAGTCTCTTCGCCTTCTGAGACGGGACCATGCAAAGCATGATAGCCCGAACAGCGCCTGGCCGGAAGCGGCCATGTGCGGGGCACTGGGTGTCCAGTTGGGTGGATTAAATTATTACTTTGGCCAGCCCATAGAAAAGCCATTCATCGGTGAAAGACAAAAGGAGCTCGACCGGGGAGATGTGCGGGAGGCCTGGAAGATTCTCTATATTTCTTCTTTTTGCATGCTGCTGCTGTCCATCTTTCTTTCCTGGATTGGAAAAAGAACTTTCCATTTCTAAACAACTTCAGTGATTTTTTTTAGCTGTTTCCAAAAACGTCACTTGCCGACGATTCCCGCGACGGATCACATGATGGAGAAATCCTGGAGCTCCTACACATGCAATTCTTGGCCTGATATAAGATATTCTACGTGATAAACAGCAATTACCGAACTGCCAAATCACATCTCGAACTTGATCCAGTAACTTCATGGGGAGAAGTCTTTCAGCATTTTTCTTTTCAATATTTAAAATCTTATTGACAAACATACCGTAATTATTTAACATTTATAAGCGTAAGTCAAATGAAGTAGTAATTAAAGGCGGCTGATAGGAAGTCTAATTAATGTTAGGCGCCTGTAACGTAGGGAGCAAGAGCAATGGTCGTAGTGATTCGTCAAACCGATTCGTTCATGAGCGCCTCGTCGGCTGAGTTCGATAACGAAGCGGAACTCGAGCAAGTCCTCGCTGATCAAGTGTCCCTGCTTCAGGGTGCTGCAGACCACCGCTTGGCGTTCGTCGCTCGACAAGTGGACCTTTCCGACGTGGGGGCTGGGACCCTCGACCTGTTATGCGTGGATGAGAACGGAGTACCGGTCGCAGTGGAAGTTAAGCTCGCTCGCAACAGTGAGTCGCGGCGCGAAGTGGTCGCGCTGGACCCAGACACTTTCATGGTACAGTGGGAGGGAGCGTGCGGAGCAGATGCCGCGGCTGCTTGGCGTACGTTTGTCGAAGCCGTGAGGCGCTCCGAGATCGCTGGGCTCGAAATAGGATACTACCGTAATGGAGCGCCATATATCTACCTATCCCACGCGTCGGTCGGTACGGTGCGGGTTCTTCGTCTAAACGACAAGAGGCCGGAGGTACGCGACTTGTTGCATGAGGGTTCCACGACGATATGGGAGCCCAACCGCAAGGCGGCGGAAGCACGCCACAAGTTCCGCAGGACGTTGGTGGAACGGGTTCCAGGTGCGGTGCTTGGTGGTGTGGCAAACCGCGTCTACGCGCCCGTCAAGGAGGTCGCTGAGCACCGCGATGCCGTCATCGAAGCAATATCCGAACTGGCGAAGGAGCTTGCGATGGCCGCCGCGGCACCTGAATCTCCCCCCGCTCGCGCAACCACAGGCGCCTAACCAGGCGATGAAGCCGATGCCGGCCGTGGTGTGAACCGGCGCGGCTTATCGCCAAGTCGTTAGGCGGACTCCCAGGCGCACCAGCCCAAGCATCGCCTGGCATTGGAAGAGGAGGAACAGATGAACGCAGGAGAAATCCTTGCAGGCCTCCGTCAACCAGGTCTCGACGTCGCCTTTGTGGACGAGACGGGAACGTCCCAAAAGCCACTCACGGGTCTCGCTGCCGACTTCGTCATGATGTGTGCTGTCGTCGTCCCCTCTGAGGGGTATCAGGCGGTGAAATCCGCGATACAGGATGCTTTGGTTGACGTCGATCAAGGCATACGCGAATTCCACGCGACCGAAATCGTCAACCCGGATTCGAAGTCCTTGTGGAAGGGAGTACCCCTTGCCAAGCGCCTGAAGGCTTTCGACTTCGAGACGGCCTTGCTAGTCGACGCCGCAGAATCCGTTCTCTACACGTACATCTCCGGCGAGCAATACTACCGCGACTTCGTTCCACGCATTCTTCAGGCTGGGGGAACGAAGATGGACCACAAAGCAGCACTGAAGAAGGTCTTCTTCGCTCGGCTCCCTGGGCGTATGCGGCACCCCAACAGGAAGGCTGCTGTGGTACTGGACTCAGAGGTTTCCCTCCACGATGCCATCAAGATTCAGGACATCCGGGAGCCAGAATGGTTCTATGAAGGCGGTGTGATACATGCCGAGTCCTGGGTTGAGGAGGGGCTGCAGCTGGCGGATTTGGCCGCGTACACACTGAACCGCGTCTTCCACGTGAAGCAGAGGCGACTCTATGGGAAGTCCGGTCCTTTTGACGATCGCATCGACGCTCTTTATGGCAGGTTGCGCCCGAAGTTGATTGATCTTCTCGCTCGTGAAGAGGTGTTCTGACAAGCCAGCCGCCTAACATCGGCGTCAAGCTGACTCGCGCCCTACGGGCACTCGCCGCTTACGCTCGATCGTTAGCCCAGGAATACAAGATACAGAAGAATAGGACAGTTTATGATTCAGTGTGGCACATGGGAAACAGGGGAAGAAATCCAAATTACCTTTCTAAGAGAACAACGTATTTTGTATGAAAAAAAGGACAACAGGTGTATTTACGGCCAGTTTGAAAGACAAATCGGCATCAATAAAGGCAACTTCGTAGAGATGGTTGCGAAGAAATATTTTGAAGAGCACGGGTATGATGTTGAAAGCTATTACTACCTTGTCAGAAACAGAAAAAAGCGTGAGAAGATGTCCGGATTCATTAAGATTTGCCACATCTTCGGTGAATCCAGAGTACGTCTCTTAATACGTGAAGCTGAAGGTGCTTTTCGGTCTATTGGTAAAACGGTCGCCTCTGGAGATCCGGATTTATTCGTTTATAATGAAAGTAGGCAAGATCGGTTCTTTGTTGAAGTTAAGGAAAATGATCATATTACGGATAATCAGAGAATTTTATTTCCGTTAATCCAGAAATTTCTTTGCCCGGTATTTATAGCTAGTGCTTAGTTGCAAAAATTGGAGTACCATCCAGGTCCGGGAGCCAGGGCGCTTCGCTGGGCATCCTGAGGCGGTGCTTTCTCTGTGGATGGGGCGGGAATAAGCAACCCCGCCTCCTGCGGAGGAAAA
>Ga0315280_10012872_pt1 | contig 10022 bp, 5 predicted proteins | sample YL17G06_40_MG_FD_203697 | JGI IMG/M metagenome (GOLD analysis project Ga0315280, IMG submission 203697) | Sediment microbial communities from Yellowstone Lake, YNP, Wyoming, USA - YL17G06_40 | ecosystem: Environmental > Aquatic > Freshwater > Lake > Sediment | place: USA: Wyoming | collected...
CGAAGCCGGGCGTGTGGCGGCCGACGGCGATGCCGGCGAGCAGGTAGCCGACGATTGGAGACAGGCGCAGGCGTTGGGCGAGGTACCCGAGGATCAGCGCGGCGACCAGGCTCCCGGTCAGCGTCTGGATCAGTTCTACGCCGTGCATTGGCTGATTGTATGGCCGGACCGGACACGGGACCACTTCCACTGGTCATATGACCGGAAATGGTGAAAAGTGTACCGCGCGCCATCCGGAGGCGCTCCGGTCACCGGGCCGCGGCCGCGGCGCGGGTGATGCCATCGGGCGGCTGTCCCGTCAGCTCCCACGCGATGAGCGACACCGGAATCAGTCCTGCCTCGTCCAGTTCGTCCATGAACCGCTTCACCGTGAACGCGTCGCCGAGCTGACGCGTTCGTTGAGCCATGAGAATCTCGATCTGCATCTTGCCGATGAGATAACTCGTGCCGTACGCAGGCTGCTGCAGGTAGAGGTGCTGCTCGTCGCGCACCAGCCGGCCGTCGAGGCGCAGCCAGCCGCGCGGCGTGTTCGCGGCAGCGAACTCCGCCGCCTGCTCCAGCGTCGCCTGGTTGGCGTGCATCCCCAGGTCGCCGAGGGCGCGCGCCGCGCGCTCGGCGAGGAGGACGTAGACGAGCTCGCGCGAACGCGGCCGCGCGTCGAACATGCCCGCCTGCAACATCATCTCCTCCCAGCCGGTGGCGAGCCCCTCGGTGCGGCTGTCGAAGATGTTGTAGAGCAGCGGCACCCGCCGGATGGGACTCGGATGCGGCTCGCTCGCCATGCGCGACAGGTCGAACCAGTGGTACCCGTGGGTACGCATGACCTCGGGATCGCGATAGTCCACTTCCGAGAAGAACTCGCGAGGGCCGGGCCTGAACCGGCCGATGCGGGTCCGAAGCGCAGAATCCATGTACTCGCGCACGGTCAGGATGTCGTGGTCCTTCAGAAAGGCCATGTACTCGGACACGGCCTCGTTGAACCGGCGCGCGTGCTCTTCCTGGCTCGCGATGGGCACCTGCGGCGGCAGCGCGCGATTCCGCTCCTCCTCGAGCGCGAGGAACGTGCGCGCGCGGGCCAGCTCGCGCTCCATCAGCAGCACTTCGTCACGCCACGTGTAGGGCACGAGCTGGACGTGCTTCAGGTACCAGTCGTAGTTCTCGACGCCCACGCCCGACGGCGCGTTCTTCGACGCCGCCCGCGAGTCCAGCCATTTGGCGAACCCGTCCGTCGCTTCCCTGGCGCGCTGGACGTCCGCCTTCAGCGCGCCCCCCGTCTCGCCCAATCGCGACGCGAGGCGTTCCAGGTCGGCGCTCTGCCGCCGGATGCTCTCCGCGCCGTAGATCCAGAGATCTCTCCCGTTTCCAACCAGGTTCGTCCTGGCCTGCTCGAGCAGTTTCGGAATGACGCGGATGCCCGCATCCATCTGCTGTGCCCGCGCGGCGCTCAGGGGAAAGCCGTAAGTCCAGAGCTCCACCGAACCGTCCGCCTGCGGGCCCTCCCGCGCCGGCTGGTCGCTTTGCGCGGCAAACACCGTCACGTAGAACGCCGGGTTGTTGGCCCACGGCCGGAGCACGCGGTGATCGAAATCCAGGCCGTCCATCTCGGCGCGCACGATGTACCAGTCCACCTGTTGACCGATCGGCCAGGCGCTGGTGTCGATCGCGTCCAGCCGCTTTCGGTACGTGGCGAGCTCGCGATACTGCGCGGCCATGGCGGCCGCCGTGTAGTCGGGTACGCCCTCCGTCAGCCGCGGCTTCTGGAACTCGCGCCACTCGCGGAACAGCGAAACGAGATCCTCGTAGCGGCTGTCCGCGGCCGACACGCGGTCGAAGGCCGTGTAGCCGGCTGCCACCGCTGCGATCGCGATGAGGCACATCATCTTCACGCCTGCGGGCGCGATCGACCTGACAACGCGCACGATCTGCCTGTTCATGTCGAGGTCTCCTGCGGACACCGACGCGCATTACATACGAGCTGCGCCGACATGTCCAGCCGCCGCCGGCCGCCAGCATCGGCGCGCCTTGCGCGGTCGTCCGCGACGCGCGTCGGGCGCGACCTGGCGTGTTAGACTCCCCGCATGGATTTCCACGACCTTTCGTTTCCGGGTGCCCCGTCGATCAAAACGCCGCCGCCCGGGCCGCGCTCGCAGGAATACCTCGCGTCCCAATCGGCGCACGAGGGAGGCAACGTGTCCTACCCGAAGGGGCTGCCGATGGCGATCCAGCGGGCCCGGGGCGCGACGGTCGAAGACGTGGACGGCAACCTCTACGTCGATTTCTTCAGCGGCGCGGGCGTGATGAACGTGGGCCACGCCAACCCGGTGGTCGTGCAGGCGGTCGTCGACCAGGTCGGCCAGCTGACACACGCGCTCGACTTCCCCACCCCCAGTCGCAGGCGCCTGGTCGAAACGCTCGGCGGTCTGCTGCCGCCGCAACTCTCGCGGCTCTCCTTCGGCGGCCCCACCGGCTCCGACGCCGTGGAGACCGCGATCAAGCTTGCCAAATACCACACGAAGCGCCACGGCGTCATCGCGTTCGAGGGTTCCTACCACGGCATGACTGCGGGTGCGTTGTCCGTCACCAGCGGCCGCAAGTTCCGGGAGCCGTTCCTGCCGCTGTTGCCCGAGGTCCACTTCGTGCCGTACGCGTACTGCTACCGCTGCCCGTTCAACCGGACGGCCGACCGCTGCGACCTCGAGTGCGCGAAGTTCGTCGAGCACGTTCTCGACGATCCGCATTCCGGCGTCGGCTCGCCCGCGGCCCTCATCGTCGAACCGATCCAGGGCGAAGGCGGCTCGATCGTGCCGCCGCCCGGGTTCATTCCCGCGATCCGCAGGATCTGCGACGACCACGACGTCGTGATGATCGGAGACGAAGTTCAGGCCGGCTTCTGCCGCACCGGCAGGATGTTCTCGTTCCAGCACACCGACACGATTCCGGACATCGTGACGATGAGCAAGGCGCTCGGCGGGATCGGCCTGCCGATTTCGGGGATCGCGTATCGCGAGAAGCTGAACACCTGGACGCCCGGCATCCACATCGGCACGTTCCGGGGCAACGTGCTCGCCTACGCCGCGGGAGCAGCCGCGCTCGACTTCATGGTGTCCAGCCGCCTCGCCGAGCACGCGACGAAGGTTGGCGACTGCCTGCTGTCGCTGCTGCGGCCCCTCGAGAAGGACTCGCAGATCATCGGGGACCTGCGCGGCAAGGGGTTGATGCTGGGCGTGGAGCTCGTCGTCGACAAGGGCACGAAGGAACCGGCGCCCGCGCTGGCGCGCCGCGTGCGGACCGCCTGTCATCGCCGCGGGCTGCTGATGGAAATCGGGGGCCACTACGACAACGTGGCGCGGTTCCTCCCGCCTCTGGTCGTCACGCAGGATCTGGCCCGCAAAGGCGTCGAGATTTTTGCCGACGCGATCAGGGAAGTCGAGGCGTCGCGGTAGGTGGGCCCGCGCCCGCCGACGCCTGCGCAAGGCGATCGCCCGGGAGCGCGGGCCGTCGGGTCAGTCGACGATGAACAGCCGTGCCCCGACCACCGTGCGCGAGCGGTGCGGCGCCACCCCGTCCGCCACCTGATAGCTCTGTCCCGGCTTCAGGATGTGAAGCGATCCGTCCTTCAGCTCGGTGGTCAGCTCTCCGTCCATCACCAACAGGACGTGGCCGCGCTCGCACCAGTGGTCGGCGAGATAGCCGGGTGAGTACTCGACCATCCGCACGCGGATGTTGCCAATCTCGCGCGTACGCCACAACGCGATGCCGGTCTCGCCCGGATGCCTGGTGACCGGCACGCTGGACCAGTCGGTCACGCCGAAGGGAACGTCACTGATTCTCATGACACTCTCCGATCGCGAGCGGCCTCGCGTCGCGGTCTCGATGATACACTCTTCGACGTTTCACGCTTCGTCCCGCATCGCGTGATCGCCATGACCCGTTCCGGCGGCAGGAGCCGCGGCGCCCCGAGGGAGTTTTCGATGACGGACCGGAAACCTGGCGGGGGCGTGATGGTGCTGTCGGCGGCGGCCGGCGCCGGCCACATGGCCGCGGCCGACGCGCTGGTGGCGGCGTTCCACGCGCGGCAGATGGCAGCGACGCACGTGGAGGTGCTGCGGTACGCCACGCCGCTGTTCAAGCGGGTCTACGCCGACCTGTACGCGGAACTGGTCAACCGCCGGCCGCAGGTGCTCGGCTACATCTACCGCGTCATGGATCACCCGTGGCGCCATGAGAAACGGCGCCTCGCGCTCGATCGCCTCAACACGCGCCCGCTCGTCAGGCTGCTCGAGCGCCGGCAGCCGGCCGTCGTCATCTGCACGCACTTCCTGCCCGCCGAGATCGTGATGCACCTGCGCCGGCGCCGGCTGCTCGACATCCCGGTGGGCGTGGTCATCACGGATTTCGACGCGCACGCGATGTGGCTCTATCGCGGCGTGGACTGGTACTTCGTCGCGCGCGAGGAGATGAAGGCACACCTCGCGGCGCTCGGCGTCCCGCCCGAAACCATCCACGTCACCGGGATCCCCGTCCATCCTCGGTTCGCCGCGCCGAAGCCGAAGCGCGAGACGCGAATCAGCCTGGGACTCGATCCGGATCGGACGACGGTGCTGGTGGCCGCGGGCGGCTCGGGGATGGGCCCGGTCGAATCGCTGGTGCGCGCGGTACACGAGGTCCATCATCCAATCCAGATCGTCGTGATCTGCGGGAAGAACGCCGCGCTCGAGCGCCGCCTGAACGCCATGGAGGACCGCGCGCATCCGATGCGCATCGTCGGCTACACGACCGAGATGGACGCGTGGATGGCATCGGCCGACCTGCTGGTGGGAAAGGCCGGCGGCCTGACCAGCGCCGAGGCGTTCGCGCGAGGCGTCATCCTCGTTGTCGTCAACCCGATTCCCGGCAACGAGGAACGGAACAGCGATTATTTCCTCGAAGAGGGAGCGGCCATCCGCTGCAACAATCTTCCCGCCCTGGCGTTCAAGATCGACGCGCTCCTGGGCGACGGCGACCGCCTGGCACGCATGCGCGCCGCGGTGGCGCGCATCGCCCGCCCCGACGCGGCATCGGAAATCGTGTCGATCGTCGCCCGCTGACCCTCCGCGGCACTTCCTGGACCTCATCAACCCGAACACCCCTGAAACAATTGGGGTGAAGGCGTAGCGGGCCGATCGCGCCATTCTTGCGGTACCGGGGGCACCGGCGTAGAATCCTGCCGGGTCGTGCCCTCAAATACGGATCTCCGGGGACAACAGGGTCCGGCGAATCTGGCCGCCGTTCAATGAGCCCCGCCCGTGCCGGCGAGGCTCGCTGTCCCTCGGCACCGTGCTCCTTAGATCTCGAGGCGCTCGTCCGTTCTCCGAACCGCCGCTTCGATCGCGCGTAACAGTCGCCGCAGTGCCCCCGTTGGACGTTTAGCCCGACCAGGGCTGGGCGTTCGTGAACCATCAGTGGAGGAGCAATGCCATGCGAAGAGTTGCCGCATTTGCCTGCGCGCTCGTGCTGCTCGCCAGCTCGCACGCGTGGGCGCAAGGCGCCGGCACCACAAGCGCCGGCTCGCTCTGGGGCAAGGTGGTCGACGAAACCGGCTCGCTGCTGCCGGGCGTCACGGTTACCCTCGAGGGGCCCTCGCTCATGGGCGTGCAGACGAGGGTCACCAATGAGCAAGGCGTCTATCGGTTTCCGTCGTTGCCGCCCGGCGATTTCAAGGTCACGTTCGCGCTGACGGGCTTCAACACGCTCGTGCGCGACGGAATCCACATCACGGCTGCCTTTACGGCAACCGTCGATGCCCAGCTCAAAGTATCGGCGGTCGCCGAGACGGTGCAGGTGGTCGGCCAGGCACCGGTCATCGACACGACGAACGCGCGCGTGCAGACGAACTTCTCGAAGGAAGTGCTCGCGTCGCTGCCCGGCGCGCGCGACATGTGGGCCATCCTGTCGGCGTCCCCGGCCGTCCAGATGTCGGGCCGCATCGACGTCGGCGGCAGCACGGCCGGCACCCAGACCGCCTACCGCGCCTACGGTGTGACCGGCCAGACCAAGCCGCTGGTGGAAGGCGTCATCGGCCTCGAGGGCAATGGCGCGGTCGGCTTCTACTACGACTACGGCTCGTTCGAGGAGGCGAACATCCAAACAGCGGCGCAGGGAGCCGAAATGGGAACGCCGGGTGTGATGCAGATCTTCGTCAGCAAGTCTGGCGGCAACGCGTTCCACGGCGACTTCTACACGGACTACGAGAACAGGAACACCGAGTGGCGCAACCTGACCGACAACCAGGTCGCCCGCGGCGTCCGCCGCGACGGGAACATCGTCTGGGTCAACCGCGATTTCAACGTCGGGGCGGGCGGCCCGATCCTCAAGGACAAGCTGTGGTACTACGGCTCGACCCGCTATCAGCACCTCGAGTTCAACTATCCGACGCTGCCGGGTATTCCGTTCCTGACGACGATCAACGACTACACGGTGAAGTTGACCTGGCAGCTTCCGGGCAACAACAGGATCGTTCCCTACGTCATGTGGGGGCTGAAGAAGCAACCCTACCGACACGACAGCTTGTTGCTCGGCAATACCGCGTTCCAGGAGGGCGAGAAGAGCACGTGGAACCAGTGGAACCCCGGCTGGGTGTGGAAGCTGGAATGGAACAAGACGTTCGGCAGCAGCGTGTTCGCCGAGGCGCGCGTCGGCCAGTGGTTCGACGACTGGCGCCAGTCGGCCCGGAGCCACGATCCGCGGAAGGAGGATCTGTCGACCAACCAGGTGTTTGGCGGCAACCGCGACTGGATCCGCCACCAGAACCGGCCGCAGTCGACCGGCGCCATCAGCTACTACAACGACCGCTGGGGCGGCAGCCACAATTTCAAGCTCGGCTACGAGCTGCAGATGGACCAGTCGCGCGTGATGTGGGGCGCGGAGGCCTTTCCCGGGGATCTCGTGCACGTCCTCAGGAACGGCGTGCCGAGCGAGGTGTACTTCCTGGCGGGTGGCATCGACTCGGACAGCCGGCTTTACTGGGACAGCGCGTACCTGACGGACACCTTCACCAGGAACCGGGTGTCGATCAACGCGGGACTGCGCTTCGACCACTACCGGCACATGTATCCCGACCAGTCGCTCCCGGCCAGCCGGTTCTACGAGGCGGCAACGTTCCCCGGTCGCAATCTCACCAACTGGAACCTGCTTGCGCCCCGCATCGGCGTGTCGTGGGACGTCACGGGCCACAGCAGGAACGTGCTCAAGGCCAGCTATGGGCGCTACTACTGGAACCGGGCGGCGCGCGACCTGACGGTGAACGCCAACCCGAACCGCGAAACTCAGTGGCGTCGCTACGCATGGACTGACAAGAACGGAAACGGGGTGTGGGATCCCGGCGAGGAAGGCAAACTGCTCGGCACGCTCGGCGGCGTTGCTGCCACCGCCATCGATCCGAACCTGAAAGACACCTTCACGGATCAGGTCACGTTCTGGTTCGAACGGCAGATCGCGGAGAAGTTCGGCGTCCGCGCAGGCTTCGTGTGGAACCGGCACTCGCGGCGGGACGGGTCGTGGAACGTGCTGACGCCGCCCTCGGCTTACAACATCCCGGTGCAGGTGCGCGATCCGGGCCCGGACGGCAAGAGCGGAACGTCCGACGATGGCCAGTTGCTGAACCTGTTGAACCTGGATCCGACGCTCATCGGCAAGACGTTGAACACGTACATGAACATGCCGAACTATAACGAGGAGGCCCGCAACATCGAGTTCGTGGCGAACCGACGGTTCAGCAATCGCTGGTCGACGACCGCGAGTTACGCGGTCACGTGGCGCAACGATTTCAACGCGATTCCTTACAACCCGAACGGGGCCCCGCAGAGCGGCATGCTGCGGATGACGTTCATCAAGCTCAGCGGCTCGTACGAACCCGGATGGGGGCTGCGGCTGTCGCCACTGATGCGCTACCAGACGGGAACTCCGTACGGCCGGCGGGCTTCTGTGTCGTTGAACTACGGGTCGCAGACGGTGCAGATCGAGCCGACCGGCACCGAACACATGGACGCCCCGCTCATCTTCGACGCGCGCGCGGAGTGGAAGTTGCCGCGCCTGAGACGTGTGGCGGCGAGCCTCGTCTTCGACCTGTTCAACATCACCAACTCGAACGCCGAATACGACATCAACACCACGTCGAGCAGCACCTACGGGTATCCGATCTCGGTGCTGTCTCCGCGCGTGGCGCGCTTCGGCGTCAAGCTGTCGTGGTAACCAGGGCAAACGGCAGGGGCGCCGCGGGCGCCCCTGCGCAGCCACGCCGAAGCGCCCGCAAGGGCGCGAAGGCGGGCTCCCTTTTCGCACCAGCTCGACGCGCCGCCTCCCGTCTTCCGCTACACTCTCACCACGATGTCCACGCGCCGTCTCTTCCTGCTCATCTATGCTGTCTCCGGCGCGGCAGCCCTCATCGACGAAGTGGCCTGGACGCGCCTGCTGACGCTGCAGAATGGGCACACGATCGCGGCCGTCAGCACCGTCCTGGCGGCCTTCATGGGCGGGATGGCCGCCGGCGCCGCGGTCTCCGGAAGGTACGCGGCTCGCGGGAACCGGGTCCAGGCACTGCGGGTCTACGCGGCGCTCGAAGCGCTGGTCGGCTGCTGCGCGCTGCTGCTGCCGGCCGCGCTCGTCGCGACGCGGCCGCTGTTGGCAGCGGCGTACGGCGGCGGAAATCCAGGCTGGCTGTTCGGCGCCTCGCGCATCGTCGTCGCGCTCATTCTTCTCTTGCCGCCAACCGCCGCCATGGGCGCGACCTTTCCGTTGGCGACCCGCTGGCTGGTCGTGGCCATCAATCACGCGGGCTCGGACACCGGTCGGCTGTACGCCGCGAACACGATCGGCGCGACGCTCGGCGCCCTGCTCGCGGGATTCGTGTTCCTGCCTCGTCTCGGCCTTCGCGCGACGATCGTTCTCGCGGCGGCGACCAGCCTTGGCGCGGCGGCCGGTGCAGTCTGGCTTGCGGCGTCGCAACGCGAGGAACTGAACACCAGATCAGGGAGCGCGCCGACCGGGCACGTGCGCCGGGTCGCAAGGCGCGTGTCACGTGGGGCGATCGTGCAGCCGGACACAGCGATCGAACGCCACATCGGTGTGTGGCCGGCGGCGGCGGTACTGGGCGCCTCGGGATTCACGTCACTCGTCTTCGAGGTGGCCTGGACGCGCGTGCTGGCCGTCATCATCGGCCCAACCACCTACGCGTTCAGCACCATGCTCGCCGCGTTCATCGGCGGCCTGGCCTGCGGCTCGGCAATCGGGAGCCGCATCGCGGATCGTGTTCGCGCGCCGGGCGTATGGCTGGCTGTCGTGTTGATGGTCGCCGCCGCCTGTCCGCTCGCCATCTTTCCTGTCGCCGGCCGCCTCCCCCTGACGATTGCGCGTCTCACCGCGGCGCCGGACGCCTCGTTTGCGTCGATCGTCCTCGTGCAGTCGCTGCTCGTCGGCGCGCTGCTGCTCCCGATGACCTGCGCGCTGGGCGCGACGTTGCCGCTGGCGGTCGCGGCAGCGACCAGCCGCGTAGAGACCGTGCCGCGCGAGGTGGCGATCATCTACGCGGTGAACACCTGCGGCGCCATCGCCGGTTCCCTGGCTGCCGGCTTCCTCCTCGTCCCCATTCTCGGCCTGCGGCGGACAATTGTCGCAGCCATGCTCGTCGCGCTCGCGGCTGCTGTGCTGCTGCTTGTCCGGACCTCTGCGCGGCGCACGTCCACCTTCGCGCTCACCGTGGCGGCCACCGCGATTGCGTTCTTCGGCGTGCGCATGCCGCCGTGGAACCCTTCGCTGGTGTCGGCCGGCGCCTACAAGTACGCGGCCTACGTGAACGGACTCGACGTCGAATCGGCGCTCGAAGCGGGCACGCTCCTGGATTACGAGGAAGGGGCTGTTGCGACGGTGTCCGTCAGGCGGGTGACGGGCACGACGTCGCTCGCGATTGACGGGAAGATCGACGCGTCGAACGGCGGCGACATGTTGACGCAGAAGCTGCTCGCCCATCTGCCGATGCTGCTGCACTC
>Ga0315280_10012873_pt1 | contig 10022 bp, 10 predicted proteins | sample YL17G06_40_MG_FD_203697 | JGI IMG/M metagenome (GOLD analysis project Ga0315280, IMG submission 203697) | Sediment microbial communities from Yellowstone Lake, YNP, Wyoming, USA - YL17G06_40 | ecosystem: Environmental > Aquatic > Freshwater > Lake > Sediment | place: USA: Wyoming | collected...
ATTCCATTCGGCGCAGGATGCCGCCCTCGGCCCCCGCACCCCGGGGAACCAGTCCCGTCGGTTCCCCCCGTCGGAGAATCCGACGGGTCCCCTCTCCGCTACGGGGGCTTCAGGGCGGCATCCTGCCCCTATCATAAAGATCACCTATTTGGAAATGCTTCCTGAAAGATTGAGGCCTTCCCGGGTTAATAGTCAGGGATGCCGCTGGCAGCGGGGACAGAAGTAGCTGCTCCTCCCGGCGATACGGAGGCGCTTGATTCTTCCTCCGCACCGGAGGCAAAGAAGTGACTCTCGGCCATAGACACAAAGGTGATCCTGAAACCTCCCCTCCGCGCCGTCTCCATCCCGGTAATCCCGGATGGAAGTCCCCCTGAATTTTATGGCTCTCGATAAAATCAACGAGATCGTTTGCCAGAGTTTTTCCAAATCTTTTCGGCGAAAGCGAGAAACGTCGGATTCAGGATGAAGTCCGGCTTCGAAAAGAATCTCATCAGCATAGATATTGCCGATGCCGGCGATGAGGCTCTGATTGAGGAGCAGGGGCTTGATGCGGCCGCGCCGGCCCTGGAGAAGCCCAAGAAATGACGGCAAGTCAAGCTCCAAAGGCTCGGGGCCGAGGCTTCGAAGCTCTGTCGAGCGGTCCGCCTCTGAAGTCTTAAGGAGCAAGACAAACCCGAATTTCCGAATGTCCCGGAACCGAAGTTCACTTTGAGGCGCCTTGAAAGAGATAACGAAATGGGTGTGTTTATCGTAAGGATCATTCTTCCGGCAAAAAATCAATTGGCCAGTCATTTTGAGATGGAAAACGAGAGTCAAATCGCCGCTTGAATCAAGGAGGATCATCTTGCCGCGTCGCCGCAAGCCGATGACTCGTTTCCCTTCGAATTGACGAAGCCTGGTTTTATCTTTATTCCAAAGAAGTTTCGGACACCATGATTTTACGTGCTCTATCTTGAGGCCGAGGAGGCGGGGCCTGAGACACCTAACAATCGTCTCAACTTCTGGAAGCTCCGGCACCCGCCTATTCTACAGTATGGCGGCAATACCATCAACTTTAACGCCGCCAAAATATCTCTTGATTTGCTCCTGCTTTTCTTTTATTATTTTTAACTTAAAAAATGAAAGAAATCATTTTTCTTCTCGCCGGCTGGCTCGTCCCCGGATTCGGACATCTTTTGCAGAAAAAACTCTGGCGTGCCCTCATCTTCTTCATTTCGATCTATGCCATGACCGCTCTGGGACTGGCCATGGGCGGAAAGATTTATCCTCTCCAGGCCGAAAATCCCCTGACGCTGCTGGCCTTTTTCGCCGACCTCGGGAATTTTCTTGTTTTTGGTCTGTCGCGCTTTCTTTCCTTTGGGCAGGGCGCCTTAGAGCGAGCGACTTTTGAATTCGGCACGGCTTATATCGCCGGCGCCGGGCTGTTGAACTATCTCATCGCCCTTGACGCCTATGATATCGCCACGGGGAAAAAGAAATGATTTTTAAAAGCCATCTTCTCTCCATGGTCATCTATGCCTTTTTTGTCTCCGTCGTTCTGGCACTCCTGCGCCGGGACGACAGAAAAAATCAGCTCAAGTACGGGCTTTCTTTGTTTCTGATCATGGTCGGAGGAGCTTTGGCTTTCGGCTGGTTTATGTATCTTTTCGCCCGCTAAGGCAGGTCATTCTCCTGCCTTTCCTCTTGCTTTAATTCTCCCATTTGATGTGTTATAATCCTGACCTCAAAAGGATGGATTTTTCTTCCGAGCACAACCGTGATAGAGCTCTATCACATCTGGAAACAATACCAAGAAGGCCAGTGGGCTCTGCTCGATATTAGCCTCTATGTCAAAAGAGGAGATTTTTGGTTTATCACCGGACCGAGCGGCTCGGGAAAATCGACTCTCCTTAAGATCATTTTTCGCGAGATCCTGCCCAGCCGCGGCCAAATTGTCATCGATGGCGTCAATATCCTGCGTCTTCCCGACCACAAGATCTATAAGCTCCGAAGGACGATGGGTATCGTTTTCCAAGACTTCCGCCTTCTCTTCCACAAAAAAGTCTTTGACAATGTCGCCCTCGGCCTCCATGTTCTCGGAATCCCGATGAAAGAAATCCGCCGCAAGGTCTTCAACGCTCTCAGGATGGTTAACCTCCATCAGAAGATGTGGGATTATCCCTCCCACCTTTCCTACGGAGAGCAACAGCGCGTGGCCATCGCCCGCGCTGTGGTGAACGACCCGCAGATTCTCTTAGCGGATGAGCCGACGGGCAACTTAGACCCCGAGCTCGCTTTTGAGATCATCAGTGTTTTTAAGGAGATCAACAGACAAGGAACGACCGTCATTATCTGCAGTCACGATAAGGAGCTCATCCGCTATTTCGGCGATAAGATTTTATTCTTGTTTAAAGGGAAAATTATCGGAAAGGAAGTCCTGCCATCCTCCAAAAAATAAGATATTTTTTTCGCGATGCCATAAACAACCTTTGGCAATACAGGGCGAGGAATATCTTCTCCATCACTATTATTTGTCTTTCTTTTCTCATCGTGGAGGTCTTTTTTTCCCTTTCCAATAACCTTCAATACATGGCCAACCAGCTTTCCGAAAACATGATCGTGGTTTTCTTCCTCGAGCCCGATATTTCGGCCAAGCAACTCGGTCTTCTCGAAGAAAGAATAAAAACGTCTCCCGCGGTCGTCCACTTGAAATATGTCAGCCGGGAGCAGGCGCTCGAAAGATTCAAGAAGAACTTTCCTGAGCTCGAAGAGATCCTGAAGAACTTGAGCTCGAACCCCTTTCCCGCTTCCTTCGAAGCCACCCTCCGCAAGGAAGCCTTCATGTCTGAGGAAGTCATTACCTTCATCCAGCAAATCAAAGGGCTGGCCGGGGTGGAAGATGTGCAATTCAACCGGGATTGGGTCGAGAAAATGCAATCGCTGAGCCGGCTGGCCAAAGCTGTCGGCTTTCTCCTCGGCGGCATATTGGTTTTAGCTTCATTTTTTATTATCTCCAACGTCATCAGGCTCAACGTCTTCGCCCGCAAGGGCGAGATCGAGATCTTACGCCTTGTGGGCGCCACCAACACTTTTATCAGGCTTCCGTTTCTTCTGGAGGGACTCACCCTGGGAATCCTGGGGAGCGCGCTCTCCCTGGCTCTGCTCTTCCTCTTGATCAACCTTTTTCCTCTTTATTTAGGCCATTCCCTGGGAGCTCTCCAGGAGATGATCAATTTCCGCTATCTCTCCCTTTCCCAATCTCTGGGACTCATTGTGGGGAGCGCTTTGATGGGAGTGTTAGGGAGCTTGAGCTCTCTTTCGCGCTTTTTGAAAATTTGAGGGCAGGCTCTCTAAAAAAGGAAGTATCCCTCACGGACGAAACAGCTCCTGGCTCAATCTATGAGCCTCCCGGATAGGCTCAGGAATCCTGAATTTGGCGCAGTCCAGGACGATCTTTCGGGCCAACCAGAAATCAACCCGGTGACCCGGGGAAACAAAAACAGGTTTGACCCCTGGCCGTGTCCTTAAGCAGAACCCGACTTTCTCTTTGTTCTTATTCTTAAAATGCGTGAAGGCTCCTCTCCGCTCCGCGGGGAAGGCGAAAGGGAAGAACGGCTTCTTGGCGCATCCTATCGTGGGGACATCCAAGACAACTCCCACATAGGAAGCCAACCCCATCCTCCGAGGGTGGGCAATTCCATTGCCGTCGAGAAGTGTCACATCCGGTTGATGCTTGAGTTTGCGAAAAGCCTCAAAAAACACCGGGCCTTCCCGGAAAGCCAGAAACCCGGGAATATAGGGCATCGTGACTCTACGAACAGCCTTGGTGACCTCAACAACCTCAAATTCAGGGAGTTTCATCACCACAATCACAGCGCCGATCTTTTGCTCTTTTTGCTCGTAACCGGAGTCGGCGCCCGCGACAAAATTGACGCCGCCGCCGCGCCATTCCAGGATCAGACGGGAGGCCAGCTTCTCTTGCTGGCGAACCGCCCTGGTCAGATTCATCACCACAGCTCTTCCTTAATCTTTTTTATTATTCATATTATACTACTATAAAACCAGACTGGAATTACCCCTCGGGAAGAGCCTGACTTAATGATCGCGTTGAGGAAGCAACTCCGTTTTCTTGATAATCATTGAAAATGCGGAGCTTAGCGAAGGGCCATGTGTTAAGGAGGACATCCGGAGCCGAGCGGGCAGGGACCCTCGACAGGGACCCTCGAGTGGAACGAGAGGAGAGCGAGGCGAGGACCTGAGCGAATTTGACTCACCGGGGTAAATTCGCGTGCCTCCGAGTCCAGACCCCGAGCCGTCCGGGCTCTGTGACGAAAAGGAGGATCGCTATTTTAAGTTAAGATAGTGATCATCCGCAATCGGCCGCAGCGACCGTTGAAGGTTTAGCCTTCCTGAGGCGCTTTTCGAGGGAACCCGGTCTTCGGGGTGGCGAGGATGTCTGAGCCTGAGCAGTTCAATCGGAAAGGCCAAAAGAGGGTAAGGGACAGAGTCCTGGTGCGTTGATCTGGGCGGCGAGTTCCGCAGCCAGCGAGAAAAGCGTTGAGGGAACGGCGTGAAAAACCTGAACGGGAGCGAGGTTGATTGCGGATGTTTAGATGCCAGACGCTCTTGTTTTTATTTTACCCACTTTTCGCAATAGAGACAGCCATTTGTTGACACGATGAGGAGATTAGCCTACAATTTTTGCAAATGGCATCCCTCGGGCAAGATCTCAAGAGAGAAAGAGAACTCAGAGGGATTTCCCTCAAAGAGATCGCTGATGCCACGCGCATCAGCCTGAAGTTCCTCCAGGCCCTCGAAGAAGATCACCTGGAGATCATCCCCGGCAAATTTTTTGTCCGCGCCATTCTTCGCTCCTATGCCAAAAGCATCGGCGTGGACGAAAACCAATTGCTTAACAAGTACCAGGAAATGCTGCTCTATGACGAAGATCGGCTGGATAAGGAGCCCCGCCAAAGGCTAAATCCTCCTCGGATTTTAACCCCAAAAAGGATGCTCATTCTTCTTTTTGCTCTGGTTGTTGTCGTGATGGCCGCGCTTCTCTACTACGTCTTCATCTCTTCCCCTGGAAAAAGGGCCCTGCCGCCGAAGCCGAAACCCCAGTCCTTCTCGCCAACGTTGCCTCCAAACCCGGTCCAACCTCCTGCTCAGGAGCCAGCGGTCGAAGAGGTCAAAGGCCTCAACCTAAAAATATCTATTCTCGAGGAGACCTGGATCCAGCTCTACGCTGACGGGAAAAGAGTCTGGGATGGAATCAAGGCCGCAGGAGAAGTTCTTAATGTCAAGGCGGAGCAAGAACTGGTCTTTAATGTGGGCAACGCCGGAGGATTGGCTTTTACCATCAACGGGAAAAAAGCCAGGCCTTTCGGCCCGATGGGAGCTGTGCGCAAGGACATCAAGATAACGCTGGATAATTACCACGAATATCTTCTTTCGGATAAGGAGAATAAAAGCTAAGCTCGATGGCAAATTTGAAGAAAAAGGGACCGCGGTTCATTGGGGCTTTCATCATCCTGCTTGTTGTTCTCTTCTTTGCCATCGATTTTTTTATGCGCGAGTCGCAGGAATTCTCCCCCACATCCGTCACGAATGTTCTTCTTTCCTCCATGCAGATCATCGTCCTCTTGCTCTTTCTTGTCCTCCTCTTTGTCCTGGGAAGGAACCTGGTCAAGCTCTATCTTGAAAGAAAACAGAAAGTCGTAGGCTCCCACTTCAAGACAAAACTTGTTTTGTTTTTCATCGCTCTTTCTTTCATCCCGACTCTTCTTCTTTTCTTTTTTGCCAGCGACCTCATCAGCCGCAACATCGAACTTTGGTTTAAGACTCCGTTCGATAAAATCCTGGAAGACACCAAAAGCCTGGCCGATGGAGTTTACACCAGCGCCGAAGAAACGGCTTATCATTATGCCCTCGAGCTTAGCCATGACATCAAAAACCAAAAGCTCGTCCAGTTGGAGAACAGGCTTCTCCTCAGAGATTTTATCCGGCGAAAGCTTACCGAATACAGGCTGGATGAAATCGGCATCTATCTGGAAAACGAAGAGCTGTTCACCTATCTCAACCCCAACCTGCCCCTTCAAAATTATAAGTCTATCCAAGTCAATATGGTGCAGAGAGCTCAGTTGGGCGAGATCTTTCGGAGCATCGAGCCGATGGGGAACGGGGAGATGATCCGCCGAGCAGCCTCTTTTCTCATGCCCAATGAAGGGAACGTCCTGGTGACGACGGGAAAATTCTTCCCTCAGAGTTATGCCCAGAAGATTGATAATATTAACTCCTACGTCCAAAGATACCGCCTGCTCGTGCCGCAAAAAATCACCGTGAAAACCTTTTATGTCATCAGCTTGATGTTCATCACGCTGCTCATTGTTTTCGCCGCCAGCTGGATCGGCCTCCATCTCGCTAAAGGAATTACTGTTCCGATCGAAAAACTCGCCCAAGCGACCAAAGAAGTCTCCAAAGGAAACCTGAATGTCCGCGTCGAAGACGCGGCGTCCGACGAGTTGGGGACCCTTATCGACTCCTTTAACCAGATGATCTATGACCTCAAAGAAAGCCAGAGGCATATCGCCCAAAAGACTTCGGAGCTCGAAAACAGAAAGCAATACATCGAGACTGTCCTCAACAATATCACCACGGGCGTGATCACCTTAGACGCCCAGGGGAATATCACGACAATCAATCCCTCAGCCCGAGAAATGCTGACTTTGGAGGAAAGGAATCCTATTGGAAAAAGTTTCCAGGAAGTCCTCAATGAGAATAAATACAGTGAGCTTATCAAAAATATTGCTTGGGGGATGAAAAATAGATACCGGCTGGTCGAAAAAGAAATCCACATCTTTTCGAACGGGCAAACCACGACTGTGGCCCTGGCCCTTTCTCCTCTGCAACAATCCGACGGCGCTTTCTCGGGGATGATTGTCGTATTCGACAACCTTACTCAGCTGATCAAAGCCCAAAAAATGGCCACCTGGAAGGAGGTCGCCCAGAGGGTGGCTCACGAAATTAAGAACCCGTTGACGCCGATTCAGCTTTCAGCGGAAAGGATTATCAAAACCCTGAAGAGGAATGATCAGAACTCCCCGGAAGTCATCGAGGAAGGAGCCAAGACGATTATCCAAGAAGCCAGAACGATCAAGTCCCTCGTTGATGAGTTTTCTAATTTTGCCCGGATGCCCAAGGTCGAGCTGAGGCCGACTGACCTCCGCCCCCTGGTCGATCAGACAGTCTCTCTTTTCCGAGGCATCTTCACCCAGATCGAGTTTGAGGTTGACCTGGCTGCGGATCTCCCCCCTTCCCTCCAGCTTGACCCTGAGCAGATGAAAAGAGTCTTAATCAATATTTTTGACAACGCCATCGAGGCCATGAACAAGAAGGGGAAAATCAAGGTTCAGGGCTTTTTCGAGAAGAAGCAGCAGCAGGTGAATATCGAGATCTCCGACTCGGGCCCGGGAATTTCCCTCGAGGATAAAAGCAAACTCTTCCTGCCCTACTTTTCGACTAAAAAGAAGGGCACCGGCTTGGGACTGGCCATCGCCAGTCAAGTCATCAGAGAGCACAGCGGCACGATCCGCGTGGAAAACAACTCTCCGACAGGCGCCAGATTTATCATCCAACTTCCCGCATGACCACAGAAAAAATCCTGATTATCGACGACGAAGCCAGCATCCGATCCTCTCTCAAAGGAATTCTTGAGGATGAGGGCTTTCTGGTGAAAACCGTGGCGACAGGAGAAGAAGGCCTGGAATTGCTGAAGAATCAAAATGTTGACCTCGTCTTGCTGGATATCTGGCTTCCCCGGATGAGCGGAGTCGACGTCCTTAAAAAAATAAAAACAATGGAGGAAAATCCGCAGGTGGTGATGATCTCGGGTCATGGCACGATCGAGACGGCGGTCATAGCGACAAAGCTCGGCGCCCATGATTTTCTGGAGAAGCCGCTTTCGCTGGAAAAAGTCGTCCTTACAGTCAGGAATACCTTGCGGCAGAAAAAGTTAGAGGAAGAAAACATCCTGCTCCGCGAAAAGCAGCGATCCAAATATTATCTCGTAGGCGAAAGCCGTTCCCTACAAAAGCTGAGAGAAGGGATCGACAGGGCAGCCGCCTCCAACGGCCGAGTCTTGATCTTTGGAGAAAACGGCACGGGCAAAGAGCTGGTTGCCCGCCTGATTCACCAACAAAGCCCGCGTAAAGAAAAGAAATTTATGGAGGTCAACTGTTCCGCCATTCCTGACGACCTGATGGAAAGTGAACTTTTCGGCCATGTCAAGGGCGCTTTTCCCCAGGCCCATAAGGATAAAAAAGGGAAGCTTCTGCTCGCCGATGACGGAACGCTTTTTCTTGATGAAGTGGGCGACCTGAGCTTAAGAATTCAGGCTAAGCTCATCCGAGCCGTGGAAGAACAAAGGTTCGAGCCCTTAGGAACAACAGAGCTGATACCCTTCAATACGCGCCTCATCGCGGCGACAAGCAAAAATCTGAGGGAGCTCATCGGCCAGCGGAGATTCCGGGAAGACCTTTACTTTAAGCTCAACATCATTCCTCTCGCTCTTCCGCCGCTGCGAGAAAGGACCGAAGACATTCCTCTTTTGATCGACCATTTTCTCAAGCATTTTTCCGCGGAATACGGGAAGAAGCCCAAGACCATGAGCCCAGAGGCCCTGGGCGCATTCCTGAAATATGTCTGGCCCGGAAATGTCAGCGAGCTGATGAATGTTATCGAGAGGTTCGTCATTATGGTTCAAGAAGAAGAGATCGCAAGCTCTCATCTCTCTCTTCTCGTCGAGACAAGAGAACTTGAGAATATCTCTGACTTCTTCGAAGGCCATTCGCTGGAAAAAGCCAAAGAGCAGTTTGAAAGACGTTATATCCATCGCGCTCTCATGAGAAACAACTGGGAGATTCCCAAGGCCGCTTCCGAATTGAAAATTGACGAGGCCAACTTGAGGGAGAGAATCAAAGCGCTGAATATCACTTTTACGGCTTAGCCTTTAGATAACCCATGCCCATCGACCAATCCGAAGCCATCGTCTTGCGCAGCTTCAATGTCGGGGACCAGGATAAAATCGTCGTTTTCTTTTCCCGCGACAAAGGCCTTCTCCGGGGCATGGCCAAAGGAGCGCGGAAATTCGGAAACCGTTTTGGAAGCAGCCTTGAGCCCATGTCTCTGGTCAAAATTTTTTATTATGAGAAAGAAAGAAAAGACCTCGTAACCGTGAGCCAGTGCGACCTCATCGAGTCTTTTTTCGAGGTCCACAAAGATTACAGAACGATGTGCACGCTATCCTATTTTGGCGAGCTGGTCGAGGAATTTTTCCCGGCGAGGGCCAAGGAGGATATCCTCTTTAGACTTTTTCTCTCCACCCTGCAGGCCATTAAAGAAGGAGGCGGCCTCAACCTTTTAAGCCGCTATTTTGAAGCCTGGTTTCTCCAGATCAACGGCCTGCTCCCCGATTTCCGGAGGTGCAAGAAGTGCCAGAAGAAACTTCCCGGGGGAGGTTGGCTTTCCCCAAAAATGGACGGCGTCTACTGCCCGGTCTGCGCTCCCCAAAAAAAGGAAGCGATTTCGCCCGAGATTGTCCCTTTCCTCGTCTGGGCTAAGAAAAATCCGCCTCCCAAGAAAGGTGACATTCCGTTTGCGGCCGGCCAGCTCGAATCCATCAGGAAAACCCTGCAGACGCTGATCATCTTCCATCTCGAGAAGGAGCCCAAAAGCCTCCACTTCCTCAAGAACTCTCCAGGTTGATTTTGTGCGGGTTGACTTTTTCGGCTTTTCTTTAGTATCTCTGGAACAGCTTGCCCCAGGAGGTCTCAAAGACTCTTCTTGTCCTTTGCTTGCCAATCGCGGGATGCCAGATCCAGTCATGAAAGATGACTGAAGCGACATAGGACCAAGGGGCAAGGACCGTCCTCAGCAAGAATTTTTCTAAAGGCTTGAGCGGCCCCCAGTAGATGAGCTTCTGGCCGTAGCTGGCAAACGTATTCCTGGAAGCCTGGAAGTGAAAATTGACCCCTTTGATGTCCTCG
>Ga0315280_10012874_pt1 | contig 10021 bp, 6 predicted proteins | sample YL17G06_40_MG_FD_203697 | JGI IMG/M metagenome (GOLD analysis project Ga0315280, IMG submission 203697) | Sediment microbial communities from Yellowstone Lake, YNP, Wyoming, USA - YL17G06_40 | ecosystem: Environmental > Aquatic > Freshwater > Lake > Sediment | place: USA: Wyoming | collected...
ACGCCACCGCCGGCGTGGCTTCCTGTAGCCTACGCTGAATCCTGTCCAGACGCACGAACTCGGCGGTCTGCCGCGCGGCGTCCTGCTTGCGTCCCACCCGGCGGTAGGCACCTGCCAGCAGGAAATGTGCGTCCCCGTTCTCCGGCTCGAGCTTCACCGCAACTTCCAGTTCCGGAATGGCCCGCCTAACCTGGCCCATGCCCAGCAACGCGCGGCCCAGGGCGTAGTGTGTATTTCCCACGTTGGGAGACAGCTTGACTGCTTCTTCGGCGAAAGGCAGCGCGGTGCTGTAATCACCCTGCAACATGAATCCATGCGCAATCTGCAGTCGCGCGGGAACGTGTCCCGGCGATACCTCCAACTCGCGGCGAAATTCCTCTCTGCCCTTCTCCGGGTAATGCCAGGTGATCAGGAACACGCCGTAGGCGTAGTGCAGGTTCGGGGTCCCGGGATAGCGCGCCAGAAGCTCGCGGAACTGCTGGTCCGCGTCCTGGAACGCAGTCGAGGCCATGTTGTAGGTGGCTTCTCCGGCCAGCAGCACCATCTCCCGTTTGTCCGGCGGAACCTCCTCCGGCAGGTAGGGCATCCGCAGGGTGCACAAGCCAAACGCCTCGATCACGCTGGGCTCCCGGTTGGCTTCGTACACAAACCCTTTCAAGATCTTGTAAGCCTGTTCGAACCTGCCAAAACGGCTGAGCAAGATGGCCAGATTGTAGTGAGTGACGTGCACCAGCAGCCGATTGTCCCCCAGGCCGAGAGTCCGCGCCTTGTCCAGATCTGTGACAGCGCGCTCGTAATCGCGCAACTGGAATTCGCAGAGGCCCAGAAACGCCCAGGTGGGCCCGTGTTTCGGAAGGGTGGCAGCGAGGCGGCGGAAAACGTCGCGGGCCTCGACGAACTGGTCAGTGGAGTAGTAAAGGGACCCCAGGTACCATAAGCCCTCGTTCCAGGAGGGTTGCAGCCGCAGAGCTTGCTGGTAAAGGGAGATGGCATCGGCAACACGTTCTGCTTCCCGTGCTTCGTTAGCGAGCTTGGCTAGCCGTTCGAACTCAGCGTTCGGCGCCGCTGCCGATTCCGTTTGGGCCGGCACTGCCTGGCCAGAGGGTTGAGCTGCTTGAGCGTACAGGGGCTCGCCGGCCGTTGCGATGGCCAACGCGATGACCACACTAGTGCTGACTGAGCCCTGATGTCGCATATCAGTTGTCTAGTATTCTAACACTGGCCCCCATGCGCCTCAACGTGCCAGCTTGCCTTGCGGGGGATGCGGGAGATCGAAAACAGGAAGAAGGAGAAGGCGCGCTCAGAAGATTCGGCCTGTTGGCGCTGGACCAGGGAAGCGGACCCCAGCACCAACAGGACCATTAGAACGAACAGCCAATCACTGATCAGAAATCAACCTTCAGCCCCAACTGGATATTCCGCGGCAGGTTGCGCACTCCCGTGACCTGCCCGAAGTCCCCGGCCCAGGGTTGGTTTTGAATGCCGGTCCACCACTGACCGCCCCCGCCAAACTGTGGAGTGTTGAAGAGGTTCAGGAAGTCAGCACGGAACTGTATCTTGAACGCCTCCGCTTTGAAGGTCTTCATGAGCCCGAAGTCGATGTTCTTGGCTCCTTGTTCACGAAGGCGTGTGTCGTAGCGCGGCGCGGTGCCGATGGTGTAAGCCGCCGGCCAGGCAAACGCGTCAGTATTGAACCACCGCCCTGGAGTGCGCTTGCTGACCGAGGGATTTCCTGCCAGATCCATGTATCCCCAGGTGTACCCATAGTCCCAGAAAATCTGGCCCGGGACCGGGAAGATGGGGAGCCCGCTGGCGAAGCGGACGATGCTCGACATTTGCCAGCCACCCACAATCTGGTTAGCCACCCCCGGCCAGTCGCTGCCCCACCGCTTGCCCTTTCCAAAAGGCAACTCGTAGACCAAGGCAGTGACGAAGCTTTGCGGCATATCGTGCGCGCTAATCGAGTATTCGGCCTTGCGGTTGTTGTAATCACGCCACTGGTCCCCCGTGGCCCAGCCCAGGTAGTCCTCGGAAGCATCGTCCATGGTCTTGGACCACTGGTAGGTGGAGAGCAAGCTAAGTCCGCCCTTGAACTGCCGGGTGAACTTGACATTTAAGGCGTTGTAATTGGCCCTGGCGCCCACCCACGAACGGGTCCACTGCACCGCGTCAAACTGCGGGAAGGGCCGCAGCAAGCGCTGATATGCGATCGTCGGCCCGCTTAGGAATGTCCCCTCCGGAACGTACCCATAGAAGGGGTTGGGGACCTGTTCATCCAGTGCTGCGCCCAGGCTGAGGTACTGGCTGGGCAGTTGGTTGGCGTTCAAGCTTGGGTTCCCCCACATCAACTTGCGCGCCCGGAACCCGGTGTAGCCCACCTCGAGGACTGACCCTGGCCCAAGTTCATACTGGAAATCCACACTGAAGTCCTGCTTGTAGCCGGTGGGGTGCGGTTCCAGTGGCCAAATCTGGAAAGGCGAGCCCCCAATCCCCGTCAGCAGACCGGCACCACTGCCTGTAGTTTGACTCAAGCCGTCCGGATAGGGATCGCTCACCAGGTTCAGCGGGGCGAGTCCGCCCCCACCTACGCTCGTCACCATGTCCGTATTCGTGGAGAAGCCCATGTGCTGGCCCGGCTGGTCAAAGGTGATCATCGCGGTGGTAGGCACATAAAAGACGCCAAAGCCCGCGCGCATCACGAGTTTATTGGTGAGCCGATAAGCCAGGCCCAGGCGGGGTGCCCAGTCCGACTTGTCGGTGGGCCAGCCGCGGCGGTTGTCGGCGGAGGCATATTGGATGCCACCAACCAGCGGCAACCCAACTTCATCCCCCAGTGGGCTGGCAATCGTCGGATTGAAGTAGCTTAGCCGGTTAAAGCGTTCGGTCATGCCCGGCTGAATTTCGTACCGCAGACCGAAGATGAAAGTGAGCTTGCGGTTGACGCGCCAGGTGTCCTGGAAGTAGGCGCCGTAGTAACGCGCGCTTCCCGCGACATCGATGTTGAATTGCGTGTTGCCACTGGAAGCGGTCCCCAGCAGCAGCGACGCGATACCACTGCCCGTCAGGAGGCTGGCATCGTCCTGCGAGGCCACGGGGCCCGAGGTCATCCCTTTACCGAAGGAGAAGTTGCCGCTGAAGCGGTCGATATTGTTCACTAGCGACTGTTCACCCATCCAGCCGAACTTGAAGCTATGGGCACCGTGCTCCTTCGTCACGTTGACCTGCAAGGAGTTGTCATAACGGGGGAACTTCCTGACCTTCTGGCCAAAAGGTGTCCCGATGTTGGATAACCCGACCACCGAGAATGCCGGAATAATCGGCGCGTGGAACAACGTCGGGTCAAGACCTACGTCGGCAGCAGTCAGCTTGCCCAACGCTGGCGCAATCTGCTGCTCCCTGGCGTAGCTCACTCCGAGCAACACGCCGACCACCCAGTTCGGAGTAGGCGTGAAAGTGTTATCGATGGTAGTGTGGAAACCCATGTTCTGGCTGAGGGCCTCGGCGTCGGCACCGTTGCAGAAATAGCAGGGGGGAGTGTAATTCTGGCGCAGCCTCTGGGTCCAGCGCCCAAACATTCGGTGCTTCTCGCTGTGGGCCCAATCAATGCGGGCCTCGATTTTGTCGTTGGTTGTTCGTGCCGGGCCGACCCCGACGAAGTTGTTCCGGCCTTCGGGCCCTTCGCCAGGACCCGTGGGCGCCGGATACAGGGCGAGAACCTTTTCGCCCACCGGATCCTTCAGGCCGTCAGGAATCACGTTTGCCGCGCAAGTGTTGGGGTAGACAACGCCCACACAGCTCGGGTCAAAGGCGGTGCGGAGGTAAACCCCGGGATTACCAGGATCCTCTACCGTCGTAAACGGATTGTAGATGACCGCGAGGCTGCCGTCGGGATTGTAGGTCTGGGAGAAATCACCCCGACGCTCCAGCTCGGTGGGCACCCGCATGACGTTGCTGCCCGTAGAGGGCTGGCGCAAGCCTTCGTAGGCGCCAAAGAAAAAGAGCCGCTTGCTCCGCCAGATGGGACCGCCGATGTTCCCGCCGAACTGGTGGCGCTTGAACTCGCCCTTTTTGTCTCGACCGCATTCGGGGGTGTTGCACCCGGGATCCACGTACCGGTTGTTGCCCCACATGGTGGCATCCAGGTTCTCGGAGCGCAGAAAGTCATACCCGGTCCCATGAAACTCGTTAGTCCCACTCTTGGAGATGAGGGTGATGATGCCGCCTCCGGCTTTGCCGTATTGGGCGTCATAGGTGTTGCGGACCACCTGCATCTCTTGGACGGAGTCCACTATGGGTGAAACCTGGAGCCCACCCCAGTCCCCTGCCGTCCCTGGCGCTCCATCCATAAGGATCTGTGTACTCATCGAGCGGCCGCCAGCCAGAGCGAAACTGTTGAACGACTGGTCAGTAGTGCCGGAGGGCGAGTACATGCCCCCAGGCGCGGGAACTGTCCCCGCCAGAGCGAAGACGAAATTCAGGGGGGTGCGGGTATTGTTGGGAAGGTCGGCCACCATGGTGCTGGTCAGGGTGGAGGCGTCGGTGGCCGACTTGGTATCCAGCAAGACCGCCGTCCCCGTCACCTCGACGCTCTGTGCCAACTGGCCGAGCTGAAGCGTCACATTCAACTCCGCATGGCGGCTGGCGAGCAGCACAAGGTTACGCTGCACGAAAGTTTTGAATCCCTGCGCCTTAACCATCAGCTCGTAAGAGCCGGGCAGCAGGTTGGAAAAAATATAGGAGCCGTCCGCTCCCGTGGTGGTATGGCGCTCGCCGCCCGTCGCCTCGTTCTTGATGTCCACCGGCACATTCGGCATGACCGCCCCTTGCGGGTCCGACACAACACCGGTAAGCTCCGCGGTGAAGGTTTGGCCGAAGCAAGGGAGTGCACCGGCCGTCACCAAACTGAGCACGAATGCCAAAGCCAAGTATCCAGCAGCCGAAAAGCAGCGCTGGGAAATGAGAGAAAGAAGCTGTCTCGCATAGGGGTTCATGATGTGCCTCCGTTGGGGCGAATTAAACGATTATATAAATCCCTTGTCAAGAGTTTTCTTCAGATTTTCCTTGGGCCGCCGGGCGGAATCTAACCCACTGAGGAACAAGAACTTACAGTCAGGAAGGCCTGCGGCCAATCTTTCTCTTGCACTTTTCTGCTAATCGATTTACCATCCCGCCCGATATAAGGTATATCTCATGGCCGCGCGCGTCACCATTAAACAGATTGCGGTGCTGGCTCGGGTCTCCACGGCAACTGTGTCCCACGTCCTCAACGCCACCGCCTATGTCAGCCCGAAGTTGCGCGAACGCGTGAAGCGAGTAGTGCGGGAACTCAACTACCAGCCTGATTACATGGCGCGTGGCTTGCGAACTCGCAAAAGCAGAACAGTGGGCATGATTATCCCCAACATCACCAACCCTTTCTTCCCTGCTCAGGTTCGCGGCGTGGAGGATGTGCTGCACCGCGAAGGCTACAACCTGATTGTGGGAAACTCCGATTACGATCTACAGCGGGAAGAGGCATACTTCCGGACCTTCGGGGCACGCCGAGTCGATGGGCTCGTGCTGGTCATTACGCCCACACGTCCTCCGCACTACTTGCAGAACCATAACTTCGAAGAGATGCCTGTGGTTTACATTGACCGCTTCTATCGAGGTGCGGGAGGGGACGCCGTCCTAGCTGACAACATCGCGGGCAGCCAGCAAGCGGTTTCCCACCTCCTGGAATTGGGGCACCAGCGCATTGGCGTCATCACCGGCCCGCTGCACATGCTCATGGCCCGCCGGCGCTTGCTCGGGTACCAGCGGGCCTTCCGCGCCAAGGGGCTGGCCGTTGAGCAGGAATTGGTGCGGGAAGGGGCGTTCGACACGCAATCGGGGTACGATCAGGCGATGGTCCTCCTGCGCCTGACGCCGCGCCCCACGGCCATCTTTGCCTGCAACGGCCTGATGACTATGGGATGTCTCCGCGCCATTGCCGAAGTCAATCTCCGCTGTCCGGAAGATCTCGCCCTGGTGAGCTTCGACGATCTAGAGTGGTTCGCTCACATGCGGCCCGGCATCAGCGCGGTCCGGAATCCGGCCTATGAGTTAGGGGCCACGGCGGCCGAGTTGCTCGTCCGAAGGATGTCCGGGAGCTTTTCGGGTCCACCTCAGCGGAGGATTCTCGAAACTCAGTTGGTGCTCCGCGAATCGAGCGCCCTCAAGCTCGAGACCAGTCTGCGGTTGGACGACCCGCCGACTTCAGGCTGACGTCGCGCGTTTCTGCGGAACCGGTCCCCGGGCCGGAAGCTTGCCGGGCAAATCCCGCGACTTTTCCCCGCCCTGTGCAGGTGGCGGCGAAAGGCAATTTCACAAATTCAAAGAGCAAAGGAAGCCCTTATGGAAACAAAGCTTGACAGACGCAATTTCATGAGGCGGACTGCCTTGACGGTAGCCGGGGCAGGTCTGGCAGTCTCCGGGGTCCAGCGAAAGATCCTGGGGGCCAACGACAAGATCGTGGTCGGGGTTATTGGCACCGGGCGCATGGGTCGCATCAACCTGGAAGACTTCGCCAAGCAACCCGACGTGGAAATTGCCGCGGTCTGCGATGTTTATGAGCCTAACCTCAATGAGGCCGTGAAGCTTACGGCGCGGACCGCGAAGACCTACCACGATTTCCGGGAGATTCTGGACCGCAAGGATATCGATGCGGTGATTATCTCGACCCCTGACCACTGGCATGCTCTCCAGACGGTGCTGGCCTGCAAGGCCGGAAAAGACGTATACGTGGAGAAGCCGATTTCGGTGGCCGTGGAAGAAGGCCGGCGCATGGTCGAAGCCGCGCGTAAATACAGCCGCGTCGTGCAGGTGGGAACCATGCAGCGTTCGGGGACCCACTTCCAAAAGGCTGCCCAGCTTATCGAGCAAGGGCTGATGGGCAAGATCAGCTTCGTGCGTAGCTGGGTCTATGTCAACGAGTACCCTAACGGCATGGGCAACCCCTCTGACCAGGAGCCGCCCGCGGGGCTCGACTGGGACCTGTGGCTGGGCCCAGCGCCGAAGGTGCTGTTCAACTGGAATCGCTTCGGCGTGGGGCCGGACAAGTGGTCAACCTTTCGCTTCTTCTGGGACTATGCAGGCGGGCACATGACGGACTGGGGCGCCCACCTCATTGATGTTGTCCAATGGGCGATGAAAGTGGATGGCCCCACAGCAGTCACTGCCTCCGGCGGCAAGTTCTTCCTTAAGGACAACCGCGACACGCCGGATACTATTCAAGTGACGTTCGATTATCCGGGCTTTGTCTGCACCTTCGAGAACCGCCTCTGCAATGCGAATTCCATGTGGGGCAAGTGGTACGGCATGGAGTTCCACGGCACCGACGCCACGCTGTTCGTAGATCGCAGCGGCTTCGAGGTGTTCCCTGAGAAACAGCAATCCGGGGTGATCGGCTCAACGTCCGCCGCCTGGGGCGGCATCAAGAAAGAGGTGGATCGGACGGCCACGATGAAGATGGACGTGGCCAATGATCCCCATCTGGAACACGTGCGCAATTTCCTGGATTGCATCAAGTCCCGCCAGCGACCCACCAGCGATATCGAGACGGGCCATCACTCAATCACCGCCTGCCACTTGGGCAACATCGCTTACCGCAGCAAGGAACGGCTGGCGTGGGATGTGGCCACTGAGCGCCTGACGCAAGGCAGTCCGGCTGCCCAGAACCTTCTGGGACGTGAGTATCGCGCGCCCTGGAAGTTGGTCGTGTAGGTAAGTCCGACGCTGCGAGGCGACTGGGCCGCTAAAGGCGACGGAATGGAGGCGAGGTCAAGTGAAACTCGCCTTGGCGGTCGAGCTACGACCGCCGCGCGGTCCATAAGCGCAGTAGACCAGCGTGCGTTGCGAGAATGGCAGGAAAACGAGGGCAACCAGGCACAGCAGCGTGATAAACGTGTCCCTACCAAAAACTCCATCGGCGTTGAAATCGTTGATGTTACCTGTTTCTGCAGCTAAGCTTCCTTGCCCCCATGCGCAGCCTATTCTTCTCCCTATTTGTGATCCTCCGCTCATCCTTTCAAACCCGCGCCGCTCTGCAGGTGGAAGTTCTTGCCCTGCGTCATCGGATTAACGTATTACGGCGGTCGCATGGCGGGCGTGTTCGCGTGAACCGAGCGGACCGCCTGCTTTGGGTGTGGCTCTCCCGGCTCTGGTCTGGTTGGCGATCTTTCCTGGTCATCGTCAAACCGGAGACGGTGATCTCCTGGCATCGCAAGGGCTTTCGCCTTTACTAGACGCGGAAATATAGTCAGGGTCTCCCTGGAAGACCCCAAGTGTCTCAGGAAGTGCGAGACTTAATTCGCAAGATGAGCTTGGCGAACCCGCTTTGGGGAGCGCCTCGCATCCATGGGGAACTGCTCAAACTGGGAATTGAAGTAACTCAAGCTACAGTCGCGAAGTACATGGCTCGCCGGCGAAAGCCGCCGTCCCAGAGCTGGGGCGCTTTTCTCAAGAATCATGTCAAGGAGTTGGCTTCTATCGACTTCTTCGTAGTGCCAACAGTCACCTTTCGAGTCTTGTTTGTCTTTGTGGTCTTGGCACACAACAGGCGACGTCCAATTTACTTCAACGTCACTGCCAACCCGACATCCGAATGGACGGAGCAGCAAATGCTGGAGGCATTTCCTTGGGATAGTGTGCCGCGCTATGTGCTGCGTGATCGCGATTCGATATATGGAGAGTCGTTCCGAAAGAGGGTCCAAGCGATGGGCATTCGTGAGGTCCTCACGGCCCCGCAGTCTCCTTGGCAGAATCCTTACGTTGAGCGCCTCATCGGGTCAATACGTCGGGAATGCCTCGACCACATCATTGTGTTGAGCGAATCATCTCTGCGCCGCATTCTGAAGTCGTATTTCCAGTATTACCAACACACGCGAACGCACCTATCGCTGGGCAAAGATGCACCGGAACCGAGAGCTATTCACCCACCGGGATTTGGTGCCGTGGTGGAGATCCCTGAGGTTGGGGGACTTCATCACCGTTACGAGCGCCGAGCAGCCTGAAGCGTTCCTCCGCGTACCGCAATCCCTAATTTCCTTGGGTGATTGACCGTTCAAGAGGAACTTGAGGACGGCTGCAGACCGTTGTCGCTGGCCGCCGCTTCGAGCATCAAGTCGTGTGCCGACGGCCGGGGGATCGATCGTCAAGTAGCCGAACAGGGAATCGGTAAAGCGTGCTGCCGATTGTTTTCGTGCCGCGATCGAATTTTTGGTAGGGACACAGGGCGGACAGGGAATTGAGTTTCAGCATAAAGGACAGGATGCCACACCCGGAAATTGCCGTCAGTTTGAAGTTGTGAGTCAGCGCGGACAAAATTATTGCGGACAACAGCTATGAAAGCGCATCGGACAGGCAAAAGGCAAGTGCGCGGCCAGGGCGCGGAACAGCGCGATCCTTTGACCCCAATTCTGGATTGCCCGAAAAATGACTTGACATGTTCAAAGATTGCATGTATTCATGTAAGAGCCCTATGGTAACGAGGCCTCGCAAACTCGCGGAGAACAAGATGTTATGGCAAATCATCATCGACCGGGGACTGCAGCGGGCATTCAGGGTTGAATGTGCGAAACAAGGGGTCTCCATGAGCAAGAAGGCGTCGGAGTTGGTAGCGAACTATTTGGCCCAGCTGTCGCACAAGAAGGCAATTACCAGACACGAAGCACGGAGGGCAAAACTGTAGGTTGAGTTGATTAAGCGGAAGGTTGCAGAGCTAGCGACTCTGCAACCTCCCTAAGCAAGCCGAGCCGATGAACTAGGCATCAGTTCAACCTGCCTTTCCAACTTGTATCACATTTCCTCCCGGCTCCCCAAGCCGGGAAGAAAGGCAGGTTCTTCATGACAGGGCATTCTGGCCGTCCCAGGTTCCTTTCCAGCCTTTCTCTTGTCCAGGCTGATTCCGAGAAGGAATTAATCCTCTCGCGTGGACCACTCGGCCAGCGGCTGGCGGATCTGGTGGCTCAGTACGGCCTGAAGGCCGTTAAGACTGCCGAAC
>Ga0315280_10012875_pt1 | contig 10021 bp, 7 predicted proteins | sample YL17G06_40_MG_FD_203697 | JGI IMG/M metagenome (GOLD analysis project Ga0315280, IMG submission 203697) | Sediment microbial communities from Yellowstone Lake, YNP, Wyoming, USA - YL17G06_40 | ecosystem: Environmental > Aquatic > Freshwater > Lake > Sediment | place: USA: Wyoming | collected...
CGTTGATGTCTGTTTCAAGGGACTCAGTGACTGTGGGGGCTGTCGTATTCGCCCTTGTGGTGTAATTATATTTCAAAGATATGTCGACAAGATAAAGCGGAACATCAACCTCGTCCTTTACCTCTATTCCAATGCGGGCAAGGGATAACGTCATGTTTTCTTTAATTAATGTAGCGTTTTTGGGTATGCTTTTAAATAAGCTGCCAATTTCCACAGTGCCCCTTATCCAGAAAGCCCTAAAAGTATAGTTGCCAGCCTCAAGCCTAAATTCCACCCAGCCTGTTTGGTTAGTTGTTTTTGCATCAAATAATATGGTTTTATTGCTGTATGCTTCAACGTCTACGTCAGCCACAGGTTCTTTGTCAAGATTTAAAGTTTGAATTCGGAAAATGATCCCAGTAACTGTGAAATTTTTGGTGTCAGATGGCGTTTTTGTTGTTCCTGGCGTAGTGACGTTGACTAAAGACACTGTATAGGTCCCTGGCATAGCATCTACAGGAATATACCATGAAGAGGTTACTATGCCGTATGCGTCAGCAGTTACATTTCTCGGATAGCCTGCAACGGATTCTCCGCCGAACTCTATGTTAATCGTCACGTTTTCGTATGGTTGATATGCCGAGCCTCGGATGGATACGTCTTCCTCCCTCCTATACTTTGGCTTATCTGTTAACCCCACTGTGAAATTTCCTATCACAATGGTTTTATTGACATCTACATTGTAGGTGCCCACGAAATCGGTATCGGTGCCATTGAAGTCTTTCAAATAGCTTTTAGTTTCATTTCCAGAACCGTTTATGTCGGTTCTAAAGCTTAGAGATGCATTGTAGAATGCCGCTTTGGGATCGGTCACGTTAATCGTGAAAGCGTAAGTTGCATTTGCCTCGCCTCCATACAAGCCTACGGTTATGTTCGTGTCAAGGCCCTCCTGCACCCAATCTGGTTCCGCAAAAACACGGTACTTTGTTTTATTGACCTCAAATGATCTAGAAGTTGAGTTTACTTCATGAACAGTGTCGCGCAGGGTTACGGTGTGATTACCTAGGATGGAAGGAGGCACCACAAAAGTGTCATTTACCCTTCTGCTGTCTGGTGCGCAGGTTCCCTTTTTGACGCTTTCATTATCCCACAAAATCACGTATTCTCCCTCTGGCATGATAATCTCTCCTAAAATCCGTACTTCCGTCCCCACGGGCCCAGCGCTCGGATCAATCTCAACAATTTTCACCACAAAAACTGTGAAGTTTTGCATATCAGGCAGTGCCTTGCCTGGCATAGTAGTATTGGTCAAGGTGACCGTGTAGTTTCCGCGCTTAGCATCTATTGAAATATTCCAAGAATCAGTCACCACGCCGCCCGTGTCGGCCGTTACATTCTTTGGGTAGCCTGGCACGTTTTCTCCGCCAACCAGTATATTAACAGTAACCGTTTCGTTGGCGCCGTATCCTGAACCTCGAATGTTGACGGTTTCAGTTGCATGATACTCTAGCTTGTCTGTTAAGCCTACTGTGAAGTTTCCAGTTGCGACTCCATTTTTTGCTTCAGGGTCTATTTGATCGACGAGTATGCTGTATGTGCCCGTGTAATTGGTGTTCGCTTCTGTTGTGAAATTTGTCGGATAAATGCTGGTGTTCCATCCTATACCCGTTGAGCTGGTTTCAACTGTAACGGATGCGGTGTAATTATAGGGTGCGCCTCTTGGGTCAGTCACATTAATTGTGAAATTATAGCTTGTGTTTGCTAATCCTCCGGTTAGACTCAGATTCAAGGTTGTGGTCAGTCCTTCCTGTATCCTGGCTGGCTTTGCCGATACAGAGTAAAATGTTATGACCGTAAACTCCGCGGGTGCAGATTTGCTTCCAGAATTAATGTCAAGCAAGGTTACGTTATGAACATCTTCGACAGAAGGAGGCACTATGAAGGTGTCGTTTACCGTTGTGCTACCTGGTGCGCATGTTCCGTTTTTTATATCTTTTTCATCCCACAAAATTGTGTAGGAACCATTCAAAGTATCGATTTCCCCTATAACTGTCACGTTTGTCCCTACGGGTCCAGAGCTTGGTTCAACCTCTGTTATTTTCGTTGTCGCTGTCGTTGAAGCGTTGGGAAATGACGGCACGATAAGCGTTGTGGCGAGTAGCATTAAGGCGAGGAATACTGTGATTTTACTCTTCCATCTCATTTGCAGCCCTCAGGATGTCAGCATTTTCTCGTGACCAACATTTTAAACTTAATGTTTTCGTCAGTGTGGATATAAACATATCCTACGATGTGGATGATCTGCGAACTCGTAAACGCAGGAAAGCTTCGTTCAGAGGCTTTGGCATTCGCAATCTCTAAGGGCTAGTATATTAGAAGTAGACGGGTTTACCAGTTTTGTCGGATTGCAGCACGGCTAAGGACATTTCTAAGGCTTTCCTTGCGTCTTGAAGGGTTACTGATGGTTTTTTGCCTTCTAGTATGGATTGAATGAAGTGGCGGTCTTGCTGTCTGTGCCCCCACATTTCAACTCCTTTCACTGGGAAAGACCACCGCTGCTTTTCTTCCTTCTCTCCATAGAGAATGGTCGTTGTGCCTCCTTCAGCCACAACCGCATTGCCTTTTTCGCCTACGACCTCTAGCCTCACTTTTTCCATTGAGGGAACGACGCTGCCGCTGTTTTCATTGATCACAATGGTTCCGTTTTTGAACTTGGTTATGATTGCCACATTGTAACCTAAGGTGCCGCCGAACTGGGGCAAGTCCAAGAACCTAATGGTGGCGTAGATGGAAGCGGGCTCCGAAGCTAAAAGCCAGCGAACCAGGTCTAGGGAGAAAACTGACATGGTTGGCACAGGCCCGCCCCTCTCCTTGTTCCATATCCAAGACCCAGGCTCCCACTGCATGGCGAGGGTGGACGCAGGCACAAATTCTACAAAATAGACGATGACCGGCGCTCCGATTTCACCGTTATCAACCAGTTCTTTAGCTTTGACGAAGCTGGGCGTAAAGCGAAGGCAATGACCGGGCATAAGTCTAACGCCTGCCTTCTTTTCTGCTTTTATGAGGCGGTCTGCCTGTTCTAAGGTTTCGGCTATGGGGCATTCGAGGATGGCATTTTTTCCTGCTTCAGCGACTTCTAGGCCTATGAACGCAATGAGGTTAGGTGGGAGACATAGGAAAACTACGTCGATCTTAGGGTCTTTAAGCATGTCCTTATAGTCAGTGTAGTAAACCTTAGCCCCAAACTTTTCACTGAACATCTTAGCCTTGTCAAGGCTTCTTGAAGAGACCGCGACGAGCTCAGCCTCAGGTATTTTCCTCAAGGCTGGGAGATGAACTCTCGTGGCCATAAAGCCGAGGCCTAAAACGCCTACTCCTACTTTATCCACGCATATTTCCCCCAAATTGAACTGGCACATGATAATGATGTAAACGTATAAAATTATTCCTAGTTTTGCAATAGGCAATAAGGAACATTTTATATTTCCTCTGTTAGAAATGCTTACACTGCGGGAGGTCAGCATGTCCCAAATTATAAAGGTCGGTGTAGTGAAAGTTGGCTGCATTGGAACGCTGCCCCTCATAGAATTTGTTTTAGATGAAAGGGCTGAAAGAACAGACATCGACGTAAGAGTCGCCGGATCAGGCGCCAAACTCGGATTGGAGCAAAGCCGAGAAGTCACAGGTCAGATAATAAAGCAGAAACCAGACTTCGTGCTCCTCATTGGGCCAGCTCAGCAAACGCAGGGTCCATCGGAGGCTAGAAGGATGCTGGCTAAGGCGGGTATACCCACGGTTGTCATTTCTGATGGGCCTACGAAAAAACTTGTGAAAGAGTTTGAGGAAGCGGGTTTAGGCTACATTGTAGTTGAGGCGGATTCGATGATTGGCGCTCGGCGAGAGTTCCTTGACCCCGCTGAAATGGCCCTGTATAACTCGGACGTAATCAAGGTTTTAGCTGTTACCGGGGTCTTAAACGTCATTGTAAAAGAAGTAGACATGGTCATTCAGTCTCTAGAGAAGGGTGAGACGCCTAATTTACCCCGCATAATTGTGGGCAAAGAGAAGGCTGTGGAGGCGGCTGGCTTCAAGAATCCCTATGCTAGGGCTAAGGCTATGGCTGCTCACGAAATATCGCGGCACGTTGCGGAACTTAACGTTGAAGCCTGCTTTAAGGTTGAAGAATGGACAAAGTATGTGCCTTTAGCTGCGGCGGGTCATGAAATGATGAGGACAGCCGCTAAACTGGCTGACGAAGCTAGAGAAATCGAGAAATCAGGTGATTCTGTTCTGCGGAAGCCTCACCATAAAGACGGCTCTATCGGAGAAAAAAGGGCGTTAATTGAAAAACCTAAGAAAGCGGAATAGTCATGTGAAGTCGGTTATGTTTCGTTGCGTGACTTTCTCTTTAGGCGTTTTTTCTGTTTCTTTTTCTCCGAAAATTACGAGTTGTCCGTAAACTCCATCGTATCCCGGTATCACCTTAACTTTCTCTTCTCTAACTCTTACAATGGCCTCAGCAATTTTAGGATCAACAATTTTTGACATCTCTTCCATGGACGCGCCTATGAGTACGCTATACTCGTCTCCGAACCTTGAAATGAGCGCATTGTAGATTTCCCAAACTTTGCTGGCGCCCGGATAAGTCACGCCTAAGACTGTTGAAATTATTTCTGAAAGGGGAAGGAGATGCATATAGCCTATGGCGTCCTTCGGCTTAAAGCCCATGGGACGGTCGGCGAGTTCCTCCACGCGTTGTTCAACTCCCTTCGTTAGTCTTCTTCTGCAGACTGGACAATGGTTTCCAAATTTTATGGCTTCTTGAGGCGGAAGGGAAACTTTGCAGTTTCTGTGGCCAGTCCAATGGTATTTGCCGTATGCGGGGTCTGTCTCAATAGTGAATTTGAAGCGTTTCGGGTCTTTTTTACGGATGGCATCCACCACTTCCCCATACGTTGGCCTTTCAAGCTCAAACACGTTGGCTTCTCTTCCTATGCGCCATGGCCAGCAGGAGTGGGAGTCGCTGTTGGAAACTAGGGCGAACTTGTCCAAGCGGCTTAGTCGCCAGTTCATGGGCGGGTCTGAAGAAAGCCCGGTTTCTAGGGCTGGAATTTGGTCTGTCGTGTCTTGGTAGCAGTCTTCCACTCGGTCGAAGCCGCTGAAGGCGCCGAAGATGCTGAACCACGGGGTCCAAGCGTGGGAGGGTATAACCACGTTTTCCTTGGACACTTCCATGACTTCCTCAACGAGTTGGGGCGCAGTCATATCCAGAGTGGGTCTGCCGTCCACGGCTAAGTCGCCGTGCCGTGCCAACCTGTCGTTAATTTGAACAGCGGTTTCGAGGCTTGGCGTTAAGATGACATGATGGATTTTTTTAACTTCTCCGTTGAAGGTAAAGATGGTTGAAACTTCGCCTGTTATCATGCATCGTACGGGGGATTCCAAATTCTTAGTCAGCTTGTAGAGGTTTGTGTCCGAGTCCTTGGTTAGGTCTTGGCTTAGTTCCTTGAGCCATCGAGGATGGGTTAGGTCTCCTGTGCCTACGAGGTTTAAGCCCTTAATTCGGGCGAAGCGGACGATTTCGTTTATGTTCATTTTTTCGCTTGTGGCTCGGCTGTATCGGCTGTGAATGTGCAGGTCGGCTATGACTCTCATATTTTTTCTCCGACTCTCAAGTTTTTAGGCCTTCAAGCTTATTTTCGTTTCTTAAAGAACATCAGACCGTCTTTTTGGCATACGTATTTGAAGCCAACTTAGTTAGTCCTTTTATTTCTCCTGGCGCTTATGCCATTTTCTTAACGTTGACAATGAAATTTCGTGCATTGCCGAAGGGTTAGGCTTGCACTAAAATTGTTAGGTTGTTCTGTTTAGTCAACGTGTTTTACTTTTAGGGTGTATGGGCATTTGGTGCAATGGTAAGCTACCCATGTGGCGTACTCTGTGGTTTCGTCTCCTTCGGTCCAACGTTCTAAGGTTCCTGTTTCACATTTAGGACATTTAACTCCACTTATCTTCATACTTCTCACCAGCCAGCCATAGCATTACCCATAGATATTGAAAGGCATGTTTTCTTCGACATATTTTCTGCCAGTGTCAGTAATAAAGCAACGTTCATTTTTCCTATGACTGCAGATTTACGTGTTAAACCTGCTGATCACGTCGGCTACGACTCTCAATTTTTCTCGGCTCCTTTTTTAGCCACGTATTTTTCGAAAACCTTTTCCCAGTCGATTCTAAGCATAAGCACCATAATTATGATTAAGAGTATGCTCGTGATTATGACCGCCAGCCAGCCTCCTTCGCCAAACATGGTTGTAATTACGCCTTTGAATAGTTGACCGCCATACACTAATATGAAGCACATGGACAACTTGCCTAAAAGGCACGGGATAAAGGCTTTGATAAATTTGTAATGCATCATTCCTAAGGGAATGAATAGAAGGTCGTCGGGCAGCGGGGTTAAGGCGAATACGAAAATTGCCCACGGCCCATAGCGGTCTAAAACCTTAACCATGTAATTCATTTTTCTCTGTCGTTCCTTGCTCACCAACGCGCGTCCATAGTACCCTAGTGCGTATCCGAAAAACTCACCTATAGCGGAGCCGAAACCGCCTGAAATCGCAACAAGGAAGGGGTTAAATGCTCCGCTTGCTCCCATCAACAAAATTACGAGAGTGTATGGTATGGGATAAATTATGCTTACTGCGCCGATGAGGCTTATGAGAAAAACTCCGAGGTAGCCGAATTGCAGTGCGAAGGCTTGCATCCATTCCTGTAGAGACGACAAACGGACCCTCTTTTACGTGAATAGTTATCTTTTCGACTTTAAGCATTGCTATGGAAGCATTTTCTCAGACTCTATGCACACTTTTCTCCTCTAGGCTGAGGCGTGTGATAGGTGCTCTACTATATGAATGAAAGGTTAATTTTTTATTTAATTTGCTCCCTTTCTGGTTATAGTGGTGATGTTTGGAGGTAATGCAGTTGGACTTGATGCCGATTTACGTGTTAAATCTGCTGGTTACGTTTGCTATGTTCTTTGTCTTGATTTTTCGAGCTTGGATGGAAGTGAAAAATTATAGGATGATGTGGAAGGAGTTGGAGTGGCGTAAAACCCGCGAAGTGGCAGGCAGAATCCTAAGGGCGGAAAAAGAATTGTTCAAGGAAGTGGAGGGCGGACAGGAATTATACAAACTGCTCTGCGAAATGTTCCAAGCGGCAGAAAGCTAAAAGCGCCTTAAGCATTCAATTATCTTTATTTTTCCATGTCGGCAGGTCCCTTAGAGCGTGAAACATATTAACTAGACTCAGTGTTATTTACGGTTACCATTGCGACTAGAGGTGCACCGTGGAAATTGGAGAAGGACAAGAACTTCAGCGAATGGTTTGATGGGCTTCTATTTAGCGCTAACATTTTGGATAATCGTTATCCAGTTAAGGGTTTTTCAGCTCATAGGGGCTGGGGCTTCAGAATAGTGAAGAGAATAATTCAGATGTTGGAGGAACGCCTTGAGGAAACTGGACATGAGCCCGTCATGTTTCCAGTGGTGATACCTGAAGACGCCTTTGCGAAGGAAGCTGAGCACATAGCCGGTTTTCAGGCTGAAGTTTTCTGGATAACCCACGCGGGAGATAGTAAGCTTGACAGGCGGCTGCTGTTAAGGCCCACGTCGGAGACTGCGATGTATCCCCTCTTTGCCTATTGGATTAGATCGCATGCTGATCTTCCCCTTAAGGTTCATCAGAGCGTCAGTATCTATCGATATGAGACTAAGGCTACTAGGCCTCTGCTTAGAATGAGGGAGTTCCTCTGGAATGAGGCTCACACAGCCCATACGAGTTCGGAGGAAGCGGAAAAGCAAGTCAGAGAAGGCATAGGCATCTACACTGAGGTCTTCAAGCGTTTAGGCCTCAGCTATTTACTGTTGCAGCGTCCCGACTTTGATAAGTTCGCTGGAGCCGTCTATTCCGTGGCCTTTGATGCTTGGAACCCCGACGGGAGAGTCAACCAGATCGGAACGGTTCACAATTTGGGTGAAAACTTTTCGAAAGTCTTTGAGATCACTTACGAGGATGTGGACGGAAACCACAAGAATGTTGTGCAAACTTGCTATGGCTTAGGCATTAGTCGAACATTGGCGGCGGTCATCGCTCAGCATGGAGACGACCACGGCTTAGTTTTGCCTCCTGAAATTGCGCCTGTTCAAGTGGTTATTGTGCCCATTCCCTATAAGGGACTTGAGAAGGAAATTTATGCTTATTCCAGAAAGGTTTTCGATGCCATAAAAAACGCGGGCATAAGGACGATTCTAGATGATAGTGAGAAGATGCAGCCTGGGGAAAAGTTCTATCATTGGGAGATGTTCGGCGTTCCCGTCCGCGTGGAAATTGGTCCTAAAGATTTGGAGGCTAAATGCGTAACCCTTTCTAGGAGAGACACGCTTAAGCGGACAACCGTGAGTTTTGATGATTTAGTGCCTTCGGTTCAAACCTTGTTTGAGGATATTATGGGGAATCTGCGGGCTAAGAGCCAAGAGGTTTTGGAAAAAAGCATTGTAGACGTTGCTGATGTTAAGGCGTTGAGGAAGGCCGTTGGGGGCAAGAAGATCGCTAGGGTAAATTGGTGTGAAAGCCAAGAATGCGCCGACAAAATTAAGGAAGAGGCGGGCGGAGGAGAAGTGCGCGGACACCGATACGATGTGGAAGAGAAGCCCACTAAACCATGTCTAATATGCCAAAAACCCGCTAGCCGAATAGTCTACGTAGCAAGAGCATACTAGAGAGATTTTTTGTTGATTTCTGGGTCGTTAAATGCATTGCTGAAAACGGTTGTGCAAAAGCTTTCCCAAGAAAAGAGTTGAAAAAGAGAAACATACGCGCGAAGTTTTTAAAAAGATGGTTGTAAGTCCTCTTAGAATCAAGTCGTGAGTGAAATGGAAAGAAAGGTAAGTAACGAACATATAAAGAGGGTATTGGAAGATATCAATTGCCAAGTAAGAAAATACTTCGAGAATATGATTAAATTTCACACGAGAATGGACCCAAGTAAGGCAAAGGCATTAGACCTTGGACCTAGCATTGATTTCTTAAACCAAGTTTGGGTCCTGTCCTTGAAATGGGGAAATCAAAGAATGGAATATATAGGGCGCTCTCTTCAACAACTTGCTGATTTCTTGAAGGGATTTAACTCTAAGAATGAGATACACGATCTTAACATTTTTTCGGAAAAATTAGAAAAATATGTCTCTAGCAAACTTAGCATTAACCCTAGAACATCACCAAGTCTAAATGAAGTTCTTCGATTAACAGAACTCCTTACAAAGTTCCACTCTATAAGGATTAAAACAGCTGCTTTGATAATGAGATTTATCTGTTTGGATTGCAACTTTCTTGAAGTTGATAAGAGTAAGCTAATTCCACCACTTGACAGAGTGAATTATAGGATGTGTGAACAGCTTCTCGGCAGAAAGTATACTCTAGAAAAATTGGGAGAAAGCAAAGCAACTTTTGGTAAGAAAGCAACCATAGCTTTTGACAATATTGGGAAAGATGTACTAGGAAAAAATAAAGTTCTCATCGATAATCTATGGTTCATAGGACATTTTTATCATGGAACACACAGAACGAATTGCCAAATAAGAGAAGGCGCAGAGATCATTGAGTCCCCATATTTGCAAGACATAAGATTACAACCTTCATGCCCCTTTTCCGAATGCGGCTACAAACGTGCAAAAATAAAACTATGAATTCAGTAGGTACTTAGTCCCTACACTCATTAGGAGATTGACTCTTAACTAAGCACCTCTAATGCGCGCGACCCGTGACTAGGAAGTTGGCTCTTTAATTAATGAAATTTGCGCGCGCATATTTGTGGTTTGTGTAGGCTTCAAATATCTATAGGGGGTCTAACTGCTAAAAGTTAGAGCATGAGCTTAACAGCTTGTTTTCCTCTCATGCCTGTTTTTACGCCTAGTTTCTGAGCTTTAGTTGTAACTGCCTTGATTTCAGCCTCTAAAACATCTTCGAAGCTTTTTACTCC
>Ga0315280_10012878_pt1 | contig 10020 bp, 10 predicted proteins | sample YL17G06_40_MG_FD_203697 | JGI IMG/M metagenome (GOLD analysis project Ga0315280, IMG submission 203697) | Sediment microbial communities from Yellowstone Lake, YNP, Wyoming, USA - YL17G06_40 | ecosystem: Environmental > Aquatic > Freshwater > Lake > Sediment | place: USA: Wyoming | collected...
TGAAAGGCCGTGGCCCCATTGAAGCTTCGGTACGATTGGCTCGATTGCGACGACGGATCTGATCGTCTCCACGGCTGAAAGGCCGTGGCCCCATTGAAGCACCTTGAATTCCAGTTCCAGCGCATCCACAGGACCGTGTCTCCACGGCTGAAAGGCCGTGGCCCCATTGAAGCACCCCGTCCTCAATCTCGGAAAGCCTCTTGGCATCCTCGTCTCCACGGCTGAAAGGCCGTGGCCCCATTGAAGCCTCTTGGCTAGGACGGACCGACAGATGGCCAAAAGCGTCTCCACGGCTGAAAGGCCGTGGCCCCATTGAAGCGGCATATCCCCTCTCATGTTTGTACTTAGTGTCTACGTCTCCACGGCTGAAAGGCCGTGGCCCCATTGAAGCATGATGGACGAGACCGTGCTCATGTATTGCTCCACGGTCTCCACGGCTGAAAGGCCGTGGCCCCATTGAAGCGGCAACGGTCACTGGAGATACCTACTCCGGTTCCGGGTCTCCACGGCTGAAAGGCCGTGGCCCCATTGAAGCCGATTGCATCACCTCTGAGAGAGAGAAGGGAGGAGGGTCTCCACGGCTGAAAGGCCGTGGCCCCATTGAAGCTTCCACTGGCTCGCGTAGTGGGCCCGGATATACTCGTCTCCACGGCTGAAAGGCCGTGGCCCCATTGAAGCAAAGCGGGCAAATATATTGTCACGCAAGGTTCGGCATGTCTCCACGGCTGAAAGGCCGTGGCCCCATTGAAGCTACCTTCTTGGTGGCAGAAGCATCCGCATTCCGAATCGTCTCCACGGCTGAAAGGCCGTGGCCCCATTGAAGCTCCTCCTCCGGGGAGGTGACCCACCTGAGAGCCCCGAGTCTCCACGGCTGAAAGGCCGTGGCCCCATTGAAGCGAGCACGTCCTCGAAGTCGTCCATGGCGCAGATCTCGCCGTCTCCACGGCTGAAAGGCCGTGGCCCCATTGAAGCGCGATGAAGCGGAACGCAACGCCCGAGGTGCCCCAGGGTCTCCACGGCTGAAAGGCCGTGGCCCCATTGAAGCTTCTCGCCTAATAACGCCCCTACTGTGTAGTCCCCTTGTCTCCACGGCTGAAAGGCCGTGGCCCCATTGAAGCCAAGTCCTTGCAGAGCCGTGAGCGGTTGATAGACTGCTCTGTCTCCACGGCTGAAAGGCCGTGGCCCCATTGAAGCTAGTATTCTCTCCCACGGTGCGCCACATCTCGGACGTCTCCACGGCTGAAAGGCCGTGGCCCCATTGAAGCGAGAGAAAGAAAATCAAAGGGGTTTTTGGGCTGGCCTTGCACTATCTAGCAAGAATTAGAATCGGGATTCCAACATCTGGCCCATTGGCAGTTCTGGCCCGGTTGGGCCCACTCCGTGTTCCAGCCAGAGAATCATCTTCAGATTTCAGACACACAGATTTCCCGGTCGATTGAATTCAGATCTCAATTCCCCGGCTTTGAACACGTTTGGGCCCCTTCGGGCCCGAAATAGGAAAAAACCAGGCAACGAATCTCATTTTTTCAATTCCCACAGGGCCCGGTGCATAGGCATGACCTCCCCCGGCTCACCAAGAGACGAAACACCAGGATGGGCAAGCGAGGCTTCGACTAAGGAAGAGTCTCTTGAGAGAAGCTATTTTGGCAACGGCTGAATCCTTGCTATCCCCGGATCATAACTCAAATTCAGTAGTTCGTAAAGTCGTTTCTTGACGTATCCATGCTCTCCTTTCAACGTTTCATTCTTCGCAAGGACTAGGAGCCATCCCTCCCGTGCCAGTGTTTGTGGAAACATGAGCCGTGGATGGGATGACAGAGCCCGGAAGGGCTCCGAGAGATTATGCGCTTGTGGGACAAATAACCCTTGCCCTCGGAACCAGCGGGGAAGGGTCACCGCCGAGGAGATCGCAGAGGCGGCGGTGTTCTGGATCCTTCGGCTCCTCGGCAGGCGATTCCATGGCAAATACGCCCCCGATGACATCGCCAGCGTGCTCGCACTGGCGGCATCCAGAGAATCCTCCACCAGCAGGATATGCCAGGAGCACGAGCGTGCTCCGAGCGAAGGCGTAGTGCGCTACCGCCTCCGTCACCTCACGCTCAAGCCTCTTCTCAAGAGGGCGAACAGGCTGCTCGCGGAGCAGGCAGCGAGCCTGCTCCCAAGACGCCCTCTCAAGATAGCTATCGACTACACTCTCATCCCGTACCACGGAAAGCCGAGGAAGCGCGAGGACGAAGTCGTGAGAGGACCGCCCAAATGTGGAACCACATGGTTCCACGCATACGCGACGGCGTATACCATCCTCTCGGGAAGACGGGTCACGGTTGCCCTAGCATTCGTGAGGGGCAGAGATGGCAGGCTCAAGGTCCTCGAGGAGATCCTCCGTCTCATCAGCAGCCAGGGCATCGAAATCAAGTGCCTCTACCTGGACAGGGCGTTCTTCACGGTCGACATCATCGGACGCCTCCAGAAGAGCTCCATTCAGTTCCTCATGCCGGCGATAGTGCGCGGGAAGACGAAGGGCACCCGCGCATTCGTCAAGGGCAGGAAGAGCCACTCAACGCTCTACACGATGAGGAGTTCGAGGACGAATATCTCGGTCACCTTCCCGACCCACGCTGTCGTGACATACTCCAAGGGGAGGCAGGGAAAGCACAAGGCCGTCACATACCTCTTCGCGAGCAGCTCACGTCATCCCCCACTCAACAGGATGCTGGCAGAGTACAGGCTTCGCTTTGGGATCGAGTCGAGCTACCGGCAGCTGTCCGATAGCCGCATCAGGACCTCGACGAGGGACCCGAAGCTGAGGGTGCTATATGTGGCCACGAGCCTCCTGCTCGTGAACACATGGGTCGAGAAGAAGTGGACGAACCTTTCCACGACGAGGAGGGGACCGGGAGGGAGGACGGTCCACGAGGACCTCCTCCCCTATGAGAGGTTCCTGGCCATGCTCCAGTACATCCTCGAGCGGAACTATGAGTTCATACTGGCCGTAGAAGTGCCGGAGAAAAGACTGACTGCTGGTTCGGTGGGGAGGTGATTACGAACTACTGAATCTGCCCGAACGATATGGTTTCTTTATTCTCAAAGTATCAGGTCCACAGAAACGACTATGATGCACATGGCCACCTCAAGGCCCCATATAAGGGCGACAAGTTCTGGCTCGTTCACCCTTAGGTGTTTCATGAATATGTGCGTCAGGGACTCGATCCGACCGTGGTACTCGAGATAACCATTCCCTGCCTCAGAGCAGTAGTTCTCCGCCTCGAAGTGTCCAATTAGCTTCAAGAAGAACTCGACTATCATCGGTAGGAATATGAAAGCGGTCTGGACCTGGATGTTGGAGAGTATGCCTGCGACCGCTATTGTAGCCCCCATGAAGAGCATCATCGTGTCTCCCGGGAAGATCCTTGCAGGGTATTTGTTGAAGTACAGGAAAGCAATCAGCGCGCCAAGGAGGGGGACGAGCAGGTAGACCCCGTCCATGCGGTCGTGTATCATGCACAGAATCACGAGCGTCAAGGACATTATGATCCCGAGTCCCGTGCCGAGGCCGTTGAATCCTTCGAGCATATTGGCCGCGTTTGCAGCGCATGTGACAGCAAACGCTGCGACGACTATCATCCAAGGCCCGAAGTTGATTTCGGCCACGTGCGGAATGACTAAGTGTTGGTCGGCTGCCGAGGCGAATGGGAGGGCTATCACGAAGGGCAGGAATGCCTTGTGCCTCTGCCTCAGGTCGAAGAGGTCGTCCATCATGCCCACAAAGGCAGCACCAAGCGCTGCGGACAGGGAGACGTTCAGGAGATCTATCTTGGAGATGTGGTTCAGAGCTACGAGCACGCCCACCCCTCCGAAGAAACCGACCACTACAGCTATGCCGCCCATCTCCGCGATATCCGGCCTGTCGGGCTTGTTGAGGTCCTTGCCGACGACGCCCCTTGTCTTCAGTCGAGGGATCAGCCAGGGCAGAACTAGGAAGGTCGTTGCGAGAGCCGCGAAAAAGCCCGCCACAAACTCAAGACCGTTCTGCGTGCGGTCGTCCCCCGCCTTGCATGGGGGAACCCTATAATTATGTTTGCAGGTCTGTTGTACAACTCTGTACCGTTCTTGGCATGGCAACCTTGTTAGGCCGGCTTTCGACAGAGCCTACCGGTCATCCTGGGGAGATCTTTCCCGCCTCCAGGAACAGGCGCGAGGTCGCGTGCGTGGCCAGTTCCTTGTCGTGCGTGGCGAGGATGATTGTCGCTTTGAACTCCTTCCGGACGAGAGAGAACATCTCCATGACGTTGTCTGTGTTTTCGGAATCCAGATTTCCGGTCGGCTCGTCCGCGAGTATAATCCGTGGCTCGTTCATCATCGCTCTAGCGATCGCGGTCCTCTGCGCCTCCCCCCCGCTGATCTTGTTCGCCGTCTCGTCGGCAATGTGCCTGATCTCGAACTCGTCTAATAGAGCGTTCACTCTGCCATTATCTCTTTTCCTGGAGAATCTCAGGGGTAGTGCGACGTTCTCGGTCACTGTCAGGTCCATAAGCAAGTTGAAGTCCTGGAAGACAAATCCTATCTTGTCGAGCCGCATCTTTGCCAGCCGATCCTCAGAGAGCTTCTCGAGTCTCTCCCCATCGACTGCCACGGATCCTGAAGTTGGTCTGTCCAGTCCTCCAAGGATGTTGAGCAGAGTGGTCTTCCCGCAGCCTGACTTGCCGTAGATCGTGACGAACTCTCCCTCCCTCACGACGAAAGAGATGCCGTCGAGGACCGTGCTTCTGCCGTTGTATTTCTTGACGAGGTCCTTTACCTCTATGACATGCCCGCACATCGCGTCCAACCCAACGGCGGAGAACGCTATTAATCGTTTTCTATACCGGTGCTTTGTAGAAATCCTCAATGAAGAGCAAGAAGAGAGTCTCCAACCTCCTCGAGTTGTGTGAGAACGCGAGTCGGCTTCGAATCCAACCAGAAACAGTTCTTCTGTCCTTTAGGTCATTCTAGGCTTGACACAGAAAAGACTTAGGCACTCCCCCATTTGGCCAAACCTTGAGAGTAGCAGGTCAAAATCCCTGATAAGGACCATCCCCTTCTTGAAGGACCCCACCAGAAAGATGTCAAAACCGAGTTCGGACAGGAAATCCAGATATGCTCTGGGCCTGATGCCAACCAGGCCCCAGCGAAATGAATCGAACTCGGTCAATATTCTTAGACCGTCGGTTTCCCTCAGAATCCACTGAGCGCCGCGAAGCGCAGACAACTCGTGCCCCTCAACATCAATCTTGATGAAAGAAATTCTGCGGCTCTCGTTCCGGAAGTATTCGTCAAGAACGACAGTGTCGACGACTTTGGATTCTCCGGACTCCTTTGTTTCCGCGGATTCGAGACCTTGAAGATTCCAGCCTACGAACACGCCTTGACCGGCTCTGTCAGAGACTGCTTTCTGTTCGAGGACTACGTTCTTGCATCCATTCATTTCGACGTTTCTCTTTAGAATCGCGAAATTATCCGGGTCTGGCTCAAAAGCATACACGCACCCATTCGGCCCAACGAGCCTTGATAATATGAGGGTGAAGTAACCAATATGGGCACCGATGTCCACGACAACTTCGCCTTCGCGGATCTCGCTCTTGATAAGTTCAGTGTTCCGCGGCTCCCAAGCCCGTGAGAGAGCAATCTGAAGAGAAACCCGATCACGGGAAAGGAGCATTTTGACTCCTTCGACTTCGATGATTCGTCCTGGTGTGAATAGCACCAGCCTCCTCGATATCGCCCCTACAAGCCGTGCCAAGGCCGGTACCTTCGCCGCCCGCCTGGTGAATTCCCTCGCTAACGCAAAGGATTCAATCCGCAGACTCCGGAGGACAGACATCTTGGCCAGTGAAACGTGTGCGACTAGATACGGATTTCGAAAGACCAGCCATCTCAGGTCTGAATTCGCCAACTGCTAACCACTTGCTCGTATGCTGCAACAGACAGTTCTTAGGGTCATGCTCTCACTTTTTCTGGGTGAATGAGCGTTCGCTCATTCGGGATGATATGCATCGATCGGCTGCATCCGCTCGGTCTTGGGGAATGGTATCTTGCATGTGAAACGATACGCCGAGCCATGTTTCGCCTCGCCGTGTCCCACCTATGACATCGCGAAGTCTCTTATCTCGCAAGCTCTACCGCCAGCGGAGCAGGGGGATACAATGGAGCTCGGCCACATGGTCAGCTTGAGGGGTTTTTCAAGGATGGAAGTTCCAGGATCGGACTTCTGCGAGCTTCTCCTCTTCAGCGATGATCGAGAGCGCTACGACGCCGAAAGCCACAAATGGTCAAGCGTTCTTTCAGTGGCAGAGGGGATTGAAGCGCGGCTGTCGGAGAAGATCGTCTTGGCGATGCTGATTTGGGTCGCTTTCGCGCTCCTCCTGGCGGTCAATGCGGGCCTGGAGGTCTTTCTGACGCTCATTCTGATAGGCGTGCTCGTCATACGCGAGCTCACCGACTCCTTCACGCCCGTGCACATCAAGGAGCGCGTGGACTTCTTTATCTACACCTTCCTGATCGTGTTCGCCATCATCGTCGTCAGAAGGGTCTGGGAGATCCTGGGGTGATGTTGACCTGATTGAAGGCAGCGGTTGCTACAGAAGACCACCGAGCACCTCACTGAAGGTGGGAGGACTGGAGGTCGGGATCTCCGGCCTGCCCGAGATAATCGAGAAAGGGCTGGAGCAGATCGACTCCTCGGATGACAAGCAGAAGGAGGTCTTGCTCGCAGAGCTCAAGGCCAGGAACTATGTCCCCAGCTCCGTCCAGGGAGAGTATCTTCGGGCCGTCTGGAACGAGTACAAGAAGTTCCAGCAGCACAGGAGAGAGGAGCGCGAGGAGAGCTACATGGGCGTGCCGAGGGAAGAGATTCAGTGGTTCCCGAAGGTGGATCCCGGCAAGTGCTCCGGATGCAGTTCGTGTGTAGAGTTCTGCGCCCAAGGGGTCTTCTTCTTCGCCGAGGGTAAGTCGCACGTTGTGAGGCCGTTCAACTGCATCGTCGGAAGGTCCAGCTGTCGCAGCTTCTGTCCCGAACAGGCGATTTCCTTCCCACCTCACGTCGAGTTGAGGGAAAGTCTGAAGAGCCTCCGAGAGAAGTATCGGCCTAAAGAGTGAAAATCCGGCGGTGCATCCCATGTGCGGTCCTTGCTGTCCCGGAAAGCCGAACACGAAGCGCCTCAGGATTGGCGGCCAGGAGGTCGGGATTGCTGGCTTCGACGAGACCATGGTCAAGGGTCTCGAGCACATCGATGACGCGGACGCCAACCAGCGGGATGTCATTCTTCGGGAGCTGAAGGTCCAGAACTATGTGCCCGAGTCGGTCGAGAGAGATTATCTGAATGCCGTCTGGGCGGAGTTCAAGCAGGTGACGGCGAAGAGATAATCAGCCGTCCCCTCGGGGTCGTCCGCGTTGCCCTCCCTCTCCTCGCCTGTTTTCTGCTGATGTTCTTCATGAGCTTCGGTCTCTCGCACCGTCTCGGATTCACTTACGGGCAAGCCGCTACCCAATCGTTCACCGCTGCCAGCAACAACTTCGAGCTTGCCATCGCGGTCGCAGTTGCGACGTTCACGATCTCATCGACAGAGGCGTTCACCGCGGTCATCGGGCCTCTGATGGAGGTGCCGGTCCTCATTGGCCTTGTGAACGTCGCGCTCCGGATCAAGAAGAGGTACTACGGACTGGACGGCTTGCCAATCCGCCGAAAACCCTGAAAGCCTCTATGGCAATCTATTTGGTCATTGACATTCATTAGCGCGTCGGGGCTGGCCCAAGTGAAGCAGTTCAATGTTTTTGTTGATGACAAGATCGGTGAGCTGGCACGAGTGACCGAGGCGCTGGCGGCGAACGCAATCAACATCAGGGGGCTCGCAACTGACAAGCTGGGTCTGAGACCTGCTGTCAAGGTGGTAACGGACGACGAGCTGTCCACCAGGAAGGCGCTCTCGCGAGCCGGTCTGGAATTCGAGGAAAGCGAAGTTGTGATCGTGGGGCTCATCGATAGGCCAGGCGAAGTCGCGAAGATCGCACGGCGGGCAGCGAAAGCCGGCCTCAACATAAGTTCGGTCTTTCTTATCGGGAAGAAGGACACGCCCGCGGCACTCGCTTTGGTAGCAGACGACCCCAAGAAGGCAAAGAAGGCGCTCGAGTAGTTCATTCCTTCCGCTGAGATCCCAACTCGCTCGATCTCTTGGATGCGACCTCGACGGCATCGATCAGAAGAGCCTTCAGACCGTTCCTTTCCAGCGAGTGCAGCGCGCTGATCGCAGTCCCGCCTGGAGAGGTCACCAGATCCTTGAGCTTCGCGGGATGCTCCTTCGTGTCCTTGATCAGCTTCGATGAGCCGATCAGAGTCTGGATGGCCAACACGTTCGCCGTGTCCCTGGAAAGTCCGACCTTGACCCCGGCGTCCGAAAGGCCTTCGAGTATCTGGAAAACGTACATCGGACCCGTTCCGCTCAGCCCGGTGACCGCATCCATGAGGTCCTCCTCGACGTCAACAACGATGCCGACCGACTCGAAGATGTGCCTCGCGATCCCGAGGTGATCCTCATTCGAGTACTTGCCCAGGCAGATGGCTGTCGCGGCCTCTCTCACGATTGCCGCAATGTTCGGCATGGCGCGTATGACCGGGACCTTTCCCCCGAGCTTCTTCTCGATGAAGCCCGTCGTGACCCCTGCGGCCACTGATATGACGAGCTTTGAGTCCTTCATGACCGGCCTTATTTCTTCGAGGACATGTGCCATGATCTGTGGCTTTACGGACAAGAGAACGACATCGGCCCAGTTCGCGGCATCGACGTTCGAGTGCGAGGTCTTGATGCCGCGGGCCATCCCCTTTGCCTTGTCGATCCTCTCTTTCAACGGCTCGGCGATCATGATTCGTTCCGGGTCCGCCCACTTCGTCTGCAAGATCCCGCTCGCGAGTGCCATCCCCATGTTCCCGCCGCCGATGATCGCGATCTTCTTGCTGTTCATGACAGTCCAGCCTCGGACACTTTTATCGCGACACTGAGCGAGGTATTTAACCCAGAGTGTACAAAGATGAACATTTGAATGATGGTGCTCCGTGCCAGACTTGTTCGCAAGAAGGGTTATCCATTGTGGCGCGAATGACATTGTCGCAACCGCCCGCGAAGTGAATCCCGATGATGAAGCAGATGAAGTTAGAGTCCACGGTTCAGTGTCCCAAGTGCGGTTTCAGAAGCACCGAGCGGATGCCGACGGACTACTGTCTTGTGCGATACGAGTGCAAGAACTGCGGCTACATGATGACGCCCAGGAAGGGCATGTGCTGCATATTCTGCTCCTTCGGCGATGTGAAGTGCCCTCCGATGCAGCTGTCGGAATCGCGTGAGACTTGAACACTGCCAATCTGCCTGCTCATGTTCTCATGTCACGTTCAGCCAAAGGTGGACTTCTCGGTATGCGTTCTGCGTTATCGGTTGCCCCTCGATGTAGAGCATGAGCTGGAGCTTCCATGTGCCCGTTGTTGTCACATTGAAGTCGAAGGTCTGGTTAAAGTACTGAAGGTGCTGAAGCGTGAAGTTCTGCGCGATAGCCTGGTGAGGGACAAGGGCGTGCGTCTGGGCCCAATCGATCGAGTATTGTGACACCGAAGAGCTATTGTCGGTCTCGTTCGTGAGGACGACTGCAATCGTGTAATTCACCTGCCTGTGCTCGAAGGATTTGATCGTTAGCAGGATCCTCGCATCCTGGCCTAGAGTGAGATTTCTGGGGTAGTCCGTGGCCATCCCCCCAGGTCCGAGTATGGCCAGCTGGGTGAACCTCTCCCCGACCCGAGGGGTCGTGATGGCCCATGCGAGCACGACGACCGATGCTACCAGCATCACGACAATCCCCACAGTCAGGATCCTGTCGACCAGGGGCATCCCCCGGAAGTCCGTCTCGAAGTTGACGACGATCGCGAACCGCTCGTCTGCTGGTAGGCGCATCCTGCGGTACCATCCGATGAGAGACACTCCGACGATGAACGCGGACAC
>Ga0315280_10012879_pt1 | contig 10020 bp, 8 predicted proteins | sample YL17G06_40_MG_FD_203697 | JGI IMG/M metagenome (GOLD analysis project Ga0315280, IMG submission 203697) | Sediment microbial communities from Yellowstone Lake, YNP, Wyoming, USA - YL17G06_40 | ecosystem: Environmental > Aquatic > Freshwater > Lake > Sediment | place: USA: Wyoming | collected...
CACAGGTGTGACATTCGCGGTGCCGATCCTAACGTCACAGCTGTGACGCTGAACGGTGTTTCCCATCAGGAAAGCCGCACACGCACACCCAGACAACTTTCACGCTTTAAGACAGCTAAATACGTACGTTTATTTCCTCGCTATCGTTGAATTGCCTATCAGTTGTAAAATAATAAAAATTAAGTCCGAAACCCTAAAAAAAGAAATAAGTGTGTTGTTCACCTCTAATTGAAGGGAGTTAAATGTTCGAGAAGCTTAAGCAGAAGCTCAAAAAACTGGTAGAACGCGTTGGTCAAAAGACGACGCCAGAAGCTCCACAAGAAGCACCACCGGAGGCGCCACCAAAAGTTACTGTTAAAGTCCCTGTTAAAATTCCTGTTAAAGCTCCTGCTAAAGCTCCCCCTACCCCACCCACCATCCCGACACCGGAAAAACCAAGCAGGATATTTAGGAGGGCTGCAAAGCGCATCACTCGGAGAGAATTATCACCTGAAGATGTAGAGGACATCGTGTGGGACCTTCAAGTGGATTTACTCGAGAGCGATGTCGCGGTGCCTGTGGCTGACAAAATAATTGAGCGCACCAAGGAAGAGCTATCCGGACGAAAGCTCGGTTTGACTGAAGATCCAAAGAAGCTCGCTGAAGAAGCGCTGCGCCAGGCTATCCGAGAAGTTCTCGTCACGGACAAAAGAGTTGATATGCCCAAAATCATCGACGCCAAGCGAGCAAAAGGCGAGCCGGCCGTTTTCGTGTTCGTGGGAATAAATGGCCATGGAAAGACAACCACAATAGCAAAGTTCGCGAAGTGGCTGATGGATCGTGGTTATAAACCGGTTTTGGCCGCTGCGGACACATTTCGAGCAGCAGCTATTGAACAACTCGAAATCCACGCCCAGCGGTTGGGCTTGGGCGTGATCAAGCAGAAGCGTGGTGCGGATGCTGCAGCCGTGGCCTATGATGCAGTCGCCCACGCGAAAGCTCGGGGGCTGGATGTAGTGCTAGTCGACACTGCGGGCAGGATGCAGACCGATGTCGACCTGATGGATGAGATGCGTAAGATAGTTCGAGTTGTAAAACCCGACCTGACAATTTTCGTTGGAGATGCCCTAACCGGAAATGATGCCATCGAGCAAGCATCCGCTTTCGATAAAGCGGTGGGGATAGGGGGGTCGATACTCTGCAAGATGGACGCTGACGCCAGGGGCGGTGCTGCCCTCTCAATAACCCAAGTGACGGGCAAACCCATCCTGTTTATAGGAACTGGGCAGGAGTATGGGGATCTGGAGGAGTTTAACCCTGACAAAATCCTAAACGCTCTTTTCTCCGACTAACTTTCTTCAAAATTTTTCTAAATTCCTATATCAACAGTTATTTCTCCCCCATGATTTTCGTGCGTAAAAGCTCGATTATTTTCCTAGCATCGGCTCGCCCATGAGTGAGCTTCATCACTTTACCCGCCAGGAAGTGAAGGGCTTCCTCCCTACCCGCTTGATAATCCCTAACTGCATCAGGGTTTGCGCTAACAACCCCATTTATGGCCGCTCGCAGCTCCTCCGGTTTTATGCGTTCAAGACCAAGCTCCTGCAAAATATTACGAGGATCGTTTGGATGCTTGACGAGTTGCCTGAGGACCAGTTCTCCTTGCTCGGGGGTTATTTCACAATCATCGACCATCTGCAATAGGCCCACGATGTGCTCAGGAGTGAACTTTACATCCGCAGCACGAAGCTTCATGTAATTCAGCACCTTTTTGAGCTTGGTCCTAAACCAGGTCGCGGCGAGCTTTGGATCTATCTCCTTTGCGACAGCTTCAAAGAGATCTGCCAACTCACGTTCGCTCACTATGACGCTCGCTGCTGTGGAGTCAATACCATATTGTTCAACCAAGCGCTGTTCCCGGAGATAAGGAGGTTCAACCATGCTGGCCCTTATCGCCTCCACCCTGGCCTTGTCGATTATCAAGGGGAAGATATCTGGGTCAGGGATGTAGCGGTAGTCTTCCTCGAGTTCCTTGACGCGCATGGAAATGGTGATCTTCTGGCTTTCAAGGAAGGCACGGGTTTCACGCGTAACGGATTCACCCCTCTCGAGCTTTGATTTTTGTCTGATGATCTCGAATTTTATCGCTCTATAAGCACCCTTGACCGAGTTTATGTTCTTCACCTCCACGCGCCCGCCACCCTCCAGCGAGATGTTCGTGTCTGTGCGCATCGCCCCTCCAGCCTCAGGCCTTACCTTCCCGGAGTACTCAAGAACCCGCACGAGCTGCCTTAAAAATCTCCGAGCTTCCTCGGGCGAATGCATGTCCGGCTCGGTTACAATCTCCACCAGCGGGACGCCCGAACGATTATAATCGACGGTGCCAAGGGTGGGGTCATACTGCCCAGGGTCCTCCTCCATGTGGACCTCCCTGATCCTCACGCCCTGGAGCTCGCCGTTTATGCCTATCGGGAGGCTCGTGCGCTGATAGCCGCTTGGAAGGTCGGGATAATCGTAATGCTTCCGCTGGATGTAGATGGGTTCGCCAGTGATGACCTTGCACCCGAACAGTAGAGCTATCTCAATCGCAGCATTCACAGCCCTTTCGTTAGGCGGCATGGGCTTGGAGCCGGGCATGCCGGTGCAAATAGGGCAGACATTTGTGTTGGGTGGAACATCCTGGTAGTTCGTGGGGGAATCGCAGTACATCTTACGTTCGGTCGCGATCTGCTGATGAACCTCAAAACCGATAAGCATCTTCATGAGACCGCCTCGAATGCGCGGAGGACTCGGAACATCTCTCCCTCGCCGAGCATCTTACCTTGAACCTGAAGCCCGACGGGAATCCCATCAACCTTCCCTGCTTTGATGACGCCACCGCATATGCTAGCGAGGTTGGTTGGAGCGGTGAGGTAGTCGTATGCATACATCTCCATGGGCGTCAATGAGGTGCCTAGCTTGTGAGGCAGCTTCGGCACGGTTGGGCCGACAATGACATCCGCCTTCTCGAGGGCTGCTATGAGCTCCTCGCGGATGATTGTCCGAACCTGAAGCGCCCGCTGGTAGTATTTGCCCCGGTACTCCTTCCGGCTTATGTACCCCCCCCTCAAAATCCGCCTCAGCACCTCGTCGCCGCAAACATCCTCGATGCGCTTGCCGTACTTACGGCCATCGAACTTTCGCGTTGCAGAGAAGAATTCAACCGACATGATTAGGTAATATGCTGGCAAGCCCTTCTCGAGATGGGGAAGCTTTACCTCGATTATTTCAGCTCCTAAATCTTGAAGTTTCTCAACCGCACTATCAATGACTCCCATAATCTTTGGGTCAGTAAGCTCCCGAAATTTTGGGCTGGTGCCTATCCTCATCCCCTTGAGATCAGCGCCCAGCTCTTCTGAATAGCTGACTCCCTTGACGTTGAGCATCACACATTCATTTGGGTTGAAGCCTGCGATGACCTCAAGCAAGAGTGCGGCTCCGTAAACGTCTGGGGCAAAAGGTCCTATTTGATCGAAGCTCATCGCCAAGTCGATCAAACCCTGCCTCGGTACCAATCCATATGTCGGCTTTACCCCCACTATGCCACAATGACTCGCAGGGTTTCGGATCGAACCGGCGGTGTCGCTGCCCAAACTTAGGTCGCACATGCTCGCCGCTGTGGCAGCTGCGCTCCCGCTGCTTGAGCCACCGGGGATATACCCTGACGCAGCTGGATTGTCCGTTGCCCCGAAGGCGCTCGTCTCGCCCGATGAGCCGCAGGCGAACTCATCCATATTGGTCATTCCGATTATGATACCATCCTCGTTGAGAATTCTCTTGATTACCTCAGCGTCGTAGGTCGATACGTAATCCTCGAGCGTCTTGGAGGCGCAGGTGGCCCGGAGGCCTTTGACGTTGATATTTGACTTTATCCCTATCGCCAAGCCTGCCAGCTTGCCAACATGTTCTCCTCGATTTAGCTTTTTATCAATAGCCTCAGCTTGGGCAATGGCATCGGGATTTGGCCCGATGAACGCGTTTATCCTTGGATTGAGTTTTGACAAATTTTCTAAAGCTCGCTGAATATTTTCGACGGCTGAAAGATCTAAATTTCGAATCGCTTCAAGCTTGGCCTTTGTTACCTCACCCATCTAGCTACCTCCACTTTTAGATTGCCGTTTTCGTCGGAGTTAGGCATTATCTCAAGGAAGCGTCTGCGAAATTCGGACCTCTCAACAGATGGGGATGGTTCTCCGTCACGCCGCATGATGTTGTAAACTTCATGACTGTAGTAGGTTTCCCTCTTGGTGGGTAGGCTCTCAGATGCTTCAAGGAATGATTTTACTATCTCCTCCGCGCTTCGCTCGATTTCCTTTAACCTTTCCTCTAACAATCTACCAAACCCCAAGAACAACTTACACTACGTCGAGCCAAACTTTAAGCATTGGTAGTTAAAATTTCATTGGGTTTGAATTGCGCCCTGATATTATAGTTTGTCCTAAATGTAGCTTTTGTTTCAGCAAATCGTACGCCAGAATTACGGCCTGCGGGGGCTGTCCGATGTCCGTTTCTTCATGTGGAATGATAAAATGCCCAAAATGTGCCCATGAATTTGAGGTGTGAGGTTGAAGAAACCAGCGAGATTTTGGGAGAAGTTGCCAGAAGACAAAGTTCGATGCGTCCTCTGCCCTAGATTTTGCATAATAGCGCCCGGCAAAGTCGGCTTCTGCAGGGCGCGCAAAAACGAGGGTGGCGAGCTTTACACACTGACGTACGGCGTGGTGACATCGATGGCAGTAGACCCCATTGAGAAGAAACCGCTTTACCATTTCTGGCCCGGTAGCGACATCTTCTCGATAGGTACAGTTGGCTGTAATTTCGCGTGCCGCCACTGCCAGAATTGGACCATCTCTCAGGGAACAATTGAAACGGTCGGCCATGAAGAAGTCTCGCCGGAACAAGTAGTGGAGTTGGCGAAGCGCTACCGTTCCCCGGGGATCGCGTTCACTTATTCCGAACCCGTGGTTTGGCATGAATTTTCTTACGACACGGCCAAACTGGCGCACCGTGAGGAACTCTACACCGTGTACGTGACAAACGGCTACATGACCATCGATGCATGGAAGGAGTTGCGACCCTACTTGGACGCCGCGAACGTCGACGTCAAGGCGTTCAGCGACAGGTTCTACCGAGAGGTGTGCGGTGTGCCGAAGATCAATGTTGTTCTTGAAACATGTGAGTGGATGGTCAAGAATGGCGTACACCTCGAAACCACCTACCTCATCATCCCGCGCGAGAACGACGACCCAGAAGAAATCCGTAAGTTCTGTAAATGGGAGGTTGAGAAGCTTGGGCCAGAGGTTCCAACACACTTCAGCCAATTCTATCCTCAATACAAGATGACTGATCGCTCGCCCACGCCAGTTGAAACACTTGAGAGAGCGGTCAAAATCGCGAAGGAAGAGGGGCTGAACTACGTTTATATAGGGAACGTGCCCGGTCATGACGCTGATAATACTTACTGTCCAAAGTGTGGCGAGCTTCTGATCAAGCGCTATGGGTTCGACGTGACGCGCTATTCGCTCAAGGATAAGAGATGCCCTAAATGTGGGGCCAAGATAAGCATCATTGGAGAGTACAAATCTGGAAGTAAATAGTTCTGAATCACGATTTTCTGTGAAGGTCTATTTCTTCGACTTGATGCTTGCTTCCAGTTCCCCCATACCCAATTCTGAGAGCTCTTTAGCCCGTTTTTCGCTCCTCGCCTCAGCAAAACACCTGAAAATGGGCTCCGTGCCGGATGGCCTGAGTAATAGCCAGCCATCATCGGTCACCACCCTGAGACCATCGGTGCGGTCGATCTTATATCCCCTAAATCGCTTCTCCAGGGCCTTGAGCACTTTAGGTTTAAGCTCATTTGGACAATTGACTCTCTGCTTGCTCTGGTAGTATATGGGCAAGGTTGCATTGAGTTCAGAAATCTTCATACCGCTTTCAGCTAGCATCTCCACGAGCTTGACCGCGGTAAAAATGCCATCCCTAACGAGGGCTCTTTCGAAAAAGATCACTCCCCCGTTCTCTTCGCCCCCAATATCTCCTCCATTTTTCTTGAAATACCCAATTAGCTCCGGCTCCCCGACCCGAGTTCGCACCACCTCGCCACCAAGTTTCTCCGCGACATCGTCGAGCACCGAGCTCGTGGCCACTGTGGTCAATATCTTCGGTCGCTTGCGTCCTGAGAGATGATGCAATGAGACGAGCGCGAAGACACGGTCACCGGTCAATACCTCCCCAGTTTCATCTACGATGATCGTCCTATCCGCATCACCATCGTGTGCAATTCCCAAATCTGCTCCAGTAGCCACCACCGTTCGGGAGAGGTCCTTAAGGTGGTCCACAGAGGGCTCTGGTAACCTGCCAGGGAAGGTCCCGTCCAGCTGACAGTTAAGCGATACAACTTTACAACCGAGCCTCGTCAAAAGGTTGGGCGTCACAACGCTCCCTGTGGCGTTTGCGCAGTCTATTGTTATGTTCAGCTTCCGGCTTACCTTTGGAACATCTGCTAGGACCGAACGAACGTATGGAGTCAAGGCGTCCGCCTGATGAGTACCTCCAATGCGATCCCAAGGAACCCTTCGCCAAGCCTGTTTCGAGATGATTTCCTCTATCTCCCTTTCCTTGACCCTTTGAAAGCCAGCTCCGCTAGAATCCCAGAACTTGATGCCGTTGTACTCTGGAGGGTTGTGTGATGCGGTTATCATCACCCCTGCGTCGCAGCTAAAGTGCTTTACCGCGAACGACAGCACTGGCGTTGGCGCTAGGCCTATCCTTACGACATCACAACCACCCGCGGTGAGCCCAGCGACTATGGCCTGCTCCAGCATCTCGCTTGAGGTACGGTTATCATAACCGACCGCTACTGTGCCTTTATTCTGAAGATATGCCGCGAGCGCGGAGCTGAGCTCAATTGCGAGCCTAGGCATGAGCTCCACGTTTGAGACGCCACGAACTCCGAAGGTCCCGAAAAGCCTCGGCATATCATCGCCGGTTTAAATTACCATCGCACGTATTAAATCGTTGCACGCCGAGCTTATCACGGGCCCGTGGCCTAGCCTGGATAAGGCGGCAAGTCGTTAGACCCGTAAGCCTTCTATCAGGCGAGGAAAGCTGCAAATCGTGGGTTCGAATCCCACCGGGCCCGCTAGCTTTTAAGTTTTAAGTGTGAGAAAGATAACTTTGCCATTTGAGGGTCAAAAATTGCAGCCAAACTCGGTCTTTGTGAAGCATACTTGAGTTCTAGGCTAGAAGGCAGTTCGACCGTATCAAGTCCTTCATGGCATTCAGTCTCTTTTAAGTGTCCGCTTTTTTTTCGTTATCATAGTGAAGTACAAATATCTTGTTTTGGAAAGGTCTGGTAGAATCCGATGCTAAATACTTTGAAATCAAATAATTTTTAAAGACCGGATTTGAAGACGGATAAGGGAAAGCGATGAAAGCGTTGATCTTGGCCGGCGGATTTGCAACCCGACTTGGCCCCATCGGCACGCAAATGCCAAAGGCGATGATACCCGTTGAAGGGAATACGGCCCTCAATCACTTGCTCAGAAAATTCGAGGATGTGAAAATAGAGCCGATAATCTCGGTGACCAAAAAGTTTGAGGACTTTTTCAAAAATTACAAAAATGTCTTAGTTGAGCCAGTGGCGGTTGGTGAGAAGAAACTTGGAGCGGTTTCGGCAATAGATTATGCAATCAAAAAGCTGAGGGTCGATGAGGATCTCGTGGTCGTGTGCGTTGATAATTACTTCTCCTCGGATCTCAAGGGCTTTCTCTCTAGCTACAGCGGCGAACCGCTCGTCGGCATTTATTACGTTGGCAAAAGGCTGGATATGATACCGGAGGAGATGGCTACGGTGAGATTTGAGGGGAGTAATAGGTACCCGCCGCATAAGGAGAGTTTTTACATAACTGAATTTAAGGAGAAGGTCAAGCCCCCGATCAGCGAGTACGTCGGAACCGGCATATATGTTCTTCCGAGGCGCATTTTTCCGATTTTGGATGAGTTTTGCAAAGGGCAGAGGCGGGATGCCCCGGGATTTTTCATACAACACCTAACCGAGCGAGGTGAGAGGGTCAAGGGCTACTTGTTTAGCGGCGAATGGTATGACCTCTCCCACAAAAGCTACCTGCAGGCTTTCCGCGACGCGAGACTCGTAAAGAGCGACGACCGCTACATCGTGTGCGACAAACCACTGGGGAAGGAGTTAGTATTATCGATAACCATCCTACATGCTGGCAAGCAAACAACTAGGCATTACCATCCAGTTGCCGAGGTCTACTTCTTCGTGGAGGGGGAGGGGGAAATAGAGCTCGATGGAAAAAGGCGGAGAGTGAGAAGTAAAGACGTTGTGCCGATCGCGCCTAATGAATTTCATCGCATTTATAACACCTCCGACAAGGCCCTCGTCTTTGTGTGCATTTTCGAAAAATATGGAGAGCGGGGCTAGTCGAAAAGGACCCAATCCTCATTGGCGTCCAAATCCCACAACGAGTGGTAACAGCTTAGGTTCATCCCCCCACGCGACCAACTGCTTGAGAATAGCTGAGATCCTAAAAACACTACTGCGACCCCTTTAATTATTCGGAGATAATTTTTTAGTTGTAAAGGCGCCGAGGATGCCCCAACCGCACCTGAGCACATGAGGAAGCATTACTGCCACCCGAGGCCAGAACCAGCTATGGGGGGATGATTGGCCATCCGTACGCCGCCAAAATCCATTTTCTGCAATTTATTCCGATTTAATCCTTTTCCGGGCATTTTCGGCGATTGAACGGCGGATTTTATTAGACCCCAACACAAAAATTATCATCGGGGACAGCACGAATACTCCTGAATGGACACTTTTGGACATTAAATCTTCCGGATTTTCCACCAAGCTATCACAGAAAGCCAAATGAGCATCAGTAGGACGATGACAAGGGAATCATGGTCACGCTATCTATATCCATAGACTATTTTGGTTTTAGGTGTGATGCGGACATTGAATCCCATGTTCGTCAGAAAATCTTTAACACTCTGTAGGGTATTTCCTGTTTTGCCACCAATGTTGTAGGTGTGGGTCTCGACGACAACTTTTTTCACCTTTTTCAACAATTTTCGTGCACCTTCGAGCACCTGAAGCTCGCTGCCTTGAGCGTCTATCTTTAAGTAGTCCACCGCCCGACCGCAGGACTTCGAGATGTTGTCCAAGGTATCGGCTTGGACTTTTATCGTGTTGACGTATCCAACGCCTATCGGTGTTAGCGAGTGACCAGTCGGGCGCGAGTAGACGTTGAACGTCATCGGTTCCCTTTTGTTCCAGGCGGCTTTTTCTACTACTTTCACGTTGTCGAACGCGCAAGTGTTGATTTTTAAATACTTTATATTGAGCGGCTCTGGCTCGACCGCGACGACCAGGCCTCGGTTCCCCGTCTTCAGCACGAATGGGATGGTCGTATCTCCGATGCAGGCGCCGACATCGATGATTGTGTCCCCCCGCTCCACTTTAAAGTAATACTCGAATTTTTCTTGGAAAACTTTTAGACTTAATCCTAAGCACTTCGGTGTCGGGCTGAGGAGTCTTATCCCCCCTTTTCTCAGGATGAGCCAATCACCGTCGCTGGAGACAATTTTAAAGCCCTTGGAGAACAATTTGGAATACGTGTTTATGGTCAAAGCAAAAGCCCAGTTGGGGAGTCTGTCTAAGAAGTCGTCCAGCTTTTTTCTAAGCATTTTATTCACCTTAATTTCATTTTATCGCAATGCCATATAACAACTTCTAATCGTTATGTTTTGAAATAAAGTAAATACAGTCGCTACGAGTGCAATCGTTAATCCGATTACGGCCACTACTCCAAAATTACTAGAGAAACCCCGACTTTATCCATAATGTATCACTTAGGGGTGTGCAAAATTAAAAAGCGTTGCTAGTCTAAACTAATTTTGCGCAGGTGCCGGTCGACCGCGCAACACTATGACTCCTCGGTCAGGAGATCATATGCGGCGTTGCCGACATCTGCGCGC
>Ga0315280_10012881_pt1 | contig 10019 bp, 10 predicted proteins | sample YL17G06_40_MG_FD_203697 | JGI IMG/M metagenome (GOLD analysis project Ga0315280, IMG submission 203697) | Sediment microbial communities from Yellowstone Lake, YNP, Wyoming, USA - YL17G06_40 | ecosystem: Environmental > Aquatic > Freshwater > Lake > Sediment | place: USA: Wyoming | collected...
TGGTGGGCCGGGCCGGAATTGAACCGGGCCTTACCAGAAGGTAAGTCTGCCGAATAGTTTCACTTGCGTCAGTTCCTTTTATGACTAATCTGACAAATCAAGAAAGCGAATAGCTTTGCCTGTTCTGCCAGCTGATGTACGGCTCAAGCTCTACGCCAAAACCATGCAAATCAGGTCTGAGCGTGGCTGGGGATACAGACGTATTTCTAGGGCTCTCAGTGACGAACATGGAATTCACGTCCCGAAGGGAACTGTACAGAACTGGATACTTGGAATCCACAACCCTATCATGAGACTGCATAGATATTTCGAGCCCATAGCGTCACCAGAACTGTCCTACGTTATCGGCATTGTTCTAGGCGACGGATACACAACCGTTGATAAAGGAAGGATAATAGTAGGGCTCACAAACAAGGACAAGCACCTGCTCAGGGTCTTTCTCCGCTCGGTCGCGAAGATATTAAAGACGCCTTCTGCAGGAAGGATCGTCAAGGGAACGCAGCATGGAACGCTTAAGGCGACTTTAGGAAGTACACTTCTGGGACTCTTTCTCCGTAAACCGCTAAGCGAACTCACCCCCTTTATTGAGCAGTATCCCGCCGAATTTGTGAGCGGATTCTTTGATGCTGAAGGGTGCGCAGCAGTCGGAGCCGGTGGAAAATCGCTCAGCGTAAACCTAAGAGCTTCAAACACGAATGTGACCATCCTTCAGCTAATACGGGGACTACTCAACGAAAAATTCGGAATTACCAGTTCCATCCACGTCGGAAGGAAACCTCAAGGAATATCACTCGTGCATGGTGAAAAGGTCCATTTCAAGAGGACCGTCTTCGCCTTGAGGATTTCAAGGCGTCGAGATGTTGTTGAATTCGCAAGAAAGATCGGATTCGCATCAATAAGGAAGCAACGAAAGCTCGAAGATGGCCTAAGGATCCTGCAACACTATGGGCCGAAAGAAGGACGTGACGAATGGACACGTCTCTACTCCAAGGTTGGCGATAGGTGGGTGAGGAATGATGATGGTGGGCCGGGAGAGACTTGAACTCTCGACCATCTGCGAGCTAAACTTGTGGGTTTGTCAGGCAGATATCCTAACCAGGCTAGACGACCGGCCCCGGTCGGCCGTCATTTCAGGAGCCATAGAAATAAAGGCTACCTAAGTCGTTCGGCTGTCTCGTCAGGTCTTGCGTCAATATCATGTAGGTCCTGAAACTTGTACTCGGTCGAATCTTATGTAAGGTGCTACGCATCCGAGCGATGACCCAGTGACGATCTCTGCGCGGTCTGAGATTCCCGAAATGTTTTGCATCAAATCTAGCACGGATCCAGTTACAGTGCCGCCCACGACGCCTTCGCCCAGTTCCCCATTCCTGATCTCTTGAGCGTTCCGGATTTCAGACCCGAACCGCGTACTAAGTTGATCGGGGTTCAGCCAGGCTGTTTCGTAAATAATGAGCCCATCTTTTACCTCTTCTATGAGCGAGTCAAGACTCTTGCTGCCAGCCTTAATCGAGAGATTTGTGTGCGCATTTGCTGGCACGGTTGAGTACCGTTCATCTACGTCGACTCCAAACCCTGTTCGTACGCCATTACCGGTCGGTTTTGCGTGCATCGTCTTGGCATGCAGTTGGTCATAGATGCGGTTCCTGAATATGCCTTTTTCAATTAGCTTGGTTCTCTGTTGCGGTTGTCCTTCATCATCGAAGGGGTTTGTACGTATACCGTATGGATAGAGTCCATCGTCTAATACTGTGAGTTGATCGGAGCCGATCTTGCCACCATCTTTGAATTGAGAGAGGTTGAGCTTCAATGCCTCGCCGCTCGAGTGAAACCCTACAGTAGGAACAAATGCATCACAGACTATTGCTGGTGAGAATATCACTGTGGTCTCCTTGGTCTTTGCAGGATGGCGTTTCAAGCAGCTTCTTGCAACATCCAGCCACCGGGGAATGAGTCTATCCGGGGCAATGTCGCTTGCTCTTCTTGCGTATCGCGATGGCCAGAATTCAGTCGGATTAGTTCCTGAGCCGACCTTGAAGGTCATTTCAACGTATACATAGGTTCCAGAGGATTTGTATGACACGCCTCGGCTGTTCAGTATTTGATTGTCGACCGCGTAAGTTCTAACCTTCCCATAAGTAAGCGAGATTTCCTTTTCCGCCGAGATCAAGTTGTTAGCGATCTCTGCATAATCGTTGGCTACTCGTTCGCCATTGCTCAAAATCTTCCTGTCGATGGTGCTCGCTGATGGCAGTTTCCTCTTCCCAGGCAGTTGGAAGTAAGGTGAGCGATTCAGCTTAGCAAGATCGTGTGCTTTTCTCGCAGTGTTTTCAATCTCTCTTTCGGAGTTGCATGAAGCAAACCCGATTCCGGCTCCGTCGCTACGTGGTATAATGACTCGGATTCCATATCCCGCATTTTCTTGCCATATTGTGGCTTCTCTCTCGGTTCGTCTTAGTTGGACTTCTGCTCTTCTGGAACGCTGTATGAAGACCTCCCATTGCGCTTCAGTTGTTTTGTCCATGATGGCTGGTATGTTCATGCTATTACCCCTGTGGTTCTCCACCATGTTCCACCGCTGCCGACGGGAACATAGTCTTCCTTGCCCTTACCGCAATTCCCGGCGTCAACTATGAATCCGTCTTTGCTTACTGCGTCAACGCCTCCTAAGATGTCCAATACTCGTCCCGTGAGCGTGATCGACCTGACGGGTTTTGTTTTCTCTCCGTTCTCAATGAGGTAACCTTTCTTCGAGACTACTTGCATTCCGCCACCGAGTGGATCTTCAATTCCAAATTGCCATCGCATCATCATCACTCCGCGTTTCGTGTCTTTGACAATCTCGTCCACTGTCCGATCTCCCGGTTTAGCGTAAGTGTTACTCATCCTGATGAATCGTCGTCGTGATGCGTCTTGGGTTCTGGAACTCGCCGTCAAGTGTGAGCTCATGATTGCGCTTGTTTCGATATCATGCAGAAAGCTAACGAGTGTGCCCTTGTCGACGAGGATATTCTTCCGCGAAAGTGCGCCATCGTCGTCGAAGTAGTAGGTGCCATGTCCTCCGTCGAAGGAGGAGTCTTCGTAGATGGTTACGAGTTCGGAGGCTACGTTTTTTCCAAGCATTTCTTTCAGGTACGATCTTCCTCTAATTGCCTGATCTGCCTCCAGGCCATGGCCGAACGACTCGTGGCAGACCGTTCCAACCGTTCCTGGATCGATAATCACCGTTTGAAGGCCTGTGGGGGGTGGGACTGCTTTTAGTTGCTCAACGGCACCAAGAACCGTTTCTCTGATCCCCTGCTCATTTATTTCGTCTATGACCTCGTAGCCTATCGTGCCTCCGGCCGCTATCATGTCATATTCTGCCACGCTGTTTTCTTTGACGATTACTTGCACAGCGATTCTTGTTCGCGGAATGCGTTGACGTGCATGGGTTCCATGAGATGTTATGAGCGCTCTTTCCATCACCGTCTCCGAAAAGTTAACGCGAACGTCCACAATTCTTGGATCCATGTTGCGCGCGAGATTGAACAGCTCTCGCATCTTGTGCAACTTATCCTCAAGCGCGACCTCTTGAGGATCTTTCTTGATCGGAGTTTGCTTATCGAGTTTTACTGGGTCTGGCAGGGCGAGCTTGCTCGCTGAACTTCCAGTGCGGTCTTTCATTTTTTCAGTGAGTTTCCGAATTGTCGCCAGATCGCTTCTATTCGAGTTTGAGTATAGCCATCCATGGCTGCTGAAGCCACGTAGAGAAATTCCTTCGGTTGATCGTGTGATTATGTTCTCTCGGTCCTTGTTCTTTCTTATTATGAGGTCAGTCTGCATGTCCCAGAGTCCGTCGACGTATGGGAGGGTCACTTTCTTCAACGCCGACTGGATGTCACCAATGATGCTATCTGACTCTCGGCTTACTTGATTCATGCAAATCACAATGCTAAGTCCGACCGCCATGTACAATACGAAGATTAAAGGCAATCCTTGCTCTGCGTCGCTTTGGCAGGTGCAAAGATTCTGCAGAATCTGACCGTGAGAGTTCTTGATCTTTCAGCTCGTTCCAGAGTCGTTGTTCTGAACGGCAATGATGCAGAGCAGCTGGGTGTAGTTGCTTGGGATAGAATCCAGCTAAGAGGAAACAATGAGAGATCCATCGTCGCTTTGGTTGATATCACGAAGTCAATTGTACAACCAAATTGTATCGGTGTCCCGAGGTCGATAGCCCTAGAACTCAAGGTTGACGATGGCGCATCAATTGCCGTACACCCGATTCCGCCACCGGTTTCTGTGAAATACGTTCATGCAAAAATGCGAGGTGCCAAACTAGGGAGGGAGGAACTGTATGCTATTGTGAAAGATGTCGTAAGCAGAAATCTAAGCGAGGTCGAAATGGCAGCGTTCATCATGGCTGAGAACTACAATGGAATGGACGATGACGAGCTTCTTTACTTGACCCGGGCCATCGCAGAAACTGGTACACAAATAGATTTCGAGAAACCTGTCTACGACAAACACTCGATTGGCGGTGTTCCAGGCAACAAGGTGACGTTAATAGTTGTCCCGATAGTAGCGGCCGCAGGTTTGCTCATACCTAAGACTAGCAGTCGAGCTATCACAAGTCCTTCTGGAACTGCCGACACGATGAGTGTACTGGCCCCGGTAGAATTCTCGGCGCAGGAATTGCGCAGGATAGCACTGAAAATAGGTGGCGCAATTGTGTGGGGTGGTGGTCTGAGCTTGGCGCCGGCTGACGATGCCTTCATCACGGTCGAATATCCATTACAGTTAGATCCAGAGCCACAAATGATCGCGAGTATTCTCGCCAAGAAACTGGCCGTCGGAACGGACTTCATGGTTTTGGATCTGCCAACCGGGGAGGGCACCAAGATTCCAACTTCTGAAGAGGCCCGACGATTAGGCAACAAGTTCATCGAGCTTGGAGGGAAGCTTGGTATTCGAGTGAGATGTGGAGTTACTTATGGAGGTCAACCCGTGGGTCATGCTGTAGGCCCAGCGCTCGAAGCCAAGGAGGCATTGCAGACTCTGGAAGGAGCCGGTCCTGCGAGTCTTGTCGAGAAATCGACTGCACTCGCAGGTATGTTACTCGAAATGGCAGGGAAAGCCACGAAAGGCACCGGTCAAGATCTCGCGAAGGAGATTCTTCAAGATGGTCGAGCTCTAAGGAAGATGAAGGAGATAATACAAGAACAAGGCGGAGATCCGAACATCAAATCCGAACAGGTGCCAATCGGACAACACAGACAACGTATTGTCGCTCCACTTGACGGATACGTAACCCACATATCGAATGCGGCCATCAACCAAATTGCTCGAGCCACGGGGGCACCTGCAGAGAGAGGCTCGGGTCTCGTCCTATTCGGAAAGAGAGGACATAAGATCGGAAGAGGCGAACCCATACTTGATATCTATGCGGAGAGGCAATCGAAACTCGAGGAAGCCTACGCATTGGTGGCGAAATTGCAGCCAGTCACCATCGAAGGAATGCTTCTTGAAGAAATCCCTGAGTTCTAGCTCCTTTTCCTCGCTTATCGCAAGGTCTTTGTCTAGAAACCGATTCTTATTGTTGTGATAGAATTGACGCGACTGTACAACAGGATAATGAAGTTTGATAAGCGTATTCGCTTCGCCGCCCTCGTGGACGGAAACGGGCGAATATTGGAAGGTGGCATGAGGGAAGGTGTCGAACCTATCGAGCCTCTTGAGAAGACCCCTCAGCTGATCGCGAAACTTGTTTCGGTCCAGAAGGCAGAAGATCTAGCCGACTTCTTTGGACGACCAGAGTACTCAATTTTAGTTCATGAACAGCTCATTGCTCTCATATTCCGGTCTGGCAGAGGTTTCGTACTGGTCACGGCTGATAGGAAGTTTGGCTTCAGCAAGGTGGCCAAGTTACGGGCTCTTCTAAAGCGAAAGTAAGGAAAGCTTGAATCATGCCTGCATTTCGCACGTCGGCATGTTATCTGTCGACGGTAGCTGCGGTATAACTGTAGGCACTGTTTGTTCTATCTTGGCCGTTTGTTGCGGTTTCCCTCGCTGTGAGGGGCGTAGTAGATTTCCGAAAAGATGCCCAAGGTAACGCGAGGGCAGCTCCCATAGCATAACCCTCCTGCTGTGTCGCATAGAATCGTACATGAAGCATATGTGAGTGCAGAAGCATTTGTCGTGCTCCACTTGCTGGACTTCCCGTTTACGCTCTATGGAATCCCAGAATCTTTGAAAATCCATTTCACACTTTCTTAGATTGCCAATAGGCTTGCGAAGCTCGCAGACTCTAACGTCTCCGTTGTAGTCTATGACGATTGATGTTTGCCCTGCTGTACACGGCATCACTACGCATACACGGGGTCTGAAACCCGTCTTCGGCCTTGCCAGGCTCGCTGTGACGTTACGGTCAAATTCAAACCCGAGGTAGAGCGAGTAGGCTGACGCGAGAACTGCCACTGCGCCGATAGACACGAATAGTCCATAACTTAGGTCGAAGATGAACAGGGAGTAGCCACGCCATATGCCAAGGGTGTGCCGCGATCAGGCTTCTATGATTTCGCACTTGATCTGCTTCAAGAGTTCGGCAGCTTTCTCAGGATCGACCTTAAGGGTGTACAGGTGGCCTTGCGTTCGTAGTTTTAGCTTGACAATGTCCTTCAGTCGCTTTACGCGACATTCGTTCGCGCGTTCAGAGACTCGGACGAATTCCTCTGTGTCTGTAATCTCAGAGGGCAATGATTATTCCACTCGTTCTTTCGGCCGTAGAGATTATTGGGCCACATATAAGTTTGAGACCGGGCTATGAGAAGACTAGAAGTTCCTCTTCGTATCGTCTTCCTTCAACAACCGATCCAGGTGGCTTCACTGTCATGTGTTTCCGCGTCAGCAGCTCATTGAGTCTGCGGTCCGCTTCCGCTAGGGAAAGACCGGGCTCTCTAAGCAAAGATAGGGGGACGTCTATGCGAAGGGGCCTAGAAGGTATCACATGTCTGGTGACTTTGTGTGGAAGCAATTTCCCTTCCATACCGCATTCCCGAATTTGCTCCTTCGTGAAGACTGGAAGTAGAATCACGAAATTCACTTCTCCAGATTTCAATTTCTGAAGTGCTACGATTTCTGAGAGGTATTCCACAGCGTGTCCCCTTTTGACAATCTCCTTTTCCAGGAGGACCGCCGTTCTTGCCCTTTGAACCGTGTCCGCGTTGTTCGATAGTGAGAATGCGGTGCCGTTTCCGGTTATGATGATCGTCTTAGGATCGTAGCTCACATTGTCAAGCGCGAGTTCTCGTTTGAAGTAGGTGAGGGCGTTTGCATTGAGCGATACTTCCGCGACTCGTTCCGCCTTGTCCACGACAAAGAGTCGGAACCATGAGCCAACCTTGATCTTGTCACTATCATAGTCAAGAAGGCAACACGGAGCAAAGCGGCATTTCAGCAATTTCAATGAGCTAAATCTGTGCATGCCATCCAAGATCACGTAATCGTCTTGGTCGACCATGAGCGGGTCTCGGACTTCTCCTTGATCTGATATTTCATTGGCCAGGGACTTCACGCTGTTCTCAATGACTTCCTCATGGGGTTTCAGCGCGTCTATTTTGATCAGTGACAAATGGAGCGTTAGAGTTGACGAGCTGATCTCCAATTCAGAAACCCTTACTGCGAACCGTAGTGGGTGTGGCCTAGCCTCTAAGCGTTGCTGACGGATTTTCGGATTGAAAAGGGCGGGAAGTTGTCCTCTCAGTCATGAAGAGGACTGATATCCTGAAGACTCGACTTGCGCCACGCAGGCTTCTACTTCGTGAACTTCGTCATCTTCGTGCCGCACGTCGGACAGATCGCGCGCATCATGTTGCGCCCCTTAGCCGTCTTTTCCATAGTGGTCTGATCGTCCGGCACAGTCTTCTTCTCCTTACATTTCACACAGAACATTTCTGCCAATGAATATTCCCTCCCCTTTCTGAAACGAGTTGGTGTTACCCCATGGTGAAGCCATAAAAGGCTTTTCTACGGACCCTAGAAACGCGCAACATTTCATGACGAACCAGCTAAGAATTGATTAGTAAGCATCAAACGGCCATCCCCTTCGCCAATCGATGCGGATGGATTTTGGACTCAAAAGCGATTAGACCATATCCAAGTGCTATTGACAGTAGACTAGGCGTAGTTGTTTGGCAGCACGAAAGTTGATTTCAATTATTGGTACTGGAAAACTTGGAAGTGCTGTCGCGCTTCAAGTCGCAGGTAGAGAACTTGGCGACCTTCGCCTGATAGATGTGATCAAAGGACTGCCAGAAGGCGAGGCACTCGACCTATCTCAGATGGTTTCAGAACAAGGTGCTGACATCGACATTACGGGTTCCAATGATTACAAGGACATTGCAGGTTCAGATCTTGTCGTTGTGATAGGGGGGCTGGGGAGGAAGCCAGGAATGACGAGGCTTGATCTTCAAGAAAAGAACGAGGAAATAATCCGCGGCATATGTGAGAAGATCGTGGAACACGCCCCCAAGACATTGGTGCTCATGGTCACGAATCCGCTTGACATAATGACCTACTTGGCATGGAGAGTGACCGGTTTCGAACCATCACGTGTCTTTGGTCAAAGTGGAATGCTCGATACAACACGGTTCAAGTATTTCATCGCAAAGGCGCTAGGGGTATCCAGAAGTTCTGTTCAGGCGACTGTAATCGGAGAACACGGAGACTCAATGGTTCCACTGCCACGATATTCAACGGTCGGCGGCGTACCGATAACAGAGTTGCTCACGCCGGCTCAGGTGAATGATGCAGTCGAACGCACGAGAAAAACTGCTGCGGAGATTATCGCACTCAAGGGAGCAACCATATACGCGCCAGCACACGGAATCACTAGGATGGTGGAGAGCGTAATCAAGGACAAGAAGATGGTACTCTGTCTTACTGCGCATTTGAATGGTGAATACGGCCTTAGAGATGTCTACGTGGATGTGCCAGCAGTCCTTGGAGCGAAAGGCGTGGAACGCGTAATCGAACTGAAACTGAACGACGAAGAAAAAGAAGCGTTCCTAAAGTCCGTCGAGGTCGTCAAATCCGCAGTCGGTCACCTCAAAACGGTCAAGGTCTAGTAGAATCATCCTTGGCGGATCAACAGGAGCTCAATAGCTCTAGCGAATAGAGTTCTTCCGCGCTCTTGCGGCGCGGTTCGCGATTTGCGAAGCGACCACGCCTGCAGCTATTCCCGCATCTATGTTGACCACTGCTAGGCCGAGTGAACAGGCTTGGAGCATTGCCATCAACGCTGCCTGTCCATGACCGCCGTAACCGTATCCTGAGGATGTGGGGACCGCAACGATAGGTAAGTCGACTAATCCTGCAACTACTGTGGGTAATGCGCCTTCGCGCCCTGCCACCACGATTAACGCGTCCACATCATTCTGGATTATTTTGGTCAGAGGTTCAACGAGTCTATGGAGCCCAGCGACGCCAGCATCGGATTCCAAGTAAGCGACGCAACCCATTTCCTGCACAATCATTGCCGCCTCTTCAGCTACTGACAGGTCTGCTGTGCCTGCTGTTAGTATGCCGACTCGACCGCCAGTTTCCGCTTTGCTGTAGCCCTTCTTTCTGATCACTAATGATTTTGCATGTGTGAATCGGCGCAGCTCGTAATCCTGTCCATACGTGGTCTCCAACTTGGAGAGCTGATCATCATTAAGCCGACTCACAATTGCACGGCTAGCCTTTTCGACCATTCGAGAGCAGATGGCTAGAAGGTCTTCAGTCGATTTTCCTTCAGCGAGTATTATCTCAGGTATGCCCCGGCGGTTTTCTCTTCCCACGTCAAGTCTGGCTACGTTTGTCACTTTCTCTATTGAATCGAGTTTCAATGCTCGTTCGGCTTCGTCGACTGAGATTCTGCCTTTAGCCAATTTCTCGAGTATTTCTCGCAAGAACTTTCGCCAACTGGGAAATGCCTAAGTACGATTGACCATGTGAGGTACAATAAAATGTTAACACGCAAGATTGGCGTGATGCCAACA
>Ga0315280_10012882_pt1 | contig 10019 bp, 7 predicted proteins | sample YL17G06_40_MG_FD_203697 | JGI IMG/M metagenome (GOLD analysis project Ga0315280, IMG submission 203697) | Sediment microbial communities from Yellowstone Lake, YNP, Wyoming, USA - YL17G06_40 | ecosystem: Environmental > Aquatic > Freshwater > Lake > Sediment | place: USA: Wyoming | collected...
CATTGTGCCTGGGAACATCCAATAATAGAAAAGGTGGCTAAGTCTTTCGAAGGTTATATCTCTTTTCATAACAATATGGATGCAAATGCTGATACGGATATATTCGGAAAATATAGTACTGGCGGAATCCCCACTTTAGTATTTGGCTGCAAATATTATCGAGTCGGTTCTGGTGAAGGGGAAGGAGAAGAGTTGGAATCTAAAAATTTAACTGCAATAATTTGTAAATTAACGGGCAATCAACCTTCTTCAGTCTGTAATCTATTTCAAGATTTAATTAATCAAATCCCATAACCCAATTAACATGGTTAGAATATTTACCACTCCTGCCTGCCCTTATTGTTTTACCTTGAAAGAATTTTTAAAAGAGCATAATATCGAATTTGAAGAAATCGATGTTTCAAAAGATGAAAAGGCTAGGGATGAGATGATAAAAAAATCTGGTAAGTTAGAAGCACCTGTTATAGAGATTGACGGCCAAATTGTGACAGGATTTGATAAAGAGAAAATAGTTAAATTATTAAAAATAAAAGAATAATAGGCGAAGAGAACTGCGTTCTCTTCTTCATCTGCGCTTTCATAAATGAAAGCTTGATATATGATTAAAGTTGCTATTAATGGGTTTGGCCGGATTGGCCGTCCAACTTTCAGAAGAATTTTAGATAATCACCCAAGTTTAGAAGTAGTAGCCATTAATGATTTGACTGATACTAAAACCCTAACCCATCTTTTAAGATATGATTCTTTGTATGGAATCTATCAAAGGCCAGTGAAATTTACAGAAAACACTCTTTTATTGAATGGAACAAAGGATGGCAAAAGTGTTAGGGTTTTAGCTGAAACCAACCCTTCAAAATTGCCATGGAAAGAATTAGGGATTGATATTGTTTTAGAGTGTACCGGCCGTTTTACCGATTACGAGGGGGCAAAAAAACATTTAGAAGCCGGCGCCAAAAAAGTAATAATTTCTGCTCCCGGAGAGGGCACCCTCTCTTTTATTTTGGGCGTAAATGAAGAAAAATATGATTCCAAAAAAGACGATGTTATAGACATGGGCTCTTGCACAACTAATTGCCTGGCTCCGGTAGCCAAAGTTTTAAACGATAATTTCGAGATTGTTAAAGGATTTATGAGCACTATCCATAGTTATACGAATGACCAAAGAATTTTAGATTTACCCCATAAGGATTTAAGAAGAGCCAGGGCGGCTGCCTTAAATATCATTCCGACCACAACCGGAGCGGCCAAAGCCATTGGAAAAGTAATTCCCGAATTAAAAGGAAAATTGGATGGCATTGCTTTCCGAGTTCCAACCCCAACCGTCTCGGTTTTAGATTTAATTTGTGAGGTTAAGAAAAAAACAACTGCTGAAGAAGTAAATTACGTTTTCAAAAAAGCTTCTCAGAAAAAAGAATTCCAAGGAATTTTAGGAATTGAAGACGTGCTCTTAGTTTCTTCAGATTATATTGGAAATTCTTTTTCAGCCATTCTCGATGCGCCTTTGACCATGGCAATTGATAACCTGGTTAAAGTAGCCGCTTGGTACGACAACGAATGGGCTTATGCCTGCAGATTGGCAGAATTCGCCGAATTTGTTGGCAAGAAATTGTAAAGACTTGACAAAAGTTCCGGAATATGCTAAATTTTTTAAAAATAGACTTAGATTCATATATAATATAATCATATAAAATGTTTTATAATTTATTGAAAATATAAGAAAAAAACAAAAAATATAACGTGACAAACAATATTTTCGCAAATAATTTTAAAAAAGTTTTTTCGGTCGCTTTGACAGCAATTTTCTGCTTGATAGGTTTAGTTGCGATTGGAGTTAGAGAGTGGGAATTAGCTCGAAAAAAGAAAAAGAATAGATTTTAAATTTAGGAAAAACCAAATTTGGTTTGGTCGGGGCTTTGCCCCGATTTTTTATTTAAGGTATAATAATTTAAGTTAAAAATTATGATTAAAAAGGGAGATTTGTATTTTCCAAGCGAGGAATTTAAGAAAAGAACTTGGCTAAACGATAAAAAAATTTATAAAGAGGCAATTAAAAATCCGATTGAATTCTGGGGGAAATTAGCTAAAGAGCTTTTTTGGGTTAAACCGTGGAAAAAGACATTTGAGCATAAACCGCCTTATTTTCAGTGGTTCTTGGAAGGAAAGATAAATATTACCTCAAATATCTTTAAAACCAACACCCGAGGTTGGTTAAAATTAAAAAATAAAACAGCAATAATTTGGGAACCAGAACCAATTGAGGAAAAAGAAAAGAAAATAACTTACGAAGAACTTTTTAGAGAAGTTAATAAATTAGCTAATGTTCTTTTGAAATTAGGAGTGAAAAAAGGCGATAAAGTAGGGATTTATCTGCCAATGATTCCCGAGGTAATAGTTTCCATGTTAGCTTGCGCCAGAATTGGAGCGGCTCATGTGGTGGTGTTTTCAGCTTTTTCACCGGCCGCCCTGAAAATTCGACTCCAAATTACCGAGGCCAAAGTTTTAATAACGGCCGATGGATATTACCGAAGAGGACAGGTTATTAATTTGAAGCAGAATGCTGACGCGGGAGTAGAAGAAACAAAGGTAGAAAAAGTAGTTGTGATTAAAAGGGCTGGTAATGAAATTTCTTGGCAAAAAGACCGAGATTTGTGGTGGCATGAATTAATAAAAAATGAAAGTGATAAACATGAAGCCGAAGTAATGGACAGTGAGGACCCGTTTTTTATACTTTTTACCAGTGGCACAACGGGAGTTCCCAAAGGAACGGAACACGTTTGCGGTGGCTACACAGTTCAAGCCTATTGGACCGGAAAGTGGATATTTGATCTGCATGAAGATTCAATTCTTTGGTGCACTTCTGACCCGGGCTGGATTACAGGCCATACGTACACCATATATTCACCCTTGCTCAATGGAGTAACCACTTTCATGTTTGAAGGTTCGCCCGATTGGCCGAGTCCAGATAGGTGGGCTCAAATTATTGAAAAACACAAAGTAACAATTTTTTATACCGCGCCAACTGCTATTAGAATGTTTGAAAAACTGAATGGGAAAATTGCTAAAAACTATAAATTTGAAACTATAAGGCTTTTGGGCTCGGTAGGAGAGCCAATTGATGAAGATGCCTGGAATTGGTATTTTAAAGAGGTAGGAAAGGAAAAATGTCCAATTGTTGATACTTGGTGGCAGACAGAAACCGGCGGAATTTTAATAACTTCTTTGCCCGGAATTGGGCCTTTTAAACCGGCTTTTACTGGTTTGCCTTTTCCCGGAATAAAGTTTGACATTTTAGATGAAAGGGGGAGATTCTGTAAAGAAAATGAGCCGGGAAATTTGGTTTTATTGTCGCCTTTTGCGCCGGGATTATTAAGAGGAATTTACAAAGACCCTAAAAAATATTTAGAAACCTATTGGAGCCAATATGGAAATGAAATTTATTTCACTTCCGATGCTGCCCTAAAAGATGAAAATGGTTTAATTAGAATTTTGGGCAGAGTCGATGATGTAATTAAGGTTGCAGGACATAGACTTTCAACCGGGGAATTAGAGGCGGCGATAAATTTGCATCCAGAAATTACTGAATCGGCGGTAATTGGGATTCCAGATGAAATTAAAGGCGAAGTACCGGTTGCCTTTGCTGTGCCCTCCGACCTTCGTCGGCCGAAGCCGACTACGGTCGGCGAAGGCCGAAGCTTAGCGAAGGAGGGTGGTGAAAACCTGAAGAAAGAAGTAATAGAACAAATCAGAAAACAAATTGGGCCGATTGCTTTACCAAAGGAAGTTTTTATAGTCGAAGATTTGCCAAAAACTCGCTCAGGGAAAATAATGAGGAGAATTTTAAAAAGATTATTCACTGGCGAAGAATTAGGCGACCTTTCCACCTTAGCTAACCCAGAAAGCGTCGAGAAAATAAGAAAATTATTAAATATATGAAAAAAAGAAATAATTTTAAAACAATTGTTAATTTTTTATATGAAGTTGGAACCGCTCGAAATATAGTTCGTGGTCATCGTCAAGTTCTACAAAATGCCAACGACACTATCGCTTCCCATTCTTTTAGAGTAGCGATTATTGGTTTAATCTTGGCCGAGCTGGAACAGGTGAATACAGATAAAGTTGTGAAAATGTGTTTATTGCATGATTTAGCTGAACTTCGCACTGGAGATGCCAATTTTCTTAACAAATATTACCGGGTTGAAAATGAAGAAAAAGCAATTGATGACCAATGGAAGGAAATTGTTGGTGGTAAAAAGGCAATTTCTTTACTTAAAGAATACAATGAGAGAAAATCTAAAGAGTCTCAGGTTGCTAAAGACGCTGATAATTTAGAGCAGATTTTTTTACAAAAGGAATATTTGCCAGAAAATTCTTACGACTTAAAAAGATGGCATAGGCATATTGAAGAGAAACTGGAAACAAAATCTGCTTTTAAAATTGCTAAGTTGGTGTTTAAGACCCGACCAATTGATTGGGTATATGAATTTTCTGATTCAATTGAACACCATAAAAAGAAAATAAAATGAACTCCAAATCGCAAAAATTTATTCTCTGGTTTAAAGAAATTTCAGTAAAAGATGTTCCTTTAGTTGGAGGAAAAAATGCTTCTTTGGGAGAAATGATGGGGAAGCTCTCCAATGAGGGCCTTCAGATTCCCGATGGCTTTGCCTTAACAACCGAGGCCTATTGGCATTTTTTGGAAGAAAACAAAATTGATAAAAAACTAAAAGAGATTTTTGCGAAATTTAATCCTAAAAGTATTAAAAGCTTACAAGAAACCGGAAAAGAATCCAGAACCATTATTTTAAAAGCTAATTTTCCCGAAGATTTAAAAAAAGAGATAATTGAGGCTTATAGAAAATTAGAGAAGGAGTATGGAGAACCTACCGAGGTAGCAGTGAGATCTTCGGGAGTTTCGGAAGATCAACCAGGGGCATCTTTCGCTGGCCAATTTGAGAGTTTCTTAAATACTTCTGGCGAAAAGGATTTATTGGAAGCAATAAAAAAATGTCTTGCTTCAATCTTCAACGATCGGGTAATTGCCTACCGAGAGGAAAAAGGCATTCCCCAATTAACTTTCGCTCTTTCAGTCGGAATCCAAAAGATGGTCAGGTCGGATTTAGCTTCTTCAGGAATTATTTTTACCTTAGATACCGAAACCGGTTTTAAAAATGTTATCTTGATTAACTCAATCTGGGGAGTAGGGGAAATGATTGTTAAAGGAAAAATTACTCCAGATGAATTTTATGTTTTTAAACCAACTCTAAAAGAAAATTATAAGCCGATTATCGTTAAGGATTTGGGTAGAAAAACAAAAAAATTAGTTTACGACAAGAAAGGGGGTTTGAAAGAAGTTAATGTTCCCCCGGAACAACAGCTAAAATTTTCTTTGACTGACGAAGAAATTTTAAAGCTTTCGAGATGGGCTTGCCTGATTGAGGACCATTACCGAATTTCTCAAGATATTGAATGGGCTAAAGATGGAAAGACTGGTCAGTTATTTATTGTCCAATCAAGGCCAGAAACTGTTTTTACTCCAAAGAAAATTAAGTTTTATGAAGAATATGAAATAAAAACTGAAAAGAAACCAATTTTAACTGGAATTGCAATCGGCTCAAAAATTGGTCAAGGGAAAGTTCACATAATTGAAGATGTTTCAAAAATAGAGGAATTCCAAAAAGGGGAGGTTTTGGTAACCAAAATGACAGACCCGGACTGGACAAGCGTTATGAGTATGGCTTCGGCTATTATAACTGACGAGGGAGGAAAAACCTGCCATTCGGCTATCATCTCCCGCGAGCTTGGAATACCTTGTACTGTTGGAACTAGGAAAGCAACTAAAGTGCTTAAAACCGGCCAAACTATCACACTTGATTGCACTTCCGGTTCGGAAGGTAAAATCTTCCTTGGCAAAATTCCATTTGAAGTCAAAAGATACGATTTAAAGGAAATTCCAAAACTAAAAACTAAAATTATGATAAATATCGGCGCTCCGGAAATTGCTTTTAAAACATCATTTTTGCCAAATGATGGGGTGGGATTGGCCAGAATTGAATTCATTTTGGCTGAGAAAATCAGGATTCATCCTTTGGCTTTGTATCACTATAAAAAGCTTAAAACTCAAAGCAAAAAGGACGAAAATTTGAAAAGAATCATAAAGCAAATTGATAAAATCACAATTGAACACAAAGACAAAAAAGAGCATTTTATTAAAGAATTGGCTGAAGGGATAGCTCAAATCGCTTCTGCTTTTTGGCCAAAACCTGTTATTGTAAGATTGTCGGATTTTAAAACAAATGAATACCGGACCTTAGTTGGCGGAAAGATTTTTGAGCCAGAAGAGGCGAATCCGATGTTGGGCTGGAGAGGGGCTTCGAGATATTACGATGAGAAATTCAGGCCAGCTTTTGAAATGGAATGTCAGACTATAAAAAGAGCGAGAGAAGAATTCGGCTTGAAAAACATTTGGGTGATGGTTCCTTTTTGTAGAACACCTGAAGAGGGTAAAAAAGTTTTGGATTTAATGGCAAAAAATGGACTAAAGAGAGGAGAGGACGGTTTAAAAGTTATCGTAATGTGCGAGATTCCTTCCAATGTCATCTTGGCTGATAAATTTTTGGAAATTTTCGATGGAATGAGTATTGGTTCAAACGATTTGACTCAATTGGTTTTAGGATTAGATAGAGATTCGGCTCAGGTTGCTAAAGTCGGCGATGAGAGAAACGAAGCTGTAAAAGAAATGATTGCCAAAGTAATTAAAGAATGTAAAAATAGAAAAAAATATTGCGGAATCTGTGGTCAAGGACCATCCGATTATGTGGAATTTGCCGAATTTTTAATGAAAGAAGGAATTGAATCAATTTCCTTGAATCCCGACACAGTCATTAAAACAATTTTAAATCTTGCTAAAATAAAATAATAAATAATAATTCGAATCTACGAGTTTTATGCGAAGTTACGAAAAAATAATTCGTATATTCGTAAAGATTCGTAATTCGTAGGGAATTATGGCAAAAATCACATTATCAATCATTAAAGCCGATATTGGGTCAATTGGCGGGCATATAAAGCCAAGCCAAAAACTTTTAGAGACAGTCGAGAATTATATTAAAGAAAAGGGTAGGGGATTAATTATTGATTCTTACCTTGGACACACTGGAGATGATATTGCCATTTTAACGACTCACAAAAAAGGCACCTCAGATCCAAAAATTCACAAACTTTGTTGGGATGCATTCATCTCTGGAACAAAAGTTGCTAAAGCCCAAGGATTATATGGTGCTGGTCAGGATTTATTAATCACATCCTTCTCGGGAAATGTAAAAGGAATGGGGCCCCAGGTTGCTGAAATAGAAATTGAAGAAAGGCCGGCAGAACCATTTTTGATGTTTATGGCTGATAAAACTGATCCGGGGGCCTTTAACCTTCCTTTGTATTTAGCCTTCGCTGATCCGATGCATAATGCCGGTTTAATTCTTTCCCCTCGAGTTAAAGAAGGTTTCAAATTTGTTATTATGGATGTTTCTTTTACCAAAGCCGATAAAACTATTGAGTTAAAAGCGCCGGAAGAAATTTATGATATTGCTGCTCTTTTGCGCGATCCGGAAAGATTTGTGGTCGAGTCAATCTGGTCAAGAGCGACGGGAGAACAAGTAGTTACAGTTAGCACGACCAGATTACATAACATTGCTGGTAAATATGTTGGAAAGGATGATCCGGTGATGTTAGCAAGAACTCAAAAAGATTTTCCAGCCACCGGCGAGATTCTTTCTCCATATACTATTACTCCGATGGTAGCTGGTTTTATGAGAGGATCTCATACCAGTCCTTTAATGCCGGTGAAGAAAAATACCTCAATTTCATTTTTTGATGGGCCGGCGATTGTGAGTTGTCTAGCCTTTTGCTCAAAAAATGGCAAACTTACCGAACCAGTTGATACCTTTGACCATCCTTATTGGGATTATATTCGAGGGCAAGCAGCTCAAGAAACTCAAGAAATAAGACGACAAGGATTTTTTGGAGCAGCAATGTTGCCATACAGCGAACTGGAATATGGTGGCATAGTTGAAACTCTTAAAAAATTAGAGAAAAGATTTGTCATTAGAAAAAGATAAAATGATAATTCTCTCGGCAAAAATTCGAAAAAATCTTAGAAAGAAAGTAAAACTCCTCCGAAAAAAGGAAATTCTACCTGCTGTTTTGTATGGGCATAAAATTAAGAATTTAAATTTAGAGCTAAGTTTTAAAGAATTTGAGAAAATTTACAAAGAGGCAGGGGAGAGTTCTTTGATTTCACTTAATATCGAAGGCGAGAAGCAGAAATTTCTGGTTTTAATTCACGATATCCAATTTGATCCATTGACCGAAAAACCAATTCATGTCGATTTTTATCAACCTCTCTTAGAAGAAGAAATTGAAATAGGTATCCCAATAATTTTTGAAGGGGAGGCTCCGGCAGTGAAAGATTTAGGAGGAACTTTAGTTAAAAATATTTCCGAAGTAGAAGTTAAGGCTAAGCCCGAAAATCTTCCCCACGAGATTAAAGTGGATATTGGAAGTCTAAAAACTTTTGAAGATAATATTAAAATTTCAAATTTGAAAGTCCTGGAAGGAGTAAAAATTTTAAAAGATCCCGAAGAAATAGTAGCATTAGTTTCTCCGCCAGAAAAAGTCGAAGAAGAATTAGAAAAACCAGTTGAAGAAAAAGTTGAAGAAGTAGAGAAAGTAGAAAAGAAGCCAAAAGAAGAAGAAATGAAAGAAGAAATCGAAAAATGAGAACTAAGATTTCAAAGATAATTTTATCTTTGGTTTTAATTTCGGCTTTTTTATTACCGAAATTTTTAATTTTAGTTAAAGCCAACCAAATAGGGCCAGCTGAAGAACGACAACAGTTAGAGGAGGAATTAAAAAAATTAGAGGCAGAACTTCTTAAAATTGATGAAGATATTACTAAGACTGAAAAAGAAAAGAAAACCCTTCAAAATCAAATTTATATTTTAAGGAAAAAAATCGAAAAATTAGAACTTCAAATTCAGCAAAGTAACATGATGATAAACGATTTGGGTCTTCAAATTGAGGATACCGAAGCATCAATAAAACAGACCTCTTTAAAAATCGAAGATTCTCGGCGAAATTTGGCTAACATTTTACAAACCATTTACGAAGAAGACCAGAAATCCCTAATTGAAATATTAGCCTCTGAAAGAACACTTTCTGGTTTTTTTGACAATTTAATAGCTTTGGAAACCTTAAATACAAAAAGCCGAGAACTTTTAGAAAATATTAAAAATTTAAAAATTTCCCTAGAAGGTCAGAAACAATCTTTAGATGAAGAAAAAACTGATTTAGAAAAAGTAGTCACCATTCAAACGCTTCAAAAAAAAGAGAGCGAAAGTGTCAAAAAAGAACAGGAATACTTTTTAAAATTAACCGAAACCCAATACCAAAAATATCTGAAAGAAAAAGAAGAGACCGCAAAAAGAGCAGCCGAAATTAGAACCAGAATTTTTGAATTAATTGGTGTGCCAAAAGCTCCTACATTTGGTGAAGCTTTGGAAATTGCAAAATTCGTAGAGAAAATAACTGGGGTAAGATCGGCCTTTCTATTGGCGGTTTTAACTCAAGAATCAAATATTGGAAAAAATGTTGGCCAATGTTATTTAACTAATTTTGAAACTGGAGAAGGGGTGAAAGCAATCAGTGGAGAAAAAATTTTTAGGGTAATGAAACCCAATCGTGACATATCCTATTTTTTAAATATTTGCCAGGAATTAGGTCGCGACCCAAAAAATACTCCAGTTTCTTGTCCAATGGAATATGGTTTTGGTGGAGCAATGGGGCCGGCTCAATTTATTCCCTCAACTTGGACCAAATATAAAGGAAGAGTTTCGGAAATTACTGGAAAACCAGCTGATCCCTGGGATATTAAAGATGCTTTTTTGGCTGCCGCCCTATATTTAAAAGACTATAGAGCTGATTCTCAAAATCCAAATGATGAATGGAGGGCGGCCATGATCTATTTT
>Ga0315280_10012884_pt1 | contig 10018 bp, 17 predicted proteins | sample YL17G06_40_MG_FD_203697 | JGI IMG/M metagenome (GOLD analysis project Ga0315280, IMG submission 203697) | Sediment microbial communities from Yellowstone Lake, YNP, Wyoming, USA - YL17G06_40 | ecosystem: Environmental > Aquatic > Freshwater > Lake > Sediment | place: USA: Wyoming | collected...
GGACGCAAATAAGAGCCTAAGAAGGCTTTTATTTGACTTTGTATGGCGATTTTTGGGGCTAAGAAAGAGCTTTTTTCCTTTTTATTTAGGAAACAAAATGAAGTTCAGCAACGGGCGACAAGAAAGGGCGAGCCTCCCCACCCCGGCAAATCACTTCCGTGATTTCCGGGGCGGCTCATAAGAATGATTGCCCGCCGGTCTAAGTGCTCATTTTATCGCACTTAGATACTTCCGCTCTATCGAGCTCCCGGCGTTGGTGGGGAGGCTCGCCCTTTCTTGTCGCCATGCACGTTGCTGAACCAGGCCCCAAAAATCGCCATAGATTGAGGAAGTTTAGCCTTTTTATTCTACCAGACTTTTCAGGATTGCTACTACTTTGTCGTCTAGGGGCGTTTCTGTTTTCTTAGCTTCTTCTTCAAGCCAGGGTAGAAGCTGTTTTATGATCGTCTTCAATACCGCCATCGCTAATGTTGCGCGCGTCTCTTTCCAGCTTGCCATTGGTTTTCCTTTCTATGTCGGTGTTACGGTTCCTTTTTCTGCGGCTGCCGCCGCCTCCCCCTCCAGGGTTTTCGTGAGGGTCAGGGTCAGGTGCTTCCCCACTGTCTTACGGGACTCTTCCTGCCATCCGAAAGCTCTAACGAGGTTTATAATTCTTTCAAAATCCATTGCCGTTGTATTTACTGCCATTCTTTTTCACCCCCTCTCATTCCTTGTACTCAATATGATATATGTCGTTCAGTTTTTTTATTCTTCCTCCCCAGGCCAAACCTTCTTCCTCTGCTATTTCACCTAGCCGCTTGTATTCCGGCCCGTCTTCCCAGCTTACTTCTCCGTTTTTTATCAACGCAAAATCTATTGCTAACCATCTCTCATGTTTGCTGTTTCTGGTCAGCGACTTACCATCTTTAAAATACCTCTCCTGTTCTTTTTTTGTTCCGTAAAACCTGAATGGCATAAACTCCAAACCCTCTTCGCTGCAGCGCGCTATCACTTTACATACTGTACATAAAAAAACTACTCTTCTTTCGTTGCTGTTCATCAGTCACCCCCTGCCAGCGCTTTTTTCATGGCCTCCTGACATTCTGGGCAGATGTGAATTGTTATCAGTCTCCGGATGTCTACTGGCCCTGTGCAAAAATTACAAGACGCGTAGATCGGAACGCTGTCAAGCGGGTTTGCTCCCACCGAGGATCCTCCTCCCGGTATTTTTATTCTGTCGGTTGTCATCATCCAGGCACTTACCCATTCTTGAGCCACCTTTATGGTTATTCCGTTTTGTACCGCATACTCAAGGTAGTAGTCTCTCATTACCTCGTCTTCTATTCGCATCAGCTCTACCGCCGTGCCGGGCACCAGCTTTTTGTTCTTGAGCGCTTCCTGGAATTTTTCCGGCAGCTCGAGCAGTTTAAGCCTGTTGTCTATGTGGACAGCGCTTCGGCCCATCTTCTTTGCGATTACGTTCCTGTTCATTCCACAGTTTATCAACAGGTTTTTATATATCCTCGCCTCCTCGAGTGGGCTTAGATCCTCGCGTTGTAGGTTTTCCGTTGCTCGAATTATAAAGACCTCGTTCGCCTCCATCTCTTTCACGAAAGCCTTTATTGTCTTTGCGTTTATCAGGCGGTGCGCCAAAAACCTTCTGTCGCCTGCTACCAGCTCATAGCGGCTGTTTTCGGGCCGTAATAGTATAGGCTGTTGCAACCCTATCTCCTTAATGCTTTCCGCAAGTTCCCGGATGGATTCCGGATCTATCGCGTCCCGGTCCGCCCTTTCGGGTCGATCTATGAGCTCGAGCCGGATCTCTTCAACTCTTAATTCGCTTGATTGTTTCTTCGTTGAGCGGACGGATTTCAATGACTCCTCCTTCGTTTAGATCCATAATAACATAAACCACATCGCAGAGCTCTGCTTCTTTTACCATATCAGCGGGAATTGTTACCCTCCAACCCCCTGAGCATTTTGTTATCTTTCTGACGTGGCGCATCATCTACAATTCCCTCATTTATTTCTATCTTATCAGGCTCACTTTTCCTGTCAAGTACTTTTTGTCATTTTGTCATTCTCTTACTGCAGGAAGACGTTTTTTATTTCACTCACTCGCAGACTTCCGGGGGAAGACAGCTCGCTCGCAAAAAACGTTTGAGCGGACGACTTGCCCTCCGGGCTGTGTCAACCGCTCCATGAACGTTCAGGTACCTGGTCCTGGGGATAAAAGCACTTTTTTAGACTGATTATGAAGTCCGGTGCTCACTCGCAGACTTCCGGGGGAAGACAGCTCGCTCGCCAGGATGTTTTGAGCGGACAGCTTGCCCTCCGGACGGCGCTAACCGCTCTCCGGACTCCCTGCTTTACCCCCTGGGAGGGTCAAAAAGTGTAATGAAATCACTGTCGGACATATTTGGCCGTCAATCATATCCTAAGAAGGAGGATCTATCCCGCCGCCTCCGGCGGACGGGACTTTTCCTGTTTGCGCCCCCTGTTCTCCATCAAAAACCAACCACAAAAGGCCGCCTACTGGTCCGGACCAGGGGGCGACTTTAGACAAACATACCCCCCCTCTTGACTCTCCCCAAGGGGAGAGCGTTTATAGGGAGAGGGTAGGTTGAACAATTTTGAACGGTGATTTATAAGTATTTAAATTTGTTGAAGTTTATCAGCGTCAAGGAATAAATGAAATCGTCAGAGCTTTGACGGTTTATGACCACGAGGAAAAGTAAAAGTGTAGATATATCATATACTTAGAAATTTTTAGAGTTGGCATAGGGAGTGCATATTATAGGGGTAGAAAGGAGAGTGCATTATGGGAATTGTGGTATGTGCATGGTGTGGAGAGATAATGGGATTGGTTGAAGTAGAGGGAATATCACACGGGATGTGTCCGACTTGCCTTGAAGCAATGAAAAAGGAGATAGCGGAATACCACGAGAAGAGATTACGGGAGGAGATATGCCAGCAATCAAAATTCAGGACAGCATAGGCAGGCAAAGAATTATCTGGAGGGGTCCTAATTTTAAAATTAAAGTTGGCAATTCGATTACCTATAAGTGGGGCGAGCTCTGGGAGGTTGTTGAGATACTACCTCCCAAAAAAGAATATCTCAGAAATGTTAAGGGGAGGGTCTATACCTGGCGCTGAGCAGATCTTACGGGTCCCACTGGGCAGCATCCTGGAAGCCACCGGTTGCGCCCGATCTGTCGGTCGGCTTTGGTTTGCGGCGGTAGACTCCTGGCGCATAAAAGCACGTGCTTGGCGTTTCCCCTTTTGCAAGATGTTCAAGAAACCACTTAAAGTCTCTTGGGGACTGACATGCCGGACCATAGGCACGCAGTCCCTGTTTTTTTAATTTTATTTTGTAGTCTGACGCCTCTATGTGGGTATCAAAATGTTTATACTTTGTCCCCTTATCTATCCAGGACACAATCCATCGCAGAAATCTACCCGGCGTTGGCCACTGTGCCTGCTCTTCAGGCATTTATTTTTTCCCTGGCGAGCTTAAGAAATTTTAGCGCTTCTTCTTGTGTGGCCGGCTCTCCATAGGGACTATCCCCGGCAGATTTATTTATGATTTTCATTGCTCGCTCTTTAATGTAGATGCCGCATTTCTTGAGGTTGCGCATACATCCGGCGAGATATTTGTACGCTTTGCGCGTGAGAAAATAAAGCGTAGTTTTGAAGGAGAGCTCTCCGGAGGGAAGTCGCTTTATTCGCCGGGTCCGCTCTATGAGACCGGCGCGGTGCAATCTAACCAAGTATCGCCGCAGGGAACGAGTAGATCTTTTTATGCCGTATCGCTCGCTCAATATTTCTGTGATTTTAGCCTGGGAGGGGTAACAATAACTTTTTGAATTAATGCTTGACAAGTACCCAAAAATGTTTAATAGTTCAAATTGTAAGGGGTTTGTAGTTACCATATTTGCCGCCTTTCTGTGGGGGGAGAAATCCTCCCCTTAAAGGAAAAAGATTAATAAACATACCGGAGGGTATAAACCATGGCAGAAGTAAAGTCAAGTGCAAGTATCAGAGAGAAGTGGGCACGCGTTACGCCGCAGCGGAGCGAGGACTATAAGATCGGCGTTCAGTCCCCCCGCAGGGATTGGGCAGCTGCAGCGACCGCTCAAAAAGAGGTTCACAAGGCCGCAATGACTGAGGCAGCAGCAAAGGACAGCTTTGCTAAGGGTGTGGCCAAGGCAGGGACTGACAAGTGGAAGTCTAAGGCCCTTCAGAAAGGTCCGGGCAGATTCGCTGAGGGCGTCATGGTTGCCGGGCCGGACTATGAAGCCGGCTTTGCGCCATATCGTGACGAGATCGAGCGGACAACGCTACCGCCTAGATTCCCCAAAGGGGATCCCCGCAACATTTCCAGGGTTGCAACGATCGCCGCTGCGCTGCGCAAGAAAAAGTTAGGCTAACGCTCTTTATCAAATTTAAAGGGGTGATAATATTATGCTAAAAGAACCTTTTATGGTCAAGGAAAACTTCACCGCGGCCACGGCCAACCTTGAGCTTAAGGCCAAGGTAGGTGAAAGTCTCAAAATTAAGCAGCTGCGCGTTGGAGCGCTGCACTCGGGCGGCTTTTGCGAGTGTCTAATTGATAGACTCAGCATTGGTTTTTTCTACATTGGAGACATCGCTGCCAATCACCTGGAGCAGTGCTCGGAGGCAGACGCATATCCAAATCTTTTCGAGCGTATGCAGCAGCTTGGTATATTCAACGGCTATCCCATAGCCCAGGGCGAGACCTTCGAGATCAGACCTGCGGTTGCAGGCACAGATATTGTGGGGGCGATTATTTATGAAATATGGGACGCAGCTGACTATAAGCCAGAGGATGATTGCGGAAGCAACTCCAAATCGTTCACGTTCGTAAATTACGGAACAAACGCAGCGCAGATTGATGCTGGAACGTACGGCAGGCTTGACAAAAGCAGGAACCCCGCAGAGTACCCGGCCTTTCCCTTTGGTGAGGTTGTACCTGCCGGTTATGAAATAGACCTTCTCGGCATCCTCCTGAAGGACTGGGGCGGCTACGTTGACAACACCGCAAATACTATGCGCTTCCTCAGGCTAACCAAGGACAGAAGGGTCCTTTGGAACGAGGACCGCCGAGGAATTTATTGCACCCAGGGCATGAGTTATTTTACCTGGGGACCCATCAGACAGACTAACACTGACATCAAGCTCTTTCCACAACCGATCACTTTCCAGTCCGGCGATGAGCTGCTCGTAGACCTATCTGCCGCAGTCAATGTCACCGCCGAAGATGTTATGATCGCTTTCATCGAAAAGGCTCGAAGGGTAACGGCAGCCAAGTAGGGGGGTATGTACGATGATATTTTTTCAGTCCTTTAGAGTAACCGGCGCTGCAAATGCAATTACCTATGACGCCGGCTTGAAGTCAACCGAGTCAGAACCTAAAAAACTGATTTCAGTTCTCCTTCAGCTTGCGGCGTGGGCAGGGACAGACGACAACGACATCCAGGGATACCACGAGAGGGCAAAAGTTTTTGACATTCCTGAAAAACTTTTTCCTCAGCTCGAGGCGGCAACAACTGCTGGGGCCGCTGGAAAAGGCGGTTACGTTGAAATTCCCGTTGACCTGGACATTCCTGTTGGAGAGATCTTTAAGGTTGCCATTAAGTGCGCTGCCACCGGTAACACGGTCCATGGGGCGTATAAGTACGAACTGACCACAAAGTAAGGGGGGCGCGAGCTTGGCAAAACCCCCGGTACCTAAAGAAATAACTCCGGAGAGGAAGTATCAGCAGATAACCTCTGAAAACCTCTTCGGAGAACTCGAAGCAGAACCCAAGTATATCCGCAAGTGGTATATTGATAATATTCTCACTCGTACACTTGCGCGGATCGTAGGACAAGGACCGTACGGTCCGGTGGTCGCAAAGTGTACTGCGGACGGCTCTCTCGCTGTCGTGGCCAAGGGAGGAGCATTTGATCAATACGCTGTGTATTCTGGCAATGCTTCAGACGCTGGCGTTACTGTTACTCTTTCCGCGGTCGTTTCAAGACTGGACATCTTCATCTTTGACAATCCTGCTCTTGTTCAGCTCAGACGGGACCTTGTTATTCCTCTGGGTGATGATATCGAGCTGTTCAAAAATTCTTTCTATTCCTTAGACGTCTATACCAAAGAAGTTAAGATCAGAAACCAGACTGCTGGCGCAACCGCACGCTATCGCCTGATCGGATGGTTTTAGTGTGCCTAACACCTTTCAAGGGTTCCCCACCGTACCGCGTCTCCCCTGGGACGACTTTTATTTCAACACCTGGTTTGAGGCCGTTGACGGCTACGAGGTAATCGCCTATTACGGCGGCGGCGCCGTTATTGATAGCGCCGGCCTACACGTTACCGGCAGCGGCAGCACCGGCCAGTCTGTTACCATCCGGAAAGAAATTACCTATTCCACCCCCGCCTTATCCTGGGATAAAAAACGCGAATTAAAGACTACTCTCCGCTTCAGATTCAATCAGGGCGAAGAGGGGTACTGTCTGGTTGGCCTGGGTGGTATAGAAAGTCAGTATTTTGTTGGCTGGGTGGTTGAGGCTGGCGTTTTATACGGCGTTGTTACTGGCGATCTCGGACCAACCCGTGCTCAGCTTGAGGTTCTTGGTGTTGACTGGTTTGACGAGACGCGCAGGTTAAAAATAGTTTACAACCCTCCTTCCTACGTACAGTTTTACGTTAACGATGTTCTGGTTGCCACTATCACTACTGGATTGCCTACCGGCGATTCTGAGGCTGGCAAGATACTTCATTTCAGGATAGTTCCGGGCACTCCCGCCTGGAACATTGAGCTATTCTGCTCTCTCTGGTCCGTCTGGCAGGAGTATTGATGCCTAACGAGCTCTGGATATATGACCCCGTGGTGCTGCCTGATCCGGGCGAGCAGTTTGTACCCTCTTACCTTCACGTTGGCTTGGTTCATTCTTTTGCTGGCGTTTCTCCTTTCTCTGCCGTGAAGGCGTTTCCGCCAAATAACCCCCTGCCCGATTCAATAGGAGTTTCGTTGAGCCATGTCTAATAAAATAGAGCTGACTATCGAGGCCACGGTAAAAGATTCTCGCGGCAATATAATTTCCCATCGGGATCCCGTTCCCTGCCGCTCTCTTCTCAAACAATTTATTCAGCTCCTGCTCGTTCAGTTTTCTCAGGCTGGTCAGACGATTACAGATATAGCTAATGCTGCGATCGCCGTTACGCCTCACGCTTCAAATCTTGGCCTGGCCGTCACAGGATCCACCACCTCGTACGGCATTAATATTGGCACCGGGCAAAACGCGGTAACCATGCTGGACTATAAGCTCCAAACCAAGGTGACCGCCAATATCGCTCATTCCTCGCAGACTTTTTCCCTTGAGAACCCTGACGACTCCACCTGGCGAGCGGTTATTTCGCGAGCTTTTACTAACAACACCGGGGCGCTGCTATCTATTAAGGAGGTTGGCCTTTACTCCCTTCAGTCTCTGGGTGGCAACTATTTTTGCATTGACAGAACCCTGTACAGCGTTGACGTTCCCTCCGGGGCAGCGGTTACGCTGACGTACCGGGTAACAATCTCTCTCTAACTTTGATTATGAACGAGTGGCAGAGCATAGTGACCATCGCTTTAACTCTGGTAGCCGGCGTGGGATATATCGAGCGCAGAATAACTAAGATTGAAACTAAACTTGATATTTTAATGAAGTGGTGTCCGAATTGCCGACAGACCTCGGAAGACCCTACCCCATAGACTGGGCCGGAACTCCACCGCACATGCTTGCTGCGGACGTTCCCATCTGGAAACGCTTTCAGCAAAAGTTTTCTTCTATTTTCACGGCCTATTATTTTGATGTTAAGGTGGGAGGTCCGGACTGGGAGCTCATAAAGCAGGATCCTGCCATCGCTCAGATGTGGTGGGAGCTGAAGGCTAAGAAAATTGACGTGCTAGCGGAAAAGTCAGATGAGATCTGGATTATAGAAGTCTCGAAAGAGGCTGGGATCAGGGCGGTGGGGCAGATACTGACGTATCGCCTGTTGTGGTCACTTGATCCTAAAATAAATAAGCCGGTTCAGTCTTACCTGGTCGTTGATAGAATTGACTCTGATTTGGAGTTTAGCTGCATGGCTAACGCTATACGGGTTCTTTTAGTTTAACCCCGTACTCTTACCCCTTGCCGGGGGGAGATCGCAAGAAATAGCCTATGTCTTGCCCCTTGCTTTAGGAGAAATCTACCTTGCCCGAAGTAAAACCCTCAAAACGACTCTCCCAGGACGAATTTGAAACCCAGAAGGAAAAGTATATTGCAAAGTATGGCTATAAAGTAGAAATACCCGCCTGGAGCGACATCATACATATTGAGCCTATGGCCTGGAAGTCTCCGGAGGAACAGAAAGCATATAAGAAAAAAGCATTTTTGAGGATGCTTGCCTCTCCTACTCCTAAGTGGCTCAAGGCTTACGGTAGCTTCGCAAAAACAACAGACAATATTGAGGATGGTTTAGTAACCGCGGTAGTGCTCGGGAGATTCGCGGTCCACTTTGCACCCCGCCTATTCGCAAGATTCGTGCCGGTACTGGGCTGGGCACTTTTGGGAGCTGACATCCTAAACCTATTTAATGTATTCACCTGGCTGCCCATGGCCACGATGGAAAGGAAGCGCGCCTGGGAGAACTTACAAAAGCGCAATCCATTCTGCGCAGAGGCAGCGGCAAAGAGAGCGAATAAACTTAAACGTCTTCGACCTACCTTTGGAGAGATGATTGAGGTCCTTCAGACAACGGACGCGCTTTTCGGTGTGGGGATCTCATTTGGACCTCTGGTGGGACTCATATCTGATGCCATTTGCGGAGTTGCTCGCACCATTGCGGGTCAAAAAGTAACGTGGAAGGGATTTGCCCCCGAACCCACACAGTATGAAAAATCTATGATGCAAGCGGTACGCGATGCCTCTATTGTTGCCAACAATGGACAGCTCTATTCTGATGAGTTTCATACTAAAGCCTATTTAACAGCTGCGCTTTGCATGTATGCACTCAGACCCACCTTTGAAGAGGTTTCCTGGGAGAATATAGAACAAAATCCTTTTGATTGCGAGGTTGAGGCGCCGGTACCGGAGTACCAGGACACGCGAGATATTATCGAAGAGGCCGGACTAAAGGTTGAGGATGGTATAGCGTGGCCACAGACTGGAAAGCGGTGGGACACCTTAGAAAATCTATTCTATGCCTCGCCAGGAACAGTGACTGACAATTTTTGGCAGTACAGTCAAAGAATGAAGTACACATACGATGGCTTTTACGCTTCTCGTTGCGTGGACGCAACTGCGAAGGCCTTCGCCTTCGAGCTCAGCGATGATGGAGATGTAACACAGACCATGGATCCAATGAGTAGGGTCCTCGAGAGTTTAATACGGCTGGGGATTCACTTCGTTCCTGGCTACCAAGAAGAGAACATGAAAAAGCTCTGGGATTGGTTCAATGTATACGTTGCTACATTTGGGGACCGGCCTTCTACCAGTCTTTTTCTTGACAAGTGCCGTGAGCTTGCTGTTCCCTACTCAAGCGCACCAGTAACCGTGCCTATCGGTACGGCTGCGGATCTATACCCCGACCTCGTGGCTATTACTAAAGACCTTGGAGACAAGGGCTTCTCCTACTAAACCAGCGCAGTGACCCACCAGAACCAGCGCAGTGACCAAATTACAATCAGCTGATTTTCAAATATCCACTACTACAAACCAGAACAGAACCAGCGCAGTGACCAATTATAGCCCCCGCACCCTATCTCTACCGCTTCGCTTCGAGATAGTCTTCACAGAAGACATGAGCGGGTTACTTGCCCTTCGGGCTGCTTAACCCGCTCATGTTGATGCGTCCGAGGACTACTTAATTAAGACGGACGCAAATAAGAGCCTAAGAAGGCTTTTATTTGACTTTGTATGGCGATTTTTGGGGCTAAGAAAGAGCTTTTTTCCTTTTTATTTAGGAAACAAAATGAAGTTCAGCAACGGGCGACAAGAAAGA
>Ga0315280_10012885_pt1 | contig 10018 bp, 10 predicted proteins | sample YL17G06_40_MG_FD_203697 | JGI IMG/M metagenome (GOLD analysis project Ga0315280, IMG submission 203697) | Sediment microbial communities from Yellowstone Lake, YNP, Wyoming, USA - YL17G06_40 | ecosystem: Environmental > Aquatic > Freshwater > Lake > Sediment | place: USA: Wyoming | collected...
TGATCCTGCTGGGAGTGAGACTTGGGCTCACCACGAAGTCCACGTCGAGACCTGTGCGAGCTGCTATGAGGTGTTTCTAAACGCCCTCTTGTGGAAGTCATCAGCGACCTTCGGAGTGACAGCGTCTTCCTTGACCGACCTTATCGCCCTTGTGATGTTCTCCACCATCACATCGTTGACGATCTTGCCTTTCTGCGCGGTGGCCATTCTGGGATCTCCAAAGTACAGCTCAGGACATTTGACTTGCCACCAATATGAGCTGATTACCCCCGCGGATAGGCCGGTGGAACCTGTCTTTGCTGGATGTCTCAAGTAGTCCGTTCTCACCAAGTCCTTGAACAGCGCCAGAACCCTGCTGGTTTCTATCACGCACGCGTGGCCGGTTTCCAGCCCTTCCGTTACCTTGTCCTCAATGTCCTTCGGAAGATGCCAAGGCGAAAGATAGGCATAGACTATTGGATCTCTCTTGCTTGACCTGCCCATCACGAACGTGTCCAGTATGGCGGTGTTGCCACCATGGCCACTGATCAATAGTAGCTTCTTGAATCCGTTCCTGCCCACTTCGTCCGCGATCGCCCCAAGCATTCTGAGCAGCAGTTCAGGTTCCATCGTCACCGTGCCCGGGAAGTGCCTGTTCTCCGGAACGTAGGCGAACGGAAGTGGTGGAAGGACGACGGCATGCTCTTTCTCAGATGCGAGCTCCACCAGTGATTGGGTCACCAAGGTGTCCGTCCCTAGAGGGAGATGAGGGCCGTGCACCTCTATTGATCCCACCATCATCACGGCGATGGCACCATTTCTTGCCTCCCTCTCCAGATCCGGCGAAGTTAGTTCGAGCCATAGCATGAGACACTCAGGTAGTCCTAAGCGGATTAAGCTTTGCCGGCCATTGGTCCAGAGGCGAATACGGAAACTCTTAAGCGTGGCTCGCTTCTTGTCTTCTCGCGCAACAGCCGATGCCGACTGGCGACTCCGGTGCACTTAGCTCCGAACTACTGAATGCGATCAGAACCCGGAGAACCTGGTTCGACTGGGATGAGCTCGAGGGCGGAGTGTTCGGGGGCCTTCTCTCTGAGTTGGAGAGCGGAGGGCTCGCGAGGAAGATAGGCAGATCCGTCGAGTTGTTGGCAGGGGGAAGGGTAGCACTGGTGACCGCGGCAATAAGGGGAGGTGCGTCGTTAAGCACCATCGAGTATCTCAACCCGAGTGAGTTCGAGGACTTCGTTTCTAGGCTGCTTGAAGTGCAGTCCTTCGCAGTGAGGACTAGGGTGAGATTCAGGGCTCCTGCTGAAGGCACGGAAATGGATGTCGTCGGGTGGAGACGGCCCAGAGCCTTGTACATCGACTGCAAGAGGTGGCCGAGGAGAACAGTGTATGGCGCTCCGTGCAGGAAGCAGGTCGAGCGCGTCAAGAAGTGGGGAGCCGCGGCACTCAAGAGGATGGGAGTGACAGGCAACGTCAAGGGGTTTCCGATCGTGGCCACAGTGATCCCCGGCGTGGAGCGAGTCACGGAAGGATGCGTCTTGGTAGGCGCTGACAAGCTGAACTCCGCTATTCACAAGATCGGCGAAGGTTTTCTCGACGAAGCGGGCATCAGCATCGAGGTCTAGACCTGGGCTAGAGTCCACATCTCTCCGAGTGCGCCCCGGACCAACGATGACGCCTTCAAGCCCGGAATCGCTCTGTCGAGTTCGCCTCTCAGCAGAATGTACTCCCCTTGAGTCAGGGATACGTTTCCCTTGAATATGACATCAACTGGGATCACGCCCGCAATGGCACTGAATTCCGTCGTCCAAGTCACGGCGGATATTGAGGCCGACTGAGAAGGAAGCCCGGTCGTCACTGTGGTCAGTGCAGTTGTGCCGATGGACTTGTGGAAGATGATACCTCTGGTCCTCCCGACGAACCACTCACCCTCCAAGCCAATCGTCGTGGTCAGGCGGTTTTGCTCAGAAGGAGAGATCGGAAAGAGGAGTGACTGCCCCCTGCTGATGAACCTCGCGGCACCGGGTTCCGAACCGTTGTCGAAGTCCTCCGCGGATGCCAAACCCTTGAAGACTGCTCTGTGGTGCAGTATCGGCAAGCCGTACCTGAGCGCGTATGAGACCGCGGCAGCCGAATCACTGAGCTTCGATCCACCGGACGTTATCGCGTATTCCTTGAGGGCGGTCTTCACCTCGGTTTCGTCTGTCCCGGTCAAACCCATCTTCTCCCTGACGCTAAGCAGAAGCGCCTCAACATTAACGGCTTGGGTCAGATCACTCGGATAGGAGACATACTCCACAGTTCTACGACCAAGTTCGGGGAAATCCTCATGAACGCCCCCGATGAATATCAATCGATCGTAGTAGTCGGTCAACTCTGTTTCTATCGGAGCTCCCGGAACCAGCGGGGAACCAGCCGTCATTGTTTGAGGAACCCTACCACACGTTTAAAACGATATCTGAATGTTTTGGTTTACGAAACCCGAAGTGCTCATGGACCTTAAGCAGGACAGCGGGCAATTCTACGTCACGGTCGACGGGAAGAAGGCCACCTTGACCTTCAGTCTCAGAGACAAGGAGCTCGTGGCTGATGCCACCTACACGCCTCCTGAGGTTAGGGGGAGAGGCATTGCGGCGAGACTTGTCGAAGCAGCGATAGACTACTCACGGAGGAATGATCTCAGGATATACCCGGTGTGTCCCTGCTAGGCAGCTTGTTATCTAATAGGTATCCGCACTAAGAGTGTCCCTTAGCGCGACGAGTGCTAGCCAGTTGTGGAGCTGTCCGTTGTGTCCCAACGCGAAGAAAGACGCACATGAGCCGGGTGACAAGTGTTGTCATACGAACAGATCCTGCGAGAAGGGCCTTTGGAGCGTTGATGCACCCGTCCTGGACGGCTTGTATCGGTAACCCCTGACCAAGGCGGCTATGACTCCCTCTGATGCGCTACCTGTTACTAGCTCCGCTGCGGCAGCGATTTCGTCCGCGACAGCGACCCTCTTTATGCGTAGTCGTCTGCCGGTCAGATCCTTTCTCCCACGCAGGTCATTCAGAGGGTTCAGACCGTAGGATCCAATCGCGAAGTTCACTTCTCCAATCCGGAAGGGGCGGCCAAGTGTGTCCGTTATCACAACGCCGACTTTGGCCCCCAGTCTCTGGAATCTCCTAGCGTACTTGGCGGCAACCCTGTCTGGATTCCTAGGAACGACTACCACTGATCTTCCACCGTCAACGTTTGATTGGTCAACACCCGAATTGGCGCACACTATGCCCGCGTCGCTCTGCGTGATGAGATGGTGATCCTGAATTCTGATCAGTCTCTTGGAATGCCGCAGAATCACTTCCACGAGTTCCGGGGCCTTCTCGACCTTCTCTGCAATCGCCCTTGCCAGATTGGAGGGAACCACATCCTTCAGAGGAACCCTGCACCCTTCGGCCTTTGCGACCACAGTGTGTGTCAGTACTACTATGTCTCCGTTCCTGAGCGGGTGCCTTGATTTCTTGCATATGCTGAACACCAACCCGGCCAGGTCCATGTCGGAGGAAACCATGCCGTCGTACTTGACTCCGAACAACTGAAGTGGTTTGGTGAGTCGGCTCATCACTTCATCACCTTCTTGAGCAGCCTTTTGGCTGTCTCGAAGTCGGAATCGTTGCTGACCTTGAAGTACGAGAGATGCAATGGATCAAGCGTCGATGCTGCGCTCCATGATATCGCCATTGTCCTGAGGAGACCGTCCAAGAGTTCAGAGAGGCTGGTCAACTCCACTTCCTTCTTCAACAGCAGTCTGGCTGGCTGTACCTTCACCCCGAACAGGAAGTCATAGATCGATCCGCCCTTGTCCCTGAAGAAGATACCATCCCTTTCCTCAATGAGTTCAAGGATCAGCCCCAGAATGTCCACGGAGACATAGGGGGAAGCCGAGGGCATTGCCAGTAGATAACCGTCGTCGCACATGTCCAGAGCTGTTGAGACAACGGTCGAGACCACGCCCATGTCGTTGACCACCCTAGTGCTTATCGCAACCCCCTTCTCTTGGGCGATCGCCTCCATCGCCTCAGCCTGCTCCTCGGACGAGACAACCGAGACTATGTGGTCGGAGAAGTCCAGTGCTCTCTCCAGTGCCATCATCCCGATCTTCTTTCCACCCAGAAGCATTTCCTCGGGCAGCTTGTTTCCCTTCATCCTCGATGGATAGCCGAAGAGCCCTATCGTCGTCTCACGCATTTTGTCCCTCCTCCGCCCTTTTGACGGCATACTCCGAGATCGCTGAAGGAATGTCTGCATCAGTCACGCTTTCCAAACCGATGAAGTCGGGCTGCGCGTTCACCTCCAGAACATAGGGTCTCCCCTCGCGGTCGAGCATTATGTCCGTACCAGCTATCTCGGCACCGATTGCCTTTGATGCGCGTTCCGCTAGATCAGCTAACTCCCCGTCCAAGTCAAAGCGTTCTGGCTTGCCGCCCCTGCTCACGTTTGCCGTTAGGGAGGATGAGATGCGCTTCATTGCTGCAACGGTCTTGTACCCTACTGTGAACACTCTTATGTCGAAGTTTGCGCCGCTCAAGTCCTGCTGGTACAATGACACGACCTCTGGAGCATTGAACTTTTCGTCCCCCACGCGGATCCTCTTGACTCCAAGCCCTCTCGAGCCACAAATCGGTTTTTCTACCAAGCAGATCCCCTTCTGCATCGAGCCAAGAAGCCTTGTAGCGTCCAGAGAGGACATCGTATCAGGAACAGGGAGCCCGCGTTCGGAGAGCGCTAAGTACTGGCTCAGCTTGTTGGCAGCGACAACATAGGCCGTTGGATCGTTTATGATCGGAAGCCCGCGTTTTGATAGAGCGAACAGCGCGTTGACCGAGAAGAGGAGTGTCGATAGCTCTCTTCTGCTGAGCGGCCTCGCCAAGCACGCGTCAAACGCGTCAGCTACGTCGGGGAATTCATTTCCCCGCCCGACGCGAACCTTGCCTTTCTCGACGCAGAACCTGAGGTCGGCGAAGTCTATCACACACCCCTCGTGGCCATGTTTCTGGAAAGACTTTGCCACACGGATGACGAAGTGACTACCTGGGTTGTGAGTCAGTATGCAGAATCTCAACGTACAGGCGTCCACGGTCGAGAGCGGTTAAAAGCGTGTCGTGGCGTGACTTTCGAGCCTTGCCAGGAATTGACCTTCAGGCAACCCAGGGTGTGCTCACAGTCATAGGCCTAGTTGGCATGGGCTACTTGAGCAAGAAGGCCAAGCTGTTGTCTCAATGCCATGCTGATGCCGTGCTGAAGATCGTGCTGTACGTCCTGCTTCCCCTGTCAGTGTTGGACGTCTACGCCGAGGTGAACGTTCCGCAAATGGGCTTCTACGTGATGGCGGCAGGAGCGGCGTGCAACGTGATCGGTCTGATAGCAGCAAGTCGGGCAGCGAAGAAAATGATCTCAGACAGGAGCACACAAGGGGCTTTCGTGCTTGCAGTGAGCACGATGAATTCGGGCCTCCTAGGCTTGGCAATGGGTCGACTGCTGTTTGATGAACTCGGCTTGCTTACCATACTGTTGTTCGACCTGCCGAACGCTTTCTATACGATCGTGATCGGCAAGGCCGTCGCATCTTGGTATGGAGGCAACAGAGGCACAGACTCGATGCAGAGAAGACTGTTGTCTTTCCTCGCCACGCCGTATCTGTACGGCGTGATCATAGGTGTGCTCCACAACAGAGGTCTTGTGGCGGTGCCAGCTGTGATTCTGGATGTGATTCCCCCCTTGTCCTCATTGGCCTCCTTCGCAACGCTGTTCGCCATGGGCATATACTTGTCGTTCTCAGTCAGTCGCATCCGTGAGACCGGTTTCGCGCTGATGCTGAGATATCTTACGGGCTTGTTCGTCTTCGAAGCGCTCACTATACTGACCCCGACACTGGACCTCTTTCCGGTCAGGCCTCTATTCCTCGCATGCACATTGCCTCCAGCAATCATGGTACTGGCGCACTCTCGGGCGAACGGCCTCGACATCGGATTTGCCGCGGAGGTTCTCAGCATGGGCCTGCTGTTGTCAGTTCTCGAAGCAGTCGTGCTGACCTTCGTGTGACTCTTAAATACGGCGGAGGCCAATCGAGAATGCAACCCGATTGCCCGCCGAAGATTTCTTCATGCAACTCATTTCGAACTACGGTTATGTCGGTGTCTTCCTCGTGGAAGCTATATCGAATGCCACGGTGCTGCTCCCGTTACCAGGTTGGGTGGCGACGATGGTCGGGGGGGCCCTGCTCGACAACAAACTACTAGTTGTCTTCGCAGCAGGTCTGGGCGCAGCCACAGGCGAACTGACAGGCTATCTGCTTGGCTATGGTGGGAGGAGGCTAGTGGAGAAGAGGGACGAATATGAAACGGCCAAGCGACTGTTCTCGAAGATCGGCCTGGCCGCTATATTCCTGTTCTCTGCGTTGCCAATGCCGTTCGATGTGGTAGGTATGATTAGTGGCGCAGCCGGTCTGAACCCAGTGATATTCTTCGTGGTTACCTTCATGGGTAAGACGGTAAGCAGGTCCATGATGGTCCTGCTCGGGACATCGTTAGAGGAGATGATAGTGGATCTCTTCGCAGGCAGGATCAGGCCCGAGTGCCTGCTGATCATCGTGGGTTACGTGTTGCTCTACCTGCTTGCGGTGAGGGCTTGGAGGTGGTACGCCAACCGCCAAGGGCCTAAACCCGCCGAGGGGATTAGAAAGGCCTAGATGTCACGACCTTGCCGATTATCGTTATCGCGATAGCTGTCGCTATTGCCAGTGCCTCACCGCAGAAGGCTCCAGCGATTATGACAGATCTCCTGGTCTCCCACTTCTCCTTTCCTATTCTCCTCTCCAGATACTTGCCCAGAATCGCACCTATTAGGTAGGCGAGAGCATATGGGGGCAGTGTAGTTACCCCAGACAGGAATCCTATTGGCGAGAAGAAGCCCAACTTGAGGAAGTCAGCACCTTGGGCGACGAGCCATGTCAGGGCGGCAGTCCCGACTATCACATCCGGCTTGAATATCTGCAGGGCTCTGCTGATGAACAGAGCTGAATTCAGGGACGCAACCGGCCACTGCACAGCGGCCCAAGGGTAAAAGGACGACGGTATGGGGGCCATCACCCAGAAGATGGACCAGAATATGAACGAGATTATGACGACAAGCGGGAACAGGAGAATGTATGCTTTGTAGTAGTCCAGGGGACGAGCGTTCAGGAGCTGAGCGACCTTGACCCTGTGTGTGATTATGCCCGCGTTGCTTGTGTCGTAGAATGGGGCAACCCAAGGCACCGGATCTCCTGGGATTGTCGACGGGAGCATCAGCACCTCTCTCACATAGGGCACTCTCGCCGACAGCCCCGTCTCACCGATAGCCCTAGCTGCGAGGAACCCTTGGAGCCAGGGCATCACTATCCAGAGCATAAGCCAGATGTACCATAGGTCTGGGATCAGGTAAGTGGAGAGGCCAAAACCCGCCATTGAACCGACACCGACCATTGCCAGGATCCATCTGAGTGGCACGTAGGTGGTACGCAACTGGTCAGCGGTCAACCTAGTCAGGGACTTGAATGCCTTGATAGCCGGCTTGGCGGTCTTGACGAAGACGTAGATGGCAACTCCAACTGAGATGCCCACGAACGGGCTCATCCATAGGTCGAACTGCGCTCTCTGATACCACCAACCCATTGGAGAGCCCCGCCCCCATTCGGCCTTCCACAGCGCGAAGTATGGGTGATCGATCCTGAGGGCGAGATTATTGCCCACGACCCAAACGAGCATCGAACCTATGAACAGCCAGACCGTTGAAGTGAAAGGAATGAGCCACCCGATTATATAGTTCGCGATGTCTGTCGCGACCCCGAAAACGGCCCCAGGAAGGAACCCCTCGATCGTCGAGGTCAAGTCGATCCACGGGAAAGGTATGAGTTGTATCGACGTCCCCAAGAACACATCCGTGATGCTTGGGAACCCGTACAGCAGGAATTCGTATATGAGACCGACCATGGCGGCAAAGGAGAAGTACATCACCTTCTCGCCGGTTCTCTCGGTCAGTGTGGATATCGCCTGAACGTCGATCGAAGCTACGGGGAACTCGAGCTTCTCCTGCTCTATGAAGACCATGGTAGTCACGAATGAAACTCCGTAGTCAATGAGCGTGTAGGATATAGTTGAGATGACCGCGATCACGGCGGGCATCAGCCAGTCCGTAGACAGGAACGTCCTGTGCACGGGGCCCCAGCTGTTCAGGGTAGGGGCATACCAAGTCGGGAACTTGTCTGCTAGTCCGAAGAGGATGGTGTACGGGGCGCTCCTGTAGTAGTAGGCTTGTATCCAGCTTCCGAAGATGCCACCTCCGACTATCCAGAGCGCGAAGACCTGAAGCATGAAGTAGATGACGTATGATTCCTGAGATGTGATGTACCTCCTAGTTATTCTACCTATCTCTGTGAACAAGAGGATGGTGACGAAGACGGGCACAAATCTCTCCGTGCCTCCCAACGATCCCACCGCGAGCTGCATGTAGATGAGCGCAGGGGTCATGGTGACGAGCCCGAACAGGACAGCCGCAAATGATACGGGAGTGAGCCCGGGTATCCCTTTCTCCTCGCTCTTAACGTTCACCTTTTCCTTTTCGGACGCTTCTGCGGTCATTGCTCACCACCTCCTCCAAACTCATCCTTGCCTAGCTCGATGTACCTTTGCTCCTGTTCTGGGTTTAGCAGGCTCCACATGAGTAACTGTTTTCTGACTTCATCCACGAAGGGGTAGCTGAATTTCACCCAAGACTCGTACGTGCCTGACACGCGTCTCATAGTCATTTCGATCAAGTACTTCAGCTCAGTCTTGCTCTTCGTGATCTTGATCTCAATGTCGTGTCTGATGTTCTCCTCATAGGGAGGAAGCCAGACTCTTGACCTCACTACGAGGGCGGAGTTTTCTCTCTTGGCGGAAACTTCCTCTACGGTGAAGTTCTCTGCCCGTTCGATCCTCTTGTTCCAGAGGTACTCCTTGAGAAACGCCGCTATCCCCATAGCCTTCTCGTCGTCCTTGACTCTGAATGGAATCGGGATTTCCCACAAGTCTCCCTTTGGTTTGGTTTCTATCCTCCAGCGCCTCTCTAGAGAAGGCGTGACAATCAATGCTACCTTGTACATGGGATAGAGCGAAGCCAGTAGGACAAGGACAATGATCGTCCCTATGGCGATGGCGACGGAGAGCGATGTGTAGTTTGTTACTACGCCTCCGAATATCCCGAACGTCTTGAAAACGAAGGACACTGACATTCCTCCTAGGTATCCGAGCATTCCGCCTACTATGGCGTAGACGACGTTCTCAGTCAAAAACATCAGTCCAACCTGCAGAGGAGCCAACCCCAAGCTGCTGTATATGCCCGCTTCCCTCAGTCTCTCCATCACCCCCCCTAGCACGGTTGACATCGTGACAAGCCCGGCCATGACAAGGGGTATGATGAGGAACTGGAGCCCGAACATTGACTGTGCGTTCTGCTTCGAGAAGAGGTAGACCTTACCGTGCCAAGTGAGGTAGAAGTTGGTCCACTCAAATGCAGAGAAGAGCGTTTTCACCTTCTGGAAGGTGGCTTCGAAGTCCTGCTCTAAGAGGGGGATGAAGACACTGGTCAGGCAAGCTTCGGGGAACATGCGTGCTATCCCTGAAGGGATGATGATTATCTCACCTAGACCAAAGAGGAAATCGATGTCGAACCTCTGCTCCGTCGACATTCGGTTATAGTCAAGAGGAATGATGTCGCTGTGACCGTCAGAATCCCTGATCGAAGCGGACATCTTAGTCGGATCGAACGTTCCCCTGACCCGCAGCAAAGTGCCGAGAACGTTCACGGTTTCGTTGACAGAGACTCCGAGGAACTTGGCCATGTCCTTGGGCAACAGGCAGGAGTACTCATCCTCGCTCGTGAACATAGATCCCGCTGCCATGAACTTGCTGCTGTTCGCGAACGTTCCCTTGGCCTCGACCGGAGAGATTCCCACGAGGGCCGGTATCTCAGTGA
>Ga0315280_10012887_pt1 | contig 10015 bp, 13 predicted proteins | sample YL17G06_40_MG_FD_203697 | JGI IMG/M metagenome (GOLD analysis project Ga0315280, IMG submission 203697) | Sediment microbial communities from Yellowstone Lake, YNP, Wyoming, USA - YL17G06_40 | ecosystem: Environmental > Aquatic > Freshwater > Lake > Sediment | place: USA: Wyoming | collected...
CTCATGCAAGCTTTTATACAGAGACTTGCGTCACGACTGAGCGACGGCGACAAGCGACTTCTGTCGGTTGAGTTCAACAAGCACATCGATACCGACGGAAACCTGTACATAAGACTTGATAAACAGGCGGCTCTTCTCGGCAGACTGAGCTTAAAGCAAGAAGATCCGATAAGGATAAGAGTGAAGCTTGAAACTAGACCAAGAACACTGGAGCAAATTAGTGAAGCTTTTAGGAGGCTGGGATTGGTCAAGTGACGAAGTTCGCAGACTTGCATCTGAAACCTCCTATTGGGAATCCTATCGCTCAGAAGGAAATGGCAGAATTCGCCTGTTGTCTGGGCTACTCGCTTGTTGCAGTGACGTTCCATCCCAGAGACAAGGATGAGGAAGTGAACAAAGCACGGAAAATATTTCTTGACGCAGGCTTGGACGTAGCGTCGAGGGTCGATATTTCAGCTACTTCTAGATACGGGTTGCTCAAGGAGCTTAGAGCGCTTAGAAGAGATTTCGAAATAGTGGCGATGGAATATGAGTCAAGTGAGGCGTTAAGCATTGCACAACGCGACGGACGTGTAGATGTAATCTATGTAGACTCAGCCTCATCGAGCGGAGTTCTCTCTTTGAACAGAGCAAGTTCACCCAGCGTTCATCTGGAAATAAACATGTCAACACTTATCGAAGCACAGGGACTGCCCGAGCACTTTCAGATCGCAAGAATCGGAAAGGAAATAGCAAGGGCGAAGCAGAATCGGTTTCGCATAGTTATCTCAAGCGGCGCAGATAACCCAATGTATCTGAGGGCCCCACGCGACGTAGCTGCAGTTGGGATGCTGCTCGGACTGGATAGGGAAGAGGCTCTAAGATCAATCTCAACTATTCCGATTTCCCTTGTAAACAAGAACAGGATGAAATTGGGTTCGCGCTACGCTGGAGAAAACGTCAGAATCCTAGGGGTCAGAGATGAATAGAAGGGGATGGAGATACCTCCTCGTCAAAATCGTGGCTAGTAAGGTTCTCACGAAGAAAGCGTTTTCAGCAAGTTTGCTCGCTTCAGTAAAGCATTTGTTTGGCCACACTGGTCTTGCAGAGATATCGCCGCAAGTGGTATCCTACGACCAAGAGTGCTCAACAGCATTGGTGAAATGTTCTAGAGAAGGTGTTCAGAGACTGAGGGCTACTTTGGCCTTGATTACGGAGATAGAGAATAGTCGAGCGGCAGCATTCGTCTTAAGAGCTTCAGGAACGATAAGAGGCTTGCGGCAAAGCCATGGATCAAGTGTTTTTCCCAATTCAGATCGCGTTGATTCTAGTTTGACGCGAAATGGATAGAAGAGATGTCTTGAGGATACTGTTAAACGTCTGGAGTCTTGGATCGAGAAACTCGATAAGATGAAGCGGAAGCTTAAAGGTCAGATTGAGCAGGAAACCCAACCGTCCAGTTAGTCAAAGATGATCGCTAACTCAGGTCATCAGAAGCACGTAGGGCGGTCGGTTCTGGCTAGAATGATTACCATGTTATTGATAGGCATGTCAGAGCGCCTCCTCCTTTGCGAAATTCTGACGTTTCCAACTCTTTGACGAAAAAACCTTCTTTCTCTACAAGTCTCTTAGTCTTAGGATAGCCCTTAGCCATCAAGATTGTTCCATTTATGGCAAGGCAATCTGCAGCGTATTCCTCTTCTCTTGGAACCACAATTCTTTTGCAGTTTTGCAGGATTTCTGTATCAAAGTGTCCCTTAGAAAGTATGGCATAGTTATTTCCGAGATAAGTACATGCAGACTTTAGATGGAGTACGTTGTAAATCTTCACTGGAACTATCTCTAAGTTGCTGTTTTCCAGAATTTTTGCAAGCTGATGCATAGCGTGTAGATTAGTTCGACCTGAGATCCCTACGAAAACTTTGTCCTCAATTTTAAGAACATCGCCGCCATCAATGGTGGCCGGCGGTTTAATGTAGTATGTCTCTCTTAGTTTTTCCAGCGCCTTGGCGATTTCAACTACTTCCTTGAATCGTGATTTTATTTTCATGTTGCAGATTATTGCCTTTTCCCCAAATATTACGGCTGTATCCTCTACAAAGCAGCTATCAGGAAGGGTATTGTCGCCTTCTATCCAGATAAGTTTCAATCCAAGCTTCTGTAAAGCCTTGCAATATTCTGCATGCTGTCTCTTCGCAAGGTCAACGTCTATTTTTTCAACATTTGTTCTTACACAATGATCATAGGAGTCGGGTACAGGTCGAACAATGGCGTATTTGCCTGTTGGCGTGCTCATAATTTTCGTCACTTCGCTCTAATACTCCTTCTTACTCATCTCCTCTATTCTTCTCTTAAGCTCTTGAGGTCGCGGGCTAGTTCACCCATCTCTTCCCCGATCTCAGCTGTCATCCTCGCCTGTGCAGCCCATATCTTCTTCAAGCGCTCTAAGCCCTGAATGGGCCAAAGCCAAGTCAACCCGTAGCCTCTCGATCACAGCCACGCTTGCTTCCAAGTCCTTCTGGAGATCCTCTGTTTTCTTGGAGGCGCAGACATCCTCTATCACATATTTCTTCGCTATCTCATCTAAATCATGCGAATCAAGGTAGTTTTCAGGGAACCCGGGGCAACCGATGGACCATCAAGGCTTCCTTCGTATCTCCGTCGATCGGCGATGCATTCAAAAATTTCCGGAGTGACTTTCGAATCACGTGAGCCCAAACAGATCGCCAAAGCGAAAACGATTCAACAGAGCCTACCCACTTCAAAATGCAATAGGAAACGACAAAATCACGAAGAACAGAACGATAAAGAAATATAGGCAAGCAGCTCTCAAAAGAGTCACGGGGATGAGGAAGCCAGTCCCAGATAGACCTTCGATGCAGAAGGCATGATAGTCTCGCGACAAACCTGACCCAAATGTCAACTTCGGATGTAGGATATCATTCCCTAGTTTGCAAAAGGTTTTTAGTTTAGATGGACGTAGAGAGATGAGGAACGTATCATAAAAGGTGTAATGAGGCTTTGTCGATGTTCGCTGTCCCAGGTGCATATGATCGCGCTATAACAGTTTTCTCCCCCGATGGTAGGCTATTCCAAGTAGAATATGCCTCTGAGACTGTTAAGAGAGGCGCAACTGTCCTCGGCATAGCATGTTCTGAGGGAGTTGTATTAGCTGCTGAGGAGAGATCCATCTCGAAACTTCAAGATCCCTCATTTATGTGGAAGATATATCAGATTGATGAACACATCGGAGGTGCAACTGCCGGTCTAAGCTGTGATTCACATATACTTGTTGATCAGGCTCGAATATATGCGCAAAGTAACCGATTGATGTATGATGAACCGATCGACCTTGAAGTATTGACCCGGAGAATCGGCGAGATAAAGCAGCTCTATACTCAGCACGCCGGAGTCAGGCCATTCGGTATCTCGATTCTGTTCGCTGGAGTGGACAAGAAAGGTAGCCGCCTATTTTCGACAGATCCAAGCGGAGGCTTCTTTGCATACAAGGCTTGGGCAATCGGAGCAGGCGGAGACGCTGCTAACGAGATTCTTGAGGCTGAGTACAGGGATGATATAGTCTTGGAGGAAGCGATACTGCTTGCTCTTAAGTGCATGGCAAAGGTTCTAGAAGGCAAGATAGATCCTCAGAAGATCCGTATGGCTTTCGTTCCAGCTACTACGAAGCGATTCCAAAGATTAACCGTAGAGGAGGTTGAAAAATACATTAAGAAACTCGACGCTGGCAGAAAGGCGGCGTCGAAATGAGTGAGAAATATACAACAGCACGGATCACGTCTAGTGGAGGGAAATTTGAGATTCTTGTGAAGCCTGCGCCTGCCCTCGACTACAAGTTAGGGAAGCCCGTCAGCATATCACAAATTCTTCTGATCGAGGAGATCTATTCTGACGCTAGCAAAGGGACTAGAGCGTCTGCTGAGAAGCTTCAAAAATGCTTCGGAACAACGGATATTGTGAAGATTTCAGAAGAAATCATAAGGCATGGGGAACTTCAGCTCACGACCGATCAAAGAAGACAACTCGTTGAGGACAAGAGGAAACAGATAATCGCTTTCATTTCGAGAAACTGTATCGATCCTAGAACCGGCTCCCCTCACCCACCGCTGAGAGTAGAACAGGCGTTGGAGCAGGTGAAAGTTTCCATCGACCCCTTCAAGAGCGCTGAGGAACAGGCAAGGGCGATTATCGATGAGCTCAGACCACTGCTGCCGCTGAAAATGGAGCAGATGCGGATTGCTGCAAAGATATTTGCGGAGTACGCTGCAAAAGCGTACGGCACCGTTAAGAACTATGGGGCAATAACTCGAGAGGAATGGCAAGCAGACGGGTCATGGATAGGGGTCATCGAGATGCCAGCGGGCTCATATGGGCCGTTCATTGAACGGATCGGGAAGCTAACTCAGGGAACGGTGCAAACCAAAATCTTAAAGTAGATAGCCACGTTCTTTCTCTCTTTCAACGTGTATCTCTAAGAGGACATAATATTTGACACTTCATGTGGAAAAAAAGCAGATGGTGGCTCCCGGCGAAATAGTCGCCGAGGGAGGATACTTTGCCGGAGACAATGTCTACAAGGAGAACGATAAGATTTTTGCGTCGAGAGTAGGTCTAGTTGAGGTCGTCGGGAACAGGGTGCTGGTTGTCCCTATAGAAGGCTGCTACGTTCCCTATGTCGACGACCCTGTCATCGGTCGGATAGTTGACGTTGGCATGTCAGGATGGTCTGTTGACATAAATGCTCCCTATCCAGCGATGCTGCCTGCCTCTGAGACATTCGGTCATCGACAACCATTTCCCAAGGCTGATCTTACGAAGATGTTTGACGTGGGTGATCTGGTTTTAGCCAAAGTGATAGCTTTCGATAGAACGCGCGATCCATTGATAACTGTGAAGGGACCGGGGCTTGGTAAAGCTACTTCAGGACGGGTTGTTGAGATATCGCCGACAAAGATCCCAAGATTGATTGGAAGAAAAGGTTCCATGATAAGCATGTTGAAGAAGGAGACAGGATGCCAGATAATGGTCGGGCAGAATGGGATCATCCTTGTATCTGGAAAGTCTTCTGAAAACGAACGGGTTGCCGTTTCCGCTATATATATGATTGAGCGTGAGGCCCACACGAGGGGGCTGACAGACCGTATACTGGAAATGATTCGAAAGGAGTTGGGAGGGAGAGAATTTGTTTCAGGAAAAGCGTCCTGAAAGGCTCATAGACCTTAATGGTTCGAGACTTGACGGGAGAAAGCTAGATCAGCTTCGCCAGATCAAACTGGAAGTTGGAATTCTTGACAAGGCAAATGGATCTGCTTGCGTTGAGCAAGGTAGAAACCGGATACTCGTGGCCGTTTATGGTCCACGGGAGGCTCATCCAAAGCATATAGCGTTGCCTGACAGAGCAGTGGTTAGATGTAGGTATCACATGGCACCATTTTCGACAGAGGAGAGGAAGTCTCCAGCTCCTTCAAGAAGAGAGATGGAGCTTTCGAAAGTCATAAGGGAGGCTCTGGAACCAGCAATTCTATCCGAGTATTACCCTAGAACGACGATAGACATATTCATTGAAGTCCTTCAATCCGATGGTGGCACGAGGTGTGCCGCGATAACAGGCGCCTCGCTTGCTCTTGCCGATGCGGGAATACCTATGAAGAGTCTTGTTTCAGCTTGCGCCGTCGGAAAGATTGAAGGTCAAATTGCTCTAGATCTCTCCGATCTGGAAGATAAGTATGGCGAAGCAGATATGCCTGTTGCATTTATGCCAAGTTTCAACGCAATAACGCTCGTACAGATGGACGGCTCTTTTACGCTGGAGGAATTTTCGAAGGCTCTAGATATAGCTGCGGAATCTTGTAAACAAATTCACGAGATGCAGAAAACAGCTCTTAAAGGGAAATATCTTTCGATCAAGGAAGAAGTCGAAGAAAAAGAAGAAAGCGAGGAGGCTGGCGAATAGTGTCGTCGACACCACAAATATCTCCCATGGCAAGGATAGAGCAGAGAACTATAGTTGATATGATCTCTCATGGGAAGCGTATTGACGAAAGATCGTTAACAGACTATAGAGATTTGAGAATCGAAGTCGGCATTATCGAAAAAGCAAACGGTTCGGCTCAAGTATTTCTTGGAAAGACGAAGGTTATGGTCGGTGTTAAGGTGGAGACCGGAGACCCATTTCCGGATACACCTAATGAAGGGATACTTACGGTGAATGCCGAGCTTGTGCCATTAGCGTCACCCTCATTCGAACCAGGGCCTCCCGATGAAAAATCGATCGAATTGGCGAGGGTTGTGGATAGAGGACTGAGAGAATCCAAAGCGATAGATCTTGAACAGCTCTGCGTCGAGGCTGGCAAGAAGGTATTCGTAGTATTTGTAGATGTCTACGTTCTTGACCACGACGGAAACCTCATTGACGCATCTGCTATCGCTTCTCTAGCGGCTCTTCTGAACGCGCGAATGAGTAACTACGAAATCAGAGACGGGGAAGTCATCTATAAACCAGGGTACAAGCCTCTTCCAATGAAGAATCGCCCGATCACAGTTACGATAGCGAAGATAGGTAATTCTCTTGTAGTCGATCCATGCCTCGAGGAGGAACAAGTTATGAGCGCTAGATTGACTGCGGCCACAGATGAAAGTGGTAGAGTCTGCGCGATGCAAAAGGGGGGTATGGAGGGGCTGACGATAGAAGAGGTGAAAGCAGCCGTGCAGATTGCATCAAGGAAAGCCAATGAGATTAGAGAGAAGATCTCGGAGGCCGCAAAGTAAATGGGGAAGACAAGAAAGGTCGGCGTTGCCGGGAGTCTGGGACCAAGATATGGTACCGTAGTCAGAAGAAGATACATGGACATCGTAAGTCAAATGAGACGACCCCACGAATGTCCTCAATGTCACTTCAAGACGGTTAGGAGATTGAGTGTGGGGATATGGCTGTGTAGAAAATGCGGAGTCAAATTCGCTGGAGGCGCCTACACACCATTCACGAAGCTTGGAGAAATAGCCAGAAGAGCCACAAGAGGAGCAATAACCCCAAAGGCAGTTGCCGCTGAGCTTGGAATAAAAGAGAAATCAGAAGAGGAAATTGCGAAACCCACTGAGGCTTTACCTTCGACGACGGAACCCGAGACCGAAGAGGGAGAAAGGAAGAAAGCAAGAAGGAGACGTGGAAAAGCAAAAGAGGAAGCGCCGAAGGAAGAACACGAGTGATCCTATTTACAACCTGTAGGCGCCCTACGCAACGTATCAGAAGTTTTGTGAGCGAGCTGTCCCATTCGATTCCAAAATGCAGAAGACTCAACAGGGGAAAATTGAGCCTCGAAGCAGTTGTCGAAAGATGTTTCGAGCTAGAGTGCGATAAGGCACTGATATTGCAAAGATGGATGGGAGGGCCGGGTAAGATACAACTCCTAGAGTTCAGAAATTCTGACCTTACACAGATCCCGCCGCTCATATACCTAGCAGAAGCAAAGTTGAGGAGAGAGTACGGGACAGTAGGGAGATTTCAGGCCGAAGCAATAACGATTCAATCGGAAGCAAATTCTGAACTAGTTCGACTGGCCGAAAGGTTATCGAATTTCTTCGAATTGCCTCTTATTACATTGCCTCCCAGAGGCTCCTATAAAGTGGCGCTGCATGTAATGCAACATTCAAAATGGAAAGCAAAAGTGGTACTGACAAGTCTGCCCTTGATCCACGAAATAGGGCCTTCACTCACCATTAAGCGTGTAAGGTGGGGGAACTTTGAAGGAGATGAAAAATCATAGAAGCGGAATCCGATGTTACAGTTAGATTCGACAACGAACGCCATACTGTGGCTATTCTGGAGGCTCTCAAACCCGAACTGAAGGCTCTTGAGCGTCGTCGATCAAGAATCAAGATATCGCGAGATAGAGCCACTCTCAAGATGAAATTCTACGCTAGAGATCTCGTGGCGTTGAGAGCTTCCATGAATCTATTCTTGCGCTCTGTGTTGAGCTGGCGACGAGCTGTTCAAATTATCGAGGAACTTGAACACTAGCTTCATAGGTTCTGCGTACGAAAAGGCGGAGCGCTATTACTAAACGAATTAAGCCGGTTCTTTCTCATCTAAGAGGTAATGCGATGAAATACTTTTGCACACGCAAATCCTTATTATTGTGGCTATTAGCATAGTGAATGTACTTTAGCTTAATTTGAAGAGTGAAAAAGTTGGGCGAGAAAGTTGAACTTCCGCCTCAAGTTCAAGAGCAACTGGTGAGGCTTCAACAGTTGCAGCAAACCTTGCAGGCTGTCGTGACACAGAAGCAGCAGCTCGAGATCGAGTTGACAGAGGCAGACAGAGCGGTCGCAGAACTGGAGAAGCTGAGTGACGAGACCCCAGTGTACAAGAGCGTGGGAAGCATCTTGGTAAAGTATGATAGACAACTCCTGGCCAACGAGCTTAAGGAGAAGAAGGAACTTTACAACACTCGAGTGACAGTGCTAGGCAGGCAAGAGGAAAGAACGCGGGAAAAAATAAAGGAACTTCAACAGAAGCTTCAAGAGAAGCTGAGGCCTCCCGGATCAAGCTGAAAGCATCTTCTCGAAATCAACGTTTTAGGGTTGGAAGCAGAGTGAGCACTGAGTTAAAGAGGAGACCATCGCCAAGAGAGATCGAACAGATGTGTGAGGCAGCCCAACAGGCGGTAGTGAGTTTTCTTCTTTCGAAGATTCCGACAAAACGTATGAGAGATGTTGAAGTAGTTGTCGAAGCTATTGGCGACAAGCCGCTGACTCTGAACATTGAAGTCTCTGTCATACAGGGTAATCAACGCAGGGAAACAAGTGAAATTGTAGATGAAGCGACTCGCCTAGCGCTGGATGCGGCGGAGTCTAAAGCTAGGGACCTGGGACTTTGAAACCGTTCAAAAGACTTAGCTCTCTGATCAGAAATGCGAGCTCAGTGAGTATTCTATGTCATCAGAATGCAGACCCAGACGCTGTTTGCTCTGCCTATGCTCTATATTCGCTGCTTAGGAAAATCAAGAAGAAAATGAGGATAGAGATTGCAGCTCCGAGCCTCAGTAGGATCTCCAAGAGGGTGCTGACGCATTTTCCCGAAAAATTTGCCACGAAACCGCATCTAGAAGAGTCCGATTTGATTTTCGCAGTCGATACGAATACAATCGAGCAACTTGGCGAATGGAAAGATTCCGTTGCTCTACGTCGAAGTAATCTCATAGTCATCGATCACCATGCCCCTCATCCTAGGACCTCTGAGACGGCTTTGATGGTTGTATGCGACGAAATGGCAACGTCAACATGCGAGATCATCTATGAGATTTACCAAAGTTTTGGAGTCAAGCCATCTCGTCCTGACGCCGTCGCCATGATTCTAGGAATATACTACGATAGTAGACATCTGTTGCTGGCGAAGTCGAAGACATTTCATGCGCTGTTTGAGCTGACAGCGTACGGGCTCGATGTGGAAAAAGCAGTGTCGATTCTTCAAGTCCCCATGCAAGAGTCAGAGCGAATAGCTAGATTGAAAGCAACTCAAAGAGCCCAAATCAGAAGAGTAGGAAAATGGATCGTGGCTGCGACTGCGGTCGGTTCATACCAAGCTTCAGTAGCGAGGGCATTGATCATGTTGGGTGCTAATGTCGCAGTGGTCGGTGGAGAGAAAAAAGGAAGGCTGCGTATAAGCCTTCGGTCCACATCAGATTTCTTCAGGAAGACGAAGATACACTTGGGGAGGGATATCGCAATTCCCGTCGGAGAGCGATTCCAAGGTATGGGCGGAGGTCACGCTCTCGCGGCAGGAATTAGCGGAAGCGGAGATGTCGCTCAGGCTATCACTCAGTGCCTAGATTTGATCTCTACGAAATTCAACTAGCGATATTTCCTAGATCAACAAAACGGTTAAACATATCTTCTGCTTCTTAGGGAGAGGGAGGGTTACCTCAAAAAGGAGTAGCTACTCAAATTTGAGAAACTCTGATGGATGAATCCGCGAATAGAGGTACCTAGTCGTTGCCCATAATAGAGATGCGCGATCTAA
>Ga0315280_10012888_pt1 | contig 10014 bp, 7 predicted proteins | sample YL17G06_40_MG_FD_203697 | JGI IMG/M metagenome (GOLD analysis project Ga0315280, IMG submission 203697) | Sediment microbial communities from Yellowstone Lake, YNP, Wyoming, USA - YL17G06_40 | ecosystem: Environmental > Aquatic > Freshwater > Lake > Sediment | place: USA: Wyoming | collected...
CCGTCTTCCGCGACGCCCCGCCCTACCGGTTCCAGCCGATCGCGGTGCCGCTGCGACAGGCCGACGACAAGGAACTGGCGGCCATCAGCAAGCGCGGCGGGCTGTTCCTTAACGTCCGCGAGATGCGGGCGATCCAGGAACATTTCCGCAAGCAGCGGCGCGACCCGACCGACTGCGAACTCGAAACCCTGGCCCAGACGTGGTCCGAGCACTGCGTCCACAAGACCCTCAAGGGCCTCATCCGGTTCTCGCAGCCGGACCGCCCGGACGAGATGATCGACAACCTGCTGAGGAGCACGATCGCGCGGGCCACCAGGGAACTGGCGCGGCCGTGGTGCGTGTCGGTCTTCGTCGACAACGCCGGCGTCATCGAGTTCGAGGGCGGCCAGTGCGTCTGTTTCAAGGTCGAGACGCACAATCACCCCAGCGCCCTGGAGCCTTACGGGGGCGCGGCCACGGGCATCGGCGGCGTCATCCGCGACCCGCTCGGCACGGGCCTGGGGGCCAAGCCGATCCTGAACACCGACATCTTCTGCTTCGCCCCGCCGGATTACCCGGCCGACAGACTGCCGCCGGGGGTCCTCCATCCGCGGCGGATCATGCGCGGCGTCGTCAGCGGCGTCCGCGATTACGGCAACCGCATGGGCATCCCCACCGCCAACGGGGCACTGTACTTCGACGAGCGGTATCTGGGCAACCCGCTGGTCTACTGCGGCAACCTCGGCCTCATCCCGCGAGACAAGGTCTTCAAGCACCAGAAGGCCGGGCACCTGATCGTGGTGGTCGGCGGCAGGACCGGGCGCGACGGCATCCACGGCGCCACCTTCTCGAGCGGCGAACTCACGCATACGACCGGCGACGAGTTCAGCCACGCCGTCCAGATCGGCAACGCCATCGTCGAAAAGAAGATGACCGATACGATCCTCCAGGCCCGAGACAGGGGCCTGTACTCGGCAATCACCGACTGCGGGGCCGGCGGCCTTTCGAGCGCCGTCGGAGAGATGGGCGCAGAACTAGGCGCAGAGGTCGACCTGGAGAAGGTGCCCCTGAAGTACGACGGCCTCTCGTACACCGAAATCTGGATCTCCGAGGCCCAGGAGCGGATGGTCCTGGCCGTCGAACCCTCGAAGGTCGACGAACTGCTGGCCCTGTTCGCCTCGGAGGACGTCGAGGCGACGATCATCGGCCGATTCACCGACTCCGGCCGCCTGCGCCTGCGCTATGGCGGCCGGCAGGTCTGCGACCTCGACATGGACTTCCTCCACAACGGCGTGCCGCGCTACGAACGTTCGGCCGAGTGGAAGCCGCCACGCCACGCCGAACCCAAGACCCGCCCAAAGGCCGATTACACGAAGGACCTCCTGGCCATCCTGGGCGCGTGGAACGTCTGCTCGAAGGAATGGGTCATCCGGCAGTACGACCACGAGGTCCAGGGCCAGACGGTCGTCAAGCCGCTGGTCGGCGTCCGCGGAGATGCCCCCGGCGACGCGTGCGTCATCACGCCCCTGCTGGGCTCGAAGCGCGGCCTGGCCGTGGGCTGCGGCATGAATCCGAAGTACGGCGACGTGGACCCGTACTGGATGGCCGCCGCCGGCATCGACGAGGCCGTCCGCAACGTCGTGGCCGTCGGCGCGCGGCCGGACCGCGTGGCGATCCTCGACAATTTCTGCTGGGGCAACTGCGACAAGCCCGACCGCCTCGGGTCTCTGGTCCTGGCGGCCAAGGCGTGCTACGACACGGCGATGGCCCTCGGCACGCCCTTCATCAGCGGCAAGGACAGCCTCAACAATGAGTTCGCCTTCGAAGGCAAGACCATCGCCATCCCGCCGACGCTTCTCATCAGCGCCATCGCGATCGTCGACGACGTGGGCCGGTGCGTCACCATGGACCTTAAGGAGGCGGGCGACCCCGTCTACCTGGTGGGTCTGACCAAGAATGAACTCGGCGGGTCGCACTGGTTTGGCCTGCGCGGCGCCGTGGGCCGCCGCGTGCCGCAGGTCGACTTCGCCCTGGCGCCGAAAATCCTGGCCGCCGTGCACCACGCGATGGAGGCCGGGTGCGTTCGCGCGTGCCACGACCTCTCCGAAGGCGGCCTGGCGGTGGCCGCCGCCGAGATGGCCTTTGCCGGCGACCTCGGCCTGGACCTCTCGCTGGCCGCCGTGCCGCGCCAGGAAGGCCTCGAAGACAGCGGCCGGATACTTTTCAGCGAGTCGACGACGCGATTCCTGGTTGAAGTTGCGCAGAAGCGCGCCAAGGAGTTCGAGAGACTCATGGCCGGCCTGCCGTGCGCCTGCGTCGGCGAGGTCGCCCGGAAGGCCCTCCTTCGCATCAAGGGAACCGGCGGCAAGACCGTCGTCACCGCCGCGTGCGACGCGCTCCGCCAGGCGTGGAAAAAGCCGCTGGCGTGGTAAATGGAATCCGAAATGCGAAGTGCGAAATGCGAAATGGTCAACAGCGATTCTAACGAGGCATCATCCGGCAACCGGCATTTCGCATTCCGGATTTCGCGTTGGGCACGTGAGGGGGCAACATGGCCGTACGCGCTCTGGTCCTGAGAACTGCCGGCACCAACTGCGACGCCGAGACCCAGTTCGCCTGGGAGAAGGCAGGCGCCGTCGCCGAGCGTGTTCACATCAACCGCTTCATCGAGAACCCCAAGGCGCTGGGCGCGTACCAGGTGCTGACCATTCCCGGCGGCTTCAGTTATGGCGATGACATCGCCGCCGGCAAGATCTTCGCCAACCAGTTGGTCCACCATCTGGCGGACGTCATCCAGAAGTTCCTGGCCTCCGACCGCCTCGTGCTGGGCATCTGCAACGGGTTCCAGGTGCTCGTCAAGTGCGGCCTGCTGCCGGGTTCTCCCGACGGCCGGCCGACGCTCGCCCAGTCCGCCACGCTGACCAACAACGATTGCGGCATGTTTGTCGACCGCTGGATCCGGCTCCGGACCGACACGAGCCGGTGCCCGTTCCTTAAGAAGGGCGACCAACTCGACCTGCCCGTCGCACACGGCGAGGGCAAGTTCCTACTCGGCCCGTCGCTGACTGTTACGGACCTGGAGGCGCGCGGACAGGTGGCGCTGCGGTATATCCCCGACGGAGGGTCCGAGGTCTACAATCCGAACGGTTCCGTGAGCGACATCGCGGGACTGTGCGACCCGACGGGCCGCATCCTCGGCCTCATGCCGCACCCGGAACGCCACGTCCTGCCGTACCATCATCCGCAGTGGACCCGCCGCCCGACCGCCCAGGAAGGCGAGGGCCTGGCGCTGTTCAAGCGCGGCGTGGCGTATTTCAAGTAGGCCGGGGCGCAGCCCCGGCATTATCATGGCACCCGCTTGCCGGGAAGCCGGGGCTTCGCCCCGGCCTACTCGCGCCACGTTCAGGACGACGGTCCGGCCGCGCCGATCTGCCGCTCGACGTGTTCCACCACTTCGGTCACCTTGCGGACCACCCCCGCCCGGTCCAGCGCCGCGTCGGGCTGGTCCGGGACGGTATATCGAAACAGGACCGCATAGTCTGTCAGGTAATCCAACTCGCGGAACACGTCAGGAATGTTCACACCCTGATCGGCGAGCAGCGCCAGCAACTCCTGCAAATCATGCGTCCTGGGGTAATCAATGCCAACCAGTGCCAGCCAGGCCTTGAGCGCCTTCTCCACCGCCTGCTGTGCATGGAAGCCCACCGCGCGGTCACTGACCCGCGTGACATCCCGCACTTCCTGAGACTGTAGCAGCATTACCGGCGTAGAGGCTGTCCGAAAAACCGAGGGTCAGGCATATTTATTGAGGCAAACGCGCTTTTGCGTTTGCCTCAGTAAAGTTGTTGCGGTTCTCCTTTCCGGGGCTGAAGCGACATGCCAACCAAAGCCCAACGGCTGGCTTTGGTTGCATATATGCCTGACCCGCGGTTTTTCGGACAGGCTCTTCGACCGCGGTAAGGATGCTACACTATCCATTTCCTCGAGAATGGTCAGGTCCTCACGAGCCAGCACCAGCATCATAGCCGCATTCTTACGATCGCACATACAGCACCCGCCCTTCGCGGCGGCACCGGGATGTGATGTGGTTGAGGGAATCCTGCCAGTAGGCCACCTCATCCATACTGAAGGCCAGAATGTCCTTGGGAACGCGGAAGGCGGAGAGGGCCCGCCGGATGCGTGCCATTTCGGCAAGCCGCGGACGCTGCGGGCCGAACGGCTCGCGCTCGACGATCAGCAGGTCCACGTCGCTTTCTGGCCCGGCCTCGCCCCGCGCGCGGGAGCCAAAAAGGTAGATCGCCTCCGGGGCCACCTCGCCCACAATCGCCTGCACCATCTGCCGCAGGAGTTCGTCGGTGACTGCAATCATCGCTCACCTCGCCGGCGTGCCGCATCCTTGTAACAACTATACCAGCCTCGTTCCGGCCTTGTCCAGCGCCCGCTTACAGCGGACTCGGCAGCCGACTCGGCCTTTTCCTTGCGTCCTGCACCTGATACAATGCCCGCGCAACAACTTGGGAAAAACGCATGGCGATTGTGTGCATCGCGGGAGTGGCGCCCGGCATCGGCAAGACGACCGTGGCAGAACTCCTCCTGGCTCAAGTCAGGGGATGGTCCGTGGCCCGCGTCCGGGTGGCCGACGAGATCGGCCCGGCCGAGGCCGCCATGCTCGCCGGCGAGGATTACCGCCTGGTCCGCCAGTCCCAGGTGCCTGCCGAAGACCCGGAGATCTCGCGCTTGCTGGCGTCAGGCGCCGCGGCAGCATGCGTCCTCCTGGCCGAAGCCCGGGGCCTCGACGCGGGGCTGAGGGCCATGCTCGCGCCTATGGCCCCCGGCCACAACCTCCTCGTGGAGGGCAACGCCTTCCTCTGGGCCCACGACGCCGACATCGCCGTCATGGTCCTCGGCCCCGGCCCATCGGGCAAAGGGCTGGCCCGGGTCCGCCCGGCGGTCCGCGAGATCTTCCCGAAGGTGGACATCTGGGCCTGGAACTCGCGGACCGACCCGCACGCCGAAGGCTTCTTCGAGTTCCCGCAGGCCCTCGCGCGGATGGGCTTGCCGGCGACCATCTCGAACCGCGCCGACTTCCACCTCGTCAATCCGCGCGAGGCCGGGCACCAGGGAAACGCCGCCTTCCTCGATTGCGTCCGAGAGCGGCTGCAAAGGCGGCAGCAGGCAACAGGCGACAGGCAGCGGGGAACAACCTCAAGAAACTAGCGGTCCGTGGGCCATGGCTAAGAAATGGGACATCCGGCCTTCGAGCGACGCGGCCGCCGACCTTGCCCGAACGCTCGGCATGCCGCGCCTGGTGGCCCAGGTTCTCGCCCAGCGCGGGTACACAACGGCGGAGTCGGCCAGCGCGTTCCTGAAGCCCGAACTCTCGCAACTCCATGAGCCGGCGTCCCTGCCCGGCCTGGCGGAGGCCGCCGACCGTCTCGTGGCCGCCGCCCGCAGCGGCCAGCCCATCGTCATCTACGGCGACTACGACGTCGACGGGATCACCGGCTCGGCCATCCTGTGGCAGGCGCTGCGCCTGGCCGACGCCAACGTCCGCATCTACGTGCCGCACCGGCTGGAAGAAGGCTACGGCCTCAACCTGGAGGCGGTGGAGAAACTGGCCGCCGAGGGCGCCCGCGTCCTGGTGACGGTCGACTGCGGCATCTCGGGCGTCGCCGAGACGGCGCGCGCCCGCGAACTGGGCCTCGACGTCATCATCACCGACCACCACGAGCCGGACCCGGACCGCCTGCCGCCGGCCCTGGTCCTCGTGGACCCGAAGTTGCCCGATTCGCCGTACCCGTTCCGCGACCTCTCGGGCGCGGGCGTGGCGTTGAAACTGGCGTGGGCCATCGGCCAGAAACTCTCGGCCCGCCAGCGGGTCAGCGACCCCTTCCGCGAGTTCCTGGTGGCGGCCACGGCCCTGGCCGCCCTCGGGACAATCGCCGACGTGGTGCCCCTGTTGGGCGAGAACCACGTCCTGGCGAGTTTCGGCCTGCGGGCCCTGGCGGGCAGCCGCCACCCCGGCATCGCCGCCCTGCGCGAGACGGCGGGCCTGACCGGCATGCAAATCGACTCCTACCACATCGGCTTCGTCATCGGGCCGCGCCTCAACGCCGCCGGGCGCCTCGGCCACGCCCGCGAGGCCGTCGAACTCCTCACGACCGCCGGCCCCGACGCGGCCATGGATATCGCCAGGCAACTCGACCGCCAGAACCGCCAGCGCCAGGAGATCGAGCGCCGAATCCTCGAGGAGGCCGATGCACAGGCGGCCGCCACGTTTGTCCCCGAGCGCGATGCGGCCATCGTCCTGGCGGCCCCGCAGTGGCACACCGGCGTCATCGGCATCGTCGCCTCGCGGATCGTCGAGAAGTACTACCGGCCCACCATCCTCATCGCCACGGGCGAGGACCAGGCCCAGGGCTCCGGCCGAAGCGTTCCGGGCTTTCACCTGTTCGAGGCGCTCTCGGCCTGCCGCGACCACTTGCAGACGTTCGGCGGCCACGCCATGGCGGCGGGCCTGCGCCTCAAGCCGGAAGCCGTGCCGGCGTTCCGCGAGGCGATGCTCGCGCATGCCGCCAAGGTCCTCAGCGCCGACCAACTGACGCCGCGGCTCCAGGCCGACGCGGAGATCAGCCCGTCGAGTTTCGACGTCAACACCGTGCGGCTGCTGGAACATCTCGGGCCGTTCGGATCAGGCAACCCGCGGCCGGTCTTTGTGACACGCCAGGTCCGCCCCAGCGCCCCGCCGCGGCGGATCGGCCAGCAGGGCCAGCACCTGGCGATGTATGTGACCGACGGCGGCCGGGCGCGGCGGTGCGTCGGCTGGAACATGGGCGCGGCCGCCGACGCACTCGGCCGCGCGGGCGCCTGCGGCATCGCGTTCACGTGCCACATCTCGGACTACACCAATCCGCCGGAAGTGGAACTGCACCTCAAGGACCTGTGGATCGGCGGCTACGGCGACACGCGGGCCGCCGAGGAATTCGGGTAGGCCGGGGCGAAGCCCCGACACGTGTTTAGCGTTGTCATTCTGAGCGAGCGCAGCGAGCGAAGAATCTCGCCTTGGTCTCAGGTGTTTGCCCGTAGCGCACGGCGAGACCCTTCGCTTCGCTCAGGGTGACACCCATGTAAGGCCAGGCTAGACAAGTACGCGCCCCGGCCTACGCCGGCCTACGGCTGTAGCGCCAAAAGGTCTTGACAATCGACCCGCGTTTGGAAAGGATACCGGCCCTTGAAGTCCGGGGTGGGAATCATCCGAGAGCAAAGGAGAATGCCGTGGCCGTCAAACTGACCGGAAACGCGGTGATCGGGCAATCGGGCGGCCCCACCGTGGTCATCAACCAAAGCCTGGCGGGGGTGGTCGAGGAGGCCCGCCGGCACAAGAGCCAGATCAAGAGGCTCCTCGGCGCCCGCCACGGAACCAAGGGCATCCTGGCGGCCCAACAGGCCCTGCAAAGCGAAGGCGCCGCGGGCGCCCCTGCGGGAACCGAGGGCATCCTGGCCCGGCACTTCGTGGACCTCTTGAAGATCCCGAGCAGCCGCCTTGAACTGGCCGCCCGCACGCCGGCGGCCGCGCTGGGGAGCGTCCGCCAGAAGCCCAGCCAGGAGGAAGGCGCCGCCATCCTCGACTTCTGCCGCAAGAACGACGTCCGGTACTACTTCTACATCGGCGGCGACGATTCGGCCCTCTCGGCCCACATCATCGCCGGCCTGGCGCGCGACGCCGGCTACGAGATGCGACTCATCCACATCCCTAAGACCATCGACAACGACCTTATGGAGAACGACCACACGCCCGGCTTCGGCAGCGCCGCCCGGTTCGTGGCCAACGCCGTCCGCGGCGACGAACTCGACAACCGGAGCCTCCCCGGCATCAAGGTCAACGTCGTCATGGGACGCAAGGCCGGCTGGCTCACGGCCGCGTCGGTCCTGGCGCGCCGGAAGGAAGGCGACGGCCCGCACCTCATCTACGTGCCCGAGGGGCCCTTCGCGATGGCCAAGTTCCTCGACGACGTCCGCCAGGTCTACGCCAGGCATAAGCGCGCGGTCATCTGCCTGAGCGAGGGCATCAGGATCGCACCCGACAAGTTCTGGGTCGAACAGGTCGCCGAGGAGTTGCACGGCGCCCTCAAGGACGGCCAGAAGGAGTTCTTCGGCAAGATGGAGCCCGACGCGTTCGGGCACCTCCAGATGTCGGGCACGGGCATCCTGGCCGACTACTTCTGCGCCCGGATCAAGGAGGGCCTCAAGGACCTCGGCAAACTGCGGGTGCGCGGCGACACGTTCGGATACCTCCAGCGTTCGTTCCCCGGGTTCGCGAGCAAGGTCGATGCGCGCGAGGCCCGGCAGGTCGGCCGGCAGGCCGTCAAGTTCGCGTGCCAGGGCAAGGACGGCTCGGTGGCCATCAAGCGCAAGCCGGGCAAGGCCTACCGGATTTACCTCGACCTGGTGGACCTCGACAAAGTGGCCGGGAAGACCCGGACGCTGCCGCCGCAGCACATCTGCCCCGGCGCGAGCGACATCTGCCCGTCGTTCGTCGATTACTGCCGGCCGCTGGTGGGAGATCTGCCGGAAACGTGGGTGATTGAACAAAGTAACTGAGTAACTGAGTAACGGCAAAGGCAGGAGAATTCGGCGTGGGTGCGGAGCACCCACCCTACATTCCTTTTCTGACACTTCGGCGTGGGTGCGGAGCACCCACCCTACATTCCTTTTCTGACACTTCGGCGTGGGTGCGGAGCACCCACCCTACATTCCTTTTCTGACACTTCGGCGTGGGTGCGGAGCACCCACCCTACATTCCTTTTCTGACACTTCGGCGTGGGTGCGGAGCACCCACCCTACAAGACGCCCTTGGTCGACGGCGTACCCGAGACGCGCGGGTCGCGGGCGACGGCCATCCGCAGGGCGCGGGCGAGGCCCTTGAAGACGGCCTCGGCGATGTGGTGGTCGTTTGACCCGTGCGGGACGGCGATGTGCAGGGTCGCCTTGGCGTGCGTGGCGACGGCCTGGAGGAACTCGCCCACCAGTTGCGTCTCGAAGTCGCCCACCCGCTCGCCCGGGAACGTCACGTTGTAGACGAAGTACGGGCGTCCCGACAGGTCGAGCGCCACCTCGGCAAGCGACTCGTCCATAGGCACTGCGGCGCACCCGAACCGGGCGATGCCCTCCTTCGACCCCAGGGCCTTGTCGAGCGCCTGTCCAAGACAGATGCCGATATCTTCGACAGTATGATGGAAGTCGACGCCGGTGTCGCCCGTGGCCTTGACGCGGATGTCGATGAGCGAGTGCCGCGCCAGCAGCGCCAGCATGTGATTCAGGAACCCGGCGGGCGACTCGATGTCGGCCCGGCCTTCGCCGTCAAGCGCCAGGGCCACCTCGATCTCGGTCTCGCGTGTGCGACGGCGGACCTCGGCCCGGCGGTCTGCCCGTTTCGCTTCGGCGCTCATGCGGTCGCCTCCTTGCTCATCCGCTCGACGGCCGCCAGCAGGGCATCGTTCTCCTGCGGCGTGCCGATGGTGATGCGCAACTTATCGTCCAGTCGCGGCAGGTTCCACCAGCGAACCAGGATGCCGCGCGCCTTCAGGCCCTCGTACCACGCGCGGCCGGTCATGTGGGGCACGCGGGCCAGGAGGAAGTTCGCTTCCGACGGGAGGACGTCGAACCCCTGGACCCGCAGGCGTCCGGCCACGCGGCCGCGCTCGGAGCGAACCTTCTCGCCGTTCGCCCGCATCCACGGCTGGTCTTCCAGCGCCGCAGCCGCCAACTCGATTGAAATCGCGTCGCAGTTGTACGAGTCCTTGACTTTCTCGAGGCCCGTGATGAGTTCGGCGGCCCCGACGGCATACCCGAATCGCAGGCCGGCCAGGCTGTAGGACTTCGAGAGCGTCCGCAGCACGAGGACGTTGGGCCGCGCGGCCGCCAGGCCCATGGCGTGGTCGGCGGCGAAGTCGACGTACGCCTCGTCGACCACCACCACCCCCGGGAAGTGCTCCGCCAGCAGTGCGATCGTCTCGACCGGCGTGAAGACGCCCG
>Ga0315280_10012889_pt1 | contig 10014 bp, 9 predicted proteins | sample YL17G06_40_MG_FD_203697 | JGI IMG/M metagenome (GOLD analysis project Ga0315280, IMG submission 203697) | Sediment microbial communities from Yellowstone Lake, YNP, Wyoming, USA - YL17G06_40 | ecosystem: Environmental > Aquatic > Freshwater > Lake > Sediment | place: USA: Wyoming | collected...
AAAACGCCAATTTACAGGATTTCCGAGCGGCAAGCGGGGGAATTTCAGAGACTCGCTGCCCCTGATGTCTGCTGAATGCTTTTCAGAATTGGTATTACTGATTCGGCAGGGAAACAGTGATTTGGAATTCGCCGCCCGGGCTTGAGCGGACACTGACAGAGCCGCCGAGAAGAGCAACGCTTTTTTTGACCAATGATAAACCCAGGCCACAGTGAACAGTTGCAGCAGTTCGTGCCGCATCGCCGCGCCAGAACCTCTCAAAGGCGTGTTCAGCATCTTCCTGGGTAAGAATACCGCCGCTGTTAGTTACGCGAATAACAGTTTTTCCTTCATCTGTGGTTGTTTCAATTCTTATCCACCCGCCCACATCGCTGTAAGAGACAGCGTTCTCCAGAATATTGCGGATAACCAACGTAAGCAGTGACAGGTCTGTGGTGATACTGGTCTGCGGCGCTAATATCCACTGAACACGCAGGTGGCGCGACTCGGCTTCCTCGCCAAATTGCTTCCAGATGTTGCTTATCAGTTGACCTTGGGAGAGCGGCTCCGGTCTGACTTCAATCTGACCCGCATCAAGGCGGGCAAGAGAAAGCAGGTTCTCGGTCATAGACTGCATCTGGGCGGTGATTTTGCGACAGTCGCTCAGCGCTTCTTGATATTCTGTGGTCTGGCGGGGCTTTGAGAGAATAACGTCAATTGTGGAGCGAAGTCCGGAAAGCGGCGTGCGCAGTTCATGCGCCACATCTGCGCTGAACAGCCGTTCACGCTGAAATGCCGCTTCCAGCCGGTGAAGGAGGTCATTGAGCCGTTCCGTCACTGGTTCAAGTTCCTGCGGAGCGCCATATACGCTCACTCTTGCCGATAGGTACTGCTCGCCGAGTTGGCTGATTTGTGCTGCAATTTGATTCAGCGGCTTCAGACCTCGCCGTATAACCAGTTGAAGAACTCCTGCTAAGACCGCGATTGCGCCGAGTCCGACAGATATTAGAACTATTCTGAGGAGAGCGAGGCTGCTGTCAATTGGCGCGGTGTCGCGCGCGAGGACAAGCGTAATCTTCGGTGCAGATTTGCCGCTGAATGATTCTGATTCGCGCTCTTGACCATATTCGTCTTCTACTTGAGGCATAAAGGTGATTGAGACTGCCCTGCCGGGTTTGCCGTTCGGGAGAATTACGCGACTATAAGTTGGCGATTCTGCAATACTGGCGATAAATTCAAGATTTGCTCGCCCGAGGGAAGGGGAGCGAAACAGAACAGAACCATCGGGCAGGAAAAGTTGAACGTATCCGGGACCGCTGGGCGTTTCAAATTCCCGCATATCAATTTCTTCAAAGTTGATGCTTGTTCTTTCGTGTTTTTGTTCCACGGTGGAGGCAAGAAGGCGCGCCTCGTCCAGCATTGAACGGTCAAACTGGTCGGTCATACCGCTACGCACCAGCGTGTAGAGCAAAATTCCCACTGACAGGAGAACTGCGGCGGTGCCGATGGTCGTTCCGAGAATGAGGTTTTTGCGAAGCGAACGCATTACGTGGGTTCTCCAAGCATATAGCCGACCCCCCGCCGCGTATGAATCAAGCGGGGAAGTCCTTCCTGTTCTAATTTTTTTCGGAGGAACGAGATATAGACATCTACGACATTGCTTGTCTTCTCCTCCTCAAACTCATAGATGCGTTCCCATATCTCTGTGCGTGTGACGACCTTGCCTGTGCGCAGTGCAAGCAGTTCCAGAATAGAGTATTCGCGGGGAGTAAGTTCAATGGTCAGTCCTGCTCTACGCGCGGTCTTACCGCTTGTGTCAATTTCCAGGTCAGCGACACGGATTAGCGCCGACTTCGTCTCATACTTGCGTCTGACGAGCGCGCGCACGCGCGCGAGGAGTTCTTCAAACGCGAACGGCTTGATAAGGTAATCGTCTGCGCCGAGATTCAGTCCTCGGACGCGGTCTCCGACTGTGTCTTTGGCTGTAAGGATAAGAATGTGGACGCGGTTTCCCTGTTGGCGCAACTGCTTGAGAATTGTCAGCCCGTCAACTTTGGGAAGCATCAGGTCAAGGATGATAGCGTCGTAGTTTCCCGTGCGGGCGAACCAGAGACCTTCTTCGCCGTCGCCGGCTGAGTCAACAGCGAAGCCTGCTTCGCGAAGTCCCTGTATAAGGGATTTGCGCAATGGGGCGTAGTCTTCTATGAGTAAGATGTTCATACTGAGCCGTTTCAGAAAAAGCCAGCCGGCAGGTTATTCTCTACGTTGCCGGCTGGCACGGGAAACGAAACCTAATTATTCACAAATTCGCGTCTTGTCAATAGCGAGTGAGAAGGACGAACTCTAATCACCCTCCTTTTCTTCCTTTTCCTTCTCTTCTTTTTTCCCTTTTTCCTCTTTCTTCGGCTCTTCGGTCTTCTTGCTGATGACTTTGCCATCAGGCGCTACTTTGAGGTCAACCTCTTTACCGTTATCAGTCCATTCCGACTCATAGGTAGTTTTATCGCCTTCGGTTGTCACCTCAACATCCTTGATTTTGTTAGCGCCAGCCTCTTTGAGCATAGTTTCTTTTACCGCTTTCGGGACATCATCTATTCCGATTTGCTTGGTCACGCTGACGATTTTGCCGTCAGAGGAAACGAGCAGTTCAGTGGTTTTGCCTTTTTCGCCCCATTCCGCTTCATATACTACTGTTTTGCCGTCTTTTGATGTGATTTTCACGACTTCTTTGATTTCGTTTTTTTCACCCGCCTCTTTGAGAACAGTTTCCTGCACGGCTTTGGGCGCTTTGTCAAGCGCGATTTTCTCCTTCTTTGCTTCTTTCTCGCCTTCATCCGCCCAGGCGAATGTCGCGCAAAGGAGTCCAAAACACAGTCCTGCAACTAACAGCCAACCCAATGTTCGCCTCATAGTTATCTCCTTTCTTTTTCACTATCAGGCAGTCGCATTCGCGGACCTTCCGCGAGATGCTTTTTCTGCCAGCGAACTGGCGGACTATGATATTGTTCAAACATTAAAACAAAATGAAAATCGCTTTTGACCTCAAGACCTCTTATCTTGCGACCTTATGCTTTACACCTTGTCTCGAAAAATACGGACGCCCATAACCGGCGCTGTGTGGAATTCGGGGAACACAACACAATGGCAGTGAAATAAGGGCAAAAATGGCGGTTGAAGGGATAGAACTCTGAGACCTTGTTGTCCACAAACCCAGCAAATTCGGAACCTTTTCTTACAACTTGAAGCCTGGTCCCAGGACCAAGGTCAGTTACCTCACCGCTGTTGTGTCGCCCTATTTTTTTAGAAAGGTAAGAGGATTATCCTTTTTGTTCAATTTTTCCTTCGGTTCTGGCTTCCGAGGGCTTGGTGAAATGCTTCATCAGGGTTGCTGCTAATCCTTCTAAGGCGCCAGCGCTGCTTCCGCCAGCAACCAGAATATCCGGCACAATCTTGATTGTTTTTTCAGCCAAAGCGTTGATAACGTTGACCACAGCGGTTGGTGTTTGTCCCAGAGCCTTGACTTGCGCTTCGTATGCCTTAGCCCGCGCCATTCCAACTGCCTCAACTTCAGCGCCTTTGGCTGCTCCGGTTTGCTTGATGTAGGTCGCTTCTCCGTCCGCCTCCGCTTTGCGAGCCGATGCTCTGTTTCCTGCAATTGCCACCTCAACCTCTGAGGCAGCCAACTTGGACTGCATATCTGCTTGACCCTTAGCCTTCTCCATTGAGATTCTTTTTTCCTGAGATTCCTGCTGTTTCTTGAGGGTCTCAATCTGCTGATTGGCAATTTCTCGCTGAGTGAGAACTTCTACTAATTGCGGCGGAAGAATAACATCTTGAATATAGACACCTTTTGTTTCCACATCATACTGCGCCAATTTTTCGCTGATATGCTTGAACGCCTCTTCCTGAACCTGCTGACGGGTCTCAATAAATTTGACTGCCGGCAAACTCTGGAGTTTATCGCGGAAGTGATTCCCCACTGCTGCTTGCAAAACTTCGCTGACCAGGTTTCTCATTGTGCCGACAATAGAAATAACCCTGGGCGCCTTTGTATCAGGCACGTGGATTTGAACCTGAAGGTCAATCTTGAACAGGAAACCCTCTCTGCTCTTCGCATCAATGGGCTTCAGGTCAGCGTCAAGTTGATGAGCCCGGGAAGTTGCGTCTGCCCAACTGAGCGTCAGAATAAATGTTGGAACAATCTCCGCCTGATAGCAGCGGGGATTGATTGGATATTTGCCTGTCCGCAATGGTTCTTCCCAGATGCCGCGGTGACCGGGTTTCACCAGAGTGCCGAACTTGAACTCTTTTCCCGAAACATCTTCGCTGGGCAGACCAACGTAAGATTTTATAACCGCCACCTCGCCCTGCTCCACGACCAGCATCGGGACCTTCTCCACGCTGACCAGGAACGGATTCAGGTTGTAGGCGCCGTAAAGCAAGGGGTCGTGCTGAAGACCAATCCTCCCATCATTATCCAGGAATTTCTGGAAATCCTGATAGTTGTTATGGACCTCATTTTTGGAACCTAAGATTGTTTCTATCAGTTTAGGTCCGGTTTCCTGTTCTTTCTCCAACTCTCCAATGTCTTTGAAAGCACCTAAACGACTGGCGATGTCGCCGGATGGTAAGGGGTCGCCTTCAAAAGTGGTGATAATGCCAATCATATCAACCGCTTTCTCTTCTTTGTCTTGCAATCTCGGTGCGGGTTCAATGCGCGTCACCTCTAATTGTAGAGGTCTTAGCCCGAACACTGCCGGGTCAAGCCTGCCACGATGCAGGGCAGAGTATTCTTTGAACTCAGTGGAAACCGGGATTCCATAGACTCTTTCTTTAGTAATAATGAGGAAACCGACCGGGTGGATTGGCGCAAGTGTTCCGGGAGGGAGAACTGGTCGCTGAACGCCTTTCTGTCCTCCATTTTCTACGAAACCTTCCAGGTTAGAAAAGTTGCCAAATACCGGTTTGTATTTTGCTGATTTTGCTCCAATCGGCAGCGGAGCGCCAACCTGGGCAATAACCACGCCAATCTGACCAGCAGGTATCTGAACCCAGGGATACTTTCTAACCTTGTATAAGACCCAAATCCTGAAGCGCCAGCCGGGCATCAACAGTTCGGCTTGATAGCCAGCCTCACCATTGAAAGCGACGGGGTTGTCCTCTGACAATTTTTTTCTGGAAAACCTTTTTATTATCAGACCAACCTCTGTCGGCCCAATTACCCTGATTGAGGGTAGAATCACAAATACCAATACGAAAAATACGGCAATAATAACAATCGCTAAAACCATTTCTTTTTCCTCCTTTCATTTTTCTCTTTGCCCAGTCTTGCGAAACCTTCCGCCATCGGGCAGTCATTGAGGGCACAACGCCTATTTCCTTTACTTTCCTGAAATTTGATTCCAGAAACCCCATATACCCGAGCAAGCCAACAATGGAATAAAGCGTCCCCGAAATTGACCAGGGCTTACTCGCCCCATAGTTTCTCCAATTCAGGTTTAGTCAATTCCCATATACCGTTCTTGTTCAGTTTGAACTCACCTTGCCAGGTCCACCACTCAAACCAACCACTACCAGGCTTTCCGTATTCATGCATCAGGGTGTAACTTTGCTTATCCAGGTCGACCTGGAACAAGCCAATAACGATACTGCCAGTGGCGCGGGAAGAGACCTCAACCTTCTGAATGTCCTTCACATTCTCGGCGCGACCGGGCGACACAAACGCGCCAGGATGAGTTTCAATATATCTTATAATCGCTTGCTTAGCCGCCTGTGGAGTAAGGATGGAAACTGCAGTTGACTTGGACGCATCATCACGAGTTGTGCATGAGCACAAAAGCAAACAAAGAGCAGAGAGCCACTTCATTCTTTCATCCCCGAACAGCACGCACCATGGAAAGCGCGTAAGTCAGGTCTGTGATGATGTCGTGCGGGTCTTCGGCGCCGACTGAAAGGCGAATCATTGTCGGCGGGATGTCCGCGCACTTACGTGCCTCTTCGCCTTGCTGCTGATGTGTTGAGATTGCCGGAATAGTCGCGACAGACTTTATCCTTCCCAAATCAGTTGCGCGGATAATCAGTCTGAATCGGTCAAAAACTTTGCGTGTATCCGCTGCTGTGCCGTTCACGCGGAAAGACATAAGATGCGTATAGCGGTTCAACTCCTTGCCTTTGCTGTCAGCAGAATCAACTAATTTCAGATATTTCTTTGCGAGTTTGTGCTTTGGATTTGATTCAAGACCAAGATAATCAACCTGAGAAACAGCAGGGTGAGACTCAAGAAACTGAGCAACTTTCATACTGCTTTCGCTCAAAACAGCCATTCTCTGGCGAATAGTGCGAATATCGTTGAGCGTAAGCAAAGCGTTCATCGGGGAAAGTGAAGGTCCATAATCTCTGAATGGGAGTTGCTTCAGATAGAGTGCGAAGTTTTCGCGCATCTGGTCGTTCTCAATATTTGTCACTATATTTTTGCGACTGATAACTGCGCCTCCGACCGCGAATCCGCTTGCCGCAAGACTCTTTGTCGTTGAATGAACCACTATATCTGCGCCGTGAAGAAGCGGGCGCAGAAGCGCAGGAGTCGCAACTGTGGAATCCACAATAAGCGGAATACCCTGCTCGTGGGCAAGTTTTGCCACTTTCTCTATATCAAATATGGAAAGCGTGGGATTACTCGGCATCTCGCCGAAAAGAAATCTCGTATTTTCGTCAATTCTGGACTCCCACTCAGATAAATTTGTCGCGTCTTTGACCCAGCGAACCTCTATGCCGTGTTCAGCCATTCTTCTGACGGAGAACTGCTGAAATGTGCCGCCGTAACACTGCATACCAGAAACAAAGTTTATCTTTTCAGCGAGTGATGAAGTGCGTTTGACGAGAAACGGGTCTGTAGCGCAGAAGAGAGCGGCAAGCCCTGAACCTGTGCAGAGACAGGAAGTTTCGCCGTCAAAGCCGTAACCTTCAAGAAGAGCGAGCGTCTCCTCAAGATAATATACAGTGGGATTTGCGATTCGCGAATAGACCCAGGAGGGAATCAGATATGCTAACGCGGCTTCAAGTTCGTCAGAGTCTCTGTAAGCCTCCGATGTGGAGAGATACGCGGGCTCAATAATTGAGCCCTGATTTTTCTCAATCATCTCTTCCACGCTGTAAAGCCCGTGGACCGCGATGGTATCAAACCTGCACTTTTTCATCCGCGCTATGAGGCGGTCTCTCTGGCGAGCGACTTGCTTTGCGCGATTGATATATTTCCTGACACCTAAGGTATATTTTTTCGCGCTGTCAGACATCCTGACCCCCAGAGAAGGTTAGAGTTTCATCTGCCTCAGTTTGGAGAGTTCCTCAGCGCTGATAGAGTATTCGTGCTCTTTTACGGGGAACTTTTTCTCTTTGACATCAGATATGAACTCCCCGAGCGCCTTGAGAATAATATCGCTCAGTTTCACATACTGTTTGACAAACTTCGGCTGAAATGTGGGGAAAAGTCCGATAATATCGTGAATTATCAGAAGTTGCCCATCAAGCCCCGGACCTGCGCCAATTCCGAAGATGAGAACTTTCGTCTTCTCTTTTATGATACGGCTGACAGGCGTTGGAACGCATTCAAGAAGCACTCCAAACGCGCCCGCATCCTGAAGCGCAAGCGCATCATCAAGCAGCGCTTTGGCGCTTTCTGCACTTTTGCCCTGAACGCGGAATCCGCCAAGCATAGAAGACGACTGTGGAGTAAGACCGATGTGACCCATAACCGGGATTCCAGCGTTCACTATCGCTTTCGCAGTTTGAGCGATGCGGACACCGCCTTCAAGTTTTATCGCGTCGCAGCCTGCTTCTTTCAAAAACCGACCAGAATTTCTGACAGCCTCGTCAACGCTGCACTGGTAGGAGAGGAACGGCATATCGCCGATAACGAAGCAGTTTGGAGCGGCATTTCTCACCGCGCGCGCGTGATTTATCATAGTGTCCATAGTTATGGGAAGAGTGCTTGAGTTGCCGTAAACAGTCATAGAGGCGGAGTCGCCGACAAGAATCATCTCTATTCTTGCCTGCTCCATAAGGTAGGCGATTGGGAAATCATACGCGGTGAGCCAGGTTATCACCTCGCCTCTGTCCCGCAACTCGTAAAGATAGGGGATGGTCACCTTACTTCGTTTTTCTTCTTTCTTTTCCATTTCTCTTTCCCTCTGAGACATGTGCGTTCTCCTATAGACCGTCCCCGCTACTTGCGTGCGGGGCTTGCTTACGCCTTTTGAGCGGCGGCGACAGATAACTTTGCTGCTTCATTCATAGTCACACCTGACTGGAACTTCAAACCGCTTTCGGAGAGCATCTTTCTCCCTGCCTCGGCGTTGGTTCCTTCAAGACGCACAATAACGGGCAGGCGAATCTCAACCTTCTTGGCAGCGGTGATTATGCCTTCGGCAATCACATCACATCTTGCGATTCCGCCGAAGATGTTGACGAAGATGGATTTCACCTTCTCGTCGGCGAGGATTATTTTGAACGCTTCTTCAACCTGCGCTGCTGTTGCGCCTCCGCCGACATCAAGGAAGTTTGCGGGTTCGCCGCCGGCGTGCTTTATCAGGTCCATAGTCGCCATAGCCAGACCCGCTCCGTTCACCATACAGCCGATACTTCCCGCCATAGTCACATAACTTATCCCCACAGTCCGAGCCTTAGACTCAGGAGGGGTCTCTTCATTTGTATCGCGAAGTTCCTCCAAATCCTTGTGCCTGAAAAGACCGTTATCATCCAGGTCAATCTTGGCATCCAGTGCGATTACGTCTCCCTTCGGGGTCAGGACGAGCGGGTTTATCTCAACAAGTGAGGCGTCAATTGCGAGGAAGCATCTGTAGAGTGGTTGGAAGACTGCAGCGACTTTGCCAATAATCGCCTTGTCAAGTGCGAGTTGCGAGGCGACTGCGCGCGCTTGAAACCCCAGAAGACCGAAAAGTGTATCTATTCTCTGCGTGATAATTGACTCAGGTCTTTGCCGCGCTATCTCCTCTATCTCCACTCCGCCTTCGGCGCAGGCAAGAAGAACAGGGGATTCTGATGAGCGGTCAACCGTTATGGCGCAGTAGAGTTCCTTTTGAATATCTGTTGCGCTCTCAACGAGGACTTTGCGCACAAGGCGTCCTTCAGGACCGGTCTGCGGGGTGACAAGGGTTTTGTTGAGGATAGATGCGGCAGCGCTGCGAACCGCTATCGGGGTATCTGCGAATTTTATACCGCCACCTTTTCCGCGTCCGCCAGCGTGGATTTGAGCCTTGATGGCGTATTTTGGCGCGCCAATACTTTTGGCGACCTCTTCCGCCTCTTCAGGAGTAGAGGCGGCTCCACTACGTGCCACAGGTATCCCGAACTTCTTGAAAATCTCCTTCGCCTGATATTCGTGAAGTTTCAAAGCCACCCCCAATCCGAAGTCCTGTTCTTCCCCAGAAAGCGCAGTCAGCAGCAACTACTCTGTAATCTTCAAGAAAATATCTTCAATCGCGTCTTTGTCCTCGCAGAGTCCGGTGCACTTTATACCTGAGGCGCAGAGCATACTGTTCAGTTCAGCCATATCGTTGGAATCGCCATCGTAACTGAGCCGCACAATCCTGCCCTCAATTGTGATTCCCGCCACTTTGCTGTCGCGCGAAACGACCTCTTCTATCTTCTCAATGCCTGAGGCAACATAAATCTTGATGCTCCTCTGGCGGCTGTACTTCGCCGAGAGTGATTCCAGTGTCCCGCTCTCAAGAAGAACCCCATTATCCATAATCCCGAGAACATCGCAGACGCTGCTGACGTCGTAAAGTATATTGCTTGCAATTACCATAGTTCTGCCTGTCGCGGCAAGTTCTTTCAGAATCTCGCGAAGTTCTATTCTGCTTCTGGGGTCAAGGCCGGTGGTCAGCTCATCCAGAAGAAGCACATCCGGGTTATTTAGAGACTCTAACAAAACCTTCATGAGAGGAAACTCCAACATATGAGAATGCAGCCTAAGCATAGCAGCGCCTCGTGTATGTCAGAACGCTTTTCAAACCG
>Ga0315280_10012890_pt1 | contig 10013 bp, 6 predicted proteins | sample YL17G06_40_MG_FD_203697 | JGI IMG/M metagenome (GOLD analysis project Ga0315280, IMG submission 203697) | Sediment microbial communities from Yellowstone Lake, YNP, Wyoming, USA - YL17G06_40 | ecosystem: Environmental > Aquatic > Freshwater > Lake > Sediment | place: USA: Wyoming | collected...
GAGGCGCTCGAGGCCGTCCAGAAGGCATTGACCGGGGCCCAGGTCGGGTATGCCGCCGCCCTGGCCCCGCTCACCCGCAGCGAGGTCGGCGAGTTGGTCCAGAACCTCTACCCTGTCATGGCCGCGCAGAACCGCGAGGGGCACACGCTGGCGGATCGGGGCACGGGCCGCCGGCTGTGCGACCTGATGGAGAAGATGGATCGCTCGGGGTTCTACGACGCCGCCGAGGCGCTGGCCCCGCTGGCCGACCCGGCGCTGCTCAAGCAACTGGCAGCCCTTCCCGACGACGGGGACGCGAAGGTCGAGGGAGTCGGCGGCAAAGTGGTTCGGGAGATCCGCACACCGGCCGGCGCGATCGTGATCGGCGGCAAGGGGAAAAACACTTACGACCTGGAGAAGATGACCGGCGTTAGCGCGGTGATCGACCTCGGCGGAGACGACGTCTACCGCGACGGCGCGGCGAATTTCCAGCGGCCCGTGCTCGTCGTCATCGACCTGGCAGGCAACGACCGCTACGAGGGGACCCAGCCGGGGATCCAAGGCGGAGCCGTGCTGGGCGTCTCGATGCTCGTGGACGCGGCCGGCAACGACGTCTACCGGGCGCAGGACGTCGCCCAGGGTTCGGCGCTGTGCGGCGTGGGCATGCTCGTGGACTTCGCGGGCGACGACCAGTACCTCGGGCTCCGCCGCGTCCAGGGGCACGCCCTGGGCGGGCTTGGCATCCTCCTGGATCGCGCCGGCCGCGACCGCTACCACGCGGCGATGTGGGACCAAGGGTTCGGCGCCCCCCTGGGCTTCGGCGTGTTGGACGACCTCGAAGGCGCCGACCACTACTACACCGGCGGACTCTATCCAGATTCCTACCCGGAAACCCCGGGCTACGAAGGCTGGGGGCAAGGCGTGGGGGCGGGACTTCGCCAGGTGGCCGACGGCGGGATCGGCGTGATCCTCGACGGCGGCGGCGACGATCTCTACGAGTACGACTACATCTCCCATGGCGGCGGCTACTGGCTGGGCCTGGGCTTCGCCCGCGACTTCGCCGGCAACGACCGCCGCCTGGGCGGGACCCAGAAAGCCTACGGCGGCGGACAGCGCACCGAGCCCATGTTCGATCGCTTCAGTTGCGGCTTCGGCTGCCACTACGCCCTAGGATTCTGCTTTGACGACGAGGGGGACGACAGCTACGGCGGCACGATCATGGGCCTGGGGTTCGGCTGGGACATGGCGATGGGATTCCTCTGCGACTTCGGCGGCAACGACCGGTACGAAGGAACCGGCGGAGCGACCGAGGGGAACGGCGCCCAGGCCAGCCTGGGCGTGCTGTTCGACTACACCGGCAACGACGTTTACGTGGGCTACAACCAGGGATACGCCTCGCCGAGCATCTCCTACCACCCCATGCCCAGTTGCGGCGGCAATTTCAGCTTCGTGGTCGACTACGGCGGAAAGGATTCTTACGGATGCGGCGCCCAGGACAACACGTACAATCAGCGGGGCGCCGCGGGCGGATTCCTCATCGACCGGTCCTTGCCCGGCGAATCGGCCGCCGAGGAGGCCGAGAAGCAGGTCGCCGGGAAACCCGCGGCCGGCCGCTGATCGCGGCAGCCGGTCCCTTTCGAGCACCCTAGCGAGGAGCTCTCGTGATGCGCTGCACGTGGAGGAGCGTGATCCTGGTTGGTCTGGCGACGGCTTGTGTCGCTGCCGCCGCGGCCTGCGCGGCGGCTGCCGAAGGCCCGTCGCCCGCGGGCCGCCCCCCGAAAACCGACGCCCCGCAGGCGAAGGACGAGGCCAAGGCCCCAGAAGAGCCGGAGAAGGTGGGCGAGGCCGCCCCGCCCTCGAAGCCCCAGGAAACTCTGCCCAAAACCACCCCGCCGCGCAAGCTGGGAGAGGCCGCCGCGGCGCTGCGCGACCGCGTCCGCCGCACCATCGCCCGCTACTCCCAGCAGCCGCTCAATACCGGCGACAACTCGGCGGCGGAAATCGTCCACGTCTGCCTCGCCTTCGGCTGCGACGCCGAGGTCCGCTACGGCAGCGCCGCCAGCAACCCGCTAAACGCCGTCGGCTGCCTCTGCTACGGCTACCCCTGCGCCGGATACCAGCTCCTCGTTGCCGGCGAAAACCCCAAGGTCATGGCCCGCGTCGGCTACGGGCTCCAGGAGCATCCCTCCGAAATGCTAGCGGTGCTCGCGCAGGCGGCGGTCCCGGCGGACTACGAAATCCGCCTGGGCAAGTACCGCGGGACCGTCGCCGACCTGGTCGAGGCCGAGAAGCTCACCTGCCTCCCCGGCGACGAGCTGGCGCACAAGCTGATCGGGCTGGCGTTCTACGTCCGCAGCGAGGAGGGCTGGAAGGACCTGGGGGGCCGGGAGTGGACGGTCGAGAAGGTGCTCGAAGAGGAATTGAACCGCTCCCCGGCTACCGATCGCTGCGACGTCGCCCACCACCTGATGAGCCTGAGCTATGCCGTCGAGCGGCGTGCCCGCGCCGGCAAGCCGCTGGAGGGCCCCTACCGCCGCGCCCAGAAGTACGTGGCCGAGTTCCAGGACTTCGCCTTCAGCCTCCAGAACCGCGAGGGGGGCTGGCATCCCGGCTTCTTCGCCCTGAGAGGGACCAGCCGCGACGTCCCCGGCCTCTTGCGCTCCACGGGGCACGTGCTGGAGTGGCTGGCCTTCTCGCTGCCGGAGGACCGCTTGAGCGATCCGCGGGTCGTCAAGTCGGTGAGCTACGTGGCCGACCTGCTGGGCGGCGAGTCGTACGCGGGCTGGAGCGCCGCGACGACGACGCCCCGCGAGATTGACTCGGTGGCCCATGCCCTGCACGCCCTGCGGATCTACGACCGGCGGGCGTTTGAGCCGTTCGACGCGCCGCCCGCCAAGAAACCCACCCCCAGCCAGGCGAAGGCCCCGCGCTCGGGCCAAGGCTCGGCGAAGACGCGGTAGTCCCCACGGTCCGCTACTCGGCGGCTGCAATTCCGGGTATGCTGTACTCGTTCCCACGCTCCCGCTCCGCGTGGGAACGAGAGGAACAAAGGGGATATGACCGATGGCCAAGACGCGCATCCACCACATCCTCGACGAAGTCGGCGCGATCGCCTTCCCCGGGGTCTACGACACGCTTTCGGCGATGATCTGCCAGCGGGCGGGGTTTCCGATGGGGTTCGTCTCGGGCTATTCCGTGGCGGCCACGGCGATCGGCGAGCCCGACCTGGGGCTCCTGACGCAGACCGAGATGATCGACCGCGCCCGCCGGATCGCGATGAGCGTCTCGATCCCGATCATCGTCGACGCCGACACCGGCTACGGCAACCCGCTGAACGTCTACCGCACCGTCGAGGAGTTCATCGCCGCCGGGGCGGCCGGCTGTTTCCTGGAGGACCAGGTCTGGCCCAAGCGGTGCGGCCATTTGCGGGGCAAGCGGATCATCGATCGCGAGGAGTACGTCGAGAAGATCCGCGCGGCGGCGGAGGCCCGCACCGGGCGGGACTTTTTCATTGTCGCCCGGACCGACGCCCTGGCCCTGGCCGGGATGGACGAGGCCGTGGCCCGCATCGAGGCGGCCCGGGCCGCCGGGGCCGACGCCAGCTTCATCGAGGCCCCCGGCTCGGTCGCGCAGTTGGCTGAGGTGGGCCGCCGCGTGCCCAAGCCGGCCGTGGCCAACATGATCGAAGGGGGCCGCACCCCGGTGCTGCCCAAGGAGCGGCTGGTCGAGATGGGCTACCAGTTGATCCTCTACCCGCTGGCGGCCCTGTTTGCCGCGGCCCGGGCGATCGAGCTGGTGGCTGGCAAGCTTCACCGCGACGGCACCACTGCGGGCGTGGAAGATCAACTGATGTCGTTCGACCGGTTCAACGAGCTGATCGGCGTGGAGGCCAAGCACGCCCTGGCGGAGCGGTTCGGGGCAAACGGTTAATCGGGGCCAGTAGGACCGGCGTCTCGCCGGTCCTGGGGGGAATCTGTGGAGGCTGTGGGGACAGGCGAGACGCCCGTCCTACTCACGGGCGGTTCGGGCTTCCGTTGAGCGGGGGCGGTGGCATCCGTTTAGCGGGGCCGCTTGCGGCCCGCGGTATTCTGGCGGTCCAACCTCCCGCAGGATTGCGGCCGCGGCGAGGGCGGGCCCACCGGGAGGACGGGTTTTACGCCAAACCGGAAAGAAGAAGACCCAAGACTTGAAGGAGTTGGCCATGAGAATTGCGCGTTGGCTTCTGGTGCTGGTTGTCACGCTTGGGGTGGGGACGATTCAGGCGGCCGACGTGAAGCCCGAGCCGCTGCCGGGAACGGCGCCGCTGGATTGGGATGGCGAGCTGTGGGTGCGGATCGTCGACGGGGCCCATCGCTTTCTCGACCGCAAGACGGCCGAGTCGGTCGCCGGGCGGGAGAAGTTCTGGAAGCGGGATTTCTCCTCCCCGAAAGCGTACCGGAAGTCGATCCAGCCCAACCGCGAGCGGTTCAAGAAGATGATCGGCGTGGTGGATCCGCGGGTGCCGGTGGTGATGGAGCGGTTCGGCGACGAGGACAATCCGGCGCTGGTGGCCGAGACCGAAAAGTACCGGGTCTGGCAGGTCCGCTGGCCAGTGCTCGAAGGGGTACACGGCGAGGGGCTGCTCGTGGAGCCGAAAGGGAACGTCGAGTCAAATATGGTCGTTCTTCCCGACGCGGATCAGACGCCCGAGCAACTCGTGGGCCTCGCGCCCGGCCTGCCGCCCGAATCCCAAACCGCTCGGATCGAAGCGGAACAGGGGCAGCGCGTGGTCGTGCCGGTGCTCATCAGCCGGGCCTGCGATTTCTCGGGCAACCCCCAGGTCCGCTTCACCAACCAGCCTCACCGCGAGTGGATCTATCGCCAGGCGTTCGAAATGGGCCGGCACGTGATCGGCTACGAGGTCGAGAAGGTGCTCGCCGCGGTGGAGTGGCTGGCGAAAACGCCTGCAAGGAACGCCAAGATCGTCGTGGGCGGGTACGCCGAGGGCGGGCTGGTCGCGATGTACGCGGCCGCGGCCGATCCGCGAATCGATGCTTGTCTGGTAAGCGGCTATTTCGGCCCGCGCGAGCGATTGTGGGAGGAGCCCATCTATCGGAACGTCTTCGGTCTGCTGCGGGAGTTCGGCGATGCAGAAATCGCGACCCTGATCGCACCGCGTGTGTTCATGGTAGAAACCTCCCGAGTCCCCCCGGTTCAAGGACCGCCCGTCCCCACGGCGGGCCGGAGCGGTGGCGCGGCCCCCGGAAGGCTTTGGACTCCTAGGCCGGACGATGTGAAAGCCGAAGCGAAACGGTTCTCGCGACTGATGCAGGGCAATTGGCAGGATTCCATCCTCATTGTCCACGGTTCTGGCCAATTACCTTTTGGCACAGGAAACGCGCCGACTGGAGGTCCCCCGCCCAAGGACTTGCGCAAGAAGTTCGATCCCCAGGCCCGGCAAAAGCGGCAGGTCGCCGAGCTGGTGGACCACATCCAGAAGCTCCAGCGGAACTCGGACCGCGTGCGCGACGAGTTTTTCTTGAACAAGGTCTACGGCAAGGGTCCGGAGGCGTTTGTCGAGGGGGCGAAGAAGTACCGCAAGCTCTTCTACGAGGAGGTGATCGGGGCCTTCGACGATCCCTTGCTGCCGCCCAACCCCAGGACCCGGAAGATCTACGACGAGCCCAGGTGGACCGGCTACGACGTGGTCCTGGACGTCTGGCCGGAGGTCCAGGCGTGGGGCGTGTTGTGCCTGCCGAAGGACCTGAAGCCGGGCGAGAAGCGGCCGGCGGTCGTCTGCCAGCACGGGTTGGAAGGGGTGCCGCGGGACACGATCGAAAGGAAGATCGACGGCTTCCGCTACTACAAGGCGTTCACCGCCGAGCTGGCCGAGCAGGGGTTCGTCACCTTCGCGCCGTTCAATCTCTATCGCGGCCAGGACCGCTTCCGCTCGCTCCAGCGGAAGGCCAATCCCTTGGGGGCATCGCTCTATTCGATCATCATTCCCCAGCACCAGCAGATCGTCAACTGGCTGGGAAGCCTGCCCCAGGTGGACAAGTCGCGGATCGGCTTCTACGGCCTGAGCTACGGGGGCAAAACGGCGATGCGGGTGCCGACGGTGGTGACCGACTACTGCCTGTCGATCTGCTCCGGCGACTTCAACGACTGGGTCCGCAAGAACGCCAGCGTCGAGTTCCCCGGCAGCTACATGTTCACCGGCGAGTACGAGATTTTCGAGTGGGACCTGGGCGGGACGTTCAACTACGCCGAGATGAGCTACCTGATGTTCCCCCGGCCGTTCATGGTCGAGCGGGGGCACCACGACGGCGTGGGGATCGACCCCTGGGTCGCCTACGAATACGCCAAGACCCGCTGGCTCTACGTGAACCTGGGGCAGCCGGACAAGACGGAGATTGAGTTCTTCAACGGCCCCCATGCGATCCATGGCGTGGGGACGTACGAGTTCCTCCACAAGCACCTGGGCTGGCCCAGGCGGTGACCCTACGCAGCGTGGCGGCTTTCGCTATAATGGTGGGGGAGGGATCAGGGATTGGGGATTAGGGATCGAGGCCAAGCGGGAGCGGAGACGGTTCGTTTAGCCGCGGCACTTGTGCCGCGTGTGGAGGGCGAGGAGCCACCGAAAGGGTCGGCCCATGATCATCGGCGTGCCCAAGGAGATCAAGCGCGACGAATACCGGGTGGGGCTGTTGCCGGTGGGGGCCGAGGAGTTCACCCGGGCCGGACACCAGGTCCTGGTCGAGACCGGCGCCGGACTGGGCTCCGGATTGGCCGACCACGATTACCTCCGCCACGGGGCGGAAATGGTGGCCGGGCCGGAGGAAGTCTACCGCCGGGCGGAGATGGTGATCAAGGTCAAGGAGCCCCAGCCCGCCGAGATCGCGCTCTTGCGGCGGGGCCAGATCGTCTTCTGCTACTTCCATTTCGCCGCCGATCGCGGGTTGACCGAAAAGATGCTCAACTCCGGGGCGATCGCCCTGGCTTACGAGACCTTGCGCGACGACCGCGGCCGGCTCCCGCTGCTGACCCCGATGAGCGAAGTCGCCGGCCGGATGAGCATCCAGGAGGGGGCGAAGTACCTGGAGCGCCCGCAGATGGGCCGCGGGATCCTGCTGGGCGGGGTCCCCGGCGTGGAGCCGGCCACGATCCTGATCCTCGGCGGCGGCGTGGTCGGCTCCAACGCGGCCAAGGTCGCCGCCGGCTTCGGGGCCCACGTCATGATCCTCGACGTCGAAGCCGATCGGCTTCGCTACCTCGACGACATCATGCCCCACAACGTCACCACCCTGTTCAGCGACCGCCACACGATCCGCGCGCAGCTCCGCCTGGCCGACCTCGTGATCGGCTCGGTGCTGGTGCCTGGGGCGAAGACTCCACGCCTGATCGAGCCGGAAGACCTGCGCCTGATGAAGCCGGGGAGCGTGATCATCGACGTGGCCATCGACCAGGGGGGCTGCGCGGCCACGAGCCGCCCGACCACCCACAGCAATCCCACCTTCATCGTCGACGACGTGGTCCACTACTGCGTGACCAACATGCCCGGGGCGGTGGGCCGCACCAGCACCTTCGCCTTGTGCAGCGTCACGTTGCCCTGGGCCCTGCGGATCGCCAGTCTCGGCCTGCTCGAAGCCGCCGGGCAGTGGCCCCCGATCGCCCGCGCGATCAACGTATGCGACGGCGAGACTACCAACCGGGCGGTCGCGGCCACGTTCGGTCTGCCGTACAATCCGCGGTTCGAGCGGTGAGGGGGAGAGGGGTCGGGGCGAGGGATTAGGGATTGGGGATTAGGAACTGCGGATTATCGGTTGGAGATTTGGGGTTAGGGATTAGGAATGAGGGGATTCGCTGCCTGCAGTGGAGCAATCGCGGAAAGGACCCGGGTAGCGGGCGGGCTTGCCCGCCGTTTCTTGCAGCGGCAACCACGGCGGGCGAGGAAGCGGGAATCACAGGAATCAGCAGTCGCGGACTTCGATTAGGGACGACCGAGCGATGCAAGATCAAGACGCGCCCTGCGTGGGAATCCTGATGGGAAGCGAGAGCGATTGGCCGAAGATCAAGGCGGCGGCCGCGGCGCTCGAGGAATTCGGCGTGCCGTACGAGGCCCGCGTCGCAAGCGCCCATCGCACGCCGGAGTTGGTCCGGCAGTACGCCGCGGCGGCCGCGGGGCGGGGCCTTCAGGTGCTGATCGCCGCGGCCGGCGGTGCGGCCCACCTGGCCAGCGCGCTCGCCGCGAACACCACGTTGCCGGTGATCGGCATCCCCGTGCCGACGGAGCTGATGGGCGGGCTGGACTCGCTCTTGTCGATCGTCCAGATGCCCGGCGACGTGCCCGTGGCTGCGGTCGGGGCGGGTACGGGCGGGCCGCGAAACGCCGGGCTCCTGGCCGTCCAGATCCTTGCCCTGGGCGATCCGGCACTTGCCGCCAAGCTGGCGGCCTTCAAGCAGAAGCTCGTCGAGAAGGTCGCCATCAGGGACGCCGCGCTGCAGGCCACGCTCCGCGGAGAGAAGGGATGACTAGCGCGGCGCCGCCCAACGATCCCCCGCCCCCGGCCCGACCCTTTCACGATCTCCCCACCCTCCGCTGGATCGGCGGCGTCGACGGCTGCCTGCGCCTGATCGACCAGACGCGGCTGCCCACCGAGTTGGTGGAGATCGACTGCCGCACCGTGGAGGCGGTCTGGGAAGCGATCCGGGCCCTGCGGGTCCGGGGGGCGCCGGCGATCGGGATTGCCGCGGCGTACGGGGTCTGCGTGGGCCTGCAAACGGCCGCCGCCGGGGCCGACCAGGCGGCCTTCTTCGCCCGGCTCGAGGAAGTGACCGACTACCTGGCCACGAGCCGGCCCACCGCGGTCAATCTCTTTTGGGCCCTGGAGCGGATGAAGGGGAAGGCTCAATCGCTTCGCGGCAGGAAGTCGCCCGCCGCGATCGCCGCGGAGCTGCTGGCCGAGGCCCGGGCGATCCACGAGGAAGACCGGCAGACGTGCCGGGCGATCGGGCGAAACGGGGCGGTGCTGCTTTCCGACGGGCAGGGAGTCTTGACCCACTGCAACGCCGGCGGACTGGCCACGGCCGACTACGGCACGGCCCTGGCCGTGATCTTTGCCGCCGCCGAGTCGGGCAAGCGATTGCACGTCTTTGCCGGCGAGACCCGGCCGCTGTTGCAGGGGGCCCGGCTCACCGCCTGGGAGCTTGCCCAGCGGGGAATCGACGTGACCTTGATCTGCGACTCGATGGCCGCCCAGGTGATGCGGGAAGGACGAATCCAGGCTGTGTTGACCGGCGCCGACCGGATCGCCGCCAACGGCGACGCGGCCAACAAGATCGGCACCTACGGGCTGGCGGTGTTGGCCGCGGCCCACGGCATCCCGTTCTACGTTGCCGCGCCCTCAAGCACCTTCGATCTGTCGCTCGCCGGCGGCGAGGAGATTCCGATCGAGCAGCGGGACCCGCGGGAAATCACCCACGGCTTCGGCCGGCAGATCGCTCCCGACAACGTCGACGTCTACAATCCCGCGTTTGACGTCACGCCGGCGGGGCTGATCAAGGCGATCGTTTGTGAGCGGGGGGTGATCGAGCCCGTCACCAGGGAGCGAATCGCGCAAGTGCTTGGCGGCGTGGCGGAAAGCGAGAAGGGGCGGGCGGAGAGCTGAAAGCGGAAGGCGGCGGGCGGAACCGTTCGTGGCGGGCGGTGTTTGGTTGTATAGGTCAAGATTTCGCCGCCTGAGGCGAAGAGAGTAGAAGGCCGGCGTGTCGCGCCGGCCGATGCCACCCAGGTTGCCCGTTACACCTAGCTTACCCCGACGGGCGATCCCTGAGTTTCGCGCTTGCCCAGGGGAGCGTCTGCCCCTTTGCGGAGGGTACGTCGCCATGATCAACTCGACGCGTCTCGATCTGAGCGGCAGTTGGGTCACCGACGACGGGCTGATCTCTCTTTGCTCGATCCCGCACCTCCAGGAGATCAATCTCAGCGATACCGAGGTCACCGACGCGGGCCTGGAGCACCTGTCCGTCTGCCGCCGCCTGGCGATCCTGTATCT
>Ga0315280_10012891_pt1 | contig 10011 bp, 8 predicted proteins | sample YL17G06_40_MG_FD_203697 | JGI IMG/M metagenome (GOLD analysis project Ga0315280, IMG submission 203697) | Sediment microbial communities from Yellowstone Lake, YNP, Wyoming, USA - YL17G06_40 | ecosystem: Environmental > Aquatic > Freshwater > Lake > Sediment | place: USA: Wyoming | collected...
TTCGCGCAACGACCTTGGCCCCCAGCCGATGCACGAACAGGTCGCGGAAGTAGAGAGCCGTCTGTGCATCCACCTTCACAACCTCAACTTTGGAGTGGGCCGTGATTTCGTGGTCATCGTAGATGGGAAAGAGTTGCGGCCTGACGTTAACGACCTGCTCGGCGCGCGAGGGCAAGCCACGTGTCGAGAGCACGCAATTGAACCGCCTGATCTTTGTTGGGTGGGAGTACACCAGTTGCCAGTTTTGGGGAACCTGCGGAAGTTCAGGGAAGCTCCGGTAGATGAGGCTTGGGCCCGGTCGAGTTTCAAGCCGGGCCAGGACTTCCTCGAACCTCTTGGGTTCGAATTGCGGAGTTGCGGGAGCATTCCACTGGATTCCTTCGTTCGTGAACATTCGCTCGTAGCCGCGTTTCACGTTCGGAAGGCTCGCAAAAAAGACGGCATTCTGCTCCCTAGGTTCCTCGATGACTTCCCATAGGTCGCGCACTTCGTAATGGATTCCTGAGAGGGATCGGGTTAGGGCTTCGAGCTGGGCGCGCAGCGCCGCGCGGTAGGCCGACCAATTGGCCCACATTTCGTCGCGCTGGTTTAGGCCGAAGAGTTTCGTTGCGGGAAGCTGATTGAGCTTCAGCCAGAGTGAGACTTGGGCGGCAAGGTCCAGATCATCAGCCAGGCTATCCCGCCCTGGCAGCTCTTCAAGAAACTTGATTCCCAATTCTGAGAAATCCCTGCGAGGGTCGGCAAGCATCCCGAGTACGGATGTAAAGAGGGAGATGTCGGAGGCCCAGATCGTGTCAGGAGCGACGCCAGCAGATATAGCAGCTTGGGGAATGGTGAACTCACCCGCGCAGGGGTTGACCAGGGGCAGGTTGATGCTCTTGATCGTGTGCCCAAGGAAGCGCGCGCAAGAGGCAGGCACGGCACCAAAGAAGATGTTTGGCTTATACATCTCGACTCTGCCCAGCTTTATTCCTAGCGTAGTCCGGCGGGCAGGGTGTGAGCCTGCATTTCCCGACACAGGGCCGAGCGTCCTACGTTTAGACGACCGCCGTACATCAGATTCAAGTAACGGAGATGTGCTTCTTCGGCTTCCACCGGCACAGGTGGCTCACATTGCAGCCTCTCTAACCTTACTTGCCCAGATGCGAGGTCAATCTTTAGAACGGGAAACGGTCCTTGACCAAGCAATCGAATGGCTTGAGGCTTCAGTTCATCCCGTCGGTAATCTCTTGGAGAAGGTCGGCAAGAGGTCGCAATCAAGCGACCATTGAAGTCAAGGAAGTCTCGAATCTGTTGCACCGGGCACACTCCTATGCTACTCTGGAGGTGGCATCCTCACAGTTTAAGGAGTGGCCCGCTGCCAGGCGGGCTCTTTCCATTTATACCACGGAAGTCAAGCCTGCCCGGCCGTTATTTTCCCTGCGGGGAATGGGTTAGTTTATCGTCGCCAGTTTCCCAGATGCGGACTTCGGGGACCTAGGGGTTGCACTTCTACGAATAGGGCGTAATGCGGCCAAGTGGCCCAACACAATCCGACCTACAGCGGCTGCCGTGCCGCGAATCAGACTCCCCTGGAAATGTTGCTTTGCCGGCTACACCGTCATATCCTCTGATTCATGGGCGCCATACCGCCACTGCCCGAAACCTGGCCAGAACAGAGATCCTATATCGGCAAGATAAACCACGATGGGGCCAACAACCTGATCAAGGACATCCTCACTGACGAGCCGCACACATCGTTTCACTTCGTGCTCGGCCGCATCATGGAAAAGCTGATTGAGGAAAATCGGGTCCTTGCATTTAAGGACGATGCGACCGTTCCCGAATTGGCATGGGCCGGACGCGATATTATGGAGCTGCGGGTCCTCTCGCGCTACGTTTGCCAATCAAAGGCCAATCTCGACCGCTTCGAAGCCGATGTCCTCATCAACGGAGCCGCGACCATGCAAGCTCTGCTACGGCTTCACAATGACTTGGCCAGAGAGGTTGGAGGCAAGCTTGCGCCGCCGGAACTGCATCGCCAGCACGGGGGGTTGCAGGATGCTCGGGAGCAAGCCGGCCTTGGCAGCGAGTCGCCATTAATGGCCCGGACCTGTGCGAAGAGGGTCGGCATGGAAAAGGAATACCTTGCCTTCAGCAGTGTGACCTCAGCGCTTGTGCATCCGAGCGCCATATCAGTCCTGAAAAGCTTCGACCTTGAGTCATACCGGTCGGGGCTTGTGTCGCACGGGCTGATCTTGGCCAGCAAGGTAATTTTGGACGCGCGCGGGCACGTCGAAAAACACGGGTACAAGCCAGCGCAGTGATCTGCCCTTGGCTCATGCCCATTCGGCGCAGCCGGGAGAGGAGCATTTCGACGGTTCGGGCGTTATCCGGCCCAGTGGCGCCCCGCTGCTCAGAAAGTGGCAAGATTTCTTCCGAGTGCGCCGTCACTCGGGCGGAACCAGTGTTTGGCTTCTGCGGGGGCCTAGTCCTAGCAGTTCTACAGTTAACAGTTTGTTGAAAAACGCTTCGAGCGTGTCATCCTGCCCGTTAAGGGGAAGCGAGCGTGGTTATTTACGCGAACGCTCTCAGTGCCTCAACCCACTCGCGCAAATGCGAATACCAATCGAAGCGCATGGGGTAGTTTTCCAGCCTCTGTCTTGTCTCATCCAACTCGTCGAGGAGGTCGGAAAGGCCGGTCGGTCCCGCCTGGTGAATCTCAGTCAGGCGCGCGTTGAGAAAATGGTCCAGAAGTTCTCGCGAGGTGAAGTCCGTTAACGGGCGTCGTCTTCTACACACCGAACAGGCACATCGCAGCAACCCACCCCCAACAATATTCAGGATGGTTTCACCATCCGTAACCGTGAAGTACCTGTGCAATTTTGGAATGTAGTACCTGCTTACGGCCTGACCTCCTTCGTGGCGACCCGAGTCTCGGAATTCGCCGTAACCTACTGCGTTACTGAAACATCCCAAGCCCACCTTCCTTAACAGGAGGGTGAAGTAGCCACCGAAGAGGCCAAAAAGTGGCTTTCCCTGACCCTGAAGAAGCGCTACCAAATTGGCGTATTTTGTGAGCGTCGTTGCGCGGGCGACGTACTCCTGGAGATCGTTGACAAAAACTATAAGCCCGTCAAACCCAGGATTGTTGTAGTCGTTTGCCATTGCCTCGAATTCGTTTTCAGGGAAACCCTCCGTTATGTGGAGGACTGGAGCCAGCCGATAACGTTCCTTTTCACGGACCGCTGCCTTGGCAACATCCAGGGAAACCTGGTACCAAGGATCGTTGCGTCCACTGCTCCGGAAGTAGGGTGGGATCAGAAAGTGAGGGCCGCCGTATGCGGATTCAACCTCCTCACCAAGAAGGGCGGCGTACTTGTCGACCTTTTCCGCACTCTGCTGGGCAAACTGTTTCTGAAATGACAAGACTCGCGCTGCAATGTCTGCTGCAAGAGGGCTCACGTCTGCGGGTCGTAGCGGCCCGGACAGGAAGATCTGGCGCACGGTCGGCCCATGCACGTCAGCGATTTCTAGGTGCGCCCGGCGTATGGACTGACGATCAAAATCAGCCTGTAGTATGGGCGTTCTTGGATCAAGCGCATACTGCGTCTTGAGAGTTAGGACGAACCCCCCCGTGCCCTGTTTGAATACACATGCGACGGACAAAGGAATGATCAGACCGTCATACTTGTCGCGATGTCTCCTGAACAAGTCCTGGGAGACGTGGTGGTACGTAAGGTAGTGGCCGAGTCGGCAGTCGAACATGTTAGTAGCCGGTGAGGAGACTCGATATTTCTGCTGCAATTCTGCTGTTCACGAATCGTGACCGTTTTGCTGGCAGCACAATCCGGGCGTCGTCCGTCGTGTCGGCAAGGATAAGCCCTAGGCCGAGTGAGGCCATAAGCCGCCGATCTATTGCGGCTGCGCTGCTCGACGGAAGAGCCACGTAAGAGTAAGTCGCGATTTGGCGGTTACTCGCGGCCTGCCACACGGCTCTTTTCCATTTTCTGAGCTTCAACTCCACGGCGACGATTTCCTGGCCATTGCTCCTTTGCCTAAATAGCATGTCAATTCGCTTGAGTCCAAACCGAACTTCGTTTTTGCAGAAGTACTGTTCAGGAGGGAACAGTTTCTGCACTGGGACCCGCAATTCATCTTCTCTGAGCGGAAGAGATGAGGCCATTTTTTCCCTCAAAGCGGATTCCCCCCCAGTAACCGGATGAATCTGTTGAGTGCCAATCTGTACAAGGTCAACGTGCAGCACCCAATGCCTCCTGAAAGGATTGTCGGTACGAGCAAGACAGGCACCCAGAGGCTCTTGATGCCTGTCTGCGCATCATAGTGCCCGAAGAAAAGGAGAACGGAAAGTACGATGCACGCCAACCACGGGATGGCAACCCAAATGCTTAGAGCGCGAGCCGACCGAAAAGCACGGTCAAGAGCACCTCTTTGCATGATTACGCCAATCGCTTCTCTGACCTCTGCATCGATCGAAAGTTCCGTCAGGACCTCGATGGTTGAGGCTGACGCTGCTGGGAGAACCGCCTTTCTCGACGCGATCAAATCGTAAATGTTAGCAACGATGGGGAGAAACTTGCGCTCGTGTATTGCAGCATGGGCTTCAGCGATCCTTGACGAGTATTGCTGATCCAGGGATGGGACCTTGTGGAAAAAATCCCAGACCAGGTAATGGAATGCCGCGCCCACGAACCCGAGGAAAACTCCGACCGCCGCCCAGTAAGAGCTCATCGGCGAATCTACCTTGGCTTGAGGTGCTCCAAAACGCTCTTCGAGGTCGTCTCGGGATACTTGTGATAGACGTACTGGATCAGCCGAGTGAGCGGTACGCTCTCAAAGCGTTTCTTCAACTGCTCAATTTCGTGCCAATCGTTGTCAGATATCCAGGTTCTGAGCTTCTGTGCGACGCTGCGTCCCCGATCCGTAAGCAGGAAGGTCTTTTCGATAATCGGTTCATCCTCTTCCGATTCGATCAGCCGGTTGTACTCCTCCTGTTCAGTATGCTCGGCATAGCTTCGCAGCTCTCGTTCCTCCGCGTCAACAAGACCCAGGCTCGCTAGAAGATCAAGGTCTTCATATATTTCTTTCGAGAACGGCCCGAACTTCCAGTTCTCGAACCTGAACTTGTTTCGCAGCTTCCCTGAGAACCCAGTCTCATTCTGCAAAATAAACATCATCTTTTCGAGACGGGTGACGCCGGCAACTGGCTTTTTTGCGGAGGGGCCTGACAGCGCGGAGAGTAACAAGAGCAGAATGTCTTCGCGATCAAGCTGGCTAGGTTGATTCTGCATTCTGCCTCCTTATCTCGAGGTGGATTGTCACGAACCTCGCTTCTTGTTCCCCCTAAGTTGGATGCCTTGCTGTGCCAACTTGTCTTGATGATCCCAGATCCAATGGCGAAGAATCGTCGTACCAGCCTCCGCCTTATTCTTGCCGAAGATTCCTATTCGTGCAAGGCGTTCTAGCACACTGTCTGTTGTCGGGTCAAGAGACAGCGGCAGCCGAACGGTCGCTGTACGATTTCGACGGGCCATGGTCTAGATAGAGTTTAACTAGACTCTACTTAGAACGCAATGGTTATTTGACGCGGGTAGCGCATACATTGTCTTTCATGTATGCGCCCATCAGCAAGGGGGACTAAGCTGCTCGCGTGTCGCACACCGCCCCGCAGGAGTTCTGGTAGCGCAGTGTTGATCTGACTGCCCGGTACTTCGTTGATCCCGCGGCTTCGCTCGGGATTTCGGCAGCGGGCTCAGACGCCCGCCAAACGCCTCAACTTCGGATGAACGCGCATCCCGTCACTAGGGCCAGACAGCCATTCGACCTGGGCCGGTTGCCAACGCGATTCCGAGCGTATTGTCGCCCACTCGGAAAGCATCGTGATTCTGCCAGCTTTGCCCTCGGGCCAGCGGCCACTTGGTCGGTAAGTCGGCAAACCGGACAAATGGCCCTCAAGCTCAGATCTCCCGAAACGGCGTTCGGGTCCTCGAAGCGGACTTCGTGGGAATTAGGGCACTTCTACGAGTACTGCCTTATACGTCCGCGTGTAGATGAAAAACGCAAGGGTGGCTTGCCCATAGTCGTCTGATAGGTTTACGTTCTCGCTACCCCCGCGTGATACGCACTGCTAAAATCCCACCCAGGTAGGATGGCCAATCTTGCGACCGACACCTATCTTCGACACAAACATCTTCGGCCATGTTCAGCAAGAATTGATCTCGCAGAGTGACTGGCGGTATCTGCTTCGCCGGCGACCACGTCGGGTATGGCCACTAAGCGCTGTCACTCTGCTGGAGCCTTGGTCGGCGCTGCGCCACCATTTAGAAGGTTTTTCAGACTGTCGTGAAGCTCTGCGTTGTCTAGCACGTAGAACAGTCCGCCTCGTCCGTTCTGGCTGCTAGAGCATTTTTGCCCCGAGGCAGAGCCTTGCTGGTTCATGTCACCGAAAATTGAGTAATGTTCATTGCCGGCAGTTGAAACTCCAACCTTCGCATGATTGAAATTGGGACCGGCTCCTCCTGTTAGGCCGAATTCTTTCCCGGCCCAACTCCCCGTTGTGGCAATCTCGACAGCCCCAGGCTTGCCGAGCGAATCATTCCAGCAAGTAATGTCCGTAGATGGCGTTGTCGTATAGATTTTGGGCTTCGCCCACCACGTTGAGGCCCTCAGAGAAACGCCGCCAAGAACAGCCGAAACCAACTGCCATGGCGGCACATGGAGGCCCGAAGGCTTCGAAATCAATTCCACTCCGCTGGAAAGTTCTGCCTTCGTTTGCGTCAGGCTTTTGGATTTGATTCCGAGATTCTGCACCAGCTTTTGGACGTCGGCAGGCCCTCCGTTGTTTACAACTTGTGGATTCTTGGGGTCGGTCACTACGCTCGCACTCTGAAGCGCCATCAGGACCTTGACCAGATCATCCTTGGTCAGCCTCAAAGCGAAAAAGTGCTGACTGACTTCCACGTTGTCGTCCTTCACGCAACCCAGCGTATTGCCGTCTGTCTTGCGTGGGAACTTCTTGTTGCCTGCTGCTGGCCAAGATGGCGTCGTGACCTGCAACACAAACCCTTCGCCTGCTACATTCCAGGCGAGCATGCCTTTCGAATGGCCCCAGGGAGCACCACATGCCTTCGTGCATCCCTTGATTGCTGGATCATCGTAAAACTGGTCGTTCCAGATCACGTAGTAGAAGGAGTTGTCATAGACTTGGTCGAAAGTCGCGCCTATTGGATCTGCTGTTGTGTCGCCCGCACAATCGCTTCCCTGTTGGAGCGAGGGATTCTCGCTGCTCGCGTAGACATACTGCTGGCCGAACCATTTGTAATCCTGTACTTCACCGCCAAACACGCACGCTCTCGTTGCCCCACCGGCGCAGCCAGGGAAGGCCGCAGAATTGAATTTGAAAACGAACCACCACTCGACCGGATGTCCTTTTTCCAGAAGAGGTACCGGAGCGGCTGTCGAATCCGCGGCATACGCGACAGGCTGCGGGGATCCAGAGAGAATAGTGAGCAAGATGAATGCAACTGCCAGGTGGATAGAGACTTCGGACCGTGGCTTCGGCTTATTGCTCTTCATAAGTCATTCCTCCTGCAAACTCGTCCACAGGTCGATGCCGGCCGGATGATGCGACCAAATCTCGTTCAGACCAAGTGTGATTCTGGCGTCCTGTCGTTAGCTTGCCGAAATGGCCGGGCGCCTAGAACGCCTGACCAGGTCTCGAAAGGTCGCCCCCCGCGTTCATCATCCTTGAAGAAGGCGAGATAAGTCATCAGTTGGAATTTGACAAACTCTTCCTGCTCGGGATGGATCCGAGACAGCTGATGGTACGGGCGCCAGGTCCCCGAGTTGAAGTAAACCTGGTCTAGGAACGCGTTGCTGACCACCAAAGAATCAAGGGGAACCATTTCGTACACGTGAGTGTGCCCATAGACGATGGCCCGTGCCGCTCGACTCTTGAACGTGTCTTCAGCGGCCGCGTGGGTGTAATAGGAACTCTCGTGAGTTGCAAATTTCTCTGTGATCCAGGCATACAGACGACTGAGGTTACCCCTAGATACGCCCTTAGAGAACTTTAGGCCCCACTCTAATTGTTCGACACTGTCAAAAAGGTGGAAGAAAGAATGATGTTTTTGGACGAAGTTCAGCTCCAGAAAGTGGTCCACCAATCCGTCCCAGACTTCCTTCACTTTCATCTGCAGGCTGGTGTCCGGACAGGTTCTCTTTAGCAGACTGTCAACCCACACCGGAATCACAAACGTTGGACGAAGATTGTCAATTTCCCTCAGGCCCACAACGCATAGCTTCGGCAAGTTTACCTTCTGACCAACTTCCATGGCGAACCTGTCGACCAGTTCCACCACGATGGCATCACCCAGAGACGAGCTATTGCGATCCCCATCATAGTTAAAGGGATCATAAATGTCGCCGTGGCGAGCGAAAACCCGGTGATCACTGTAAATCTGCTGGATAAGCGCCGATTCGGTGGGGTCGTGAGGAAAAGGCACGTTTGCCGGGGTCGCTAGACCCATAGCGTCCACAATTGTCTGGCGGATTTGATTGTACGGTTCGCCCGGTAGGTGGAAAAACCAATCGTGATTGCCCACTAAGTAGTGGATGTGCACCCTGACGGGTTGGCGGCCCTTGCCGTCTGGCTTCCAGTCTGCATCCGCAGGCTCGCTTGCCACAGTCGCCTGTGGGATCGTGACCGTTCCGTTAAGATTCTTCAGGGTGGCCAGTGACTCGGTGTTATTCTGTAGAATTGCCGCAGTGATCGCCCCGACTTTGCTGATAAAGGCCTGGCTCTGCGGATCGTGCCAGGGCCTTACGTCGCTTCGGACCCCCTTCACCTGAAGCCACTGCGTCGAACGAATCACGTCAAGGACATCGCCCAACAAGATGAGGTGCAGATCTTCAACAGGCTTGTATTTGCCATTGGCTCGCCAAGAAGCACCGTAGGCAAGATTGCTCAGGGCGTCGCGAAAGAGCTTAAACGCTCCAGAGCGGACGGTCTCCCCGCTTGTTTCGTCGGTAAAATGCAGATCGCTGATAATGACCAACATCACGTCCCCCATTCTGTCGGAGCGGTACCAATGCGGTACCCTTGAGCGCTTGCAGGGCGGAAAACGAACGTTGTGAGAAACGGAGTAGGAAGCAGCCGAGTGAGCGTCGAACACCTCCCTAACCGGAAGCGGGTCCAGCTCTTTCCTCTAGTATATGGTTGAACAAAAGATGCTTGGTCAGTATACCTTCAAGCAATGACATATCAAGGGAATATATTTTCACTGCGCAAAGCAGGCAGAGGTGCGACAAAACGTCCGCCTGCACGTTTATTGGGTCTGGACTGAGCTAAATGACCCTTTGGTCAGTGTTTCCCGCCTCAGCCAGGATTCGAGTGCTCCGCCATTAAGATAGTGGAGGGCGCACACTATGGAGAAACCATGAAGGCACGATACCCCGCAAGAGAAAGTCCCAATTCTGCGACGCCACCTGATCCGCAAAGAGCCTGTCTCAAAGTCGTGCGAGGAGTTCCGAATTCATCCCGCAGTCTCTTACCGCTGGCGGAAGCAGCTCTTCGAGAGTGGCCCTCGGTGGTCACTTCAAAACCGGCCAAGGGTGGTCGGGTCAAAACCGGCCAACGGAAGCCGTCCGGGACGGAGTTCTTTTACCCTGCTGGCGGCTCTTCAGGCAAGCCTGTTTCTGTTCGCCAGCTCCGCGGACCGCACTTCAGCACACCTTTCGAAGTCATGTTACGAAATCTCCGTGGACTGTTTTTGAAACACCGCTAACAGGCATGGATTTCCATGACTTTCCTGCCGGATGCTGCGATCGTGCGGAAAGGGAATCATTTCGGCACAGCAATAGTGAAGGTTAGGCCAGTTTCCGATAAGGGCGTAATACGTCAATGTAGATTCATGCCGGCTGCCTCGGCCAGAAGCCGGGTTTGCCACTCCAGATTCGTCGGCAAACAGTGGGCGACTAGGGAGGACGTATTTCGCAGAAGGCCGTCTCAGG
>Ga0315280_10012893_pt1 | contig 10009 bp, 10 predicted proteins | sample YL17G06_40_MG_FD_203697 | JGI IMG/M metagenome (GOLD analysis project Ga0315280, IMG submission 203697) | Sediment microbial communities from Yellowstone Lake, YNP, Wyoming, USA - YL17G06_40 | ecosystem: Environmental > Aquatic > Freshwater > Lake > Sediment | place: USA: Wyoming | collected...
ACCTTGGAGACCCCACCGTTCCAGCATGGATTATGAGCATGTTCTCCACGTGCCAAATCCACGAAACATGTCGATGGCCACAAAAAGTAATGTTCACATCATCGTCGATGAGCATGCTCAGGATGTCTCCGGCGTCTATGAGGATGTCTCTTTCGCGACCAGCGTTTGGCACAGGGACAAGGTGATGATGTAAGGAAAAGATCTTGACTTTCTCCTTGGACGCCTTTGTGAAAACAGAATGTAAATGGTCTTGAAAAACTCGTCCGATGTGACCTTCGTTGACATCGGGTTGAGTGCTGTCCACACCGACCAACAGAATTCGATCATCCTCGTATTTTATCATCCTTTCCCCAAAGAACTTTTCAAAGGTGTTGTATCCCAAGTTGTAGGCGTCGTGATTCCCCATGATGACTAACGGCTTCTGGTCGAAACGATCGATAAGGCTGGAAGCTTCTTCAAACTCGTTGTATAAGCCCCCGTACGTTAAGTCTCCGGTAATGAGGATGACGTTCGGAGAAAGGTCGTTCACCTCTTGTATGCACTTCAATACCTTATCTCTTACGAATCCAAATTCACCCACATGGACGTCTGACAGGTGCGCGATCGTATACACGTCTTCCATTTCTGTTCTCCTCAGAGAGTTCTGTGGCATTAAGCTAATTAAAGGGTGATGTGGAGGCGCCTTTAATTATTTTTCCGGTTAGCGTTGGCCTGATCTGGTTTTGCATGGGGGGTGGGGGGCTATATATAGGCTCATCGAACCATTTTTTGTATAGGCCTCGGCTGTAGAGGATAAGCTTGAAGCGCTCGACAAATTCCTTCCGCCTGTCCCGGATCACGAGGAACAGGTTCACCAGGTCGCTGTCGATGTCGTTGTAGACCTCGACGGGGCTGGGCGGCTTGTTGAGCAGCATGTTGGCTGCGCCCCCGAAGACCTCCACGTAGATGTGATGCGGAGGAACGAGTGGCTGAAGCGCCTTCAGCAGATTGAACTTCCCGCCTATGAGGGGGAAGAAGCAGGTCCTAGCAACCAACATCGAATCGGTTGACACGCAGTTAGAAGGCTGATTTAAAGCAGTTCAACAGAATGAGAAGAACTAGAAAAATGAGAAAAACTAGAATGATTTAAGGAGACACAGCACGCGCGATTAGCCCATTTTTCTTCCGCATCTTGGGCAGAAGACTGTGCCTAGCGCTATGGGTGTTCCGCAGCCAAGGCAGTAGTTGGTCGGGGTTGTAGCGGGCGGTGCGGCTGGTGGCGGAGGCGTATACACTGGTGGCGCAGGATATTCGCCTGTTACACTTGTCTTCCATTTGCCTGCCTGTTCGATTAATCGGTCGTCTTGCCTCAGGGCTATGACTCGCTCAAAGTCGCTTATAGCCTTGGTCTTGTTAAGCTCTTTGGCGCTGCGGCTGGGGCCGAATAGTCCGCCCTTACGCCTTTGAAGGGCGCGTGCTATGCCTCGGTAGAGGTGGGACCTTGCATCTTCGGGTTTTATCTTAATTGCCTCGTCGAGATACTGGATCGCCTCCTCATGCTTCCCTTGGAGGAGAAGGACCACGCCCATACGATAAGTGGCCTCTTGAGGATTTTCCTTCAGCATCTTACTGGCCTCCTTAAACTTGCGTCCCCAATCATAGAGCTTTTCGTTGGAGTAGCCGACATCGAAGTCGTAGGTGCTGAGTATTCTTTCAAAGGTCTGTTCAGTTAGGCAGTACTTCGCCTCTCCCCGCTGCATACCGATCGTAAAGGAGCTGATGGCTCCCGCCAAGGATGAGGCCTTGAGTTCCCGGTCGTCGGCCGAGAGAAAGACTCTGAAGTCATCCGCCGCCTTCTTCATCTCCTTCATCTTCTCGTAGGCGCATGCTCTCTTATAGTGCAGCATGTAATCAGGCTTGTCTTTGTAAATCCTCATCTCGATAGCCTTGGTGTAGCCCTCTATCGCGCCTTTAAGGTCTCCTGAAGCCTCGCACCTCTCCCCTTCCTTCACATATGCTCCATGTTGCTTCTTCTCATCGAACTTCCTAAAGATTCCCATCCTCCGATCCCCTCCCCATACGGTCTGACTCCAATTTTCGTTTACGCTGCTCACTTATTTTTTTGCCTATCGGTTTTTCAAATCGTGCACGCGATTTCTCTACCTCCAGACCACTGGTTCCCTCTTCAAGGCTTTTCGATAAGCCACAGCGGCTTGATGGCCTTTATCTGGACCTTGAGCCATGTAGCTGTCACCCAGTGATGCTTACTCCTTATCGACTATCAAGTTTGGTGAGTTCTCGATTGCCTTCTGATACAGCAGGGCTGCGTCGAAAGGATCTGTATCGAAGCTTGTTGGACAACAGAAGTAACAGTCTGCTAAAGCAAGTCTAGCAAGCTGGAAGTCTGGATCGATCCTCAATGCTGCTTTGAATTCTTCCATGGCCCGACGTAACGCCACATAGGCTCCGTTTCCAACACCACCTTTCAACATATACTGTTCACAGAAACGGATCCCACGATCGTAATGAGACTTCGCCTCGTCTGTTACACCCATCTAGATTCTCCTCTACATCTACTTTAATGCCCTACATCATAAAGATCGGGCAGATCAGTTAGAAGATTTATTACGATCGTCATAACTCGTTATATTGGACAGCATTTGTCGCACATTTTTGTGCCAATTTGTGTTGAGGAGGATGTTTCAAGCTGTCTTCTAAGCCATTAGTCTTTCTGAGGAGTGTTAAGACTGCGTTTAGTATGAATAACATATCTTTCGAGGAATATAAGGGCTGGTCAGATGAGGAAGTAGTAAACAAGCTGCTCGATCTCTTGAGGGAGAGAGCACGCGATTTGAGCCCTAAATTCATCTACCCTGCTGATGCATTGGGAGAAGTCAGAGTTCTTGAGGCTGTTGAACTTCTAATTAGAGGGCTAGAATCTTCTGATGAACATGTGGTTGCAGCTGCAGCTAGAAACTTAGGAAGGATCGGAAACGCCTCTATGATTGATAGAATTAAGCCTCTTCTCTCCCATGAGAAGAAGCGAGTAAGGGTAGCTGCCGCTGAGGGGTTGGCGCGTCTCGGCCTACGGGAAGGCATCGATGCGCTGAGGCGATTCATGAAGGATGAAGAGGAGTGGCGAGATGAAAGTGGGCTGGCACGAGATTTCTTCGAGATCCAATGTGCCAAAGCACTCTATGAGCTGGGCGACAAAGATGGAGTAGGACTGTTAATCAGATATCTGGATCATCCGTCATGGTTGGCACGTATAAAGGTATTCAACGCCTTAGAGGATATCAGAGCACCCGAATGCAAGCAGGCTGTTAAGGAACATGTATCTAAGGAGAGAGAAAAAGAGATTGTTCTGAAGTGCGTGTATGTCCTTGCTAATCTAGGAGACCTATCACAGCTACAGCATATCATGAAGGTACTGGTAGAAGGTAATCCTCCGCAACGTCGATTTGCAGCTGAAACCTGTTATCAGTTAGGATTCACACTTTTCTCCGAGCCTTTGAGCAAGCGGTTAGAGATAGAAGGAAATAAGGAGGTACGCGAAGCTATAGAGCGGGCGATCCGCCATATTAAAGAGAGTCCCGTTGTGGTTGAGGGTCCGCCGTTACATGTGGAAGAGTCCTTGGAGTTGATCACAAGATTAGGACAGAGAATCCTGCAAAACCCGAACGACAAGACTGCGTGGGAACGTAAGGCCGAGGAGGAGGTGTATTACTTCACAGCTCAACTCGATAAAGATGATCGGCTTGAGGCTCTAAGGCGATTAGGCTTCGCTTATTCTTTGGGTTTGGTTCCCCTGCGGAATACAAGCAAGGCTGAGGAGTGCTTCAGACAAGTCTTAGCCGAGAAGCCAGATGACCCAATTGCGCTCTACGGACTGGCCCGACTCCAGATCGTGTGGCGTGGCGGTTGCAATGAGGAACGCAAGTCCATGCTACTACGGGCTAAGGCAGGTTCCCAGAAACCTCTCGTCAACCTCTACGACTGGGCAGGAGATGACCTAGAATACTGGTTAAAACAATGTGCTTAATAATCCCACGTTGTGAGACAATATAATGAAGAGGGGGGAAAGAATGTCTTCTTGTGTTAAGTGTGGTTGGGAAATACAGGTTGGGGTTGCTTTCTGTCCTAATTGTGGAGCGCCTGTGACTCAGGTGGTTGCTACTTCAGACGCTGAGTCGGCGTTGTTTGGCATAGACGCTTTTAAAGGCTTGTCGAGGTATTTGCTCGTCTTCACAGACAAGAGACTCATTGTTGCCTTAGCGCGTGGTGGGATAATGCGCCTTGCCACCCTCAGCATTGTTGCTCAAGCTTACGAGGAGTTGAAGCTGAAGAGGATGATGAAAGAGGAGATCGAAAAACTGCTGTCTGACAGGAAGACCTACATTATTCCGTATAGCGAAGTGGGCAGCATGGAGGTTGATGAAGGTGGAAGATTCTTGAACGGGGCAATCGCCATCAACAGGGTCGTGGGTGAGACCGAGAGATTCAGGGTCTACATAAGGAAGAGGATAGACGACTTCGAGAAGGTGATGAGACCCATCCTAAAGGAACGATTGGTTATAAAACGATGATTAGAGTCGAGACGAAAATCAAGCGGGAAGGATTGATAGTAAGATCCGCTTACCTGAATTGTATAGTCGATTGATCTTGTGAAGGGACATGGCAACTGTTGAAGAGTTGAAGAAGAAAAGGGGCGTCGATCGCGCGCGCTCTAGAGAGCATAAAACGAAAGAAGTAATCATCTTACAATCAATACAAGACGCAAACACGCATGTCTCGCGATAAAAAATGGGGTGTGGAGTTTAGCGGGTGATATCTCCACTGGTGGTGGGTTCAAACCCCACGCCCTATATTATCATACAAGGGTATGATTTCGAATCTACGTTGGTTTTGTAGCTAAACGTAACAGTCGATAAGTGAGAAAACCCTATAAACTCATCACCCCATCAAAAGCTTATGGAAAGAGGGGGCTAGTATGCACAGGATATTAAAAAAATTGCTGCCAGATGCAAAAGGTGAATCGATATTCTCATTGGCAATTTTTTTGGATGTTCGAGGTTTTTCTGAGTTTTCTGTCGACGTCGATTCAGCAGCTGTTGGAGTTTATGTTAAAAAATTGTATTTGAAAATTCTAGACAACTATTTTCCCAAGCCAACATTTTTCAAGCCAACTGGCGATGGGCTTATGATTATAACAGACTTGGATGAATCGGATGAGGAAGGATGCAAGAAGGTCATCAACGAAAATGTTCAATCTTGTTTCAAGTTGTTGTCCAATTTCAGTACTCTTTTTCGCAACGACGCTGTAATATATTTTGAAACCCCACAGACACTCGGAATAGGAATGAAGAGATGTAGCTTGTGTTGTCTTAAAGCAGGAGATACGATTTTGGATTATTCAGGCAAGGATTTGAATTTCGCCGCTAGATATTTGGATTTGGCTAGACCAAGCGGAATTGTGACTGATTCAACTATCATTAACATTCTTTCTGAGGACTTGAAGAAGGAGTTCGTAACTGAGAAGGTCTACACTAAAGGCATAGCAGAAGAAAAATCAATCACGATTTCCTACTCCAGAAAGTCTGTTAAAATACCATCGCAGAATAAATATCCTATAATAAGCCCTTGGGTGACTATAAAAGATGTCAAGACACTGAAGCAGCTGGACTTTAAACGATACCGCTTCTGGCTTCCTTCCGAACCTAAAGACAAGCGAAAAATCCAAGCTGAGGCACTTTATCCTCTAGTAGACAAAGACGGCAAGATTGTAGAAGGTTCTTTCACTATCACTGAACTTCGATGTGAATATGAATATAATGTGGGAAAACCTTGTGTTTTTGTTTATCTTCAAAAATTAAAGGAAGACGCGGTAGCCCGCAGAGTTGGCGATACAATGCCAATTCGTTTTACGATATCGTATATGAAGCATTGATGATAATATACAAAAAAAGAGGGGTGTGGAGATTTGCGGATGATATCTCCACTGGCGGTGTCGTCCGTGCTAGACGACGGACCTCACGAGTTACTGACAAAGAAAGAATACAGAAAAAGAGGGGGTATGGCGGGAGATATCTCCACATGTGTGCGATCCAAGCTGGACGATCGTCCTCTGTCGTTTGTGGCTAAGCTAGGTTAAGAAGTAGGGCGATGGCCATGATGAATAGGATTAGAGCACTCACTTTTGGAATGTGTCTTTCGTATCGTCCTATCATTGGGCGAACGGTTTCATACGCTTTGACGCTCAGGAGTGTCACTCCTATTAAGGCTATGGTGACCGATGCAGCGTAGGAGAGCATCAGCAACAGCGGATCGACGCCTCCTACAGCCAAGGCTAAAAGGGCGAACTCTTCCTCGTGGGCGAAGCCGAGAACAAAAGCGAATGTGGCGATGCCCCAAAGGCTCAAAATTACTCTCTTGGCGTGCTTATGCCAGTGGATATGCCGGCCTTGGTCCGGATGCTCGTGTTCATGCTCATGCTCCATGTCTGTTGCGTTTTCGTGGAGATGCCCATGCTGAGTCTCAAACTCGTCCTTAACATCCTCTGTAAAGAACATGTAGGCGGTCACGATGAGCAATGCGGCAGCAACATACTTCAAAAGAGGGATTGAAATGGCGAAGAAGGAGCTGAAGAAAACATATGCAAGAATCACGGCAATAGAAGAAACAAAATGGAAGAACGAGATTACACTTGAACTTAAGAATCCATAAAACAAGGGCTTACCTTTCCTCACAGAATACAAGAAGGCAACAGGCCAACCATGCCCCGGCTCCAACCCATGCAAAAGACCAAGCATTATGACTGCTATATAAGCCGACTCCATCGCTCAGCCCTCACCTACGCCGGATCCCAAACAGTACCTCCAGAAGAGCATAAAAACCTTTCAAAAAAGAGGGAGGTGGAGATTTGCGGGAGATATCTCCACAGGTATGTATATAAAAGCTTAGAAAGCCTATTCTTTGATCGAACCATTGCGTACGCGCGATCTCTATCTCGGCATACAGATTAACTCTCTAACCTTAAGCTCAGAGAAATTATCGCTTTTTGCTGGCTTAATGATGAGAGCTGTGTCCCACTTTCCCATGCAAATCACATCTTCTTCGGTGGTAAGAAAGCCTTTTTGGACAGCGATCATTGCAATTTCAACAGCTACCTTAACTCCCTCCGAGAACCTCCTGAAAGCATTCTTGACCAAATCTGGGTAATCATAGGAGACCTCTCTACTGAAGCAGACGTGGTGTCCCTTCTTCTCTAGTTTCTTTTGAAGATCATTTGAAAACCTGTTCCTCTCCGTGCCCACGAAGGTTAAGGTCACATTCATATCCTTGAGAACTTCGAAGGCTTTTTCAGCGGTGAAACCAGTGATGGAAGCGACAATAATGTTCTTGATCCCATGTTCTTCTGCCATCCTCTTTACAAGTTCTAAAGTCTTACCGACGTTTTCCTTACCAGCAACCTCAAAATATGTCATAGCAAAAACACCCCATTAACAAACAAAAGATGAAAAGGGCTTAATATGATTTTCGCGCGTGCGACCCTGGTCAAAACAAAGTGCTAAAAAAGATGGGTGCGGAGTTTAGTAGGTGATACCTCCACTTGGGGTAGGGTTCGAGTCCCACCCTCCGTACAGTGTATCAAGCCTATGGGTTGCGAATAAAAAAAGCAGGATAAATTCTGTCGTAGTGAGTGGTTTCCTCCGGGCTACTAGATCTCAACGATTTGGCCACAGCTTGCTAATCAAAACATGGAGATCAATCGTTTTTGGGTTATTCTAGAAAAAAAGGGGAGTAATGGTATATGCGACCAATTGGCATGATATCCTCCGGGAGATTCGAATTCGTGACACGCACGCACGATTCACTGCCTATTGTAATCTACTATCCATAAGCAATCTTGTAACAAAAACGCTAACAAATCAAGTGTCCAGCAAAGAAAGAAATAGACCAAAAGGGCTTCTGTAACATCCTTAAGCTAATTTAATCTTTAATCAGCACGATGAGCGTAAAGAGGTGTGCGCTCATCCTTGTGTACACGGCTCATTTCTATGAGTTTTTCAGTACTTCCCTAAGATTAAGGACATGAATTTATGCCCTCTTACGAGCCCGTATGAACCATTTTTCGCTTCGAAATCGTCAAATCGCTTCAGCTTATCAGCCTTGCTTAAGGCAGCATTATAGATGGCAAAAGGAACTGGATCAGACGTATGTGTACGTAGTTTTACTGGCGTCGGATGATCGGTCAAGACGGAGATCACATAATCACCGTCTAGATGATCAAGCACTCTTCCTACGAGCCGCTTATCCAAGTCCTCTATCGTTCTAACCTTAAGTTTGAAATCTCCATTATGCCCAGCCTCATCCGGGGCCTCAACATGAATGTATACGAGATCGCAGTTCTTCAGAGCTTCCAGCGCGTAATCGGCTTTACCTTCATAATTAGTGTCGTGTAGGCCTGTTGCTCCAGGAACGTTAATGACCTTCATGCCAGCGTAGTGTCCGATGCCTTTTATGAGGTCAACGGCCGAGATAACGGCGCCTCTGACTCTATGTTTCTCCCACAGGGTACGCATCCTAGGTCTTCTCCCAGGGCCCCAGAACCACAGCATGTTCGCTACTCTTTCCCCTCTCTCACTTCTTATCAGATTAACAGGGTGACTAGACAGAATCTCTCTTGATTTGAAAATCATGTTATTTAGAAGATCAGCGGTCTTCTTACTCTCATCATTTATTGGTTTCACTAGAACGTCTGAAATGCGAGAACCCATTACATCGTGAGGCGGAAAACATACTATCTGATCCGAGTATCCCCTCCCTCGTAAGACAAGCAAATGCCTGTAGCTTAAGCCGTTGTAGAACTCGACTTCACCAGTCTTACCGAACGCCTCCTGTACAAAATTTATAAGTTCTCTTGAGTCGTGGCTTTCGATATGCCCCGCTGAGTAGTCAAGTAAGATTCCGTTTTCCTCGGTAATCAGATTGCATCTTAAGGCCAGGTCTTCATCATGTAGCTCAACGCCGAGGCTTGCCGCTTCTAGAGGGCCTCTTCCAACCCTGATTCTCCTAGGATCGTAGCCTAAGATGGAGAGGTTCGCTGTATCCGAGCCTGCTTCCATTCCCTCCGGAATCGTCTTTAGCATTCCACTTCTGCCTTTCGCCGCGATCAAATCCATACTCGGATGCGTAGCTACCTGCAACGGTGTTTTTCCCGAGAAGTCTTCAACAGGATAGTCGGCCATGCCGTCTCCAACAATTATTACGTACTTCATATCCCTATCAACAGATACTGCCGATCAGCTGATGGTCTCTATGTATCCCCGTATCTTGGCGACGTTTATGATATCTCCTAATATTGCGCTGGCGGTCTCGATGCCTCCGGCTCCTCGACCGATCAGGGTTATCTCCCCTGCAAGATCCGTCCCGAAACTCAAGACGTTCAACGTTCCGCCTACAGCCAACGGCGAAGACTTCTCTACAAGTCTCGGGGCTACTTCAAGCTGGCCTTCCTCGATAGATGCAACATGCTTTATCAGGAAGCCGTCTATGCTTGCCAGCTCTATCGCCTCAAGAGTTATGTGACTTATTCCCTCTCTCTTGACGTCGCTGAGCTTCACATGATCGCCCATAAGACTGTTTGCAAGGATTACTAATTTGCAGGCAGCGTCTATCCCCTCAACATCGTAGCTAGGATCGACTTCGGCGATGCCCATCTGCTGCGCCTCTTTCAACGCTATTTCGAAAGAGGTGCCCTCAAACGTCATGCGTGTCAAGATGTAGTTGGTCGTCCCGTTCAATATGCCTCTGAGATAAATGATCTCGTTACCTTGGAGTGTCTCACGCACCAAACCTGCGTCTGGAACAGCGCCCAGCACCGCAGCCTCGTATCGCAACAACCTATTGCGTTTTATCGCAAGGTCCGATATTTCGTGGAAAGCCGTGACCAACGGCCCCTTGTTCGCTGTCACGACGTCTTTCCCGCTTTCGAGCGCCTTTTTTATGTGGGTCAGTCCCGGTTCACCGG
>Ga0315280_10012895_pt1 | contig 10007 bp, 9 predicted proteins | sample YL17G06_40_MG_FD_203697 | JGI IMG/M metagenome (GOLD analysis project Ga0315280, IMG submission 203697) | Sediment microbial communities from Yellowstone Lake, YNP, Wyoming, USA - YL17G06_40 | ecosystem: Environmental > Aquatic > Freshwater > Lake > Sediment | place: USA: Wyoming | collected...
GGCGTTCCGGCGCGGGGTGGTCGGCGAGTTGATCGCGTGGCAGCAAAGGCACGAGAAGTAGCACGCCCGCGCCGCGGCCCGGCGCCAATCGATTCGTTCCTGCAAGACGCGATGCGGGCCGAACCGGACCAGACGATCCACGACATCGACTACCGGCTCGAAGCGCTGGAGCGGGAAGATGCGATCTGCATGCGCCAGGGGTGGGCGCCGAGTGGAAAGACCCGCAAACGAACCGAAGCACGGCATCGCGCCAGCGTCACGCTGGAATCATGCGCCGGACATCGTGACTTACTAGCCGGGCGCGCGCGCCCCTTGCCCCGGGCGCAGGCCATGTCACCGTCACGCCACCGTCACAATGCGCTGCGCACCCATGGCGCGGCACCCAGCAGACCGATGCACATGCCTTCAATTCGCCCCGCCCCTGGTCGCGCACGTCACTGCCCGACGCGCTGCGGCGCAGCAGCGTCGGCCGCTTTGTGGATCGGAATCGGCCTGGCCAGTGGCGCCGCGCATTGCGCGCCGGCAATCATCAATGCTGTCGACGAGAAGGCGGCGTTGGTCTTCCCCGAAGGTCAGTACGGCAGGCCGAGCTTTCTGCAGACGATCAAGATGCGCTTCGACATGCCCGGCGTCGTCGGCGAATTGCAGAATGGCTGGAGGTGCGCGCGCAGCGGCAACATCGTCTGGAGCCAGAAATCGGCCCCGGCGCTGCTGCCGGCGCGCGTCATGATGGCGCGCTTTCGCGCGGCGCTCGAACAGGCGCATTACCCGGTGCCGGTGGTCTCGGACTCGTTGTTCGTCGAGAAGAAGGATGCGGGCAGCGACCCCAAGGTGCGCAACGACAAGTTGCGCGTCGGCGTGCTCGTGAAGGAGATCGCCGCCAACCTGTGCACCAAGAGCAGCAACACCTGGACCGGCGAGGCCTACCTCAAGCTGTTCTGGCAGGTGTTCGCGCCCGAGCAGCAGAAGGTGATCTTCGAGGCCACCACGGAAGGACGCTACCAGACCACGGACGACAGCCCGATCGCGAACGAGATGTTCGCCATTCCCGGCGAAGCCTTCTCCGTGGCGGCACGCAACCTGCTGGCCGACCCGGGGTACCTGAAGGCTGTTGCCACGCCCGCGGATCCGGATCTGCTGGCGGCGGCCGGCAGCGGCAAGGCCGCGTGGGCATCGGCAGGGAAGATCTCGATCGAAGGCGCGCGCCTGACCGATGAGCCCTTGAGCAAGAACATCACGTTGCTGCGCTCGGCCGTCATCACGGTGTTCGGCGAGGTCGGATCGGGCAGCGGCTTCTTCGTCGGCCGCAACGGCATGTTGCTGACGAACCAGCATGTCGTCGGCAAGTCCAAGTTCGTCAAGGTCCGGCTCGCCACCGGCCGCGAATTGATCGGCGAGGTGCAGCGGGTCGACGCGGCGCGCGATGTTGCGCTGGTCAAGACCGAACCGGCCGGCGTCCAGCCCCTGCCCGTGCGCCTGACCGATGCCGCGATCGGCGAGGACGTCTATGCGCTGGGTTCGCCGCTCGGCGACGCGTTCAACACGACGTTGACCAAGGGCATCGTCAGCGGCGTGCGCGAGATCCGCAACCAGAGCTACCTGCAGAGCGACGTGGCCATATTGCCGGGCAACAGCGGCGGGCCGCTGCTCGACAAGTCCGGCCAGGTGATCGGGATCACCGTGATGGGTCTCGGTGCGAAAGGGATGGCCGGCATGAATTTCTTCGTGCCGGTGGCTGACGCGTTGAACAAGCTCGACCTGCAGATCACGATTCAGTGACAGGCTCGTGGAGGCCACGCTGGCGCGCCAACGCCTCGAGCGCCAGCAACAGGGCGCCGAGCCTTTGCGCCGCGGCCTCGCCCAAGGTGTCGACCATGGCGTGGGCCGCACGCTCGATCTCGAGTTTGACCAGATCGCCCGCCGTCTTGTTGCCGAAGGTGGTCACGCAAGCCGGTTTTTGGTCGCCAATTACCGAGGTTCGCAGCAGGCCGTGCGCAAGCGTGGAGCAGGGGCAGGTGGCCCGGGGTACGTTCTCCGGCCCACGCTCGCGGGGCACCGTTTTCGGTTCGCCGGCGTCGGGCCATCAACACGGTCTGTTCTTGCGCTGGTCGCGGCCACCGCGAATGGTGCCTGCGCCCGTACCCCAAGCCGCCTGCCCCGGCACCCGGGGGGCATGCAAAGGCGTGGCACGCCAGCCCAGATGCACAGGGTGGTGGTGGTGCCCCCGGGCGCAGGCCCGATTCGCGGTTGCCCCCCATGCTTGCAGTGCACAGCGGTGTTGATGGCGCGACGCCTGCGAACTGAATACGGTGCCCCGCGAGCGTGGGCCGGAGAACGGGGGCACCGCCGCCGCCCTGCCGCCATGGCGTCGGCAGGCTGAGCGTGCGCGGACAGATGACTTTGAATCGCCAGGCGCCGCTCGCTTCACAAAGTTCGCCACCAGAAAGCAAACCCCCAAGGTGAGCGTCCGGCACGCCGCCTGCGACGACAGGCGGTGGGCGGGCAATTGCCGAGGTTCGCAGCTGGCTGCGTGCAAGCGTGGAGCAGGGGCAGGTGGCCTGGGGCACGTTCTCCGGCCCACGCTCGCGGGGCACCGTTTTCGGTTCGCCGGCGTCGCGCCATCAACAGCGTCTGTTCGTGCGCTGGTCGCGGCCACCGCGAATGGTGCCTGCGCCCGTACCCCAAGCCACCTACCCCGGCACCCGGGTGGCATGCAAAGGCGCGGCACGCCACACCCGATGCACAGGGCGGTGGTGGTGCCCCCGGGCGCAGGCACCATTCGCGGTCGCCCCCCATGCTTGCAGGGCACAACGGTGATGATGCCGCTGCGGATTGCAGGCATCCACGGCCGCCCGCGAGCGTGGGCCGGAGAACGGGGGCGCCGCCGCCGCCCTGCCGCCACCACGTCGGCATGCTGACCCTGCGCAGACAGACGACCGTGGGTCGTTCGCACCCGTCAAATCTCATCCAAGTGCATGCGCGACCGAAATTCCGAGCCTGCGCCGGTTACTTCCCGCGCGCCTGGGGTGCGGCAGGTAGCGCTGCCGCCGCAGCAAGAAGCAGCCTCGACGTCTTGGACCAGGCCAGCCACGCCAGCGCCGCCGCGAGCGCGAGCACCGGGACGATCGAACCCAGGTTCAGCCAGGTCCAGCCCTGCGTCACGATCAAGGCCCCCGAGCTGAATGAGGTCAGCGTCATCGTCGTGTAGACCACCGTGTCCATCGCCGCCTGGGCGCGGGTTCGTTCCTCGGGCCGGTAGGTCTGCGTGAACAGCGTCGTGCCGCCGATGTAGAGAAAGTTCCAACCCATGCCGAGCGCGAACAGCGCGAGCAGAAACTGCATCACTTCGACACCGCTGAGCGCGATTGCGATGCACAGCGCGTTGAGCAGCACGCCGGCGCCCATCACCGGCAGGCAACCGAAGCGCTTGATGAGCGAGCCGGTGAAGAAGCTCGGTACGAACATGCCCAGCACATGCCACTCGAGAACCAGCGCCGCGCTCTTGAACGGGTGCGAGCATTGCGCCATCGCGATCGGCGTCGCGGCCATCAACAGGTTCATCACGCCATAACCGAGCGCGCAACAAGCTATCGCAACGACGAACACCGGCTGGCGTGCGATCTCGCGCAGTGGCCTGCCGGGCCGGGCGGCATCGGGCTTGGGCAGCGGCGGAAACTGAATGAACGACAGTGTCAGCAACGACGCAAGCGCCACGCCGCATAACGACAGGTAGGCGCCGGCAAACTCCACCGGCAGCATGGCGCGCGTCGCGCTTGCCAGGTTCGGGCCCACCACCGCACCCAGAATGCCGCCGGCCAGCACCCAGGAAATCGCGCGTTCCTTGTAGGCGGGGGCGGCCAGCTCCATCGCGGCGAAGCGGTACAGCGCTGCGTTGGCGTTGTAGTAACCCGCGATCAGGGTCGCCGCGACGAGCAACCAGAAATTGTGCGACCAGGCCGCGTAGGCGCAGAGCGCGCTCGAAGCCATTGCCACCGTCACGCCCAACTGAAAGCCGCGCTTGCGCCCCCAGTTGCGCTGGTGCCGCCCGACCAGGCCGGCGCACAGCGCGCCGCCCGCCACATAGCCGGTGACGGGCAACGTCGCCATCCACGCCGAAGGCGCCAGGCTTAGACCGACCAGGCCATTGATGGCGATGAAGGTCACGTTGTTCGTCATGAAAAAGCCCTGGCACAGCGCCAGCAGCAGCAATTGCGGGTTCATCCGGGTCCTTCGAGCTGCGCCTGCAAGTTCAGCGCGAGGTGGGCCAGCAGCGCGAGCGGCGCCGTATCGGCGCGCAGCGTGCGCGGACCGAGCTGCAGCGGCATGAAGCCGTGTTCTCGGGCCGCCCGTTCTTCGGTTTCAGTGAGACCGCCTTCCGGGCCGCTGAGGCTGGTGAGTTCGGTCAGCGACGCGGTGAGTCCCCTGAGTGCGGGCTTCGGTTCGCGCAAGCTCTCATGCAAATGCGGCTCTGCCACTTTGCTTGACCCCCACGGGGGGCGGCCGGCCTGGGCCGGCCTCGGGGCACTCAGCACGACTCGTGCCGATGGCGATGCCCCACCGCCCGCAGGCAGTGCAGCAAGCCAGTCCGGCAGCAAGCGCACCGGCGCGACATGCGGCACGCGAGTCCGCCCGCTTTGTTCGCACGCTGCGACCGCAATCGCCTGCCAATGCGCCACTTTTTTCAGCGCGCGCTCGCCCGCCAGGCGCAACACGGCGCGCTCGCACAGCAGCGGCTGAATCACCGCGACGCCGAGTTCGGTGGCCTTTTCCACCAGCGCATCCATGCGCTCGTTCGCTGGCATGCCCACGGCAAGGGTCACGCGAATCGGCAGTTCGCGCTCGACGACGTGGAATGCCTGGACGCGCACCAGCACCTGCGCGCGGCCCATTTGCACGACGCTGCCGGACCACTCGCCGCCTGTGCCGTCGAAGAGGATGATTGCCGCGCCAGGCTGCAGGCGCAGCACTTGCACATGGCGCGCCGCGCCCGGCGCCAACGCGAGCTCGGCGCTGGCGTGCAGGGGGGTGTCGATGTGAAAGCGTGGCGGCATCGTCGCGAGCGGTTCGGCAGCGAGTGTGCACCAGGTCCTCACGCGCCGAACGCTGGCGCGCAGAGCCTCAGCGAATCGAGAACACTGCGCCAGCCCCAGCCCCAGCGCTGAACTGCACGCCCCCGTGATGAACCTTGGCGCGAGCCGACCCCGGTTCGCGCCGCACCTTCGGTGCGCAACGAACGCTCAGGCCTTGCCCGGCGCTTTGTCGCGAAGCTCCCGCCGCAGGATCTTGCCCACCGGCGTCTTCGGCAATTCGGTTCGGAACTCGACCACCTTCGGCCGTTTGTAGCCCGTGAGCTGCGATTCGCAGTACTTGCGCACGTCGGCCTCGGTGATGGCAGGGTTGCTGCGCACGATCACGAGTTTCACGGCCTCGCCGGCCTTTGCGTCGGGCACGCCCACTGCCGCGCATTCGAGAACGCCGGGCATCTGCGTCACGACATCTTCCACCTCGTTCGGGTAGACGTTGAAGCCGCTCACCAGGATCATGTCTTTCTTGCGATCCACGATCTTGAAGTAACCGCGTTCGTCGACGACGCCGATGTCGCCGCTGCGGAAAAAACCGTCGGCGGTCATCACCTTCGCGGTCTCGTCGGCGCGCTGCCAGTAGCCGGCCATGACTTGCGGGCCGCGAATGCAGATCTCGCCGGGCGAGCCGACCGGCACTTCGTTGCCGTCGTCGTCGAGCAATGTCAGATCGGTATTGGGCATCGGCAGGCCGATGTTGCCGCTGTAGGCGATGCTGTCGACCGGGTTGCAGGTGGCCGAAGGCGAGGTCTCCGAAAGGCCGTAGCCCTCGACGATCGGGCAGCCGGTCTTCTCGAGCCAGAGCTTGGCGGTGGCACTCTGCACCGCCATGCCGCCGCCGACCGAGATCACGAGGTGGCTCCAGTCGACGCTGGCGAAACCTGGGTGGTGTGCCATCGCATTGAACAGCGTGTTCACGGCCGGGAAGCTGTGGAACTTCACGCCCGCGAGTTCCTTGAAGACGCTGGGCAGATCGCGCGGATTGGCCACCAGGATGTTGCAGCCGCCCATGCGCATGCCCAGCATCATGTTCGTGTTGAAACCGAAGATGTGGTACAGCGGTAGCGCGCACACGGTGACGATCTGCTCGCCCGCCGGGATCTTCTTCAGCGCCGGCTGGTACCAGGCTTCGGCTTGCAGGATGTTGGCCACGAGTTGGCGGTGCAACAGCACTGCGCCCTTGCTCACGCCGGTGGTGCCGCCGGTGTATTGCAGCACCGCGATGTCGTCCAGGCCCACGCGCGCCGGTGTGAAGGCCATGCCCGCGCCGCGCGCCAGCGCCTGATTGAACTCAACCGCCCCGGGCAGTTGAAACGCCGGCACCATCTTCTTCACCTTGCGCACCACGGTGTTGACGATCAGCCGTTTCGGGAACCCCAGCATGTCGCCCAGGGCCGTGACGATCACGTGTTTCGTCGGCACCGCGGCGATCACCTGCTGCAGCACATGGGCGAAGTTTTCGACGATGACGATCGCCTTGGAACCCGAGTCTTTCAGTTGGTGTTCGAGTTCACGCGGCGTGTACAGCGGGTTCACGTTCACCACCACGTAGCCGGCGCGCAGGATCGCCGCCACCGCCACCGGGTACTGCGGCACGTTGGGCATCATGATCGCGACCCGGTCGCCCTTGGCCAGGCCGAGCGACTGCAGGTACGCGGCGAGCGCGCGCGAGGCTTCGTCGACTTGGGCGAAGGTGAACGCCTTGCCCATGAAGCGGTACGCCGGCAGCGCCGCGAACTTGGCGAAGCTCGCGTCGAGCAGCGCCACCAGCGACGGGTACTGTTCGACGTCGATGTTCGCCGGTACGCCTTGTGGGTATTGTTTGAGCCAGGTCTTTTCCATATCGGTCTCCAGAATCGCTGTCCAGATCTCGCTCGCGCAGGCGCGAGTGTGGCAACGGGCCGTACCCGATTCTGCGGGAGCGGCCTGCGTGCTGGCCTAGGGTGTTTCGATAGCAGGCCGGCCACGGCGCGCGCTCGATACCTGCTCGCGCGAGGGTTATCCCGACATGAACTCGCGAAGCAAGCCCCGAAAATCTGGCCGCGCCTGCGTCGCAAGCGCGTCTGAGTACAGCAAGACCACGCCAGCATGACATTGACCTGCAGGATCCACGGCGCACGCGACCTTCGACTCGAAGACACGGGCGTGGCCGAGCTCGGCCCGACCGATGTGAAGTTGGGCCTGGGCGCGGGCGGCATCTGCGGCTCCGATCTGCACTACTTCCAGCATGGGCGGGTCGGCGCGTTCGTCATCCGCGAGCCGCTGGTGCCGGGGCATGAGGCGTCGGGCGTGGTCGCTGCCGTCGGCGCGCAGGTGTCGCGCGTCAAGCCGGGCGACAAGGTCGCGATCGACCCGTCGCACCCTTGCGGCCGCTGCGACTACTGCCGTGGCGGGCGCTTGAACCTGTGCCGCAACATGTTCTTCCTTGGCAGCGCCAGCATCTTTCCGCACGCCCAGGGTCTGTTCGCGCAGACCCTCGTCATGCCCGAGCGCCAGTTGACGCCGGTCGACGAGGCCGACATCTCGCTCGGCGAAATCGCCTGTGCCGAGCCGCTGTCGATCGGCCTGCATGCGGTGCAACGCGCCGGGGGGGTGTTCGGCAAGCGCGTGCTCGTCACGGGCGCTGGCACCATCGGCTGCATGTGTGCAATCGCGGCCCGTCTGGCCGGCGCGGCCGAGGTGGTGGTGGCCGATATCGCCGAGCGGCCACTGAAGATCGCGCGCCAGGTCGGTGCCGACAACGTGGTGCGCAGCGACATCGACGCCGCGACGCTCGCCGACCGCTTCGACATCGCCCTCGAAGCTGCCGGCGCCGCGGCTGCCCTCGCGACCTGCCTCACGGCGGTGCAGCGCGGCGGGCGCATCGTCCAGGTCGGCACACTCCCGGCCGAGCTGCCGTTCCCGGCCAACAGCGTGATGGCGCGCGAGCTGGACTACGTGGGCGCTTTCCGCGCCAACGGTGAATTCGATTCTGCGGTGCAGGCGATTCGCACGCGCCGCGTCGATGTGCGGCCGCTGATCAGTGCGCAACTGCCGCTGTCGCGGGCGCTGGAGGCCTTCGAGCTCGCGCTCGATCGCAGCCGCAGTACCAAGGTTCAACTGGTGGCTGATCAGGAACTGTTGAATTGACCCATGGCCCTTTTTTGCACTAACGACTGGAGACGAGCAATGAAACGAACGCTGTTGAAGACCCTGCTGGCCGCCGCTGTGGCGGCCGGTGTCGCCACTCTTGGCTTGCCCGCCGCGGCGCAGACCAAGCTGAAGTGGGCGCATGTCTATGAGACCAGCGAGCCGTACCACACGCAGAGCGTGTGGGCGGCCGAGGAGATCAAGAAGCGCACTGGGGGCAAGTTCGAAATCCAGGTCTTTCCGGCGAGCTCGCTGGGCAAGGAGACCGACATCAACCAGGGCATGCTGCTCGGCACGGTCGACATGATCATCAGCGGCCCGAGCTTCGCCGCGCGCAGCTATCCGCGCCTGGGCATCGCTTACTACCCGTTCATCTTCCGCGACGGCGAGCACCTGCTGGCCTACAGCAAGAGCGCGGTGTTCAAGGAAATGATCGATGGCTTCCGCGAGAAAACCGGGATCCAGATCCTGGCCTACACCTACTACGGTGCGCGCATGACGACCAGCAACAAGGCGTTCACCGACTGCGCCGGCATGAAGGGCCTGAAGATCCGCGTGCCCGACGTGGCGAGCTACCGCGCCACGCCCGAAGCCTGCGGCGCGAACCCGACGCCGATCGCCTTTGCCGAGGTTTACCTGGCGCTGCAGAACGGCACCGTCGATGCCCAGGAGAACCCGCTGACCACGATCGAGGCGAAGAAATTCTACGAGGTGCAGAAGCACATCATGTTGACCGGTCACATCGTCGACGGCCTGACGACGCAGGTGGCGCCGCACGTCTGGAACAAGTTGAGCGACGCCGAGAAGAAGATCTTCTCCGAAGTTGCGCTCGAGGCCGCGGCAAAGGCCTCGGCCCAGATCAAGCAGCGCGAGTCCGAGCTGGTGGAAGAGTTCAGGAAGAAGGGCATCATGGTCCACGAGGTGAATCGGCAGAGCTTTGTCGATGCGGTGCTGAAGGCCAAGAGCGTGGAGTCGATGGGCTTCGACAAGAAAGACTACGACCGGATCACGGCGATCAAGTAGGCAGCGTGATCCCGGCGCAGGCCGGGATCGACTGCTCGCCTTGCGCGATGGAACCCGGTTTGCGCCGGGACGACGGACCACAAGGGTTGGCACAGGTTCGCGCCCGGGCCAAAGATTCGGACACGACATGGACATTGATTCCGGCCCGAAGGTGATGGGCGATGACGGCGAGTTCCACGCCACCGACGAGGCCGTGGACCTGTCGCACACCACGTTCGAAGGCTGGGCCGCATTGGCGCTGTTCTGGGCCCTGGGCGGCACCGTGTTCTACCAGTTCTTCACGCGCTACGCGCTGAACAACTCGGCGTCATGGACCGAGGAGATCGCGCGCTATCTGCTGATCGGCGTGGTCTTCGTCGGTGCGTCGATCGGTGTCGCGAAGAACAACCACATCCAGGTCGACTTGCTCTACCGCTACCTGCCGGCGCCCTTGTGCCGCGCGCTGGCGCTGCTGGTTGATGTGCTGCGCATTGCCTTCCTCGGTTCGATGAGCGTGTTCACGGTGCAGATGATGCAGAAGATGGGGCCGCTGCCAATGACGATCGTCGATCTGCCGATGAACATCGTCTACAGCGTCGTGCTGTTCGGTTTCGTCGTGATGACGCTGCGTTCGATCTGGGTCATGAAGGTGCATTGGCAGCGCGGCTATTGCGTGCTCGAGCGGCCCGAATCGCATATGGACGACCGATGAGAAACATGAACCCCCACGCTCGCCTCGTTCGCTGTCGCTGTGGCCCTTCGCGGGCCGGTTCGTGGCCGCGCTTGCGCGCTTGC
>Ga0315280_10012897_pt1 | contig 10004 bp, 7 predicted proteins | sample YL17G06_40_MG_FD_203697 | JGI IMG/M metagenome (GOLD analysis project Ga0315280, IMG submission 203697) | Sediment microbial communities from Yellowstone Lake, YNP, Wyoming, USA - YL17G06_40 | ecosystem: Environmental > Aquatic > Freshwater > Lake > Sediment | place: USA: Wyoming | collected...
CTGGGAACTGCGCTGGATGCCGAAGGTGCTACTTCTATCCCCGAGCTACATGAAGAGAAAGACACAGCTGGGCGATCCTGCCGGCCCGGAACTCCACCCAAAAAGCAATTGCAGACAATGAAGAAGAAATGTTGGAGGTCATGCTCCAAATGAGGCAGCCCGTCGCCAAACTCGTCGAAAGGTAACATTATTGGCGCTGTTGAATTCGCCACCTCCAATCAATCGAATTCAAATCATTTATATTAGAAGGTTAGAACACGACCTTGGGAATGAGAGAGTATGACCGAAAAACCTGGTGAGTATCTAAAGAAGCTGAATACGATCCATACACCACATGACCCCAAATGGGTAGAAGGACACTTCCCGGTAGCAAAAGCACCGAAGATTCCCACAATGCTCGGATGTTTGGGGAACGGAAAGGTCGTGATAGAGGCAGCGATTCCTGGTTGGCAACCAGTCTGGTGGTGGAGAGATCGAGGTGTTAAAAACCTCCCGCCAGGAGCAAATGGAGGCCCCAAATGCATACAGGAACAGGCAGACGCAATAATAGAGTGCGTCAAAGCAGGTGCATCTGTGATCCATACCCACCCAAGAGACCCTAGCGACGGCTTGGCTCGAATACATGCTCCCAAACTACTAGCTGACATCAATGATGAGGCGTTCAGCGAGGTAGATTTCATTACGGCGCATCACACGTGGGGTTGGGACTTCATGAAGAGCTGGGAAACAGATTACATCTCTTACCCGAAGGAACTACTTGAGCTGGGCAAGGGAAACAAGTATGTTCAAGCTGGCATGATCATGTCCATACCGGCCTATTCCATGGCCAGACCTGTGCATAGTGCGCGTTCTATTGTGGAGGGCGTGAAGTTCTTTGAGGAAAACCACATTAAACCGATGATTTCCACGGAGAGCTTCGCTATCCAGCAAATGATTCAGACTTTGATTGACTCGGGCGTTGCGAAGTCGAAGCCCTATTGGATAGCCATACAAATAGGAAAACATGTAGATCAATATACCAGTCAAGACCCCTGGTCCTATCAACTAGCCATCGCCACTATGGATATGGTTAAAAGGAACGTGCCCGCGAAAGACCTTTTCCTTGGTTTTCACCCAGCGGGACGCAACTGGCTTCCAATAACTGTTGTAGGCCTTCTATATGGTGCTCAGATCATAAGGGTTGGCTTGGAAGACCAGTTCTACCTATACCCCCACAGAGATGACATACCGCATAAAGCGTCGGACACAGTGGAACTCGTCGTGAAAATAGTGAAGGATCTTGGAAGGGAAGTAGCCACAGTAAAAGAAGCAAGAGAAATGACTGGAGTGGAGCTTATCACGAGGAAGTAGCATCCCCTCCTCCTTTTCTATTTACCTTCAGAGATTTTGACTTCAACACGCGCTGGGATATGAACGCGGAAAGCCCTTGGACTGTACCAACCGGTAGGGACACAGAACGGGGTTACACTTGCCGGTCAAACCTTTGCGCAGGGTGGTTGCGCTTTGGTGGATCGGAAGGTGGATTTGATGGCGCCAAGCGCCATAGATCCAAAAATAATCCCAAAACCCAAAACTATTGAGGTTGCTTTCATTGCCGTCAAGACCGCTCTCTTTGCAAGTATTGCAGACTATCTTTCCCTTCTGTCCCAACAACAACCGATAAAGCCCCGAGTGGAAACAGAATTCGAACGAGACGACGCCAATGGAATCAAACGAGCTATACAGGTTGATCAAGCAGACCAGAGACCGAGTCATTCCGCCTCCTGAACGAGTCGTGGACGAAGCTTTCCGTGAACTCGGTTTGGCAAGTGCCAGCCCGAAAGACGTTCTTAGAAATTTCAATGAATATCTGAAATCGGTCTTCAATAAGACTTTGGAAGTTCTGGAGAGGTACGAAGATGATGCCTACCGAAAAGAGATTCTCAGCGAAATTTGCAGAGTGCGTTCGCATCCCCTGCTCTCAAAAGCATTCCCAGGTAGAGTTCTCAAAAGATCTGATTTCATTGAGACTACAAGCAAGGCTTCCTCGTTTATGAGCGTCTCCAAGGTCTGTTTGAAACCGTGCCTGATCCTAGGCACCTCAACCTTACCCTCAAAATAGGTGTTAAAGCTCCCCATCAAATCTCTCGTCATGGAACCGTTCAGATACTCCCTTTTACCCTTACGCTTCCGTGAGGCCGTCTCAGTCTTAACGGTGAAATCCTTCTCTCTGAGTTTCTGGCAGTACTGGATCAGGAAGTCGTCTATGAGGTAGCGGTATAACTCTTGAAAGTCACAGACCAAACTGGGCTTGCCGAACTGTTCGGAATGCAAGAACCCTAAGTAAGGCTCAGGCTTCGCTTTCAATATGGCTTCGTAAGCCTTCCACTTCAAAAGCGTATAGGCTAAGTTGAAGGTGTTGTTTACTCCATCATAAGCCTTGAACGTCTTCCGTGATTCTGGTCTTATCGGAAACAGCTCAAAGATTTGGCTAAAATACTGTTTAGTGAACCCTGCCTCTACGGCTAAGAGCCTTCTCCTGACAGAAGTCAAATCTTCCGAGTTGATTTCATTTATCAGCTTTTCAGCATTGGATAAGCCGAAAGGCTCTAGCTCGTACTTCTCCAGAATCTGGTTCTCGCCTTTGATCTTAGCATAAACGATCTGCTTGGCAATTTCTATGCCTTTACCGTTCTTCAAAGCCTCATACTGACAAACCCTAGTTTTAACATGAGAATCATCCTCTAAACTTCTCAGCATAGCAACAGGCTTACCTCTCCGTGTCAGTATCAAACAGTCTATCTCCCAGAACCCAAGAGAAGCCAAAGCTCCCACAGAAACGTAGCTTCCAGACTTCAAAACAACCTCTCCAATCTCCTCTTCAAACAAGGGATACCTCTCAATATCGCCCTCTCTGTTCTTGACAATGAAACAGCCCTTCTCCATCCCAAGATAAGAACCGAGCCCGTCTAAAACTATCTTCTTAACCTTTGCTTGGCTCACCATGTTCTCATTCCTCTAACCTCAATGTTTCCTTGAAAAGTTCTCCAGCGCACGCGTTTCCACTTTTTATTGCGTGAACTAGCTCTCTCAATTTTTTAGTTCCTTCCAGAGCTTCCTCTAAGGTTTTGATATAGTTCTCATTATTCTTCTCAAACCAATCCAGAGCATTGGGATCTTTTCTCAATGTTTCCAGAAATTGGACAAGGTCTTTCTGTTCTACCTTTACCTCTCCCAACATTCTACGTGGTGCTTTTCCTAACGCCGGAAACAAATAAACAAAGAAAACCCAGAGTAAGACTAAGCCTAGAAAGAAGAAAAAAGAAGAAGTTAATATCTTTGGTTTAACTGCAAAAGATTGGCAAAAACCGTTTGGTTGATATTAATAGCTTAACCGTGCGCATTATTGGTGCTATTATTGGATGAATTTAAGGTGAAGCCCCTAGCCACTCAGGTGGGTTTTGGGTTTTGGGATCCAAAATAATAATCATGTCCAGCTATGATTAGACGGCTTCAGGTCTGTAACTCCAAGTCCAGGAGCCTCGCTGGGTTCGTCTTCGCCATAACCTCGATCTCCTGTGGCGTCATGCCCTTCTCGAGCAGCATCTGGATAAACATCCTGTACCCCTCCACGGGCTTCGGGTTGTGGACCTGCCCCAGATCCGTCGCCATGATCGCGTGATCGGCTCCCACATCCTTTATGATCTTAACCATGGCGTCCACATCCATCGTCCTCCACATTGGAGTCACTGGCAGGATCGTCCTCTCCATGTACGCGCCCTTCCGCGCCAGCTCTATCTGATCCTTCACGGGCATGTTCACGACCTCGAACTCGGGGTGGGTCACGACGATCTTCTTCACTCCCACCCTCTTGGCCTCCTCCACGAGAACCTTCGACTCCTCGACGGAGAAGTGGCTTGTTCCCAGGATTGCGTTGGCGTCGGCGATCAGTCCGAGAATCTGACTCAGCTCGGCGACTATCCCTCCGCCTTTCAGAGGGGTCAACCCCTCCTTGAATGGCAGTAGGTCGCCTCCCAGAACCCTTTGAGCCTTGTAGGCGCCGAAGCCGTAGTGTTTCAGATGGTTCGCCGCCGAGATCGTGGGCATCCAGACAATCTTGGCGCCGGCCTTCAGCGCCGCGTCGACCGCGTACGGATTGAACCCGCCGACCGCGTGATTCAGAACGATACCGCCGAACACCTTTACGTCTCCGCTGACCGCTCTCTCGACAACGGCAGCCCTGAAGGGCGTCATCGCGAAGTGGCACTTCAAAGCAACCGCGCGCATGCCGTGCTGGAGAGCGTCCAGCGCGAGTTCCAGGTGGTCGCAGGATCTGGCGAAGAGGTCCGGGGCGGAATGGACGTGCATGTCTATTGCCCCTCTGAGAAGCTCAAGATCCGTCCTCATCTCAGTACACCTCACATGAAGGTCTGTGCCTATAGTCCAAAAGCTCTTCTCAGAGAAAGACGGGACTAGCTTGATCTTCAGGGCCTTCCACCCCGACTTGACGGCCTTCACCGCCTCCTCTGCCTGGTCCTCAGGGCGCTTGACGCATGACCAGTAGCGGGTCTCAACCCTCTCTCGATACCTGCCCCCTATGAGTTTGCAGACGGGCTGCCCGCACGCCTTGCCGATGATGTCCCAGAGAGCCATGCTGATGCCACCGGTGACGTTTAGCAGCCGAGTTCCGAAGTGCCCCAGAATCGTTCGGACGTTGCCGGGGTTGTTGATCTCGCGTTCGATTGGGTTTGCGTCGAAGGGGTCGCGACCGACGATGTACTTTCTGAGGCTTCGGACAGTGCCGCTGTTTATCGGCCCAGCACTCCCCCAACCCGGTGATACCTTCATCGGTATCGATGAAGATTATCGTCTTCAACGCTGCATAGCGTGTCCCATACCACATCGTGACCGGCTCAAACCTGCCGAATGTGGAGAGAGGTACGCACACATTTGCGGTTCGGATATCGGTTATCTTCAACTTCGCCAACTCCCAGCCTTAAGTTCCTTGCGTAGGGATATATGAAAAGCCCTGTTGAAAACGAGTGGAACGTTTCGTTCGCACTGTTTCAGCATAGAATCTTTCAGGAAATGTATCATTCCGTTACCATTAACTAGTCCAGCAAATCATGATGAACTATGCTTCACAATCCGAGCTTGTCGGTGAAGGCTTTCGCCTCGCCAACGCGGTACTATCAGGGACCTGACATTACCAGACTCGTCGCCCCAGATGTCTTTGTCGCGGTCGGCAGGAAGCCTCTGGTCATAGGTGGTCCACAAGCTCTGGGCGCTCTGAGAGGGCATGGTCTTGCTCGCGCCCTCGAGGAGAAGGGGGTCACCCCTGTGCTTGAGGAGTTTGGGAGCGATCAGCCGTGGGGGAGGGAATGCTGCGACGAGGAGGTGAATCGGCTGATCAAGATAGCTGAGCTGAACTGTTGCGACACCATAATTGGCGCTGGGGGAGGAAAGGCCATAGACACGGGCAAGGCTGTGAGTGACAGGATGCGGGTCCCGATGATATCGTATCCTACAACCGCGTCGACCGATGCCCCTACATCGTCTCTATCCGTCATGTACACGCCAGGAGGTAGGTTCAAGGAGTATCGATTCTACTCGAGGGCGCCCGACGCCGTGCTCGTCGACACGGCGATCATCTCGGAAGCGCCGGCTCGATACCTTGCTTGTGGCATAGGCGACGCGCTCTCGAAGAAGTTTGAGGTGGAGGCATGCTACACCTCTGGGCATGAGAATCAAATCGTGAAGCCAGTTGGGGGGCGCTCCCCGTTGGCCGGCCTCGGTTTGTCGGATCTACTTTACGAGATACTGTGGAGCTGGGGAAGAGACGCCATGATGGCGGCCAGGCGAAAAGCGGTCACAGCAGCCCTGGAGGCGGTTGTCGAAGGAGCTGTACTCATTAGTGGACTAGCCTTTGAGAGCGGAGGACTAGCAGCGGCGCACTCCGTGTATGACGGTCTCACCCTGGTAGAGGCGAAGATGAGGCCCCACCAGTACCACGGGGAGCTCGTGCACTTCGGAACGTGCGTTCAGCTCGTCTTGGAGGGGAGGCCCCGCGACTTGATACACGATGTCTTCACCTTCGGTCATGAAATTGGGCTGCCCGAAACGTTCGAGGAGATCGGTCTCAAAGAAATCGAAGATGAGGATCTGTGGAAAGTCGCCGAAAAGACGGCAGCCATCTCGGAGACGATACACAAGATGGCGATCGAGGTCACACCTCAGAAGGTCTTCGATGCCATGAAGGTCGCGGATGGCATCGGAAAGACCGTGTCGAGACAAACGCCGAGGGCATTATACGCGTAGCCACTCCGGTTCGTCTGTGTCAGAGAACTGCCTGAGCGCCGAGGCAGAGATCTTCTTCTTGTGATTAAGGTGCTGGTCTAGCCTAGGATGGTGAGAGAGAAATAATTCGAGGCTTCCTTCCGATTCGTGCTCTCCGGACCCTGTCACCGCCATTGAGAATCCACACAAGTCTCATGCTTGGCGTCTCGACCACGCGCCGTCCGCTCTGGTGTTAAATAAACCCCGCACGCATACGCAGTGGCGAGGTATCACGCTTGTCGTATGTGTACCAGCGGAGGCGATGGGACCGGGTGAGCCGAGGGGACTGCGTAGCCGGGAGGGGTATGGTGGCGGCGAAGCATCCCCTGATAGGGGAGGCTGGGGTGGACATCATGAGGAGGGGTGGAAACGCCGTCGACGCCGCTGTGGCTGCCGCCTTCGTAGACTGCGTTGTTGAACCGGCGATGAACGGCATCGGAGGGGAGGGTGTGATGGCTATCCACATGGCCGAAACTGGGGAGGATGTGATCATCGACTACGTTGGTAGACCTTCCAAGAACTGCCGACCCGATATGTACGAGTTGGAGCGGGAGCGGGGTGAGGTGGGCCTCTTCGGATGGATAGCCGTCAAGGACGACGCGAACCTCATCGGCTATAGGGCACCGACGGTTCCTGGGATGGTGGCGGGACTATGCCTTGCCCTAGAGAGGTATGGGACGATGAGCCTCGAGGAGGTTATGGGATCCGCTATCCGGATCGCGGAGGAGGGGTTCGTGGTGGGGTATGCTCTCTTCGAGCATATCGCCACATCGATGGAGGTTCTGTCCCGGTACCCTGAGTGGGTGAAGATCTTCCTGAAGGGCGGGTGCTTCCCGTACAGGCCATGGAACAGGGCGCAGCGGATGCCGCCCGAGGTTCTGATCCAGAAGGACTTGGCCGAGTCACTCCGGAAGATCGCCATGGGCGGCCCCGATGTCTTTTATAGGGGAGAGATCGCCGATGCCATCGCGAGGGGCATGAGAAGGAACGGTGGCCTGATCACGGAGGACGACCTGGCGAGCTACGAGCCTATCGTCACCAAGCCGACCCCAGGCGACTACAGGGGGTACAAAGTTGTCTACGACCCAACCCACGCTGGGACGACTCTGATGGAGGCCCTCAACATCCTTGAGGGTTATGATCTGAGGCGTCTCAGACACGGTTCCGCTCGCTCAATCCATCTCATCATCGAGGCCCTTAGATTGGCGTTCGCTGACAGGTTCAGGTACATGGGCGACCCGGAGTTCGTGAAGGTACCCCAGAGAGGTCTTACATCTAAGGAGTATGCGGAGGTGCGGAGGAGGAGCATCGATCCCAACAGGGCGATGATGGTGGAGCCGGGGGAGCCTAGGAGGTACGAGGGTGTTAACACTACCCACCTTTCGGTCGTCGACAAAGACAGGAACATGGTCTCCATCAACCAGACCCTTGTCACTATCTTTGGGAGCGGTGTGGTCGTTCCGGGAACAGGTATAATCCTCGACAGCGCCATGGCGGGTCTCGACCCCGAGCCTGGACACGCCAACTCAATTCAGCCATGGAAGAGGAGGATACAGAACGTCTGTCCCACTCTTCTCCTCAAGGAGGACCGACCATTCCTCAATATAGGGGCTCCTGGGGGAAGGGCTATCCCCGCCTCGCTTGTGCAGGTGACTGTCAACGTCGTCGACTACGGGATGGATATTCAGGAGGCGATCGAGGCGCCGAGGGTGACGACGGAGGTGGAGGAGGCGTATGTTGATGACCGGGTCCCAGCGAGGATCTGTGAGACCCTCAGGAGAATGGGCCATAAAGTCGTTCCCGTTGATAGGGCGATGTACAACTTCGCCAGACCCGTCGGCATACTCGTAGATCACAAGAGAGAGATGCTGCACGGAGGGGTCGACTGCCTCTTCACCGCCTTAGAGTCCCAGGCGGTGGGATACTAGGGCTCGCGCGACCGAAGCTCAGATCTAGTATGAGAGTGTCGCTTGTAGCACCAGGTCAAGTGAAACGCACCTCCCCTATTTTCATCCCTGATGCTTTTCTCCGGTTGTCCTTTGGAATTGCATCGAAGCTCTTCTCACACCCCCATCACGAAAGCGAGGCCCCGCGAACCCGCCTTCGTCAAGGAATAGATCACCGCCATTTCCGAATAGAGACACCTAGCGGAGAGGGCGAATTCCTCACATCAAAGACGGAGCCTCTACACGTCACGCGCTGGAACTTCAAGTAAGTAAATGCGAAAACGCAAGGCATCGGCGTATCAGCGCGCGCGGGCTTGAACTCTAGGCTCTATCAGCGCCCAGAGCCACTCCACGAACTCCCTCAGGTTCTTCGTCTGAATCAACACGTCCCCAGGACCCGTGATCTCCGTCACCAGCCCCTCCCCGCCGAGGATCGTCTCCTTCAGCCCCCCAAACCTCATGACGTTGTACTGACACGTGTCGCTGAAGGCGACGAGGTGGAAGTTGTCCACGGTCAGCTTCTCGCCCGGCTGCAGCGTGTGGCGGTCCAAGGCGCCGAAAGTGTTTATGAAGAGTTGCCCCTGACCGGTCACCTTTATCATGAAGAGGCCTTGACCGAACACGCCTTTGGTGAAGCCCTGCCACTGAACATCCAGGTTGACGCCGCCGGTGTGGGCGATGTACGAGGCTTTCTGGATTATGTACCCCCTTGTAGGCGTCACCTCAAGCTTGTCTATGTCCCCTACCGGAGCCGACACAAAGGCTACCTCTCCCGGGCCGCCGGCGGCGATGTAATCGTTCACGAAGAGGGATTGACGCCCCAAGATCTTGAGCCCTATCGTCTCGAGAACGCTCTTCTCCCTCATCCTGGTTTGAACCTGGACGTTCGGGCTCATGTAGGTCATAGCCCCGGACTCAGCCGTGATCGACTGATTCGGTTTGAGGCGAACCACCAGCATCGAGTATGAAGGCTGGTACTTTATCTCGAAGTCCAACGGCTGAGCAGAGATTGGGCCGGTCATTGGGTTTCCGCAGTTCGGGCAGAAGGACACCCCTGTCCCAACTTCCCTACCACATCTTGGACAGAAGACCATCTCGAAACACGCCGCCATATCGGATGAATAGCTCGCCAATTAAACGCTTTGGAGTCTGATTCTCTACACACAAAGCTGTGAGGGAAGAGTCAACCAACCCTCATCCGACGATCATCGACTCTCTATCTCCTCCAAAATCCTCAGCACCTTAGCGTCCCGTGCTCTCCTTCGAAGATAATCCACGTCGAGCCTGCCCTCCTGTCTGACCAAGACGCTCTTTGCGTCCTGCTCGTCGACCGCCCCGCGATCTGGCCTAGCCAACTTGTTCACTATGAAATCCTCGGGAGAGACCAGCCAGACGTTCAGACCTGGACCCAAAACAGCTCTCCTTCTCCTTCTCAGAGCTTCCTCGTCAAAGACTATTCCATCCGGCCTCATCCACAGCTCCACCTCAAGCCCCTCTTTGAGGTCTAGGGCCATCACAAGCGGCTCCTCGTACGAGCCCGTGGTGACCTCAAAGTTTGCTCGTCCCAGACGTTCCGTTAGGATCTCATACTCCTCCTTGGTCCTTATGGCTACAGCGAGATCGACATCAATGGTGGCTCTGATCCTCCCGTAGAAGGGCAGGGCATAGCCACCGATGATCATGTAGGGGAAGTCCGCCTCTTCGAGAAGGCTAAGGAGTCGGAGAAGAGACCTTGATATTGCG
>Ga0315280_10012900_pt1 | contig 10001 bp, 5 predicted proteins | sample YL17G06_40_MG_FD_203697 | JGI IMG/M metagenome (GOLD analysis project Ga0315280, IMG submission 203697) | Sediment microbial communities from Yellowstone Lake, YNP, Wyoming, USA - YL17G06_40 | ecosystem: Environmental > Aquatic > Freshwater > Lake > Sediment | place: USA: Wyoming | collected...
TGGTCGGCGCCGCCATTTTTGTAGGCGCGCTGGCCGTCGGGGACTGCGTGCGTTACAGTCTAAAACTAATGGTCAACGCTCGATTGGGCAAAACGCAATTTGCCCTTGCTCTAAATGACAGGTTCGTAAGAGCTCAATTGGCGAATGAGCTGGCGGCGGAACTGAATGCAGCGGCTGCGCCTTTATTGCAATTGCGAGGGCTGATTACAAATAGCGACAGCACAAGGCGTGCAAACAAAATTGTTGTTCTGGGGGTCGATGAGCGGTTTTATAAACTCGCTGCAGGAGCAAATCCGTTAGCGACCAATCCGAATGAGGCGGTCATTTTGAATGAGCCGCTTGCGGCAAAGCTTGGAGCCAACATCGGTGACGAGGTCTTGCTGCGGATGGAAAAGCCGGGCCTTATGCCGCGAGATGTCCCCTTGTCGCCGGATTCCGATTTATCAATCGCCGCCCGACTAAAAGTAAAGGCGATTGCCGGTGATGCACAGTTCGGGCGTTTTAGCTTGCAGGCAAACCAGACTTCGCCGCTTAATGCGTTTGTGCCGATTCAGTGGCTACAGGAAAAATTAGGCCGGCACGGCCAGGCAAATATCCTTTTAGTTGGTTGCGAAGGGGAAAATCCCGTAACAGTTGAAAAAACAAATCAGGCCATCAAAAAATGCTGGCAGCTTGGTGACGTAGGAATCGGGCTTCGCAGGTTGAGTCGAGAGAAGCAGTTTGAGATACGCAGTGGCCGTGTTTTTCTCGACGATTCTATCGCCGACGCTGCGCTGAAAATAAATAATAAGGCCGCTGGAGTTTTGACATATTTTGTTAATGAGCTGCGAATAGGCGACAGGGCAGCTCCATATTCTATGGTTGCCGCTCTTGGGCCATCGGCTGATGCAGGCAAACCCGTCCCTTCAGATATGCAGGATGATGAGATTGTAATTAATCAGTGGCTTGCGGATGACCTCTCAGCCAGAGTCGGAGATTCGCTTGAGATTACGTATTTCGTTCTTAAACCGGCCCGCGAGCTTGCTGAACAGAAAAGCTCTTTTCGGGTGCGGGCGATACTGCCTATGGATGGGCCGGCGCTGGACCAGCAGCTTATGCCGGACTTTCCGGGTATCGCCGATGTAAATAATTGCAGGGACTGGAAGCCGGGGATTCCGATTGAGCTTGGCAGGATACGTGCTCGTGATGAAGAATACTGGCAGCGGTATCGCGGTACGCCCAAGGCGTTTGTGACGCTCAAGGCCGGCCAGGCAATGTGGCGCAATAGGTACGGCAGCTTAACCGCTGTCCGCTATCCATCCGATGTATCTGAGAAAGATATAACAGCGGGACTATTAAATTCGCTTGACCCGGCTTCGCTCGGGCTGTTCTTTCAATCTGTCCGGCAGCGAGGCACAAAGGCCGGCAGCGAATCGACGGATTTCGGCCGGCTCTTCCTGGGCTTCAGCGCATTTCTTATTATAGCGGCCTTGATTTTAACGGGGCTTATTTTCGTATTCGGCGTCGAAAGCCGCTCCCAGCAGGTCGGAATGTTTCTTGCGGTAGGATTTACGACAAAGTTAGTGAGGCGGCTGTTGTTTATCGAAGGTGCGGTCCTGGCGGCGCTCGGTGCGGTCATCGGGGCCGCCGCGGGATTACTCTACACCAGGGCAATGATTTATGGACTTGCGACAGGCTGGCGGGCGGCAGTAGGGGGGTCACAAATCCATTTCTACGCAAGGCCGTTGACTTTGCTTATAGGGGCATCAGGGGCTGTAGCTGTATGTCTGGCTGCGATATGGCTTACTTTGCGCCGGCAGGTGTTGCGACCCGCGAGCGAGCTTCTCGGTGCAGTGCCGCAGTGGCAATTTCGTAGTATCAGGCCCGCCTTAAAAGACAAGAAAGGCCTATGGGCGGCGGCAGCTGCTGCGGGGGGGGCGGTATTACTTCTTGCAACAATGGGCAGGGGCGACAGCGGGTCCGTCTCCATCGCATTTTTTGGAGCAGGGGCGTTGCTTTTAGTTGCGGGACTTGCAATATGCCAGGCATCGTTGAAGATTGCAGGAAGCAGTTGGCACAGGCCCGCGGTTTCTTTGGTCGGTTTGGGACTGCGGAACTCAACCAGGCGAAGCGGACGAAGCCTGGCTGTTGTAGCAATGCTGGCCTGCGGGATTTTCCTCGTGGTCGCTGTAGGAGCGAATAGACACGACCCATCGGCTCAGTCACACAGGCGAGACTCCGGCACGGGAGGTTTTGCACTATTTGGTGAATCGGCAATAGGAGTTTTATATGATTTGAATACCGCACTAGGCCGCCGGACTCTGGGTTTGGGTGAGAGCGCTTTTGAGAGTGTCAGTGTAGTGCAATTGCGTGTGCGCGACGGTGATGATGCAAGCTGCTTTAATCTGAATCGGGCGCAGATGCCGCGGTTACTGGGTGTGCACCCGCAGCAACTGCAAGGCCGGGGCGCCTTTGGGTTCATCGAGACTATTGAAGGTCCTGAACAGACCGCCTGGGAGCTGCTCAATTGTAACTACGGCGCGGATGTTGTGCCGGCTATTGGCGATTATGCAACGATTGTGTGGGCGCTCGGCAAATCCGTTGGAGATGAGATTGAATATATTGATGAGCAGGGACAAAAGTTCCGGCTGCGATTGGTCGGTATGTTGAAAAATTCAATCCTGCAGGGAAGCCTGCTTATCAGCGAAGACCGGTTTGTCAAGCGGTTCCCATCAGAAAGCGGTTATAGAATGTTCCTGATAGATGCTCCCGAAGATAAAGCGAATGCCGCAGCCGAAAAGCTTTCTGCCGCTTTGAGAGATTTTGGTCTGGAGCTTGTGCCGGCGGGGCGGCGGCTGGCGGAGTTCGCCGCGGTTGAAAATACTTATCTTTCTGTGTTCAGTATTTTAGGAGGACTGGGACTTGTGCTTGGCAGCGCAGGACTCGGGCTTGTGGTGCTTCGAAACATCCTTGAAAGGCGAGGCGAGCTTGCGATGCTCCAGGCGGTCGGGTTTTGCAAACAAACAATCAGGCGGATGATTTTTTACGAACACTGGTTTCTTGTGGCAGGGGGGCTGGCGTGCGGGATTATAGCGGCATTGGTGGCGGTCGGCCCCGCCATTAAATCGCCCCGCGCGGAGGTGCCGTATGTTTCGCTTGCGATAACGATTATTGCAATAGCCGCCAGCGGGGCGGTATGGATATCGCTGGCAAGCGCCTTTGCGCTCGGTGGGAATATGTTAGAATCACTTCGGAACGAATAGGTGCAATGGTTGGCTGCTGATGAACAATATGAAACAATCTATCATGACGTGGGTGGTGCCTGTCGGATTGGTCATTGTCGGCATCGTGTTAGTGTATATATGGATGAGCGCTGATGTAGCAACACAGCTTACAGAGCGTCTGCCCATCGCCGAAAATGCCCCGCAGATTATTTCCGATGAAGGGACAGCGGGCAGGATAAAAGGCGAGCTGCTTGCATCCGATGGTGTCCCTTCGGACCTGCCCGGCGCCTGGCCCCGCTTTAGAGGGGCAAATCTTAACGCGGTAAGCAGCGACGATGTTACTCTCGCGAGGACCTGGGGTCCAAATGGCCCGAAGGTGCTTTGGTCTATCGAAGTTGGCGAAGGTTACGCTGGTGCGGCAATTTCTGCCGGGCGGGTATATATTCTGGATTATGACCACAAAAAGCAGGCCGATGCAATTCGATGTCTGTCGCTCGCAGATGGAAAAGAAATCTGGCGGTATTCTTATCCTGTCAAAATAAAGCGCAACCACGGGATGAGCCGGACTGTGCCGGCAGTTACGGATAAGTATGTGGTTACATTGGGACCAAAATGTCACGTTACCTGTCTGGACTCGATTACCGGCCAGTTCCAGTGGATGATTGATTTGGTGAAGGACTTTAAGACAAAAGTGCCGCCGTGGTATGCGGGGCAGTGCCCGCTTATTGACGGTGACAGGGCGATAATTGCGCCCGGCGGCAAGGCGCTAATGATAGCGGTGGATTGCCGGACAGGCGAAATCGTATGGCAAAGTCCAAACCCTCGCGGATGGGATATGACGCATTCCTCCATAATGCCGATTGATTTCAAGGGCAGACGAATCTACGTCTATTGCGCCAGCGGAGGGGCCGTAGGCGTCTCGGCAGATGATGGCAGCATTTTGTGGGAAAACCCCGACTGGAAGATTCGTGTCGCGAACGTCCCATCGCCTGTGGTGGTGGGGGAGGGACTTATTTTTCTTTCGGGCGGTTACAACGCCGGCAGCATCATGCTGCGTCTGCTCGAGGTGGGCGGCAGGATAACTACACAGACAGTTTTTCGTCTCGCAGCAGATGTGTTCGGCTCACCGCAGCACACGCCGATTTTTTATGATGGCTATATCTATGGCGTTCGCCCTGATGGGCAACTGGCTTGTCTTGACTTAAATGGCAGGATTGTGTGGACCAGCACAAGTGTTCACTGTTTCGGGAAGGGGCCGTACATTATCGCCAACGGTTTGATTTATGTAATGAATGACTCCGGGGTGCTCACCCTTGCAGAGGCAGCGCCTGCGGGTTACGTCCAGCTTGCCAAAGCGAAGGTCCTTGATGGGCCGGAGTCATGGGGACCTATGGCAATCGCCGCCGGCCGACTTATCCTGCGGGACCTGACCCGAATGATATGCCTGGACATCGCCCGGCATTAAAAAGTAGGGTGGGCTTTTGCCCACCAATTCCCTTGTCCGCCGTTCGTCTGGCGGACTCATTCACTCATTTACTCATTCACCCTTCCACGCATTTACGAGTATCGAGGATCGAGTATCGAGTTGCCGCTTTTCGCAGATGTTCTCTGTGGCTAAATTAAAAAACAGTGTTAATCAGTGTCCATCTGTGTCTGACTTATTTTCTTTGTGCCTTCGCGTCTTCGTGGCTAATAAAATCCGTGTAATCTGCGTAATCCGTGGTTCAATTTCTTTTATCTTTTCTCTGTGGTCTCTGTGCTCTCTGTGGCCAAAAACCTCGCCGTGTGAATTTGCGTAATCTGTGGTTCCTTTTTGCATTTTGCTTTTTAATCTTTGATTTTCTTTTTGTGTCTTTGTGTCTTGGTGGTATTATTCTATTGTTCTACGATATGCGTAATATGTGAGTCGGACAATGGCCAAACAGGAATACTCTGATTACCAAAAAGGCGTAATCAACAATTACTACTGCAACCTCGACGCCATATCACTTGCCAGGCTCAGCGAGCTGGTCAGCGAGCTGTACCTCGCCGACTCCGATGCCAGGCGTGCCCGTCTCTGGCAAAGGGCACACAAGGCAATGCTCAACCTCAAAATCCCCGCCGCCATTATCAATCACATCATGACCAAAAAGGACGTCCAAATCCTCGCAAAAAACCTCAACGACTGGCTCTCAAAAAAATGACGCTGGCTCAGCGACGCAATATGACCCTGTCATTCTGAACGAAAATAGTCTTTCGCCCTGAGCGCACCCGTCTTGCCCGTCCTGAGCTCGTCGAAGGGAGCAGCCTGTGGTGAGCAAGGTCGAACCAAGTCGAAAGAGTCGAAGGGGAAGAATCTCAAAATCGTTTAGCCCCGAAGCCTGCCCTCGAATGTCGTAATCGGGGGTTATTGTGGGGTTTCTTGACATCATCGCCTTACCTTGATACCATATCTCTTGTGGCTCTTGTACCCTTTTGTGCATTTGAACAAGTGGAGAAAAGGCCAAATGACTGACGTCCCCCATCGAATCTTAGAACTGGTCGAGACATTCGACCACAACATAGATACATATCGTTCGCAATCCTACAATGAAACGCAGCTTCGCAGGGAATTCATCGACCCTTTCTTTGAGGAATTGGGCTGGGATGTGACAAATAGAGCCGGCCTCGCTCAGGCCTATAAAGACGTCATCCACGAAGATGCCATCAAAGTCGGTGGCGAAACCAAAGCCCCGGATTATTGCTTCCGCATAGGCGGCGCCCGAAAATTTTTCCTCGAGGCAAAAAAGCCCTCCATAGATATCAAAGGCGACCCACATCCTGCCTATCAGATAAGGCGCTACGCCTGGTCCGCAAAACTTCCTCTCTCAATCCTCACCAACTTCGAAGAATTCGCCGTCTATGATTGTCTCTCGCGTCCTAAGCAAACCGATGGCCCCCGCACCGCCTGCATTTTTTATTTCAACTACAAAGATTACCCTGACAAATGGCATGACATCGCTGACATCTTTAGCAAAGACGCCATATTGAAAGGCTCTTTCGACAAATTCGCTGTCTCCACCAAAACCAAACGTGGCACAACCACCGTCGACACCGAATTCCTCGCCGAAATCGAAAAATGGCGCAAAATGCTCGCCGGAATCATTGCTCTTCGAAACAGGTCTCTCTCGGCACGCGACCTCAACTTTGCCGTTCAGCGAACTATTGACAGAATCCTGTTCTTACGTATGTGCGAGGATAGAGGAATTGAGCCGTATGGTCAGCTTCGGATAATAAGTAACGGCAGCCGTAACTATCCGCGGCTGTGCGAAATCTTTGAGAGGGCCGACCAAAAATACAACTCAGGCCTTTTCCATTTTCACGATGAGCCAAACCGAGCAGAACCGCCGGACGAGCTTACCCTCACTCTCGAGATTGACGACAAAGACCTCAAATGGATTCTGCACACCCTCTACTACCCGCTGTGCCCCTACGAATTCTCTGTCCTCCCGCCCGAAATCCTCGGCAACGTCTATGAGCAGTTCCTCGGAAAAATAATCTCCATAACTCCGGGTAGGCGGGCCAAAATCGAAGAAAAACCCGAAGTGAAAAAAGCAGGCGGCGTCTATTACACACCATCCTACATCGTCGATTACATCGTCAAAAATACCGTCGGCAAACTCATCGAAGGTCCCTCTTGTCATTCTGATCGCAGCGAAGAATCTCGTTCTTCAATCGTAAATCGAAATTCGAAAATCGAAAATCAAAAGCCCTTGACCCCGAAACAAATCGAAAACCTAAAAATCCTCGACCCTGCCTGCGGCTCCGGCTCCTTCCTCCTCGGTGCCTACACCTGCCTGCTCAATTACCACCGCGACTGGTATGCCGCCAACAGCCCACAAAAACATACAAAGCAAATCTATCAAGGCAGAGGCGGACAGTGGTTTCTAACGATTGCAGAAAAGAAAAAGATATTACTAAATAACATTTTCGGAGTCGATATAGATTCACAAGCTGTTGAGGTAACGAAACTTAGTTTGCTGCTCAAAGTACTTGAGAATGAAAGCCAGGAATCACTATTGCAGTTCCCCGAACGCGCCTTGCCCGATTTGGGAAACAATATCAAGTGCGGCAACTCCCTTATTGGCCCGGACTTCTTCGACAACCTCGAACCCGAACCCCGAACCACGTCGAAGACCCGCTGCGGCGGAAACAATGAACTACGAACTATGAACAATGAACAACAAACTATGAACAATGAACAACAAACTACGAACAATGAACTACGAACAACGAACAATGAACTCTATGAAAAAATCAACCCCTTCGACTGGCAGCAAGAATTCCCACAAATCTTCTCCCGAAAAAACTCCGGCTTCGACGCCGTTATCAGCAACCCACCATGGGGTGCCAATTTCCCATCACTACAGGAGGACTATCTCAGACCCCACTATTCGACGGCCCACGGCCGCATGCTCGACTCATACGCACTCTTTATCGAGGCGGCTCTTGCCCAAACATGCGAAGGAGGTCTCGTCAGTTTCATCACACCCGACACGTTTCTCCGGAAACCTGACCGTCTGGAAGTAAGGCGTCTTCTTCTCAATACCACTTCAATTCACGAACTTATCGAAACTGGGCCTGTCTTTGGCACAGTGCGCGACACGTGGTGCTTAGTTTTCTTGATTCGTAAGCAACGTCCCAACTCCTCTCAACTTATAAGGCACCGCAATATCAGCAGATTTGTCGTAAGTGCCGAAGAACGCTTGTCCAAATTCGGGCAGCAGGAGTGGGATTCGGAGACTTCTATGGCTCAGAGCGTGTGGCTCGCTAATAGCGGCCTTGTGATTGCCTACTTGGCGTCCGACCCCCAACAGAGGATCATACGCATTATGGAAAGGCAACCCCGCCTCGCGGACTTAACCGACCGCTTCAAGATCTCGCGCGGCGAGGAAGGCAGCAAATTTACTCTCAAGGAAGCTCCTGGTGCCGCCTTCATGATGGTAATCCCAGCGCACGTAGGTCGCTATTCCCTCGAAGACGGTATACCGATTGATTCAACTGTGCTCACACCTTCAAAGGTCGCCGAGTTTTACCAACACCCTAAGATATGGGTCATTCGAATCCAGAAGCTTCGTTGGAAACAACGTCTCGTCACTTGTCTTGATTCTCGCACCTGCTCGGCTGGGATGAAAACCCTCCAAGTAATTGTCTCCACACAAGACAGCATTCCCGACCTCGCATTCCTCCAAGGTGTCCTGTCCTCCTCCCTCATCAACTTCTACTGTGTGAACTACCTCGCAGATGACATGAATAAGACCTACCTTGAGAGTATACCGGTTCCCGAATACTCTTCCCATCTGGCAGAGCTTGTTCAATCCATGCTCCGCCTTCACAAAAAGTTAGCTGCCGCCAAAATCCCTGATGAAAAGACGCGAATTCAGCGTGAAATCACCGCCACCGACAACCAAATCGACCAGCTCGTTTACAACCTCTACAATCTAACCGATGAAGAAATAAAAATCATCGAACAATCCATAACCTAATCTGGAATGAAATTTAATAATTATGACTAAAACTTATAAACTCACAAATATACATGATGCAGTAAAAATAGGAACAACCCTTACTTTAAGTTGGTTTCGTGGTCACTCACAAGTTTATAATGAACTTACTCCTCGAATCTTTCGTTCAAATTACACTAACATGGTTGTGAAAAAATTTCGCCCTAATATAGAGTTTGAAATGGTCGAACAATTTAAATTAAGGGCGCCTGCTTTCTCTTCTAAAATTCCACCACAAGAGGACCACGTAACATGGTTGTTTCTTATGCAACATCACGGAATGCCTACAAGACTTTTAGATTGGACAGAAAATGTATTAGTAGCTCTATATTTTGCGGTTTTTGAACGACCAAATGAAGATGGAGAACTTTGGTCTATTTATCCAGATCAGCTAAACAAACTGAACGGTTTTTTTGGACTTCCTTTACCTAATAACAGGGTTCTACGTTATCTCGCCGCTGAACCTATGCTAAATAAACCCAAAGATTTTTTGAAAGAATTAAATCTTAAAACGATTCCTAAATATCCGCTTGCTGTAAAACCCCCATTTCATTTTGAACGTATTATTGTTCAATCAAGCACATTCACAATACATCCGAAACCCTGCAAAAATGAAACAATTCCTGAAATTCTTTCAGATGAAAAACATTTGGTTCAATATGTTATTCCAAAGGAAAATAAAAGCGAATTGCTTTCGAATTTGTCTTCTTTGGGGATTACCAAAAGTTCACTTTTCCCCAATCTTGATTCACTTTCGCATGACTTGATTCAAAAAAATCTTATGATTGCTTATTCTCCGCCACCGCCGCCCAAGTTTGATGATAAATAAACCAGCGTAAACCAGTGTTAATCCGTGTCAAACCCGTCAGTGTCAGTCAGTGCCAAAAAGTCCGTGTCAATCAGTGTCTATGTTAATCCGCGTCTAAAAAATTTGTGTCTATTCGTGTGAATTCGTGGTTAATTTTCTCTGTGCTCTCTGTGGCGGAGGAGTTTTTAGTTTTGGGGCAGAAGGCGAACCAATCCGCGTTGAATCCATTGGCTTCGTCAGCCGGCACGCTCGAAAGAGCAGGGCAATTAATTTGCCGGCGGACAAGGAGCAGATTTTCACAGTCCCTGCACGCCGGGACGAGAAAGGACTGCACCGAGTACGCCTCTCTGGCTGACCTTTGCGGCCTTTGTGCCTTTTGTGGCTAAACAAAATACCGTGTGAATCAGTGTTACCTGTCCGCCGTAGCCTTGGCGAAGGCGGAATCCGCGTCTGAAAACTTTGTGTCTT